>Ga0172379_10001545_pt1 | contig 45345 bp, 66 predicted proteins | sample GrowelOW334metaG_FD_119756 | JGI IMG/M metagenome (GOLD analysis project Ga0172379, IMG submission 119756) | Groundwater microbial communities from an aquifer near a municipal landfill in Southern Ontario, Canada - Groundwater well OW334 metaG | ecosystem: Environmental > Aquatic > Deep...
AATAATAGTTTCCAACAGAATCAATAAAAGAATCATTTACAGTCATATCATTAGAGTTACCAGGGCGAAAAGCAGGCGTATTTACAATTGAATTTAACCAACTAATAGACTTATTGTATGCCAAACCAACTTCAACGTTCCCACAATTTGCACCAGAACAATTCACTATTGCACTAACATTAGTAAACTGATCTTTAGTAAAATTCTGCACTACCCCTGCATCAGCATTTGCCTGAGTTGGTGCAACCATAGAAATTGAAAGAGTTGGAATTGCAAAACAAAACACGCTAAAAAAAATTACAAGAAGAATTACTAAAAAATTTAATTTAAATTGCATAAAATATATGGGGTTATGACACTTAAATAACTACCTAAACAAAAATGAAAAACCCAATCGGGCAAGCCCGGGGTATCCGACGGGTTTTTCATGTTACAAAATGGGTCGCCGCAAGCGGCAAGGTATTAAACCCATTTTGTTTGAATAAACCGTTAAGATTTGTTTTGAATAAGTTCATCTATTTTTGCAGCTAAAATAAAATCGTTTTTGGTAATCCCTTCTACAGAATGAGTATATAATGAAATTTCTACTTTCCCCCACTCTAAGCAAATTTTTGGGTGATGATTTTCTTGTTCAGCTATTTTTGCTATTTTGTTGGCAAAAACTAATCCTGAAACAAAATCTGGAAAAGAGAATTCTTTAGTTAGTTTGTCATCAACTATGCTCCAACCCCACAACATTTGCAAGTGCGCCTCTATTTCATCTTCATCAAGTACAAAGAGCCTTCTTTCATCATGTTCACACTTCATTAAAACTAATTCACTCATGCAAATCAAAATAATTAGAAAAGAAAGGTTGTAAAAACTAACTCCAAAGCAACGTTTGAAAATTTTTCAAACTACCCCTTTGCAATGATTTTATATAATTCAATGTACTAATAGAATTATGTCTGAAGAAATCCAAACCCCCGGATTAAAAGAACTCCAAGGAACTAGATTTATTATTGCAGGAAGAAAGTTTTTTGACCTCTCAATTCCTGAAAACTTTGCACTTCTCAAACAAAGGAATGTTCGCCAAGTACACATGATATTTATGGGAGAAGTTTTGGATAGAGGCTACTCAATACACAAACAAGAAATTGAAGCTAAACTAGCCGAAGCAGGAATTCAGTTTACTCCCTTACCCAAAGAACCAACTTCTATTGGACCATTTGAAATATTCAGCACTCAAGTTTCAAAGCTACGAAAAAATGAGAAAGCACTCGTACTATGTTATCATGGACTGCATAATAGCGGAGCTTATGTTGCTTATCAACTATTAAAAGATGGAATTGGGCTTAATGGAATACACCAAGTGTTTCACAAAGCAGGGTGGAGTGATGGTTCAATCGGAACTATAAAACTAATACTCAATGGCGCATTAAAACCTCGCAAAACAAATGTAGTTAAATTTGCAACCCATTGGGAAGCTACTAGAAAAAGAAGAGAACGATCTGCCTCTCGCCCCGCACAAGAACTACCCCCACTAATAACACATGCAGAAAAAATGGCAAGATTTAGCGCATTCCTCAAAGGTATGGCGAAAAAAAGATAACTGCTACATAAAATAACCAATACAATTTAAAGGAGATTTTAAATTAAAATAAGTGTTGAATATGAACCTAAAAGAAAAAATTAGAAGTGTTCCTAATTACCCTAAAGAAGGAATAATGTTCTATGATATTACAACTTTACTAAAAGATGCAGAAGGTTTTAGCCACATAATTAATGAATTTGTTAAAAGATATCAAAATGAAAAAATTGATTTAGTTGTTGGAATTGAAAGCAGAGGATTTATTTTAGGCGGAGCAGTTGCCCACAAACTAGGAGTTGGGTTTGTCCCAATTAGAAAAAAAGGGAAACTCCCTGCAAAAGTAATTCAAGAAGAATATGAAAAAGAGTATGGAAAAGATATTATTGAAATCCATGAAGATTCAATAAACAAAGGGGATAAGGTTTTGCTCCTAGACGATTTGATTGCCACTGGGGGTTCCGCTTTTGCTGCTTGTAAGTTAATCGAAAAAATGGGTGGAGAAATAGTTGAATGTGCTTTTGTAATTGATTTACCTTTCTTAAAAGGAAAAGAAAAACTTCATCCAAGAAAAGTATTTACATTAGTAGAGTTTGATAGCGAATAAAGTGATTTTTATGATTGGAATAATTGGCGGAACGGGACTTGAAGATCCACAAATACTTTCTGATGCTAAAGATACTACTGTTGCGACTCCTTACGGACAACATTCCCCAATTAGAGTTGGGAAAATAAATGGAATAGAAGTTGCACTACTTTCAAGACACGGCTATTTACATGAAATACCCCCATCAAGCGTTCCTTGTAAAGCAAATATTTTTGCATTACAAAAACTAAATTGTAAAGCAATAATTGCTACTAGTGCTTGTGGTTCACTAAAAGAAGAACTTGCTCCGGAAACTTTATCCTTTCCAGATCAATTCATTGATATGACTACTAGAAGAGACCAAACTTTTTCAGAACACGGCAGAGTAATTCACGAGTCAATGGCTGAGCCATTTGATAAAACCTTACGAAGAATACTTGAGAAGAAAAGCGAAGAACTGGGGTTCGAGTATAGTTGTGAAACAACTGTTGTTACTATTGAAGGAGCAAGGTTTTCTACAAAAGCTGAAAGTAATTTATTTAGAGCTTGGGGATGCGACTTAATTAACATGACTACGGTTCCTGAAGTATGCTTAGCTAAAGAAGCTAAAATCCCTTACCAAGTAATTAACATGGTTACTGATTATGATTGTTGGAGAGAAGGTACAGTTGCGGTTACATTTGAAACAATAAACAGAGTAATGAAGAAAAACGCCGAAACTGTAAAAAAACTATTACTCGAAGTACTACCAATAGTTGCTGAAGAATTTAAGTAGTTTCTACTTTTTTACTCACAAAACCAATAATTTTTTACTAAAAATAATAAGTATCTTTGCCAAAAATAATAAGTTTTACTTCTTCTGCGATTATAAAAAGCATATTCTTTGATTAGAAAAATAGTTACTTAGCAACATGATTTTTTCTTGCTTCTGTTGCAAGAATGGCTCTTGCCAGCGAAAGGTTTTCATGGACCAACAGAGGAATTGTTTTTAACAAAGCTTCGACTGAACGACCCCAATTGGCTTCTGGAGAAGTGTGCCTTGCTGAACCCTTTGCAATTGTAATTGATTCAAGGTCCTGAACAATTACTTTAGGCTCTCCTTTATGGTCAAGGAAATAATTAAATGCTCCTAAAAAAGGAGTTTTGTGTTTGTCTATTCGGTGATTTTCCAAATACAGTCCTTGTTTAGCTAATTGAGAAGTAATAGAAGCAATTTGAGTAAAAACTTTTACCCCAAAATCTGTTCGCAAATCTAGTGACCTAACAATATCGTCTGAAGAATCTAGTTTTGTAATAACTCTATCAACCGCCCCTTTTTGGGTACGAACAAAGGGTTCCATTAGAATCAAAATCATTCCATTTGGATTTAGAGCGGAGTGAGGGATATCCATTAAACCCATTTTCGCATGAGGAATATTTCCTTTACGCAATTTCTTAATAATTTCTTCAATATCTAATGCTAATACTTCCGCTGTGTGCCGAGAATTTTTTGGGTAAGCGTCTTTTAAGTGCATTTTTATTATAACTCGCTTTGGGTTTGGTACTCCACAGAATTTTACTTTCCCATAACAAATATCCCAACTACTTTGCAAAGGAACAAGCGCATGTCCTTGGTTTGTAAAAAGAGGAGAATCCTTGCTCACCCATTGAATGTTTTCATTTGTGAAATATTTTTGGTTTGAAACTACTTTGATTGCTTCAGGATTTTTATAAAAAACAACCCCTTTTATTTTTCCGCCCAAGTTAACTCTAGGGGCTCGCTTTAATCTATACTTTTTTTTCAAGTGCTCTCTTAAAGCAAGACGAACATCTCTAAGAGTTTTTCTCTTAACAACGACTCCATTAGACTTAACAACGACTCCATTGTGCATACAAAAGTAACTACGGTTCAAGTTTATTAGATTTAGTGTTTTAAGAAAGGGCAAAGGTTGTTACATAACTATATAAGCAACTTGGGAAAATATTCTTTTATGAGCGGACCAAAATCAGCAGTTCCATCGTTACAAAGAATAAATAATTATGCTAGAAATGCTGCACTTGCGAAAGACTTGTCAAGAGGAGTTCCTGCACAAGACTTAATGACTCGCGCAGGATTAACTCCTGCACAACTTGTTAAAATAGCAAAAGGGCGAAAAGTATTACACTTAATTCCCGGAGAAATATTAGCACAGATTTTGGGAAAATCTACAAGAAAACCGCACAAGGGCAGAATAAGTGCTGAGCAAATAAGAGCTGAAGAGAATGCTAGAATTGCACAAAGAGTAATTAGTAGCCCAAAACCAAGAGCAACTTATTTGAGCGCAGTAACGAAGTTGTGCAAACTTGGGAGAACAAATTATTACAGCACAGAAGCTGTAGCAAAAACAATTGCACTTGAAGAAAATGTTTCTTTTGCTATTGCTGTTTCTGTTGCACACAAATTATTTGCAACTGAAAATGAGAAACTGGCTCAAGAAACCATCACTTTAATTCAAACAAAACATGCACAAGAACTAGCTGCCCTAACAAAACCCTTACTTGTTGGAGGAATGGTATCAAAAGAAGAGTTACAAATATTTGTTCAAAGAATAACAGAAAGAGAACATGTCCCCCAAGTAATTGCCCAAATGGCTGTGAACAATATTTTGGCGAGCCACATCAAACAATAAGGCTTTAGGCAATAAATAATTCTGTGTAATAAGCTCATAACCCACTAAAGTTAAGTTTATCTATTTTGAGAAGTTAGTTATTATTATGCCTAGACTGTTGTTACATTTCATGCGAAAGTTGCGTGGACGTATGCTTAACTTAAAAAATGAACAAAACCAAACCAGATTTATGGCAAGCACACCTGAATTTAAGCAAACGGTTAGAGATAATCGAGGACACTTTACTGCAGTTCGAAAAATGATTGATTCAGAATACTCGCGGCTTTTGAATGGAGCAACAATTACTGACAAAGCGCTTGGAATAACTCTCTCACCAGCAACAACAGGCCCAAACAAAGGTGCCAATAATTTAATTGCTCTAAGAATTGATGCTTTTGGAAAAAGTTATTTTCTTAAAGAAGATTTGTCTAACCCAAAATCAATAATAAAAAGATACGCTAAAGCTGAAAGAGCAATTAGAGTATTAGGCAACACATACAGGGGATTTAATTTAAAAGTTATAAAACCCCACTTTATTTATAGCAAAAGACGACCCGACTCAACTGTTTCTCGGACAATTCTTGTAACTGATTTTTTTGATGCAAGCAAAGTAGCTTTAGTGGAAGATTATAAGGGAAAAGATTTTCGTGATTTAAGAGTTGCAATTGAAGAACTAGGAAATAAATTCAGCGCACTTGATATTCACGAATCTTCAGGAATCAATTCTTTTTATGACGAGGCAACTAAAACCATTTATTTATTTGATGTTTGAACTAAAACTCTATTTCCTTAGGATAAACTCTATTCAATGTACTTTTTGTTACATTTTGAACAAAAACTTGTTTATATAGGGCGAGTGCAGAGAATATATTATGCACAAAGAGTTGTTTAGAGAATTAGTTCTTACACTAATTATGGGACAAAAGGTTAAAGTTCCACTAACTCAACTTCAACTTGTGACTGTTTCTGATTTGAATAATAATATCAATTAAGGCCACCCCAAGGGGCCTGTAAAAAAATTCCTTGGAGAAAAATTGTGTTTTTTTTAAAATACAAATTCTGGGCACTTTTGCACTTTTTGGCAAATCGCCCAATGGTTAAGTTAAATTACTTCAAGGGAGATTGATATTATGGTTGAAATGAAAAAAATAATGAAAAGAAGTCTCGTCACGGAACTTGAAAAAAACATTGGAGAAAAAGTTTTGGTAAAAGGGTTTTTGCATGAACTAAGGGAACAAAGCAAAGTAAAATTTGTTTTACTCAGAGATGTCTCCGGAATTGTGCAATGCGTTTTCTTACCAGAACACAAAGAAAGCTTTGAAAGTATTTCAAAAGTTTCAAAAGAATCTGTGATTGAAATTAGAGGCGTATTGAAAAAAGAAAAGCAAGCACCTAGTGGATTTGAAATACAAGCAGAAGAGTTCAGTGTGCTATCGGAAGCTGATAGGAATATGCCTATCCAAGTTGCGGAGAAAGGAAAAGAAGAACCTGCGCTACCAACAAGATTAGATTATCGGTGGATTGATTTACGAAAACCAAAGAACACCCTAATCTTCAAAATATGGACTACACTAGAAGCTGCCATGCGAGAGTACTGGATTTCTCACGGATTTATTCAAATCCACACCCCAAAATTTGTTGCTGGAGCAACTGAAAGCGGAGCAGAACTATTTTCCCTAGATTACTTTGGAAAAAAGGCTTCTCTCGCACAAAGCCCACAATTCTACAAACAAATGGCTATGTGTGCTGGATTTGAAAAAGTATTTGAGGTTGGGCCAGTTTTTAGGGCAAACAAATCACACACAGTAAGACACGATACAGAGTTCACTTCAATTGATGTGGAAATATCCTACATTGAGTCGCACGAAGATGTGATGAAACTAGAAGAAGAGTGGATAAAGTACTCTTTGAAAAAAGTGAAAGAAACTTATGGAGAGGAAATACAAAAAACTTTTGGAGTAGAAGTAATTGTTCCAAAAACCCCTTTCCCAAGAATTACTATGGAGAACGCATTATCACTTTTGAAAAAAGAATACTCTCACATGTGCGTTGGAGATTTGGATCCTGAAGGAGAAAAACTTTTGTGTGAACACTTCAAGAAAAAAGAAGGAAGTGAATTTGTGTTTGTCACGGATTGGTCTATAGAAGTAAGACCATTCTACCACATGCGCTCGCTAAACAACACCACAAATAGTTTTGATTTGCTTTGGAAAGGAATGGAAATTACTACTGGTGCACAAAGAGAACACAGGTACGAAATTCTAAAGAAACAAGCTCTAGAAAAAAAGGTTCCCCTTGAAGGAATCAAAGAATACTTGGAGTTCTTCAAGTATGGTTGTCCTCCGCACGGAGGGTATGGACTTAGCCCATCTAGAGTTGTAATGCTCTTACTTGGATTAAAGAACGTACGAGAAGCAACATTCCTCCCACGAGATCCGGAAAGACTAAGACCTTAATTGGTCTTAGTTTTTTAAAGTACCTCAATAATCCACAAAGCAAAAGTATAAATTCATTGCAGGAATACTCTATTCATGCAAGTACAAAAGTGGCCACAATTTGCTGCAGCAAAAAAACCTTTTTCAAATAAAAGAAAAGACCCAAAAAGTTTAGCTGATTTTAGAAGAAGAAATTCTAAAGGGCTTGTTCAATCCAACTACTCAAAGTCTGCCCCAGAATTTGAAAAACGATTAGCAAAAAGCTTGGTCACAAAATTTAGCAGTGATATACTACAAGGACATTCTGGAGAAGGGCTACACATATTGGTTCCATTAACGGGCGCACTTGCAAGCGGAGAATTTGTTTCTGGACTTCTTAAGGTTCTTGCCCCAAAAGTGAAAGTTCATTTTCTTGTTACCCCAAACCATTTTGCTTTATCAAAAAAATCTATGGAAACAAGACAGCAAAATCCCGAACTTCGAATAGAGCATTTTTCAGCGATACGAAACCTTTCTCGCCACCTAGATCGATGCTTACGGGGAAATTGCGAAAGAATTGTTGTTTTAGATGATCACCATACAGGCGAGTCTTACGAAGTAATGAAAAAGTTGTTGGAACGAAAAAAACACACGCATTCAGCCAAAGTTGAAAAGTATGATAATTCTTTTCTTACAGAGTTTATGGGGCGTTTTCTTCGCGATTCAAGAAATATAGGCTGGAAAAAAGATTGGTTAGGAAAATATGCTCTGGATGAAGCAAATTTTGAAAGAATGAATGCCTCGCCTGAAAAATATCAAAGATTTTATGCACAAAGACGAGGACAATTGTTAAAAGAAACCAAAACAGGCCGAAGAGTTGCTTATCAACTCGGAATAGCTACTGCAAAAGAATATTTATTGGCAAACGCAAAGCCTAACTAAACAATACAATTTTTTAGAAAAATTATTCTGGCCGGCACGTTACTTCCAAATGGTTTTTATTCTCTTAAAAAAGAAGTTTTTGATGAAACCAAATTTGAAGATTTTCAAAAACATGCTTTTTTATTACTTTTCTTACTTATCTTACTTGGTGGTTTTTGTGGGTTTGATTGATATTAAAAGCGCGACTATTACGGATAAGGGACAGATATCTATTTCTAAAACTCTCCGAGGAAAGAAAGGGTTTAGCGAAGGCTCAAAAATTGCTATTCTGAACTATGACGACCATGTTGAAATACGGAGAATGGATGAAATAGAAGAAAGATTTGGAACGGCTTTTGCTAGTGAAAAATCACTTGCAAAACTTTGGAATAACAAGGAAGAGGATAAGCGATGGAAGAATTTGTAAGGACCCGAAAAGCTCTGCTTTTCTTGGACACTTTCTAAACGCATAGTGTTTTATTTTTGAAAAAACATATTTAGCACAGAACTGATAACATATGCTTAGACCTTTATCAAAACCCACTCGCAATAGACTTGCAAGAATATTTTCGCATTACAAAAAGCGCCCCGCGGACATGTTCTCTTTTTTTTACAGATTAACTAACCGAGATAATAGAGCGGGAAAAATCCCATGGAATGAAATGAGCTATGTTCCTGACGAAAACACTTATCGAAGAATTCACGCGGATTTTAGAGCTGTGCGTCACTGGCACGAATCAGGAATAAGACATTTTGAACAAACGCGTTTAGCCCACCCAACTTATAGAGTACGTTCAATTAGAGCAGGAAAAAAAAGCAAGAAAACTGAAATAGTAATTAAACGAGTTCACGAAGCAAGTTCAGAAGTAACAATGACTACTATTGAACACAATGTTAGAACCTATAATTCTGGGGCAACTAAACACCCAGCATATGATTCTTTCCACGAAACACGCGACCATTTCTTAGTTATGCCAAATGCTTACCCTTTGGGAAAAGATTTTCTAATAATGCACGCAGTTGAGTTTCCCACAGCTAGAGAAATCAGTGTTCATGCGCACGAACAAACAAAACCAGTTAACCAACAAATACACCCCCCCACAACTCACAAAGAAGTATTTCAAAATTGTGTTGGTTACTCTACTAAACACCCAAATCAATTTAATGAAAGTGAAATTTTGGCTTGCGCTGCAAGAATAAAACACTTCACCGGAATCAAACTCCGAAACCTTTTCTTTGTTGGAACAATAAAAGGAAAACTTGCTTTTATGCCATTGCCGGATTTAGTTTAAACCTTTTCCCAAAAACATCAACTAGAATAAGTTTAATTATCCCTTAAACAATACTCTTTCATGGTTAATGTTGTTGCGGTTGTTTTTGCACATAACGAAGAGAAGCCCCTAAAGGTTACTTTGGAAATTTTAACCAAGTACAAGAGAGAAGGGAGAATAAAAAATATTGTTGTAGTTAATGATGGAAGCACTGATAAAACTAGCGAAGTCGCAAAATCTTTTGGGGTTAATGTAATAACTCACCCCCAAAATTTAGGAAAAAGAAAATCGTTTATTAGCGGGGCAACCGAAGCTAAAAGATTAGGCGCAGATGTAATGCTCTCACTTGATGCAGATATTCAAAGATTTCCAAGAAAAACTCTTGAGCAAATGGTTGAAACTGTCACTAACGGAAAAAAGCTAATGTCCATTGCACAACAGCACGAAGTGGATTTTCTTGATTTAGCTTCAATTAACGAGCGAACAAAAACAACAGATCCCCATTCTAATGCACAAAGAGCAATTAATATGGTTGCACTTGACCCGCTCTTTAAAAGAAACCGAAAGTGGATAAGAATACTAACACAAACAAAACCGATTAACCCGGTTTACCCACTGTCTTACCGATGGGGACTTGAATTTGGATTAGACCAATTGATTCCGAGCAATAAAGTTGTTAGATTAGAAGCACCAATCCTGACAAGACTTCCTTTTAGAAAAGGAACAAACCATCTTGAACAAGATGCCGGAAGAGTTTTAGTTCAAAAAGTAATTAACTCTCGAAGGAGAATAAGACACAAGATAAAAATCAGAAGAGCAAAAAGAGGATTAATTACTGGAAGATTAAGAAAGTAAAAGGTGTTACATTTTGGGCAGAATTAGAATTAACTCGGAGCATGCGCAAGTTCGAAGCCTTGGCTTTTTTGAGCGGTGGAGAACTGGGTTAAGAGCAAAAAAAGGAGTTGTTAAAAGAACTACACATGGCGAAAGTATTCCTACTTACAGCCCTGCAATGACTATTGCTAATTTACTTTACCCCACTGAATTTCCTAGACAAATTGCGAGTAAATGGGAGAAAGGACAAAAAACAACTACTACAACTTACTCCGAAAAAGTGCATTTGGATAAAAAAAGCCAAAAAGGAGTCGAAGCTTATTATGCTAGAGATAATAGAGACCGATTTGAGTTCTGGGATAGAATTCTTGTGCGCCGCGAAAAAGAGCATGAAATACAAATGGAGGGCATCGCAAGTAAAAGGGCTAAACAAATTTTTGATGAAAGCGGATTAACTGTCATCCATAGTACGCCAAATTCAGGAATACAAAAAGGAAAAACGCACATTGCTTTTTTTGAGGTTAAAGAAATTTTTTTGCCAAAACTAAAACAAAAAATTGCTTCACTTCCCGAAGGATTACAAAAAAAACAAGCGTTAGAATTACTTGAAGAACTGGAAAAACACTCAACTAGTGGCGGCACAATAAAAACACACAGCAGCTGGTAAAGAAGCCAAAGTCTTTTTCTTTAAGAAAAAAATTTAACTTAACTAGAAAGACTCAAGAGTTAAGTTAAATTTATCTTCTAGGTTGGTTGTAGTTTTGTATGCTTCAAAGAAAAATGACTCCCTTAAGGTTAGTTTCCCCGCAAGGATTAAACGGAACGTACCGCACGCATGTTTTGCTTAAGTCAGGAAGAAGAACTTTTAGAGTCCCATTAAGAACACAAGAAGGTTATTTGCAAGGAGTTTATAGAACTCCTAGCGGAGAAATAATTGAATTTAGGCACACCCCAAAAAACGCGGTTGTTGAAACATTACCTTCCAGAAGAAAAATGCTTAGGTCCCCGCAAAACAGAGTTATAGTTCATGGGACAAATCCTTTACTAACAAATGAAGGACTAGTAGCTGAATCATCTTCTACATTACACCACTTTAAAGTAAATCCTGAATATATGGGAACTGGAGTTGGAGATAAATTATTATCTATTGGAACTCGTGCACTTGCTGCAAAAACTGGTAAAGCAAAAACACTAGTTACTATTGGGGTGGCTCACCCTGATACCGCCGCAATGCTAAAGAAGCGAGGTTGGTTTGGAGTAACAAAACAAGATAAAGAAAGATTAGCAAAACTTGATAGTTGGCAAAGAAGCGGAGGATTTATCCAAGGCGGAGATATACAAGTTTCAAAGTTTCACAAACAAACGCCCCAAGATGATCCTTCTAAATATCACCAAATAGAAATAACTAATCCCAAAGGAAAAAGAAGAATACTATTAATCCCAGTAAGACAAACAAAAGCAGAAAAAGCACTACTCAAAGAAGTTGTACTACACAAATAAAACATCAAATCCTGGACACTTTTTCAACACAATTAAAAACAAAACAATAAATACTCCCAAAATAATCATATATTATGCCCCTAAATAGAATTTCTTCAAAAGTTGCGGTTCAACGAAGAGTTGTTAGTCAAATGAGGGTTAGGGGAAAAAGTTTTAGGAGACCGCCAACAAGTGAAGAAAGATTTCTTACAAAGTGGGGAGGAGTTAGTCTTGCTGAGAAATCTAGAAGAACCGAGATTGTTGAATCTATTCTCCCACATGTTTATTTAGCAAATAAAGGAGAAGGAACTACTTTTGTTTGTCCATTAACTAGTTCTGCTGCGGGAGGATATTTTCTCCAAGGATTATTTAGAGTAGTTGCTCCCAAGGCAAGAGTGTTATTTGTTCCAACCCCAAAATTTAATTTAGAAGACGGAGGAAGATCAATTAGATTAAAACCTGAAGCACAAAAAGTATTAGACAAATCCCACCATATTGTTATCTTTGATGATTATTCAGCTGGAACTACGGGACTACGAGTATTACATGGTTTACATAGAACAAATTTTTCTGGAACAATTACTTTTGAAAATGATTTAGCTAGAAGAGCTTATGACGGAGTAGCTACTCATATGACTGGTGAAATAAATCTCCCTAGATTAGATAGACACCGGGCAATGGCGACTGAATCAAGAGGGCAAATAGATTCTTTGTGGCAAAAAATAAATGAAATGGTTACTAATTCAATGGCAAGTTCGAGGGTACTTGGCAATGCTAGAAATGATGCTTCTTTTAGAACTAGATTTGCTTCTGCAGGATGGGTAAAAAATAATTATGGAAGATTTGCAATGGATGAAGCTAATGCTTTGAGATACCAAGCGAGACATGGAGAATTAATACGAGGAGCCCCCGGAGAAGTAAGAACTTTGAGTAATCCACAACTAATAAGTAGAGAAGATTATAAAAAACAAAAACAAGAACTTCAACCACAATACACTAAAACAATGAAAGCAATTAAACTCATGAGAAAATTTGCACAAGATTTAGGAACTTTCTACGGATATGAGTATTTGCAAAGCATTGGGTCCACTTGGTGGGAATCAAAAAAACACTTAAACTCAATAACATTCCAATACCCACACTCAATAAATCCCCCTTCAAAATATTAAGAACACTTTTTTTAAGAAAAGAATTATCTCGGATCAAACAAATAGATTGTGTGTGTTTTTGAATCAATAAAAGTATTTTGTGCTCCAACGTCAGAGAACTTATCTCGCATTGAGCGGCCCAAATTATGCACAACTGGTTTGTATTCTGAATCTGTTCCCAAAGGTAAACCAAAAACAAAATCACTTGCTTCAAACACTAATCTTTCCCTATTAACAACTGTTGAGTAAACTATGTGGGGTTTTAGTGCAGCAAGTTTCCAATCCCCCCACATAAAATTTCTTCTTTTTAATTCTTCAACTAAATCATAATAATCAGCAACTACTTTTGGACCAGATTTTACTGATTCTTTTTGTAATTTAACAAAAAAAGCGGTATTCCCAAAGTTAACTCTTAAAGTCATTATATTGTTGCCTCCTTTTGCACTCCCAGTGTAATCTCTTGCAACCCTAAAAGAGCCAACACTTCTATGATAACCTTTTTTTGCATTCTTAAATTCCTCAAAGTGCTGCATTATCCACCTTGCAACAGGAATCACAGAACCCTTATTTTCTTTCAACCACAATTTAATTTCCCTAGAATAAGCGAGGTATTTTCTTTTCTTTACTTGAGCAATTGTTCTGCCAACTCTTTTCTTTGGAAGCATGATTAATTATTCAACTTGAATCTATTTAATCTTTTGTTCTAAAAACAAATTTGAAACAAATTAAAAAAAGTTCATTTACAAATAAGTTAAGTTTTTATCTTTTGAATTGTTTTAGTTTACCATGCGACCAGCAAGAAGAGCAAATTTTAGAAAATGCCGCGAGTTTGTTGAAGCGGAGACTGGGCGAGGAAGTGCTACTGCAAAATTTACCACTAATCCCAATACAGCACTTAGTGCCAATAGAAAAAATGCCGTAAGAAAAAACCTTACACCACGAACTCTTGAAAACATTTTAAAAATGGGCGGGGTCACAACAACCAATTTAAGGAGTAAAAAAAAATCTTTAGTTTTTATCAACATGAAACGGAACAGTCCATACATCACCGCAGTACATGAGAGCACACACGTAGCATATTCCAGAATTAGAACTAAACACAAACTCAGAATAGTTCAACTAGCTAGCGAAGTATTAGCCAGTCTTTTTCAATTAGAGTGGAATCTTAAAAATAACAAACCCAAATATGACAGAATCATGGCTACAAAAGCACCAGGAACTCTTACTACCCTTTACCACATAATTGAAGCTAACCTGACAAAGAACCGAAACTGGGGCAAAAGCACAGCTGGATTTGGTCTTGCAAAACAAATACAACAAATTTGCAGCGAAGAAGAAAGAAAAAGACTTAGAGAGAAACTACTTTATGGAGATTACAAAAGTGAACTTGGAATTTACGCTTACCTACTCGGATTTTTAAGCGGAGCTAGAAAAAGAAACCGGCTAACAAAACAAACTACCCCTAAGGAATAAAGTTTTTCTTTTGGATGAAGAGAATTCACAATAGATTTATTTAGTTGGAAGTGATTATTTTACTTATGACTAATGTTGTTGCGGTTGTTTATGCCAATTATGAAGAACATCCCTTAGAATTAACTCTACAAATTCTCAATAGATATAAAATGGAAGGAAAAATAAAGCACATAGTAGTTGTAAATGACGGGAGCAAAGATAAAACTGAACTGGTTTCAAGAAGGGCAGGGGCAGTTGTAATAAATCACAAAACTAATTTAGGAAAAAGAGAAGCATTCATTAGTGGAGCAATGGAAGCAAAAAAACTTGGCGCAGAAGTAATGCTTTCACTTGATGCAGACATAACAAGATTCCCAAGAGAGACTTTTGAACAAATGATCAAGACCGTTACTACTGGAAAAAAACTAATGGCTATTGCCCAACAGTACGAATTACGCACTTTTGACAAATTAAGTGACAAATCAAGAGTAGAGGACCCTCATTCGAATGCACAACGTGCAATTAACATGGATGCTCTTGAGCCATTATTTAAAGAAAAATCAAAATGGTTGAATGCATTAAAAATTATTAATCCAAGTACTTACCAAGAATACTTTTTTGGAACATATAGATGGGGATTAGAATATGCTTTGGATAAATTGATTCCAAAAAACAAGATAGCCAGACTAGATGCCCCAATAGTTACTATGCCAGCATTTAGAAAAGGCGGACAACAACTTAGATACTCTCAGAAAGGTGCTCGTAAACTAGTTCAAGAGACATTTGATTTACGAAACTTAAAAGCCCAACAAATAAGAGCTGGAAGAAAAAATAGAAAACTCTCTTTACCCATATCACACAAATAATCTTTTTCTTTAGGACAAACTCATTGTTATGTGGTAAAACACTACATAACAAGTGGTTGTGTGACTTCCACTAACCCAGAAGGTAAATTTTAGCCCCACTTATCAAACCAGGCAACTTATTGACACAATTTCTAGGACATATTTTAAGTTGTACAAAAATTAAAAAAAGATTCATTTTCGCTTTTTTATAAGGTTTGGTTTAACCCCTCTTCTGTGTTCTAGTTTATGGATTAATTTGGATAGATCATTAGGCGAAACTCCTTGAATGAATCGAACTTTTGGCAACCCACCTTTTTTTTGTAAGGATTTTAAATATCCCTCTACAGCTACAGGAGAAGGAGACTTTTGGCCACGAACAAGACTGCGGCCACCCGCAGCCCAAGAAGTAATTGATTTATTTGGTCTCATACCACCATTTTACTTCATTGAAATATTTAAACCTTAGGGAACTTTATACATAACTCTTAACCCCACCTTTACTTTCACCCCACTTTTAAGAGGGTGGCGCACTTCCAGTACTAAATTATTGTGCCTCATTTTTACAAAAACCCCAAATATTGTGAAGGAATTTTACAGGATAACAGGGTTTATGTTGCATCTTGAGGTTATAAACCCCCCTTTTGGAGCACATTCAAAAGGGGCAATTGCATTAGAATGCCCTAAATCGCCAAAATGAGAACAAATATCAACTTATTACGTCAATATGCGCGCAAAAAAATTAATGTTGGGTGTCTACCCAAGGTGGCACCAGGGAAGAGTAGCGGAATTGGGCGAAGCAGTTTTAAAGAAGTGAGTTTTAGTTATGTATCATCTAGGGTATCTGTGGCTGCCCCAACATTAAGTTTTAATACTCCAAAGCACTTAACTAACCTGTGTTTGAATGAAAACAACTAATGCAAGGGCAAGTAAAAAAATTAAAAATCCCAGAGCAGTAACTTATTTAAAAACTAAATACCCCACCATTAGCCTAATGGCTAATTGGCCAAGAATTAAAACAGCTCTTGCTTATCCCGCTTTTAGAAAAGCTCTTGTTTACCCAGAAGTTAGAACTGCACTTGCTACCACCGAAATCGGAGTTCACGTTACGAACGCATTAAAGTACTCCAATTTTAGAACTGCACTTGCTCATCCAGAGGTTAGAAATGCACTAAGGTCCAGAAATTTTGTACGTAGTCTTCAACATCCCGAATTTAGAACACTGCTAAGATTTCCAGAAATTAGATTAGCACTATCAACCCCCGAGTTTATAAATACCCTCTACCGCCCAAAATTCATAAAAGCACTTACCTACGCCCAGGTCAGAGCAGTCATAAACACCCCCGGATTTAGGTCAATGATACAAAGCCAGCTATTTGATACACGGTTAGACCAAGCAAAAACCCGACAAGAACTTATCAACCTATTCAAAAGCTCCGCAAGTTAGAATACTAAACCAAGCAAGGGGGCAAAGTGAGTATTAAATTAGTTATGTATCAGTCAATGCTCTTGTACCACTTCTCGTACTGCTTGTGAGTGTCAACAAAGTGAATTTCTTTTGTGCGAGTCTCTTCATTCAAGTAGAAAGCTATTCTGTATTGGCCAACTTCTTCCACACAGAACCGAGTAGAGTGTAAACCCCTAGAAAGTAGGGGTTGTTTCATGTGCTCAAATTTAGCCAAAATTCGTTTCTTTGTTTCAGGATCAAAAGTAAAAAAGTGAGTGTCCCAGCCAACTTTGAAACTTAGTAACCAAGGAGATAAATTCATTTAACCAAACCCTTTACTTTTCTAGTAAGGGTTTGTATTTGTTCAAAGCTTCACTTTCAGACAGGTATTTTTGACCTTTGGCTTGCATTTCTGCTTTTTCTTTGAGTATCTTCTTTGCAACTAACTCTTTCTCTAGGTCTTTAACCAAAGAGTATTCTTTGTTCAAAGCGAAAATACCCATTCGAATAGCTTCGCTCTTTGATCTGGCTAAACCCAGTTCAACGGCTTTAGAAAGTATTACTTCCGGAGCACCATTAATTGCCAAAGTAGTTCTCATACATGCATCACCAATGCATTAATCAATGCATAAACAAGTATTTAAAACCCTCAGAAAGAGAGTTAGAAAAAGAGAATAAAAACTATTGTGAAGTAACATGCCGGCCAAGAACAAATTTTTTTAAAAAAATCTTTTTTATTAACAGCGAAATATGTCCAGGAAATTGAGTCATTATGTTTTTTTATCAGAACACGCATAAATTAAGGGTTATTTGCACTAACACAAGAATAAGATTGATTTGAATCGCCCTTTGCAGCACACACAAAGTAAAAGTCCTTGTATAAAACACCATTAATTACAGAATTTATTTGTAAAGTGAATTACCCCACACTAAAGTGTGGGGCTTCTTAGTAGCGCGTTTAGAACGCGTTTAGTTGTGTTTGGTGGATGTCGAATTGGTTTTGTACGTATTGTTTGGTTGTTTGTAAATCGACTGAGCCGACGCTTCGGTAAAATTTTCCTTTGCTCCAGAAATGTCCTTCCCAATATCGCTTGCGCATATTGGGATGCATTTTGAAAAACTCGTACGATGACTTGCCTTTCAAAAATTGGGTTGCTTTTGCTAAACTGATGCTTGGTTTTACATGCACGACTACATGCACATGGTCTGGCATTACTGCTAATTCTTCGATTTGCATATCTTTTTCTTCGGCAATTTTTTTCAAAATTGCTTCCATGTCTTCTTTGTGTGATTCTTTTTCCAAAACGTTAAATCTATATTTAGGACACCACTCTATATGATACACACATTGAAAAAGACTATGAGCTCCGCTAATCAAATCATTTACCATAGATGAAACATCTCCAACGCAGCAGTGATGTGGCGCGGCAGCGCCACGCTGCGCGAGAGATAAACAACAAACAAAAAGAAAAGAATTAGCTCGCTCTCATCAGCACCTTAAAAGGTGCAGATTTCCCGCTCGACGATTAAAATTCGTATTTGCATCTATTCGCGCAAAGTAGGATTTGTGTTCCCCCGGAAGTATTAGCCCCATATCCAAAGTAGTTTCTGAACAAGGCACGCCACCAATATTTGTATTTACTATACAAGGCACCTTATCAGCAGACACTTTTACTGTATACACAGCATTTACAAAGGGCAAAGAAAGAGCAGTATTATTGCTAAGCCTTAACTCCAACAGCCCCTCTTGAACATGCGGATAAATAACCGCTCCCAGAAAAATTGCAATGGTGCCAACGATAAAGTACACCAGAATCAAAACAACTATTGGTAGCGCCAACTGTTTTAAAGTTTTAATTTCCTTTTTCCACCCCATGAAAAACACCCAAACTTCAGCACTTAAACCGTTTTAATAACGCCAAAATATAAAAATAAAGTAAGGCTAAACAAATCAAAGACATCACAAACAGCCCCTGTTTAACAAAAATAATATTTACTTCGCCCCAAGGCCAGATTTTATCAAATTCCCATAAACCATTCGCGATAATGTTTCCAATAACCCCAATCAAAGCAGCAGCTAAAAATAAACGAATATTCTGCCCAAAATCAAATAAAGCTTTTGGCGCATCACGCTTAGAAAAAGGGAGTTTAAGTTTAGATTTTGTCGGCATAATAAAAATAATAGAGTTATGTATTAATTTTTAAATTGTCTGTCCCGAATAATTTATATGCCTCTAGACACCCCAAACACAAACCCGCGAGAAGTCGCATTAGTGTTTATTATATACGGGTTTTTTATCATATGTACCCTAATCATTTTGTCTTTAAATTTGGGAACACATTATCTCTTTTTGCTGGGAGCCATAGGCTTACTACTTTCCTCAGGAGTAGTTTCAAAAAAAGAACTTACCCTAAAAGGAATAAGATTATTTGATGATGAAGAAGATAAACAGCGCTTTATTAAAGCAATAGAAGTTTTAGGAATAGCAATTGCATTACTAGGATTATTTACTACAATTGACCAAGGAAATAAAGCACAGACTGAATTAACCCACAGTTTGGATAAATTGACAATATCTCTTGATAAGCTTGATAAAAACACCCCCCCAAACCTAAACGCCCAGTATACTCAACCATCTGCGGCTATTATCCCAAGCCCGATTGATAAAAATATTGAAATTCAAAGCCATGTTTCCGATGCAACAAGCACTATCCCAACAAACCAAAATTTAAACCCCCCAACTTTAATCTCAGTAGATATAAAGAACCCGGTAGGCATAAAAGAATCCATTATTGATTTATCAACTGCAATAGCGACAGTAGTTGCATTGATTATTTCAGTTATTGCCCTACTCTATGCCATACAAATACTCCCATTAAAAGCTACTATTGGGGCCTGCATCACAAGTAAAATAACAACCCCCGGATTTACAACCTACTACACCGACAATGACAACCTGACAAAAATTAATTTAACCGGGACAGCCTACACCATGGATATTTCAATAACAGTTTTAGGAAAGGATATTCCGATTAAACACATAGATCCCTACATAGCAACTAATAGAGTGTCAGAAAAAGATAACTACAAACCATGCAAGTTAATACCTTGCGCAGGAACAACACGCCCCACACAATTTGGAGAAATAAAAATACCGGCTGATGCACCAGACCTATTTTACTCCACTTTACTACCAAAAAATACAACCAATACTTTTTGTTTGGGGTTAATTGACTTGACCCCCCTTACGGAGCCTAACCAAGAAATACTTAGATTGGTTAAACTACATATAACAACACTAAATAACAAACACTACAACCTAATTGTTTTTGTTGATCCAACAAAGATGATGCGCCCAAAATACCTAATTTCAAAACCTACCCCCCAAGTATAACCTTGCTGGCGAAAATGACTTGTTTAAGAATCAAAAGCAAAAGTTCGCATTAGTCTCGTTTGTCACCACTAAAATATGTCCGAGTAATTGTAAGTTCTCGTGATTTTCTTTAACCTAAACCAACCCTTTTTAGATAGTTTGGACTTAATTTTAAATGCATGAAAAATAAAGGTAAGTGCCCAAACTGCAATGAACTAGTGGTTCTGACAAAACATGGTGCCCCAAATAAGCACTGCCATGACTGCCAAAATCAACCTAGCCGCCCAAAAAAAGAACTACTCCTCATTCTTATTTTCATTAGTGCATTTGTAATAAGTTGTCTTCTTGGCGCAGTTATCGAAGAAGCAACCAAATCCGCATATCTTGGCGCATCAGTCGCACTCTTCATAATGACTTTTTTTATAATTCTTGCACGACAGTTGAACATTTTAACAACAAATGATTTGCAAGATCTTTCTGCAATTGTCGCAATCTTAGCAATTATAATCGCAATAGTCGGATTAAATTATACAAACGAAACAATTACTTATGCTAAAGAACAATCTGCATTAGTGCAGGAACAACTCCAAAAATCCGCAATAATTTCAGTCAATTACCCCTGGGGACCATTGCCCCAAGATAAAAACATTTCAACTGGATTTTGGATTGCCAATACCGGCTATCGACCAATTCTTCTCTTCCCAGAATGTACCTTGTTTGTCAAATGCGATGACTTAAATGAATTAACATATAATTTAGCATCTGCAGAAGTTATAAGAATAATAACTGATTCTGGAGACAAAGACTTCAACTTTTTTGAAACTGGCATGCTTGTCTTAAAAATTGGGGACTTGGCCTATTTTAGCACGCCAAATCAAGTAGAAAAAGAATTTGTAATTGACTCAAATAGACTAAAAGGACTTAGCAACTGCTTTGTTTCATGTGATATTAGGGACCTAGCCTCAACCCGAATCGGCGATGCAAATATACCAATAACTATGAGGCAATAACTATGAGCTCAGAAATGAAAAAGCAATTAAATAATGCACAAACCTTTCTTCAGTACTCTGTTTATGGCCTCATAATAATTGCAGTAATTGGAGTAATATTTTTCCCATCAATCAATATTACAGGAATAGCAACAAGCATTTTTGTAACTTGGTTTCCATCAATTTTTACAAGCCTATTACTCACGGCAATTTCATCCGGTTTTGTAGAATCAATTACAGGCGATTCACTAAAGGGCATTTATTTGTCAAAAGAAATTTGGGGCATAAAATTTTCGTTCTCCCTATTCATACTAGCAACATTTCTAGTTAAGTTTATTTTATTCAAATAACCGCTTTCAGACAATTTGTCCGACTTAAAAAGCGAGTGTTAATCTCTTTTATTCCCACTAAAATATGTCCTAGAATTAATGTTTTACACTCATTTCCACCACATAGTATTCAAGCATCCGCTTGACTTCTTGCTTGTTTAAGTGGAGCAATTTCGGCGTGCTTAGTTCAGATTGTATTTCAGTCCGACAATGAACCTTAATCTCAAATCCGAGGTTTTCAAAAAAAGTTTGGGCCTCCCTAATATTAGAAAAAGCATTTTGTGATACATCCATCCCAATCCTCTCTTTGATTTTTTTTAAGGTTTTTGCAGGAAGCATTTTTTTGAGAGTAATGTCACTAGTTATCCACACTCCACCAAACTCTTCCAAAAGTGAGTGAATATTTTTTGCAACCAAAGTTTTCTCTTTAAAGTTAAGGTATCTAAGCAACCCTTCATGCATAATTATAAGTGATTTCTTTTTGTCAAAGTGCTTTGCGACTCTAGACAAATCTCTCTTACTAAGCGCATTTGCCTCCTCTAAAAATAAGTTCTTTGGGAGCGCAGGAAAAACTGCACGGTACATTTTTTGTTTTAAGAGAACCATGTCCTTTAGATCAGTTTCAACGTAAGTAATTCCTTGTTTAGAAAACAGGTATCCACGAGGGAGTAATCCACACGCAAGTTCAAGTACCTGAGTTGGGTTATGTTGAAGTATTAACTTGTCAATTAACTTATACCTTGCCTCAAGAGTAACAACTTGCTTGGGTTCATACGCATCATAAACAATTCTCTCCTCATCCCCTAATTCCTTTCCCATCCACTGGGCAATTTCTTTTGCAAAAGGAATATCACTTAGAGCTCTAGAACGAGCAACCGAATAAGCAGTAGGAGCAACACGCAAATGAGAAGATTTAGTCATTAAGCACAACAACTCTTTTGAAAAATAAAAGCTTAACTAAGAAATATGCATGGAAAATAGCAATTATTTTTTAGGTTTTGTTGCAATTATTCTTACATATCCATTTACTCCTAATTTGCTTCTTGCAATTCTTCTTGTGGCCTCTCTAACATAACTAATTACCTCAGGAGTAACTCGAGGCTCATGTTTTATTTTCATTTCAAAAAGCCCATCTTCAATTACTTTTGGATCAATCCCCTCAGCCAATTTTTCTAACCGCTTTGCATGCCCCGTAAATTCTTCTGCATCAGGAGACCCAATTTTCTTAACCTGTTCTGGCGATAAGTATGCTAAACTTACTCGAAACCCGACTTTTTTCAATTCCTTCGCAAGAATTACCCCTATTCCCCCAGTTTCAACTAAACTAACTTTTCCCCCCGGAACAGTTGTTCGAAATAGTTGTGCAAAAAACTTTTGTCGTTCATAGTACTTCATTGATGACGGAGCAAAATGAGTGTATTGGTGATGAATTGAATTCGCTTTTTCACGTTCCAAATATTCGCCCGAATCAGTTCTTGAAACAACTCTAAGATTTCTTGGCTTGCCATTCAACCTAAGTTGTTTTAAGTATTTGGCATATCTTGTCGGAAGAATGTCAACCGCAGTAACTTCTGCATGAGGGTGCCTTATCGCAAGATCAACTGCTTTTTTTGCAAGTGCCCCATCCCCATGCCCAACAACTTTGAAAGTTTTTCTAACCATTAAGCAAAACAACTCTTTTCAAAAATAAAAGCTTAACTAAGAAAGCCAGCAATAACTTTTTTTTAGAGCAAGTATTATATTTTACTTATAATGTAATGCTATCATGATTCCTCGTGCTTCACGCATTAAGCGTTCAAGAGTAAAATTGGATAGGTTTGTTACTTATGTTGGGAACATGGGCCGTTATAAGAAGGAAGCGGTTGCTTCCAAAACAGCGCCTGGAGAGATTTTGTGGGCGCTTGAGCAGGCAAGGAAAGGAACTTCTTGTGGTGAGAACTTAAGGGTTCTTGAGGTTGGTGGAGGATCAGGCAGACTTGCGCGCACACTAATCAAGATGGGTCAAGTGAAACCCCAAAACTATTTCTTAATGGACAAAGCTTACGAATCAAGAGAACCACACAGATTTGTCACGGTTAACAAAACACTCCAGCGCTTGGCAAAAGATGGAACCTTTAATATTTTACATGGAGACATTAGTGGCAAACCCCCGTCTTTGAAAGGAGGCCAAGTTAATTTAATTTTTGCATCCAGTGTTTCTGGTTGTCCGGATAATCTCTATTCTTTATTAAAAAATTATTTTGGTTTGCTTTCCCCAGGAGGATTTTTAGTTATTGATAGAGCTGAATCTACTTGGATTACTTTACGTTGGCTAAATGGAAAAGGTACCCAAGATTATCAGAGACATCTCCCCCCACATTTTCGAGAACAAGAAGCCAAAGGTTATACCCCACACTCCGTTGAAGAGGAATATGCAAGGCGCTTAAAAGAAGAACTCGATTCTTTGCAAAAAAAAGGAAAAATCGCTTTTGCCAATCACGATAATTTATTTGCCAGAACTTGGACGTGGTGCCCCAACATATTTGTTTTACAGAAATTAAAAGATTAATTTCAAAAATCTCTTTAACCAATAGCAAAATAGGTCCAACATATCGAGTTACTTTAATCTATTGAGTTTTCCAAGCAAGTTTTCATACAAGAGCTTTTTTTTCTCTTTGCTTAGAGCAAACAGTTTTTTCTCAATAAAACTTTCAGTAGTAGTAAAAATGTAGTTTGTTTTGATTATGGAGTCCTTAATTGCGCCTTCAGACACAGTCAAGGGTATTCCTTGCATGTCTTTGTTGCTTGTTATTCCCGCAACAACAACATTGCCCAGCTCTTCAAACAATACAACACAGGGGCGTTTTTTCACTTCAAAAGTATCTGTGAACTGAATATTAGCCAAAACAACTTCCCCTGCAAGAAACATTCCAAAAACCCCCTTATGCTTTTTCCCAAGCTTCATCTTCTTTATTGTCCCAAAGTTCCTTCATTTTGTTTTGTTGAACCTTGTGCAAGAACTCATCATACTGGTTCTCCTTCGCTTTGCAAGTCCTAAAGACAGTAGTCATCTCAGTTAATAATTCAGAGTAAGTTTGTCTAGGATATTGCTTAACCCCTTTTAGTTCTTTTAAAACCTCTTTTTCAACTTGAATAGTAGTAACATTACTCACAAAACCACCAATAACCAATATATAACTAACATATAACACATTATATAAATATTCCTACTAATTGTCTCCCAGAAAGAAAACTAGAAAAAGAGAATAAAAACTATTGTGAAGTAACGTGCCGCCCAAAACAATTTTTTTAAAAAAATCTTTTTTGTTAACAGCGAAATATGCCCTAGAATTAGAGTTAAATCTTGTCGTAAACATTTTCTCTTTTACCAATTTTTACAACTAGAATTAAGAGTTTGTTATTTTCAATTCGAAGAAATACTCTATAATCTCCTGCGCGAACCCTAAAGTATTCGGTTCCCACTACTTTAGTCATGTGAGGATAAGGGTTTATTTTACATCTGTCAAGAACTGCCAGTATTCTTTCTTGAGTGCTTTTCTCTAGCTTTTCAAATTGCTTTTGGGCAGGTTCCAAAAATATAAAAGTGTACACCCTAAAAAGACCCCTTTTACTTGAACCCAAGTTTTTTCTTTAGGTCTTCCATTGTAATATATCTGCCAGCTTTATAGTCTTCTTCCGCCTTAGCAATATCTCGTTTGGTTTCTTCGCTAAGTTCCATTGTGTCCTCCAATAGATCCCAAATTACTTCTTCATAAGATTCCGCCGCGACCATTTTTCGCTTCTCAAGAGTATTTTTCAATTCAGCACTAACTTGAATTGTAGTAGCATTAACCATAGTAACATATAGTTCACCATAGTTTATTAATCTTCCTTTTTGAAACTCATTTCGCAAAAACATTAATAGTCTCTTTTTTTGTAGAATAAAAACATTTCCAGAGTAATATGCCGACCAAGGCACAGTTAAGAGAAATAAAGTTTTTCCAAAAAGGGATGTTTTACATCCCCAGGAATTTTAACAAACCAAACGCGATAAATGCCGGCCAAACAATTGCTTTTAGCACTCCGATTACTGCTGCCCAAAAGTCTGGTGCGGTTGTGACAAAATAAATTAGTGATCCGAGAAAGCCTAGTCCGTATATTGCCCCTCCGCATCCTGCGCTAGGTTGACAACCCCCCATGAGTCCCTTTTTTGGTGCACACTCATCGCACTCTTTTCCCACTTTAGTTTTAATTGTTTTCCCAATCTCATCCCACGTAGGTTCTTTCTTTCCTTTTCCTTTCATGCAAAAACACCTCTGGTAAAAAATAATGTTTTCTTAAATAAAAGCTTTAGCTTTAAAACCTGTCCAAGAAATAGAGACTTGCCCTTTCAAACAAAAGGCCAATAAGTCACAAATCTTTGTATATTTTCTTTCTATGCCCAATTTTTCTTACTTCAATTGTTTTGCTTTTGTAATCTAAAACAACTAGTGCTCTATAATCCCCTGCTCTTATTTTGTGGTACCCCGAACCAACAACTTTTTCAATGCGAGGATCTTGTTCTTGCGAAAGACTCTCAAGTTTTTTAGTCATTTGAATAGCTGCATCTTTATCTAATTGCGCTAAATCCTTTATTGCTTCCGGCATCAAGAGTACTTGCCACATCTAAACCACCCTAAAGATTTTCAAATCCCCAGTTCTTTCTTTACTTTACTTAAAGGAACTCCTTTTCCCATTTTTGATTCAGCAAGGGATTGCAATAATCCTGCCCGAAAGTCAGTAGTGTATTTGCCTTCGCCATCCCCTTCAGGAACTAGTACTAAAAGCTTGTTCAAAACATCGTCAATGCTTTCTCTTCTATATATTTTCAAGCTTTCAATTTTTTCTTTTGTTGAATTAGCAACTCTAACAGTTGTGTACATATAACCACCTATATATGTATATATGTGCATATACTTAATATTAATTGTCATTCAAAAAATGAGCTTTTTTGTACTTAAATAGATTTTGGAAGTGCGCTGCCGCCCAACAACAGAATTAAAAAAAAAAGTTACTTTTTCCCAAGTGCTTTTTGTTGTGTTCTCCAAAAAGCTAGTTCTTCATCAATTCTTATTCCAAAAGAGGTTGTGTTAAATTCTTTTTTTAGTGCTTCAAGCGCACCAACTCGAACATTAACATAGTTTCTAGCCGTTTCTCCACGCAAAGAAGCCAGTTTTTTTCGATTGATTAAAGCACTTTTTAGCGCAGCATCTACAATACTAGCATTTGTTCTGCGAAACATCCTTGGAAAAGGACCCTTTAGATTAGCAGCAATTTTTTCTCGTAAAACCCCAAAATATTTCATAAGCAAAATAAGTGTATTCAACTAGTTAAATCTTCGCACAACAAACTAACCCCTGGCCAATATTTTAGCGTTTCTTTGATAAACTTATTTCAATCCCATAGAGCATGTGCCCCGCTAGTGGATGGTCAGAGTATTTTTTTTCGTGAAATGTTTCTGGAAGCACAGGAACACTTTTCACACTCAACCCAGCTTTCCAAGCCAAACCTTTAATGTAAGTTAAAATCTCCTTGTTTTCAGTCGTAAGCGTAATTCTTCCTTTTCTTAAGAGAAGCTTTTTTGCATTTTTCATTAAGAGACCAAAGTTCATTGTTCGAGTTCTAACATGAACCCAATCAGGCATTCGAACAAAAATATTGTTTGCAACAATATTGTTTCGAAGCATTCCTTTAATGAAATTTTCCATTGTTGTTGAAGAAGTAACAACCAACCCCTTTGGCGGACTCCCCGCTTGTTGTTTATAATAATCATTAGCGGTTTGTTCTCTTTCCCTAGCACTCCAAGCATGCTCTACAGCAACATGGAGTTTCCTGCGATTTTGTTTTGCTTTCTCCGCCATCCACTTTCCATTTCCACTACCAAACTCAAGAACATCAATAACCCCTCTTCTTCTAGAAACAGAACTAGTTCTCTTTACCGCACGCATAATAACAAGAAAGGGTTTCCGAAAATAAAAGGTTAACTTAGCACGCAAAGACAAAACATTTCAAATCAAAAGATGATTTTTGAAAAGCTCTTTCAAAAGACACAAGTTTTTAAGTAACCGTGTATTATATCTTAGTATGCGTCTTTTTCCATCTAGAAAACCAAGAGTTCGAATTAGTACTATTTCAAAGGATTTTCCAAGCATTGAACAAGTAGATTGGTACTTTAGAGAAAAAGCCAGTCCGCATGATATCCACACTGGCATTGCACAACTCTTAGCAACGAATAGGGATAAAGCACTTATGCATTTGCGAGTTCTTGCAAAAACAGGAACTGATAAAACCCGCATGGTTGCTCTTGAAACACTAAAATCTGCCGGAGAAGATTTGCCAATAAAGGTGCTAATGGCACTCACTAATTCAGAGAACAAATATACGCATTGGCGAAGCATAGACCTTCTTGGCGATTTAGGTATAAAAAAAGCTATTCCTATTTTTATGAAAGCTCTTTCTTCTTCCGACCCGTTAGTTCGTGCATCAGCCGCATCAGGATTAGACAAATTAGGTGTGAATATGTCTCTTTATCAAGGAAAAAACATGGACCCAACATTTACTCGCCCCAAAGGAAAAATTGTTCCCCGAGTAGTGCAAGAAAAAACCCATCAATCAACTACCTTGCTTGGAGGAAGATTTTATAACAAAGTACTTATAAAAGGGAAAAGAACTCAAGCTCATCCAGAAGGATATACTGCTGAAAAGTTAAGTGTTTGGTTACGCGCCCTTGGTCATGATTGGAAAAACGCTGGATGGTCCTATAACCCAGTTGAACCAATTTTACAAAAACCTAATGGAAAGTATCGTTATTACCCAAATAAAGATGGAACTTACCGCGTATCAGTCGGAGTTATTAAGGGCCAAAATGCAGGGAGTTATCTTTTAACTAAAAATAGCCAAAGAAACAAAGCTTTTGTTACTGATCAAATTCATCGTATCACACAAGAACTTGCAAAAATTGGTATAAATTATGCTCACCCCAAACCAGAAAATTTTATTGTACAACCCAGATTATTTGGTAGACCACGTGTGTATGTAATTGATTTTGATTATGTTTGGGAGTTTAAAAAATCAAAAGAATCTAAAAAATAAAAGGTTAACTAAAATCAAAAGCGTACAATTTCAATCCCCTTAACAACCCTTTGCACCACTATATTTTCATGCGTTACATTACAATTATCTCGATTTTAACTTTAGCTCTTTTGCTTTTTGGTTGTATTTCCTCAACCCAAACTTTTGCTCTTAACGAGCCTTTTCAAGTAAAAGCAGGAAGTACTTTCTATAACCAAACCCAAGATTTAACTCTTAAAGTAATTTCTTTCTCTGATTCTCGTTGTACTATTGGTAACCAGTGTTTTTGGGCTGGAGAACTAGGAGTTAATTTGCAAGTAAATGATACTAATGTTTTTTTGGGAGCAGTAACTAAAAAAAGTGTTTCTATTGCAATTAGAGGAAATGCAGTTAATTTGAGCATAGTTTCTATTGATAAGAATTCAGCCGCTCTCAATGTAACCTTTACTCCAGCTAACCAAGTCGCTTGTACAATGGAAGCAAAAGTGTGTCCAGATGGCAGTTATGTTGGAAGAACCGCCCCCTTGTGTGAGTTTACTCCTTGCCCAGGAGAATAAGTAACCTAAATTCTTTTTGCAACAATTGTGCTTGTTCTTAATTTTTTTTCAAAAGTAATGTTTGCCACTGATTCGCGTATTTGGGGTTCTTCGTATTGGTAAATTATTTGCCAATTAGCTTTTTTGTACATCCCTTCAATGTTTCCGCTTTCAACTAGTTTTCCTCTTCCTTCAATCTCCAAACAAAACTTAATTATGTTTAAGCCGTTTGGTTTTGTCCAATCCATTAGTCCTTTTACCGTTGTTAACTGGTCTTCTTTATCAAGTTCTTCTATTCCCCCTGAACAAAAAACCAAATCATATTCTCTTTTTTGTTTACACACAAGAACTAAATCCCCTTGTTCAGCTTTAACGACAACTCCTTCTCTTTTAGCATACTCTCGTATTCGCTTTACTCCTTCACTTGAAAGTTCTAAAGCAGTTACATTATACCCGAGTTTTGCTAAAGGAATCGCATATCTTCCATTTCCAGAAGCCACGTCAATTGCTGTCAACCCTTCCTTGCCCTCAGCAAACTTTTCTGCAAAATCAAGTAGTTCTTTTCTTGCAGTTCCGAAATCTTGAGTTTGGTTTTCCCAGAACTTATCCCACCACTCTTTGCTTCGTGCAATTTGATTACCTTCATAATACAATTTAATGAGTTTATCCAGGTCAACCAAAATATTTTCTTTTAAAGCTTCTTTTGGAGAAATCCATTTGTATGCAGTGTGCTCCAAAGAATCTAGTTTTATTTCAGGGAGCTCATCAAGCGCCAAGTGAAACAAGTAATACTTGAGTTTTTCATAGGGGTATTCCAAATAAAGTTTTTTAAATAAAGTAATATTTTTTGATTCAATTCCAGTTTCTTCTATTAGCTCACGTTTAATTGCTTGTTCAGGTGTTTCATTCTGTTCTATTGACCCGTTAGGAAGTCCCCACTTTCCGCCCTCAAAAGCATCATTTTTATTTCTTAAGAGCAACAAGATTTTTCCATCACATTCACAAAAACAACCTACAGCACTAACATTAGGCACAAATCTAACAGGTTTATTTTCAAAAATCATAAAATAGTCAGTTTAGCAAAGTTTTTTCAACCAAACCCCAAACCACAAAAGTAACCATTAATCTTTATTTTAACCTAAACTCGTTTCCTAATAACCCCTTTTCTCTTAGCTATTCTTTTAGCATTTCGTTCTCGTATTTTTGTCAACATCCTAGTAAGTCTAGCATTTGATTCAGGAGTGTTTTGTCCGCGAAAAGATTGGTCAGTTACTGCATTATAAACGCGTATAGCTTCGGCTTCTTTTCCTTCTAATGCTTTTTGTCTCATTATGTTAGATAGTAAAATTATTCTAGACACCCTAGTTTTTTTAAACGCACTCCTGTTTATGCTTGCATTAATTCCTTTTTTTCTAAGTTTTTCTTGTAATGGTATTATGTGTGCAGCTCCAACAATACAAGGCACTTTTTGTTGGCGAACAAGTCTAAGTGTATCCTGAATTACTCTTACCATTTGGTGTTCACGCCATTCACTAAATAAAGTAGATTCTTTAGAGTAATATGGTGCTTTATCAGAAGCCTTTATTTTTTTGGATGGAAGTACACTTATTTCAGGCTCTAGGGGCAGTACTTTTATTCCCCTAGCTTTGCATTAATGAAGTATTTCGCCAGCAGCAAGAATTGGTTGGGGCACCTTTAGAAAGTCTGCTTTTTCTCTAGCAGCCACCAATAAATCCATTTCACTTTCAGCATACAAAAAAACTCTAGCTGTCCCTTCAAGAAATAGAACTGAGTTTCTTGGCAAAGTATGAATATACCCCAGTAGTTCTTCTTGCCCTAGAGCACTAGCCCCGTGAACCCACGGAACCAAATCAATTACTTTTTGTTCAGCCATGAACAATTAATACAAACCCAAATACTTAAATCTTTTCAAATACTTGGTAAGCGCATTTGTTAACGCACTTTAAGCATTCAATACACTTTCTTGTATCAACTTCAGGTGCATTAAACTCTTTTTGAGTAATTGCCCGAACAGGGCAAACAATTACAAGTGGACATTTATGGTTCGCAGGGCACTTAGAGGAATTAACCTTAATCATAAAGAAAGATTGTAAAAATGGTTTTAAGAAAGCTCGCCTAAAACACACCAATCTTAGGATTCTTTTCAATCATTTACTGTCTGCTCAAGCACTTGTTTTGTGTTTAGTATTTGTAGTTTGTTTTGTTGTTTTAATTTTTTGTCATTGCTCCAAATTGAGCACCCCATTTTCAAAGCTAAGGCAAAGAAGTCTATGTCATTTGTATCAGGCGAGATAGAAAGTGCAGTTCTGAGAAATTGTTTGTATTCTTCCATCGGAGTAAAGCAAATAGCTATTGCGAGTTCTTTTCTTAAGAAAACAAATTCTTGTTCGGTTATTTTTGTTTTTTCAATAATTTCTCGTTTGTATTTATTGATTTCTTCTAAAGCAAATTCAGGGGCAAATAACTCCAGGTTTTGATCCAAGAGCATTTTCTTTGTAACCGCGCTTTTCCAAAAGAAAGAGAACATTATATTTGTATCAACAATATATGGCAACTAAATCAGCCCTTTTTTTCTTAGTTCTTCTAACCTACCTTTTCTTGAAGCGCCTTGTAGTTTTACTGCCCAGTCATCAATCTCTTTTTCTTTTTCAAGCTCTTTTTTTAAGCACTCAAGTTTTGCGAGAGCCACAGCTTTTTCTTCAATAGCTTTTCTAACAAACCCCGACCAATTGACTTCAGAGAATTCCTTCATCTTTTCTCTTGTTTCTTGAGGAACTGACAAAGTAATACTAACCATTAAACCACCACACTAAAAAAACATATATACGTTTAAATATTTAAAGGTATGTTTTTGGAAGAAGTTCAAACTTTTATTCATTAAGGAACTCATTTTTTGTAGAATAAAAAAGCTTTGGAGGTGCGCTGCTGGCCTTAAAAAAATTTTAATTTAGAGTTCTCTTAAACTCTTTCAAATACTGCGCAAGAAGCTTTTGAGTAAATTAGTTTGAATCTTTTTCCCTTAAGTACGGGTATGCATTTAGTAGTGGTTATTACAATTCCTCCTCTAGGGAGCATTTTGTAGTATTGGTCAGCTACTCGACCCGCAAACAAACTGTGTTGTAGGGGTCCCGAGTAATCAAAAATAACATCTTGTTTAGTTCGAGTAGATTGGTTTTCAATTAAACCTACTTTTAAATGGTCAATTAACTTAACATCTTTTCTAGCAGCATCAATTGCCTTACGATGTTCTTTTTGAAATTTTGCACTAAGCTCTGCATATTTAGGATCATCAGTAGGAATCGGGTAGAATCTTTCAGGGTGTTTTGCATTCCTAACCACTCTTCTTTTTGACTTTGTTGAGATATTTGGGTGAACTAGCGTTAAAGCAGTTATCTCTACTTTGTCCCCAAATAATTTTTTTAAATCAGCAGATACTCCGATAAGTGCCGCCCCCGAATCAAAGAAACGTAGTGGGCGTTTTAGCCTTGCAACTCTTTGTTTTAGAACCCCAACTAAATCAATTTCTCTTGAGATGTGTTCAAGTCTTCTTGCAGCAGAGTACTCGAGCCTTGAGTGATTTAATCCAAACTCTCGCTGAACCCAAATCTCATCAGCTAACTTTCGTCTTGAATTCCTTGAAAGAGTTTTTGTCCAACGCATAAATAAAACAAACCTTCTAAAAAATATAAAGTTAACTCCATAAGAAGAACTTTTCTAAAGTGTAACTTCCCAGTGTTCTCCTTTATCAACCAGTTTTTCAGTGTCGGCTATTTCTTGGTAGAATTTAGCCATTCTTTCTCGGATTTCGCGCATTATAATTCTACTAGGTTCCGAACTTTCAGAGCCGTATTCTTTTCGCAATTTATCAAATCTTTTTCGCCAAGTTTCGGTTATCATTGCACTGATATAAGACGCTGTGTTTTGTGGTTTTAGCAACAATAGTTTTGAGTAACCTAATTCTTTTGCCTGTTTTTTTAATTCGTTAAACAAAAAATTAGCTGCTTTTCCATTCTGTTTTTCAAATTCTCTTAAAGCACCCAAGTTTGTTCTCGAAACATGGTAACCTTTCTCGTCAACTATTGGTTCGCCTTGAATTGCTCTTATTGTAACTTCTTTGCCTTCAAAACTTAGCCTTGCCACCATTAGGTTAACTAGTTTTTTGTTATCACTAACCGCAAGTCTTATTCCATAAGGCGAATCATGTACTGTTGCGCAAGCATCAACAACAAATGTTCCTTTTTTCGCTTTGAACAAAACAGGTTTGAAACCAACAAAGAATCTTCTCGCTGATTTCCAACGCGCCCGATAATTCTCTCCTGACCACCCGTGCCAGTTCTCCGCATGTTTAAATAAATTAGAACGCATTTTGCGCGCATTTTCAAGATTAATTTTAGCCACTGAAAGCTTTGCCATAAAAACTATTTAGCCCCAAAGAACTACTTAAACTTTTCACCCAGTTATTGTTTGTGCCCGCCAAGTACTTCGATAGGCGCTTTAAGCTTTCTCAACATAAAATCCTCTTGTATTAGCACCCCATCTTTTTGCTTAAGCTCAATAGTTTTAGGAGTCTCAACAATTTGATACTCTTGTTTTAATGCAGGGCCAATTCTTTCAATAATTACTTTACTTGTAGGACAATTAGGCAAGACAAACTGAGCAATTCCTTTTCTTTTTCCCCGCTTAACTAGTTCTCTAAACATATTTACTACTAATGGGCCTTGTCTATAAGCTTGTCCTAAATAAATTCCATGTACTTCACAAATCCCTATTTTAGGCAAATCTGTTGCTGCAATAAAACCAATTGTTGCTTTCCCTTTTCGAACAACAATATTGTGTACTCCCCCAAAATGAGAATCCAACGCAGCAGGAACAATTTCTTTTCTTGCAAGAGCTCGTTTAACTAGAGTTGAAGGAATTAGTCGAGATGAGGTTATTTGAACTTTGTGTTCAGGATTACCAAGTCCTTTGAAGCGTAATTGTTTCATAGGCATAGTATATTTTTAATAAATAAAAGCCTTTCCAGCGAACTACTCTTTTGATTTTCTTAGTACTAGTACATATGGATAACATAGTTCATCCGCAGAGGTTACCCCATAGGTTTTCATTTCTTCGGCAACAACCTCAGGCGTAACAACTTTTTGTTCAAGATTAGTTTCCATTAATTCCTCTCTCCCGCTCTTAGTTAATCTTTTCATAATCCAATCAGAGTATTCTACATTTTCTCTCGGTTTGAACCTGAAAAGATTTGCCCTAAATCCCGCAATTGGCGCTATAGCTTTGAGTTTGTCCGAGGCTTGTAAATCAATAATAAAAATTGCTCTACCATTAGGTTTGAGTACTCTGTGTAATTGACTAAAAAGCCCCCTGACCTCACTCATTGCCCCCATAACCCCTTTTTCACGTTTTGCTTTATTAATAAAAGATGCAATAAAATAACTTCCAAAAACAACATCTCTACTCGCTGTTTTTTCCTTTGCTAAATGTTCTAGCGAATCCCCTTTTAATATTTTGGCATTGGGGAGCATTTTTCTTAAACCAAAATCTCTAAAAATTTCTTTTCTTGCCTCAATATCACTTGCAACAAAACTTCGTCCGGGCCTTTTTCTTGTCGCTCTAAGCGCTTGAGTAATTATTCCAAGTGGTTCTTTTCCCGCACCCGCCTCAAAAACAGAAACTCTTTTTGGTCCATTTCTTTTAAGCATAAGAAGTTTAATTCAATTGAAGTACTTTAATCTTTCTAATAAAACCAAAACCGCCGGCACCACACCCCCTGTTTTATTTATAAACTTCTAAAATAAGTCTTCTAAATCAAATCAGTTTGTAGAGGTTTTTGAATGAAGAAGTGTGTTGTTTGTGGTTCTACTAGACTTAAGCAAAACCAGAATGTTACTACTTGTTTAAGGTGCAAGTTCCAGCACCACAGAGAGAGCATTAACACAAATTTGATTAATTAAAATACAAAAGCCAGTCCTTTGGTTCATTTCATTTATTGTTTTTTATGAAATTCCCTATAAGCATAAGAATTTGTCAATAACCCATCAACCCAGCCCTCAATATAACCCCTAGTATCTTCAAGTTGATCATATAAAAAATGTAATTCTCGCTCAATTTGCAAATGCTTGTATGCTCGTGAAGTCAAATTAAAATCTTCGAACACTTCTCTGCCAAGCGCTTCTGCTCTTAACAATACTTCAATTTGGGAATCAATACTTCTAAGTAAGAGTGGATGTAAAGCATCAATTTCTTTAATTTTTGCTCGTTCTTGCTTTTGAGTGAGGGCTTGGTTTCCATTACCCCAATTTACTCCACTAATAACCTCATTCATTAAAACAAATAATCTTTTGGCACTCACACCAATTTTAACATTTTCTTTTCTTACTCTTTTTTTTATGGTTTCAAACCGCCTAAGAACACTCAAAAGTGCTACTTTTTCCTTTGCCCCCCCTCGTCTTGCGCGCACAAGAAATTTTTCGTTAAAAGAAGTCATTGGATTTTTAGGCTCAAAAAGCATACTTACACAACTCTTTTGAAAAATAAAAGCTTTTTCTTCAAAACTACTTAGTGTTTTCTTTTTGCCCCAACTTTTGTGCTTACTTTTTTCCCCTAATGGCTTTCCTTCCAAGCTTGAACCCAAGTTGTCTTTCTCTTAGTCTCATTCTTAGCATATCTAATCTTTCCATATACTGCTTTTCAGTTATAGCGTTCATGTGAATTATTTGTTCACAGTCCCTAATATGTCTATTTACTTTAAACCCAGCTTCAACTATTACTGCTCTTTGTCGCGAATTATCTCTAGCAACTCCATTAGCGTTTTCTCCTCCAAAGAATTTGTTTCCGCTTAAAAGAAAAGTTCTATGATTTTCTTTTGTGGCAAATGCTCCAGCCATAGTAAATTCATTAAGTCTAATATTTCCCAGTATTTTAGCATTTAGTCCTCTTTCTAATGAGTAAGGAGTAGAAGTTATCATTTGAATCCAACTTTTGTTTCCAATTAAAATTGGTTTGAGCGCATCCATTGAAATTGCACGAAAACCACTATACTCTGCAGGGTAAGTCACTCTGAATTTTGAGTGAGTAACCTCACTAACAGCCATCATAACTAATCCGCGCTTAACAGGGTCAACAAGTGCGCGAATGTTTGCAGGACCAAACCTTTCAGCATCTGCATCTAAAGTAACAACTATGTCCGCCCCTTGTTTTTTTGCAAAGCGTAGCCCTCTAATAAATGCTCTTCCTTTGTTTGCTTCTCGAATCTCAATTACATTTGCACCAAGTTTTTTAGCAATTTCAGCGGTTCTATCAGTGCACCCGTTAGCCACAACCACAAAATCATCTATTGCCCCTTTTTGTTTTAATTCAACCAAATTCCCAACCATTCGAACAATATCAGATTGTTCGTTATGCGCAGGCAGAATTACAATTGTTTTATTATTCATAACTAGGAAACGAATCTTGAAAATAAAAGCTTAAGCCCAATTGTATCTAATTAACTTATTTATTCACTCACCCATTTGAGTATTTCCGAATCAACATCTAGTTTAATCTTATAGGTTTGTTCAAGCCAATCTATTCCAACTAGAAGGTCTTGGATTTGGGGCAAAAGTATTCTTCTTATATTAGGAATTTTTTCAAGAGACTTTCTTTTTGCAAGAGTACTAAGTGGTTTTAAGTAACTTAAAAAAATTGCTTTGAGTTCTGGACCAGAAACCAATTTTATTTGAGGAACATTAATCGGTGGTTTTTTTATAGTTCGCCCTGTTGCGGACTTGAGTTTTGTAACGATCCATCCCGAACTACTCCCTAAAGCTTCTTCCCCTTCCATTGAACGAAAAAAGGCAGGAATACAACCTTTAGGATAATACTTTGAATATCTTCCCGGAACTGGTTTTTCAAAAGAAAGTTTATTTGCTTTTGCATTCCTCTTTTCTATACCAGCCAAAGCTTTCCTCAATCCTGCCGAGGTTACTAAAGCTTTTGCCCTAACTACAGACCTAACTCTTTTTGTAACCATTACTAAACAACTCTTTTGAAAAATAAAAGCTTAACCAAACCCGCCCAAAACATGTCCAAGAAAAGAGGTTTTACTAATACTTTTTTTCAGGATTCCTATCAGTGTATTCTCTTCTCCCTTCTCGCATTCTTTCCAAGTACTTTTCTCCAAATCTTTTTTCTACCCATTCTTTTCCATAAACCACTTGGAAGGGGTGCATGTGCCAGGTTCCTCTTTGTTCACCAACAAAGTAACTCCATTCTATTGCTTTTAGTTGTAACTCTATTTTTGCTTGTTTTGACCCCCACATGAGGCGTTTACGTAATCTTCTCCACGCTAAATTAACATTTATTAGAGATAGTCCTTTTTCTTTTGCATACCCTTCTTGGTCAACTACAACTAAAACATCAAGATCGCTTTCTTTTCGCTTTGTCGATGCAAGTCTTACTCCAAGTTGTGAGCTCCCAGTAAGCACAATTGCTTTTAGCGATGCTCCAAATAATTTTTTTACTTGGGGAGTAATTGTTGAACGTAATAGTGCTTCTCTTGCAAGGGATTCTCTGCTTTTGGCTAATCTTCCTCGTTCACCACTAACGCCCTTTTTTCTTATTCGTTGCACTTGTTTTATTCTTGCAAGTAACTCTTTTTTTTCAATCATTGGAGGAACTAGAGAAAGTGCTTTTCTTTTTTGGTCTCTCCCAACCTTAATCCACTCAACAACATTAGCATTAGTAGCAATAGCCATAATTTAACTTAAGTAATTTAACTATTTAAGGATTGTTACCTAAAAAAGTAGAAGTTAATTGAGTTTTTTAATCATATTTTCTATTGCCCCAAGGATTGCTGTTGTTCCTGCAAAAACAAACACATACCCAAATAAAATAACAAATTGAGAAGATAAGTCATTGCTGAGCAGGTAAATAAAAACTGCCCCACAAGAAACAAAGCATGCCCCCAAAATTGCTGAGCTAGTTATTCCTCCTGTTGGTCCACTTGTAGGAAACTTTTTATCAGAATAGGATGCAAGATAAGAAAGAGCTGTTTCAATCAATATTATCCAAAAAGTAAATTGCCCCGAAGTCACAACAGGTATTAAGAGTAAGGAAGCTAAAGAAAATATTAACAGAAATTGTCTGCTTAAACTGAATTTTTCTACAGCAAGTTTTATTATTCGTCCCTGTGCGTAAATAAATGCATAAAAGAAAAGAGTAAAAAATAACAAATATATCTTGCCAAATGCTAAAGAAAGGACTATCACAATAATCCAACCAAAAGTAATAAAATTTAGGTAGATTTTAGGCAACCAACGTTCAGTAATAAATCCAACAAAGGCCAGTATTATTAGTGCTACAAACCCAATCCACAAAGTATCAATGAGTGCATAGGAAAAATGTTCTATAAATATTGAAGCAAAGTAAATCAATACATTTGTGAATAATAACAAAACACAAATGTACACATCGGACTTGGTAAACTTTGTCTTTAAAAAATCCATAATTATCATCACGCTTAGTACTATAATAACCATTACTTTTTTTAACAACCCCAAAAAAATATTATTAAGGTTTTTTCCTTTCTTTAAGCCCCAAAAGACTTCTGTGCATCGCTCTAACAAAGTCTAATCCTTTTGGAGGATTAGTTCGGCCCAGATTTCTATCAGCACGAATATTAGCAAAAGCATCTTTTCTAAGATTTTTTGCAAGCAACAACTCTTTTGGATGTGGGCACATAACAATACTCACTCACCTTGAATATAAAAACTTTCCCAACCAGTTTATAAAAAGTTTGAGCTTTTTTCTGTTTATGCGTGCAAGAAAATCAAAACCAGTTCTTAAAGTAAAAGCCCGAGTTAGTGCTAATGAACCATTTTCAAGATATGTTGCCCCTATTTTGCGTGCAACTTTGTTTGGTAGTCCTCTTATTCATTTTAGATTAAGAAGACTTGCTGATTTAAAGCCAGGTCAAAAAGTTTTGGAACTCGCTGCGGGGCCAGTTCCCTATCACAAGATTTGGCAAAACAAACTTGGGAGAAACGGAGAACTCGTGGTTTCAGATTATTCGGATTGGATCACCGCAAAAAATAGGGCTTTATCAAAAGTTAGTGTTTTTCGTAAACCCCAAGTTTCTCACAAGAGCATTGATTTGAATAAAATAGAGGGTTACACAAATTATTTTGATAGGATTATTGTTGTTTCGCCTTTTGGTTTTGGCACCCTAAAAGGGGTTGAGCGCGCATTAAGACCAGGCGGCAAAGCTCTGCTCTTCATTTATATGGATCCAGCAACTCCAAAAAGTAAAGTGCAAGAATTTCTTAATGTAAAAGATACTTCTCTTGAAATAGAAAAACAGGGTTGGCATGACACAATTCTACTTGACCACCATTGTTATATTCTCTTAAGAAAACCAGAAAAGTGAATTTGATAAGCGCTTACAGGAATTATTTAAGATTTACAAAAACAATTTCACCTTGTGCCACAGCCATTCCAAAAAAACTGTTTTTTAATTAATCAACTAATTTCATTTGCGTCTGTGTGGTGTTGCGCGAACTCTATCAACAACCTCTTGGAAACCCTTTGCGCTTTTAACAATGTGGGCTAATTGAACTGGATTCATTCCTTTTGCGCGATAGTTTGCTAAAGCAACACGATAAGATTGTATCTCCGCGGCACTGGCCCCCGCTTTAGTTGTGTTACCACTTTTTCGTGCAACTAGGCGAGCAAGTCCGGTTATATCTTCTTTTAGTGAAAGTCCCCTAATCTCTTGGGCAGATATTTTGGCACCATTCAGCCCTGCTTGAAGTTTGTCCACAGCCATTAGCCCCATTTCTCGATTACATGAGTCCAAGTGTTGTCCATAATATTTTACTTCAATTTTAGGAGCAAATTTACAAGTAGAAGACACGCGTTTTAAAAAATTTCCTAAAGGATTTTTTGCAACCAAAAAACTTCTAACATTAGCTTTTAAAACTTCAAAGAATCTTCCTGAAATATTTTTGGTTAGTATTTTTCTAAACTCTGTTTCAAGTGCTTTAGAAGCACCAGTTGGAGGAGAATCATGAATAATTACAAATAAGGTGTCTTTTCTTTTTCCCGCAGCCTCTACTTGTTTAACCCACTGCTCGTATTTTCTTCGTCCAGTTGGCAAGTACAGTTCCATTGCATCTGCCCAAAAAGGGTAAACTAAGACATGAACTTGTGAAATAATATTTTCCATTTAAACAAAGACCTTCTTTGAAATATATAAACCCTGCCAAATTAATTTTTGAGTTTAAACACTCACACACCCAGACTTTTTCTTTAATTTAGCACCATTATTGAATAATTTAAAATTGTGGCAAAACTAACCCATAAGATATAGGGGACAAGTAAGTATGCTGCTTTTGGATTTACTTTGTAAAACTTGCTAATTGTAATTGCTATTGATACCCACAAAAATAGTACTCCTATAAACCCAAATGTAGGGTTTCTTAATCCAAAGAATAAGTATGACCACAAGAGGTTGAATCCGAATTGAACTATAAACCAATTAATTGCAGTTTTTCTTTGTTTGGAGTATTTTTTTTGTTTAGTCTCCCAAACTAAATACAACCCAACCCCCATTAATAAAAACAAAATAGTCCAAACCGGACCAAATAACCAATTAGGGGGAGAAAAAAATGGTTTGATTAAAGCATAATACCAAGTTGAGATATTAGGAACAGTAAAAATAGAGCCTATTGCTCCAACTATTTCACAAAGCAACACAAACCCCACAAGAGTAATTGCTTTCTTTTTATCCATTAACGAGAATGAATTTTAGACTTAATTAATATTCCTATTAAGCCAAAAACACCTTAAAAAGTTTAAAGTTTGTATAACTCAATCATTTTTTGTTTTACTTCAAGTAATTTTTTTTCAGAAAGTTTTGCTATTTTTTTGTCAATTAAATTTAGATAAGTAGTTACAGGGTTATCAACCATTATTTTGCTTTCAACTGATAATTCGCCTTCAATTAAATCTTGATTGTTAAAAATTACATCAAATTTTGTTTCAAGTTCTTTTGAAGTAATTTTTAATAGAATCAAATCTTCAGAATCTTTATTGTATTCTGAATTACTAATAACTAATGCAGGTCTTCTTTTCCACCCTGTTTGTTCTGCAAAAGGTAGTTCTGCAACAACTATGTCCCCTTGTTTAAAATTTGAATAATTTTTCTGCATCTTCTCCCTCTTCTGCCCATCTTTTATAAGCATATAATTTCCACGGATCTGCTTCTTTTTTTAAGAGCGCAGCTTTTTCTTCAATAGCTGTTCGTGCAACCTGACTCCACTTTATTTCAGGGTGTTTTTTTATAACCTCATGAACTTCCTTTGCTATTGCAATAGTCATATTAACCATCAAACCACCTTATATTACTTATTTAAGGTAAATAAGGTTTTTATTACTTCCCACTAATTAATTTCATTTCCAGAGTTTAAAAACGCATTGCAAGTGTTTTGCCGCCCAAAGCAGATGAACTAAAATCTTATATTCTCGCAAAGCATTAGTTTTTTAGTAAAGGGATGAAATTAATGTCACAACCAACAAGACAAAAACCACAGTGGCAAATTGCTTTAAAGGAAAAAAAGAAAACAGAAAGAGTACAAGCAATTGGGGCTCAACAGCTACAAGTACAGCGTTTAGCACTTGAACAAGCAAAAAAGCAAAGAGAAGCTGAATTGGCACAAGCGAGAATTGAAGAACAAAAGGGACTTCTTGCAGCAAAAATAAGAGCGGAAGAACAACAAGCCAAAGCCGCCGAAGCACTTAAAGCAAAAGAAGGGACGCTTGATTTTCTTACCACTAAATTAAAAGGAAATCCTTTCATTGCAAGTTGCGAAACTCATATTTATCAACCCTTAAATTTTTTTTCAAAACCAAAGGACCATTTTGAAATTGGTTTAACAACCCCAAGTGGAGGGTTTTATTGTATTGCCTTTAAATCAGATGGCTCTGTATGGAATACTAATTTGTGGAGTCCAAAATCCAGGCACAGACAAACTTCTGCCGAAGCAAACACAATTATGGACTCAATTAGAAAAACACTTTTGAAAAAGTGAACTCCTTCTTCAAGCAAAGTGTTTTTCATATTCTTGCACAAACCTTTCTTGCGCATATTTTGGCAACCAAGTTTTGGCACTATCAGCTTCTTGTTTTGCAAGTTGTTCAAATGTATAAGTGTTTCCAAACTTTGTGTGCCAAGGATATTCTTCTCTAAAAGTAACTTGTTTTGGGTCAATTAAAGTTGCTTTTCCGTTGTGAATTAACCAGTTTCCATCATGGGGGTGATTATGTAACACTCCTTTTTTGTGAATGTTTGCAAGTTCTTGTGCCATGCTTTTAGCTACATTAAGCACTTGTTGTTTTTTTGGTTTTGTTTGGTTTAGAAATTCATTTAATGTAACTCCATCTTCCATTTTAGTAACACAACAAACAATTCCTTCGCTAGTAACAAGTTCTCCAAGCGGAGTTTCTATTCTAACTCCTCTTCGCAATAGTTCTTTTAGCGCATTAAATGTTCTCCTTTGTCTAGGATTATTTTTGTGCATTGCAATAGTTGCTCCTGCACGAGTTATCCCAAGTTCTGGTCTAACAGCAACATTAACCCCACTCGGAGTTTTAAAAAAAGTTACTGCTGACTTTCTTCCAATCCTTTTCCACTTTTTTATATCCCCTAAAGAAGAATCAACCCTAACTCTTTTCAGAATTGCCGGCGTCTCCGCCATTCGCCAAGTATTAATTGGTAAAGAAATTTGCCTCAATCTCAACTTTCTTGCTGCTCGCATAAATGAAATACTCTTTTCTTTAATAAAATACTTTGCAATAAATCTTTACTAAAACCAAAACACTCTTTAACAAAACAAATCTCGCCAAAACAACCTTATTTATTCTTTTCCAATAAAGCTTTGTTTAAAATGAACCATAAATGTGGAATTGCAGGAATTTGCTTTTTTGAAAAATCTTCTTCAAATAACGCTGCTCTTTACTTGTACAAAATGCTTTTACAATTACAGCACCGAGGTCAACTCTCCGCAGGAATAACTGTTTACAAGGGCGAAGATAACTTTTTGCTCCAAACTCATAAAGACTTAGGTTTAGTAAATCATGTTTTTCGTGCAGAACACAAAGGCAAATTTCTTTCATTAATGGAAAAGTATAATTCCCCAAAAGGGATTGGTCATGTAAGGTATGCTACTTGTGGCCCTGATGATAAAGATTACGCTCAACCATTTGAACACTTCCATGGAAAAAAAGATCGTTGGTTTTCAATTGCTTTTAATGGTAACATTGCTAATTATGAATCTATAAAAAAAGAGCTTGAGGAAAGCAATTATCACTTAATAAGAAAAAATGATACAGAAGCAATTCTTCTTTTGCTTGCAAAGCACTTAAAGAGTTCTGGGGACATCACCGCAGCATTTAGTGGTTTATCCGCACATTTAGATGGTTCATATAATATTGCATTTATTGATGCCGAAGGAAGGGTGGCAGTAGCTCGTGATCCGCTAGGAATTAGACCTTTGTGTTATGCAGTTGATGATGAAAAAATTGCATTTGCTTCAGAGAGTGTTGCTTTACAAATAATTGGTTTTAATATTGATTCAATTAAGGATTTAGCCCCCGGAAGTATTTTGTTAATAGAAAATGGTTCTTTTTCAATAAAACAATTTGCAGAAGTTAAAAGAAAAGCCCATTGTTTTTTTGAATGGGTTTACTTTGCTCACGCTGCCTCAAAAATAGATGGAAAAATAGTTTATTCAGTTAGAAGGGATTTGGGTAGAGAATTAGCAAAACTTGAAACCCAAAAAATTGATTCTTCTTGTGTAGTAGTGGCAGTCCCAGATTCAAGTACTCCTTGTGGTCAAGGGTTTGCTGAAGCCCTAAAAATCCCAATGCAAGAAGGACTAATTAGAAATCGTTATGTTGGAAGAACTTTTATTGAATCCAAAGACAGAGCAGATAGAGTGAAAAGCAAGTTTTCTTTAATTAAAGAAGTTTTTGAAGGGAAAAAAGTTTTCTTGGTTGAGGATAGTATTGTTCGCGGAACCACTTTAAAAAATTTAGTGGAATTTATAAGAAAACAAGGTAATCCAAAAGAGATTCATGTTAGGGTTTCTTGCCCCCCAATAAAATTTCCTTGTTATTATGGAATAGATATGTGCTCAAAAAAAGAACTAATTGCTTGCACTCAATCAGTTGATGAGATTAGAAAAGAAATAGGTGCTGATTCTCTTATTTACCAGACCCAAGAAAATTTGCTTAATTCGCTTTGTTTCCAAGAAAAAGATTTATGTTTGGCTTGTCTAAATGGATTATACCCAACAAAAGCAGGTAAAGAGAATTGTAAAAAGTGTTCAATTTAACAACTATTTTCTCACACTTACTTTTCTCGCTTGTCTAGAAACAATTCCTCTTCTTTCTTCAAGTATTTCTTTTAGTTTTCTCACTCTGTCAATAAAGTATCCTGAGGTAATTGAATTCATTTTCACAATCTGTTGAGGAACTCTAATATCTCTATTTACCTTAAATCCCGCATTAACTATAACTAATCTTTCCCTCTCGCCTTTCTTCATTGACCCAAGCAAATTCTCTGACCCTAAAAAAGCATTTTGCCCTAGTGGAGAACCAACTTTTCTTCTCATTGAAGGAATATGCCCAAGTGTTTCTTTATCTACTCTAGGATTTCCAAGTATTTTTGTATTAAGTCCTCTTTCAAGCGAATAAGACGTAGAAGTTAATGCATCTATCCAAGTTTTATTCCCCGCAAAAATTGGTTTAAGTGTATCCATGGAAATTGCACGAAAACCACTATACTCAGGAGGGTAAGAAATTGATCCACTATGGTGTCCAAACTCACTAACCACCATTTTTGCTTTCCCTTTCCCAATAGGATCTGTTAGTGCTCGAATATTTTTTGAGGTAAACTCGGCAGCATCCGCATCAACCGTAACCACAATCCCTGCTTTTCTTTCCCTAGCAAAAGGTAAGCCCAAGAGAAACGCTTTTCCCTTGTTCGCTTCCCGAGTCTGGATTACATTAGCCCCAAGTTTTATAGCAATTTCAGCTGTTCTATCAGTGCAACCATTAGCCACAACCACAAAATCCTTTATCCCACCTTCTCGTTTTATTTTTTTTAAATACCCAACTACTCTTCCAATATCAGCTTCTTCGTTATGTGCAGGAAGAATAACCACAACTTTGTTAGTCATAAGAATAAGATAGATCTGTTGAATAAAAACTTATCCAAAAAAAAACATCAGCTAAAACAAACTGAATTTATAACTTTGTGTACCTATAGTTAGTATACTTAAAAGGTGATTTTGGGATGGTAACTGAGTTTAAGCTTAAAGCACGACCGTATTCTGACGAAGAAGCAAAAAAGAAACTTAATATTATTATGAGTCCAGAAAC
>Ga0172379_10001546_pt1 | contig 45338 bp, 43 predicted proteins | sample GrowelOW334metaG_FD_119756 | JGI IMG/M metagenome (GOLD analysis project Ga0172379, IMG submission 119756) | Groundwater microbial communities from an aquifer near a municipal landfill in Southern Ontario, Canada - Groundwater well OW334 metaG | ecosystem: Environmental > Aquatic > Deep...
GTGGATAAAATTGCTACAGCGCCGGTTTCATATAATTCTTCCGGTGAATTATCCAAGCCGGTCAAACCGGTAGTGATAAATTCCGTGGAAATAATTGAGCAGTAATTTTTTTGGTATAATTAACGCATGGAAAAAAATAATTTACAAAAGGCATTATTCGGTCTTGCCTTGATCTTGGGCCTTAGTTTGGTGGCCGGAACATTCATAGTTTCGAACGCATTTTATAAAGTAAAAGCTCTGAGCAATGTCATTTCCGTGACGGGTTCGGCTGATAAGCTTGTAACTTCCGATACGGCAAAGTGGTCCAGCAGTTTTTCCAGAGTGGTCAGCACAAGCGGTTTGAAGGAGGGCAGTGTTCAAATAGAAAATGATCTGCAGGCGGTGAAGGCGTATTTTGCGGAGAAGGGGGTCACTGAAAAAGAAATGACGATCAGACCGGCTACGACCAGTTCCAATTGCCAGAGTTCGAACGATATCATTTACGATAAAGACGGACAGCGATGCAGTAAGATCATTGGATATACTCTTAGTCAATCAATTCTGATCGAGTCCGGCGATGTAGCTAAGGTGACCAAGCTGGCGCAGGAGTCTGTCGGAGTTTTGATCGCCGAGGGATTGATCTTTAACAGCCAGAACGTTGAGTATTATTTCAACAAACTTGCCGATCTGAGAATTGAAATGGTTTCCGAAGCGACAAAGAACGCGCAGGCGAGAGCGCAACAGATAGCTGAAAGTACCGGCGCTAAGATCGGCAATTTGCAGTCCGCGTCTTTGGGAGTTTTCCAGGTTTCCGCTCCGAACTCAACTGAAATTTCAGATTACGGAATTTACGACAACAGCTCGGTGGATAAAAAGATCAGCGCAACCGTGAGAGCCTCCTTTGTTTTAAAATAGATCTTAAAAAACCTTGATAAAACAGCCTAAATACATTAGGCTGTTTTTAGTTGTTTGAAATGAGAATCTATCCAGCGGAGGTAATTTATGAAAGTAATTAATGCTTATTTCGTAATAGAAGATGAAGTGAATGGAGAAAGAATTCTTAAGACCTTAGAAAAATATGGCAGAACTTGCTATAAGAGCGAGACCAAGATCACTGTGGACTCGGCTAAAAAACTTATAGCCAACATCATGAAGAATCAGCATGAATCGGTGATAGAGCACGAAAAAGTGACTGTGCGCGTCATTTGTGATCGCGGGGTAACCCATGAAATAGTACGTCACAGGATCGGTTCTTACAGCCAAGAATCTACCCGCTATTGCGATTACACCAAGGCTGGCGAAATACTTGTTATAGAGCCGATTTTCTGGAAAACAGATGATCCTAAATATTTAATATGGAAAACGACGATGGAATATTTAGAGGCAAGATACAATGAATTGATCAGGCTCGGCGCCACTCCTCAAGAGGCGCGCTCGGTTCTTCCCAATTCTCTTAAAACAGAGATCGTCATAACTTTCAACTTGAGAGAATGGCGGCACTTTTTTAAATTACGCTGTTCAAAAAAAGCGCATCCTCAAATGAGAGAGGTGGCGGTGCCTCTTTTGGCGGAATTTAAGAAACTGATCCCGGTCATATTCGACGACATTATTATAGAGCCATAAAAAAACAAAGCCCCGCGTTGCATTGGCAGCCGGGGCTTTTTTATACTTGTTTTTAAAAACCAGAGGACTAGACTATTAGTAGCAGCTTAATAAAAAATAGGGCTAAAACATTCTAAGAGAATGTCCGCCCAAGGAGGTAGGAATATGAAAGATCTTCGCATGGGAGTTCTGTTGCATTTTTTCCAGCCATACTGGCAGTTTCCGCATGTGCTTCAAAAAATAGTGGAGCAGTGCTACCGGCCCATTTTTCACTTCGTGAGAAATTCCGGCTGCGGGTTTGCTTTCACCGCGAATATAAATTATTCGCTTTTGGAGCTGCTCAAAAAGCACGGCTATGATGACGTTTTGGACGACATCAAGTATTGCGTCGAAAACGATCTCATCGAGCTTGTGGGTACGGCGGCTTATCATCCGATAATTCCGCTTATTCCGATAAAGTCTGCCGGCATGCAGATCACTGAGGATTTTTGCAAAAAGAAAATGATGGGACTGGAAGCCAACTCAAAAGGCTTCTTTTTCCCGGAAATGGCTTTTAGCAAGAGATCCCTGCATCTTTTGAACAAACTCGGTTTTAACTGGACGGTGATCGAAGACGTGGCTGTGTTTCCGGATAAAATTCCGTTCGATCATATTTTCAGCTATCACGGATATTCTGTTTTTTTAAGATCTTCCCATTGGAGCAAATATGTGTGGGACAACCACATAAACTTTTGGGAATTCTCTGAAAAAATAGAGAATGAATTCTTTGGCTGGACCGGCGGTAAACCGAGCTACTTGGTGATCGCAATGGACGCCGAAACTTTCGGACATCATGTTCCCGGGCTTTCCGAATCTTTTCTGTTCCCTTTGATACAAAATTGGGGAGGCGGGAAAGTTGTTTCAAGGTTCGAAGAGCTTTTGAAATTGTTTCCGCATAGGGAGAACAGCGAGATAAGGGATTGCAGCTGGTCAACCAGCTATGATGACTTATATCGCAACGACCCCTTTCCTTTATGGAAGTCCAAATATAACGGCCATCAGCTCATACTTTGGGACTTGATGTATATGGCCTTAAAGTATTGGGATCGTCAGGATGCGATACACCCGTGTTTAAAAATGGTGAATTCTTGCCATTGGTGGTGGATAAGCAGGGGATTTTGGAACCCGCATTTTATGCTTATCGGCGCTAAAAAGGCCATAGCGGTAATAGAAAAATATGGGACCGCAGATGAAAAGAAAAAGGCAAGGTGGCACTTTGAGGTTCTGGAAGAACTTTGCCACTGAACCTGTTCAAAATAAAACCCCGTCTTAAAAAGCGGGGTTTTTTCATACACGAATAGCCGTTTTTACGCTATAATAATGTGTATGATGAAACTAACAAAAAAACAAATTTATATTATTGGTACGGTTATTTTATTGGCTGGTTTGGGCTATTTAATTTTTGGCAGATCTAAAACTCCCGTTTATTCCTATATTGAGATCAAAAAGGGAGATGTCGTACAGGAAGTGAGCGTGACCGGAAGGGTGAAGCCTTCGGATGATGTGAGCTTGGCCTTTGAAAGAGGCGGAAGAATTTCAAGTATAGACGTTAAAGTGGGCGATAAGGTTTATAGGGGCCGGGCGCTGATGCATTTGGATAATTCGGAACTGCTTGCCCAGCTTGCCGGAGCGGAAGCCAATTTAAAAGCTCAGCAGGCCAAATTGGACGAATTGAAAAAGGGCACTCGTCCCGAAGAAATAAAGATTCAGGAAATTAAGGTTGCCAACGCGCAAATTGTTATCAGTGATGCGAAAAATAGCGCCATTAATGATCTCCGAGATTCGTATATTAAAGCCGATGATGCAATTCATAATAAAGTTGACCAAATTTTTAACAATCCGAAAAGCCAAAATCCGGTGCTATCTTTTTCTATGGTTGATCCGCAGTTAAAGATAGATCTGGAGTGGGAAAGGCTTATTATGGAGAGCATGTTTTCGGGATGGAAAACTTCTTTAGAAAAATTATTGGTTTCCAGCGATATCGCTTTAAGTATCAGCGAAGGACAAAGGAATTTGGATCAGGTGGATTCTTTTTTGGGCAAAGCCGCTTCTGTGGTAAACAGCCTGCTGGCAAATTCGGAAGTTTCTCAAACAAGCATAGATGCGTGGAAACTGGCTATTGCAACTGCAAGAACCAATGTTAGCACGGCCATTATCAGCATAACCGATGCCGAGCAAGCTCTGGCAACGGCAAATTCAGATCTGTCGGTTGAAGAGAATGATCTGATCTTGGCAAAAGCCGGAACTATTCCGGAACAAATTTCCGCTCAGGAGGCTCAGGTGGATAAAGCCGGGGCAGACATTGATCTCTACAAAGTCCAGATAGCCAAAACATATTTGCGTTCTCCGATCGATGGCGTGGTTACCAAGCAAGATACGAAGTTGGGGGAAATAGTTTCTGCTAATGTGATCATCGTTTCGGTTATAAGCGATCAAAAATATGAAATGGAAGTGAATGTGCCGGAGGCCGACATAGCAAAGGTCAAAATTGGAAATTCGGCAAAGGTCACTTTAGATGCCTATGGCAGTGATGTTATTTTTGATGCCCATGTAGTTTCTATAGAGCCGGCCGAAACGATTATTGAGGGGGTCGCTACATATAAAACAACTCTGCAATTTGATAAAAAAGAAGATATTGTGAAGTCCGGCATGACGGCGAATATTGATATTCTTACTAATAAAAAAACAGATGTTTTAGTTGCACCGCAAAGATCGATTATATCTAAGGACGGCCAAAGATTTGTTTTGATTGACGTGAGCGGCGCTCAGCCGGAGCAAAAGAAGATAGAGATCGGGCTTAGAGGATCTAATGGTATGAGTGAAGTAGTTTCCGGTTTAGTGGAAGGAGAAAAAATTATAGCTTCGCCAACTTTGGCAGAGTAGACTCTCATGCCGGGCAGTGAAAATTTAAAATGGCCTTAATAGAATTAAAAAATATAGCAAAAAAATATGAAGATGGCGGAGAGCCGACGGTGGCTCTTGACGGCGTGTCTTTGAATATAGAAAAAGGCGAATTTGTGGCGATTATGGGTCCTTCGGGAAGCGGTAAATCAACACTGCTTCATGTTCTGGGTTTTTTGGATCCCCCGAGTTCAGGAGAATATAGGTTTGATGGAAAATTTTTTAGCGAATATTCCAAAGAAGAAGTCGCTCATGTCCGCAATAAAAAAATGGGATTTATTTTCCAGGCTTTTAATTTACTTCCGAGGACTTCCGTGTTCGAAAATGTAAAACTTCCGCTTTTGTATTCCGATGTTGATGAATCGAAATGGGACAAGCTGGCAAAAGACGCTATAAATGCCGTCGGGCTTAGCCATCGTATGGAGCACGATTCTTCCCAATTGTCGGGCGGAGAAAAACAAAGGGTGGCGATAGCCAGAGCGCTGGTAATGGATCCGCAGGTTATTTTTGCCGATGAACCGACCGGAAACTTGGATTCTAAGTCGGGGCAAGCAATTATGGAGATCATAAGGGGCCTGAATGAAGATCATGGGCATACGATTATTTTAGTGACTCACGAAACCTATACCGCCGAGCACGCCTGCAGGCTGATCAAATTAAAAGATGGGAAGATCGAAAGCGATGAACAGGTCGCGCACAGAATGCATAGGGACGAATTTAAGAAATAACATCCATGAAATTTACTCATATAGCCCATACCGCTTTTAAAGGTCTTCTTTCCAACAGATCCAGGACCGGGCTTACTATTTTAGGCATTGTTATCGGAATTACTTCGATCATTTTAGTGATGTCCCTCGGCGAAGGAGCGCAAAATCTGATCTTAAATCAGATCCAAAGCATGGGCGCCAAGGTCATAGAGATTCGTCCGGGCCGCGAACCGAAGGGATTCAGCGACATTCTTCAAATGTTCGGAGATTCTTTGAAACAGAAAGATCTAGCGGCGCTTCAAAAAAAAGAAAATGTCCCTCATGCTCAGACCGTGATGCCTTTGGTGTTCGGCAGCGCTGTCGCAATCTTTGAGAATGAATCTTACAATCTGAGCATGTATGGAGTTGGCGATAGTTTTATGAGAATGTATGGCGTGGAATTTGGCGAGGGCAGGAATATAGACGAGGAAGATGTGAAAAACTTCAGCGACGTGGCCGTTATTGGATCAAAGGTCAAGGAAGAATTATTTGGTTCTTCGGAGGCAATCGGCCAAAAAATAAAGATAAAGAACAGGAACTTCAAAGTGATCGGAACGATATCTAAAAAAGGACAGGTTTCTATGATGAATTTTGATGAAGTTGCCCTTATTCCGTGGTCCACGGCTCAGCAATATGTTTTTGGCATAAAACATTTCCAGCACATCATAGTTGAAGCTGATTCTGAAAATACAGTTGATCAGACGGTTGAAGATATAAAAATTACTTTAAGGAATTCCCACAACATAACGGATCCTGAAAAAGATGATTTCAGCATAGGAACTCAGGTGCAGGCTATGGAGCAGGTGGGGACTATTATGAATGTTCTGACCTTGTTCTTGGCTGCTGTTGCCGCCATCTCGCTTTTGGTCGGCGGAGTCGGAATTATGAATATTATGCTGGTTTCAGTCACAGAAAGAACCAGAGAAATAGGTCTTAGAAAGGCTCTCGGTGCAACCGATAAGGATATTCTTACGCACTTTTTGCTGGAGGCTATTATTTTAACCAGTGTCGGCGGAATAATTGGCATTGCGCTTGGATTGTCTTTGGCATTTTTAATTTCATTGATTCTTACTAATTTTTTAAATCTTGCCTGGGCCTTTTCCTTTCCTGTTCTGGCAATCGTTTTAGGATTAGGGGTCTCCTCAATTGTCGGTTTAGGTTTTGGACTTTATCCTGCCAGGCAGGCTTCTAAGAAGAGTCCGATCGAAGCATTAAGATATGAATAATGATAAATTTTTACCTTATCAATCTTCTTGGAAAGATAAGTTTCAAAAAGAAAAAGAAAAGCTTCAAGATGTTTTTGGCAAAGAAGCTTTAGCCATAGAACACATTGGAAGTACTTCAATTGAAGGATTATCTGCAAAACCAATTATTGATATGGCCGTTTTAGTGAATTCTATAGAAGATATTGATAGAATTGTTTTAAAATTAAACCCTCTAAATTATATATATCAATCAAATTTTCCCCCAGGTGAGAGAATTTGGTTAAGAAAAGGAAATCCGGTTGAATACCATCTTTCCATTGTTTGTCCTAAACATACTTTTTGGGAAAGAAATATTTTATTTCGAGATTATTTAAGAAATCACCCAGAGTTTATTAAGGAGTACGAGGATCTCAAGAAAAATAATTTAAAAATTACACCAGAAAAAGATTTGGAGGATTTGTCTCATAGTAAAATTTATAATCAAGGAAAGGGGGATTTTGTAAAAAAGATTTTGGATTTAGCCAGAGAGGAAAATAAAAAACTTGACAAATAACAAACAAGTATGTTATTGTAAGTTTTTAGAAGCTCGATAACTAAATATGAGCTGCTAAAGCCGAACCCCTCTCCGGGGTATTTTTTTGGGAAAATTGCTGGCGCGGCAAATTGAGCTCTGAAGTACGTTGGTAAAATCAAGGAGGGAATATGGAAAATAGTATCAGGATGATAGTGCTGACTGGAGGACCATGCGCCGGAAAAACTACGGTACTGAAAGCTCTTCAGGAAGAGTTTGCCGGAAAAGCGGTCTTTGTGCCGGAGGTGGCGACGATGCTGCTTGCGAATGGCTTCCCGGTCCCGGGAAAGGATATGGAGCGGAGTGAGGAATGGCAAGCTTGCCTACAGACCGCCATACTCCCACTGCAACGCACGATAGAGGATGCTTATGTCCAGATGGCAAAAAGCAAAAAGGCAAAGATAGTCATCTGCGATAGAGGAATATTGGACGGCGCAGCGTATGCTTCCGGCGGTGTGAGCGAGTTCTGCGGCAAGAATGGTCTTACGGTAGAAACTGAACTTGCCAGATACGACGCAGTCATTCATCTCGAGTCTCTGGCCGCTGTCTGTCCGGAAAAGTATGGACAGACAAATAATGAAGCTCGGTTTGAGCCCCTTGAACGTGCACAGCAATTAGAACAAGCGATCAAGGAAGCTTGGATGGGCCACTCACACCAGACGATCATCGACGGAAAGCGCGGCATCGACGGCAAGATCGCTCAAGTCATCGGCATAGTCAAATTCGTCTTAAGCAAAAAGGAGGAAAAATATGAAAGCTGAAAGTGATGGGTGGCGAAGTGAGACGTTTACCGGAGATGCGGAGGCTAAAATTGTTGAGTTTCTAAACTCAGAAAACTTAGACCCTCAGCAAGTCAAGATATGTTATCTGCCGAACACAAAGCATAACAAGGGGATTATGGCTGTGGTTTATTACAAATACAATATAGGGATACATCCCAATTGTAATTGCGGAAGGCAAATCCTTAATAATGAACCATATACTCCTAACTATGATCTAGACGTAAGGAGGTGGTAAAAATAGTAATACAGAATAGAAGTTTGACTCCTTAGATAAAAAAGCCCCCAATCTTAGATTAGGGGCTTTTAGCTTAACTTGACAAAATAGGAACAATGGTATATAATATAAATGCACCTTGAAATCAAGATTTACTGATCTCTAGACGACTGGAGGAGGAAAATATGAAAGCTAAAAATAAAGCTGAAAAGAAAACCAAAAAGAATGGGTGGGTGGCTCGCAAGGCAGCTGAAAGTCTTCGGGATGATAGCATCCCCGAGGAAGAGCTGGAAACTGACCATCTGGCATACCTGAGTGAGCCGGGATGGAATGGGCCGGGACGCAGTGCCAGAAGCCCGGAATCTCAGAGGGAAATGGAGGAGACCTGGGACAGAATATGCGGATAGAAAGATAACGGTCCGCGAGTCAAAAAAACAAAGCCCCCAACTGGGGGCTTTAAACTTTTAAATAAATAATCCCAGATCTTTAAAACACTTGACAAATAACAAATAAGTATGTTATTGTAAGTTTTTAGAAGCTCGATAACTAAATATGAGCTGCTAAAGCCGAACCCCTCTCCGGGGTATTTTTTTAGGAAAAAATCGGCGAGCAAGAAACCACTTCGCATAAGCGGCCTTTTTGCCTAACTGCATAGGAGGAAATAGTATGAAAAAAATAGGAGATTGGACAGAAAAAGAGTTGGAGGATTGGGTAGAAAAAGAATTCAAAAAAGTTGTAATAATGGTGGATCAAGAAATAAAACAAAAGGAAGAAAAAGAAAAAGAGAGGAAAAGAAAAGAAGAACAGAAAAAAGAAGAAGAGAAAAAAAGAGAAGAAGAGAGGGCAAGAGAAAAACGCGAGCGCGAGCAACGCGAACGCGATGCATACAATAATAGTCCAGAACAAATAGCATGGAGAGAAGCTAGGGAAAAAGAAACGCAGTGGGAAAGAGATCATGGATGGAGGTAGATAATCCTGAGTAAAAAAGCCCCCCGACTTAGGTCGGGGGGCCTCTACTTTTTATTTTAATTCGTTCAAATATGATAAAATTAAATAGTGAAAATAAAGAATTTTAAAAAACTTGCGGTTTCGGAAGGAAGAAAAAAACTTCTTAAAATAATTGAAGCGGGTTTAGAGGCGATTGATACTAAAAAGGCCATTTCGAATGCCGTAAAGATAGAAAAAGGAAAACTTTTAATTTATAATCACGCTTTTTCTTTAAAGAACGCTGAAAAGATCGTGGTGGTGGGAATAGGCAAGTGCTCTTTGGAAGCTGGCGCAGTTCTGGAAAAAAAGCTCGGAAAAAGATTGACCGGCGGAATTGTTTTAGATGTGCACGAGGGCGAGCTTAAAAAAATACAAACATATACCGGCGATCATCCGCTGATGTCTCCACGAAATATTGATGCCACAAAAAAGATCATCGGACTGCTTTCCGGACTTACCGAGAAAGATCTGGTTATTTTTGTTATTTCCGGTGGTGGTTCGGCTCTTTTGTGCCAGCCGAAAGGATTCACGTGCCTTGAAGAATCGGCGGTTGCTGACGCTTTAATTCATGCCGGCGCGGATATTCATGAAACCAATACGGTCAGAAAACATTTATCCATGGCCCGAGGCGGATTTCTAGCGAAATATGCATATCCGGCAAGGGTTGTTTCTCTGATATTTTCCGATGTGGTGGGCAACGATCTCGAATTCATTGCTTCCGGCCCGACCGTGAAAGATACAACCACTCTGGAACAGGCGAAGGAAGTTTTGAAAAAATATGATATATACAAAAAGATTGGACTTACTCCTTTAGATCTCATTGAAACGCCGAAAGACGGCAAGTATTTTGAACGAGTAAAAAATATTTTATTTGTTTCCAATCAGACCGCTTTGGACGCTATGTTAGAAAAGTCCCTGGATATTGGCTATATGCCGAGGATCTGCAAGAATAATTTGTCAGGAGAGGCGGGAGTAGTGGCAAAAGAAATTATTGATGAGTTATCAAAGGAAAATACAGGAACAGTTCTTTTGTATGGCGGAGAAACGACGGTAAAAATAAAAGGCAGGGGTAAGGGTGGAAGAAATCAGGAGATGTCTCTTTCCGGTTTGCGATATATAAATGATAATCAAGCATTGATTTCGGTGGCTTCAGACGGGAGGGATAACTCTGAAAATGCCGGGGGTATTTGTGATATAATTACAAAAGAAAAATCAAAAAAGCATAATTTAGATATAGAAAAATATCTGAAAAATAATGATTCTTTTGAATTTTTTGCTAAAACCGGAGACTTTTTAAAAACAGGCGATACCGGTTCTAATGTAGCAGACATTGTCATTGCTATTAATAATTAAAACGATTGTCATTTCCATTTCTTCTCTGTCATTCCGCACTTGCCGCCCCATGCGAGCCTCGCCTTCGGCGGGATGCGGAATCCAGAAAGGGGACTGGATTCCCGCTTTCGCGGGAATGACAGAAAAATAAAAATAATATGGATAAAAATAAAGAATTAGTTTTATGGTTTAAGGATTTAGAAATTAAAGACGTGCCCTTAGCCGGAGGAAAAAACGCCGCTCTTGGCGAGATGTTTTCTAACTTGACTCCGCTCGGCGTGAATATTCCTAACGGTTTTGCCCTCACAGCTTTTGCTTACAGGTATTTTTTTGACAAAACTGGCCTGGATAAAAAGATCCGTGAAATTCTGGCGGATATTAACACTCACGATATCAGAAATCTTCAAAAGAGAGGTGATCTTTGCAGGAAGGCAGTTATGGCTGCGACATTTCCAGGCGATCTAAAGGAAATTATTTTATCCAATTATCGTGAGTTAGAAAAAATGTATGGAAAAGGAGTTGATGTAGCGGTAAGATCTTCTGCAACCGCCGAAGATTTGCCGGATGCTTCATTTGCCGGACAACAGGAAACTTATTTAAATGTTTCCGGAGAAAAGATGCTTTTAGAATCAACAAAGAAATGCATTGCCTCGCTTTTTACGGACAGAGCCATTTCCTATAGGGCAGATAAAGGATTCTCTCATTTTGATACAGCGCTTTCTGTGGGTGTTCAAAAAATGGTGCGCGCGGATAAAGCTTCAAGCGGAGTTATTTTTACTCTAGATACAGAATCAGGTTTTAATAAAGTAGTTATTATAAATAGCATTTATGGTCTGGGCGAACTCATTGTGCAGGGAAAAGTAATTCCCGATGAGTTTATTGTTTTTAAACCAATGTTGGAAAAAGGCTTTGAGGCAATTATTGCTCAAGATATGGGAAAGAAGGATATTAAAATGGTGTATGCCGGTTCATCTGGTCAGGATAAGGGGACTAAAGTTATAAAAGTTGACGCAAGGGACAAGACGAAATTTTCTCTTACAAAAGAAGAGGTTTTGAAATTGGCGGATTGGTCTGTGAAAATTGAAAAGCATTTTTCAGGAAAGAAAGGAAAATATCAGGCCATGGATATTGAGTGGGCGAAAGATGGGCGCACCAACGAACTATTCATAGTTCAAGCCAGGCCGGAAACTATTTATTCTTCAAAGCTCAGTAATATTTATGAGGAATTTAAATTGAATAAAACAGGCAAGGTTTTGTTGGAAGGAATTGGCGTGGGCAAAAAGATTGGTTTTGGAAAAGTGAATATTATTAAAGACGCAAAAAATATAATTCAATTTAAAAAGGGTGAGGTGTTGGTGACGGAAATGACTGATCCGGATTGGGAGCCAATTATGAAAATTGCTTCTGCAATTGTTACGGATAAGGGTGGTCGCACCAGTCACGCCGCTATTGTTTCCAGAGAGCTCGGAATTCCTTGTATAGTAGGTTCAGAAAAAGCTACAAAGGTTTTGAAAAAAGGAATGGAAGTCACCGTAGATTGCGCTTCTAGCGATGTCGGTAGGGTTTACGAGGGCAAACTTCCATTTGAAGCCATTGAACACAAACTTGATAAGATTCCTCAGATAAAAACCAAAGTAATGGTAAATATAGGCTCGCCTGACGAAGCTTTTAAAAACAGCTATCTGCCGGTTTCAGGGGTTGGACTTGGAAGATTGGAATTTATAATCGCTTCTCATATAAAGATCCATCCGAATGCGCTTATCGAGTACGATAAAGTTAAAAGTTCAAAGTTGAAAGTTAAAAGTTTAAATCCAAAAACAAAATTGGTTTTCAAAGAGATTGAGAAATTGACTCCGGGTTATGATAAAAAAGCTGATTTTTATGTCGATGAACTCGCGGAGGGCATTGCCAAGATCGGCGCGGCTTTTTGGCCGAATAAAGTGATCATCAGGTTTTCTGATTTCAAGACCAATGAATACAGCAAGCTTATTGGCGGAGCCATGTATGAGCCACACGAAGAAAATCCGATGATCGGTTGGAGAGGGGCTTCTAGATACTACGATCCAAAGTTTAGAGAAGCATTCGGTTTGGAATGCAAAGCTTTAATAAAAGTGCGTGAAAAAATGGGGCTGGCGAACGTTGTTCCGATGATTCCGTTTTGCAGGACTCCAAAGGAAGCCCAAGAATGCGTTGATGTTATGAAAGCCAATGGCTTGGACAGGGCAAAAGATAAAGACCTGAAAATTTATGTGATGTGCGAAATTCCTTCAAATATACTTTTGGCTGATGAGTTTTTGGATATTTTTGACGGTATGTCTATCGGCTCAAACGACTTGACCCAATTAGTTTTGGGTTTAGATAGAGATTCCGGTATCGTAACGCATATTGCAAATGAAAATAATGAAGCGGTCAAAAAAATGATTGCGGAAATAATTGCCAAGTGCATTAAAAAAGGAAAATATATTGGTATCTGTGGACAAGCGCCGAGCGATTATCCGGAATTTACTGATTTTTTGATCAAAAATAGAATTGAGAGTATTTCCTTAAATCCAGATACTGTTATCAAAAATATTCTGAGGATCGCGGAGAAAGAAAAAGGGAATAGAGTCTAGTAGCTAATAGCTAAAACCTAGTATCTATAATTTGGAAGTTGAAAATTTTAGTATTTGACAAATCTTATAAATAGTTGTTTAATTATAGCAATAAATAGTATATAAAATATGGCAAAATTTGGTGAACAATTTCTGCATAAAAAAGACCAAAAGCTTCATACTTCCAAGCCCGTGGAATTGGAAATGGAAAGAAAGAAGGTAGTGGGAGAAGAAGTCTCCCAAAAACCAGCGGATAAAATATCTGACTGGCTTGAAGTTATCAAAAAAACTCACACGGGACACAGAGACAACCCCGAAGTGCTGGAAAGGATCAAGGACTATTATCACAAAGAAAACGTCATCAAACAGGAAGATATTCCTGAAAGTTATTACGAAAATCAAAAAAAATTAGCCCGTGAACAAGGCCACGGCGACATTGAAATTACTAGAGAGATGAAAGCTCAGCTGAGCGAAGTAATAATCAAAGATCAGCAAACCACCCTAGATAATTGGACCAACTATTTTACTTCTCCCGACGCAGACGCCTATCCTATGTGGGCGAAGTATTGGGCATTCACTAATATGCTCAAGCTTTCCAGTTTTGATAAGGAAAAACACGCTTTCGGAAAAAGAGACAAGAACACAGTAGCCCCGTTTCCTGACCTGAACAGAGAGGCCTTGGCTTATGTAGTGGATGTGGTGGCAAAAAGCGTTAATGACCCGGAAAAATCAAAGAAAGTGTTTGAATGGGCAATTCCCGAACTAAATGAACTTCTGAAAAATCAAAGCTTCGGCAAGCTCTATGCCTATGCCATAGAAAAAGTGACTCCAACCGAAAAGAATGAACTGGAAAATACCAAAGGAGAATGGAAAAAGTATAATCAAAACTCCAATCATATGCCGCTCGTTGAATCTCTCCAGGGCTACGGCACGGGCTGGTGCACCGCCGGAGAATCTACCGCCAAAACCCAACTTCAGGGCGGAGATTTCTATGTCTATTATTCCTATGACAAAGACAATAAACCAACTATTCCAAGAGTTGCTATACGTATGCAGGGAGATGAAATTGGGGAAGTGAGGGGAATTGCTCCCGATCAAAATATGGACCCATATATAGGCGATGTATTAAAAGCCAAAATGAAAGAATTTTCGGATGGAGAGAAATATGAAAAGAAATCCGCCGATATGAAGCTTCTCACTGAAATAGATAATAAAACTAAAAAAGAAGAGAAACTCACAAAAGACGAACTCATTTTCCTCTACGAAATTAATTCAAAAATTGAAGGTTTTGGCTATCAAAGAGACCCCCGCATAAAAGAACTCCTAGACCAAAGAAACCCTAAAGAAGACGCTCCTATAGTTTTGGACTGTGAACCGAAACAGATCGCTTATTCGGAAAAAGAAATCAATGAAAATACCAAAGCCTACATCGGTGTTTGGAATCCAACTGTTCTAAAAAATCTTCCGAAAAACATTGAATATATCTATACCAAATTCCCAGATCAGAAAGTCTTCCTGAAAGAAATTGTTCCGGACAAAGAAATTACTTCAGCTAAAATTGCCATCAAAAAACTTGAAGCCGAAGGGCACCAAGTTGGTGATTATGCCAAAGATATGCTGTCTAAAGTAGATTGGAAAGAAAAACTGAAAAATTCCTACGAAATAGTTTCTTTTTCTGTTGGAGAGCTTTTCGGCGATACCCAAATGCATACTTATGCTGAAATCAAAGCAAAAGCCCAAGAAAGCGGCTTATTAGATCTTGTCCCTGCTAATTTAGCCCCAGAAATCCGTTCAAATTATGAGAAAAGTGGTCAGTGGACCAACCTTGCTATGGATGCCATGCGCGTTCGTGACGGCAATCCGCTGCTTTTCCATTGCAACGGCGATGGTTCTAAGTCGTGGTTGGACGACGACAATGGTCACGGTGACGACGAGTGGGACGTTGACTTTCGCTTCTTCTTCGCGCGCAAGTAACTTAGAACTTATATCTTAAACTTTTAACCCTATCCCTTAATCACTTACAACTTAATTCTTAATCAAAAACGCCCCGATGTGTATCGGGGCGTTTTTGACATATGTTAAGATATATAAGAAAGTAGGTGAATATGCAGGCGATTACGGTTGTCTGCTGCCGAAATTAGTATCCATACATTGAGAATGTCCGGGATTAAGGTTTCGGATAGAGTGGTGTATGCAGATTCTTCAAAATATGAAGTTACTTGGTTCGGGATCTAGGGCATTTGATATGCCAAATACGATTCAACCCCGAGAGTATTCAAGGGGCGGTGGTAGAGATGGATTCTGAACAATACGCGATCGTGACGGCAATCCGAAACTTTTCAATTGCAACAGCAATGGTTCTAAGTCGTGGTTGAACAACAACAATGGTCACGATGACAACAAGTGGAACGATGACAATCGCTTCTTCTTCGCGCGCAAATCACATTATTTCTCTCTCACTATTTTGTGGGAGAGTTTTGTTTATCCCGAGTATTGCCGAGGGATTTTGTGATCTGTCCAAGCCAACCGCCGAGCATTTTGCCTATCTCGTTTATTTTTTCCGAAAGCGTGATATATTTTTTGTTATCAAGCGATTTATTTTCCCAAAGAATAAGGAGGAATATGTTTAAGGTGTTGATTTTCCTAATTGCGAGCATCACATAAGGAGTTTTTTCTTCACGAGAAAGAAAAGTGGCGACAGAAACAGCTTCAATGGCATCGGTAAATAGATTATCTATCTTTTGGCCGATAGTGTATCTATGGTTTTTGGGCAAGGTTTGATAGTATTCATACCAAAGTTGGTAGCTGGTTTTGATCTTTTGCATGATTGGCAACAAGTTTGCTTGGGGGGGGGGCTTTATAAGAGGTATTTTTATGAAAATTCAACTCATTCATAAATATGATAATATCATTTCTTTGGAAAATTTGCTTGAAGCATGGAAGGAATTTTTGCGCGGAAAAAAGAAAAAAGCGGATGTTCAGATCTTTGAAAGAAATTTAATGCAAAATATAATCTCTCTTCACCAAGATTTAAAAACGAAGACTTATGAACATTCGGAATACGAAGCATTTAATATCTCTGATCCTAAACCAAGAAATATTCATAAAGCTCAAGTTCGCGACCGCTTATTGCACCACGCAATTTACAGAATACTTTATCCATTTTTTGACAGGATCTTTATTGCTGATTCTTTTTCCTGCCGGATCAACAAAGGAACCCATAAAGCCATAGAAAGGTTTAGATCTTTTTCAAACAAAGTATCTAAGAATAATACGAAAACGGTTTGGGTTTTGAAATGTGATATCAGGAAATTTTTTGCCAGCATTGATCACGATATTTTAAAACAAATTTTAGTCGAATACATTGCAGATAGAAATGTATTATGGCTTTTGGCGCGAGTGATCAATAGTTTTCATACCAAGGGTAAAGACGATATGGGCTTGCCGCTCGGCAATCTGACATCTCAGCCCTTGGTCAATATCTATATGAATAAATTTGATCAATTTGTTAAACATAAACTTAAAGCAAAATATTATATCCGCTATGCCGATGACTTTGTTATTTTATTGGAAAATAAAAATGAGTTAGAAATCCTGCTTCCACGCATCGGAGCATTTCTTCGCGCGGAATTAAAATTGGAATTGCATCCCAATAAAGTTTCCATAAAAACACTGGCTTCGGGAATTGATTTTCTCGGCTGGGTTAATTTTCTAAAACATAGAGTTTTGAGAACGAGCACGAAGAAAAGAATGTTGAAAAGAATAAAAGAAAGCCCGATTTCGGAAACAATTAATTCCTATCTAGGTCTTTTGAAGCACGGCGATACATACAAAATTAAAGAGAGGGATTTTAAAAAAAATCCGGTAATTTTTCATATCCCTTATTCGCGCGAATGAGGGAGTGGTAAAGATTTAAATAGGAATTTGGAAAAACACTTGTTTTTATTCCTATCTTTGTTAAGCTTTTTAAATCAGAAAGCGGTTCTTTAATTTGCGAATAGGAGATAAAAATGGCCACCAAGAAAGAATTGGAGAAAAAGGTGAAAGATCAGAAAAAAGCGATTAAGAAGTTACTCAGCTTGGCAGGCATTAAGGGCATTTAAGATCAGAAGACAATCGCTATTTTAGCTTTTATCTTAAGGAGAGATTGATCATGAAAAATAAAGAAAAAGAGCTGGAAAAAATTATCCAAGCTCAGACTAAAACCATTAAGGCTCAGAAAAAAAAGATTGCAAGACTAAAATGGCATCTTGCTTGTCTGGGCGTAGGAAAAAAGCCGTTTTGGAAAATTAAGAAAGATTAAAATAATGGGCGGCTCGATGTTATCGGGCCGCTTTTTTGTTATAATTAATAAAGAGTTTATTCTGCGATGTAGTCGTCGTAATTAATAAACTTTTGACCCTATTAAATGATGTTTCACATCAATCCGTCAGCTGACGGATTATTTAACAGGGTGCTCAATTTTGTAGTTAATTTTTTACTACAGAAAAGAGTGTAAAAAATTAAACAAAATTGGCATGAAAATAGGATTTTTTGAATTAGAGGGCTGGGAAAACAAGGTGTTGCAGGAAAATTTTCCTAAGGATGAATTATTTTTCAGCAAGGATAAACTAGAACCGCTCAATGTTCCGCTTCAAAAAGATTTTGAAGTAATTTGTATCTTCGTTAATTCGGTTTTGAACAAGGATGTTTTAAGCCAATTTCCTAATTTGAAATTTGTTGCGACCCGCTCTACGGGCTTTGATCATATTGATGTTGCTTATTGCAAAGAGAAGGGAATAAAAGTTGCCTATGTTCCGAATTATGGTATGAACACAGTGGCTGAGTATGCGTTCAGCCTGCTTTTGAATCTGACCAGAAAAACCTATCAGGCGATAGATCGGATAAAAGAAAATGGAGATTTTTCTCTAGCCGGGTTAAGAGGAATAGATATCAAAGGAAAAACATTGGGCGTGATTGGAATGGGCAAGATCGGAAAAGAATCGACAAAGATTGCTAAGGGCTTTGGAATGAACGTGATCGCTTTTGATGCATATCCTGACGCGGCAGCCGCGGCCGAGATTGGCTATCAATATGTTTCACTGGAAGATCTTTTGAAAAATTCCGATGTCATAACTATTCATGCAGTTTACAACGAAAGCACACACCATCTGATCAATGAAAATAATTTTCAGCTTATCAAAAAAGGCGCCTATCTTGTGAACACAGCCCGTGGCGCGATAGTGCAGACCGAAACTTTGATAGTCGCGCTTAAAAAAGGAATTCTGGCGGGATATGCCACTGATGTTTTGGAAGACGAGGGCGAAGTGAAAGACGAATTGAATTATTTGACGCAGACCCGCCTAAAAGAAGATGTGGTTAAAAATATGCTTTACGACCATATTTTGATGGAAATGCCCAATGTTCTTATCACTCCGCACAATGCTTTTAACACAGAGGAGGCCCTGCAAAGGATTTTGGGCACCACCGTAGATAATATTAAAGCGTTTGAAACCGGGGCTGAATTTATAGAGGTAAAAATATGATCTTTGAGGACATTAAAATTCACGAAATATTCGATTCAAGGGGAGAACCGACTTTGGAAGTCGAGGTTTTTGATGAAAAATTGAATTCTTTTTCAGCCCAAATTCCTTCCGGGAAAAGCCGGGGTAAAAGAGAGGCGACTGTTTTGAGTTTTAAAGAAGCAGAAAAAGTTTTAAATGAATTGGTTAAAAAAGAACTTATTCATAAAAAGTTCACATCAATAAAAGATTTGGATAATTTTTTGATTGGTCTTGATGGAACCGCAAATAAAGAAAGAATCGGCGGTAATTTAATGCTTGGAATTTCTATAGCGTTTGCCAGGGCTCTGGCGCACAAAGAAAATAAAGAATTATGGCAAATTTTAAATGAGGAGTTTTGGGGCGGGCTTATTTCCGCAAAAAAGCCTTTGATATTTTCCAATCTGATAAATGGAGGCGCCCACGCCGGGAATAATCTTGATATTCAGGAATATATGGTAGTAGTAAACCCCCGCACCTACAAAATAGGTGAGGGGGTAAATTCAAAAGATCAGAGCTACACCGCTTCAATTAAAACCTTGATTGAATTTTATAAAAAATTGGGAGAATCATTGAAGACTAAATATAAACTAGAAAAATTAATTATCGGTGACGAAGGCGGTTATGCCATAAATTTTGAAAGCAATTTTGAGCCTATAAAAATTATGGAAGAATTGTTAGCGTCTAAAGAATTAAAAAAATCTTTTTCTTTGGCTTTGGATGTAGCAGCCTCTAATTTTTATAAAGACGGCAAATATAATTTCGGGGGCAATGAAATATCTTCTGAAAAATTGAATCAAATACTATTGGATTATTTAGTCCACTCCAATTTATTAATGTCTGTTGAGGATCCTTTTGATGAAGAAGACTTTGCCGGTTTTAAAGAATTTAATGCCAAATGCCCTGATAAGTGGGTGGTCGGGGATGATCTGACTGTGACCGATCCGGAATTGATCGAGAAATTCTCCAAAGAAAAAATGATAAGCGGGGTGATAATCAAGCCAAACCAAATAGGCACAGTCTTGGAATCCTGCCAGGCCATAAGAGTGGCCCAAGAGAACGACTTGAAAACTATAGTTTCTCATAGATCAGGAGATACAGAGGATGTATTTATTATTCATTTGGCTAAGGCTGGCAATGTTGATGCAGTTAAAATTGGCGCGCCGGCAAGAGAAAGATTGATAAAGTTTGACGAGCTTATTAGGCTGTATAATTAAAACAATGGATAAAAAAATATTAACTGTAATTCTAACCATTTTAGCCATTTTAACTTCGTTGGTCGTTCTCCGTCTTTTAACACCGGAAGATACATGGATCTGCGTTGAGGGCGAATGGGTGAAGCACGGTAATCCAGTAGCGGAGAGGCCGATGGAAGATTGTCCGGATAAAGCCAGCTTTGCCAATATTGTGATCCAATCCCCAGAGGCCGGTCAGGTTGTTGGAAAAAATTTGATGATCAACGGCAAAGCTCGAGTTTTTGAGAACCAGTTCAATTGGGCCGTTTTAGACGCTATTACAAATCAAGAAATTTTGGCTGGAACTGCATATGCCAATGCTGCGGATATGGGGCTTTTCGGACCGTTTGAAATAAATATAACTTTAAGCTCTTCGACTCCAGAAAAAATTATAGTTCAAGCTTTTGACTATTCAGCTAAGGACGGGAGCAAGCAGGATGTTTATCAGATACTGTTGAATTTTGATGATAATTTAAAAGATTACTATGAAGTTTATTTTTCCAACAACAAGCTTGATCCAGAAACTTCTTGCTTAAAAGTTTTTTCGGTTTCAAAGCCAGTTGGAAATGAAGAGCGCAGTTTGATTAAAAATTTGGAGGTTTTGCTTCAGGGACCCAGCGAAAATGATAAAGAAGAAGGTTATTTTACCAATATCCCCGAAAATGTGAAGGTAAAAAGCATTGAAAAGAAGGGAATTTCTGTAAAGATTGATTTTAGTAAAGATATTGAAATTGGCATGGGCGGATCTTGCCGGGTATCTGCTGTGCGCGCCCAGATCGTGAAAACTGTTTTGGCCTTTGATAAGTCGATCAGGAGCGTGGTCGTTTCAGTTGAAGGCGAAGTCGAAACAGCTTTGCAGCCGTAAATATAATTATGAATACCAAAAAAATAGCGATAATCGGATATGGCGAACTCGGAAGAGCCATACATAAAATATTAGAAAATAAAAAGGATCTGTCCATTGAGATTTGGGATAAAAAAGATCAGGAAAGTAAATTGGGCGCCGCCATTTCTCCCGCAGAAGTTGTTTTTATTTGCGTTCCATCCTGGTGCGCTAGGGAAGCCTTAAAAGATATTAAGAAATATCTGGCTAAAAAAACCCTGGTCATTTGCTTGTCAAAGGGAATAGAGCCCTCCTCCGCTAACGCTACGGCGGGCAAAGGAAGGGTTTTAAAAACTATGGACATGGTCTTAGAAGAAGTTTTAGGCTTAAAACAGCCCTTTGCGCTACTTAGCGGGCCAATGCTTGCTGAGGAATTAATGGCTGGAAAAAATGGCTTTGCCGTGTTTGCTTCAAAAAGTAAGAAGTATTTTTCCGTTGCTTCAGATATTTTTGATAAAACAAATTTAAAGATCGGATATTCAAAAGATCTGAGAGGTGTGGCCTTATGTGGGGTTTTGAAAAATATTTATGCGTTGGGGCTGGGTATTTGCGATGGGCTTAATTTAGGAAGCAATGCCAAGGGAAAGCTGACCGCTGAAGCTATAAAAGAAATGGCTGGGATTATTGAATATCTGGGGGGCAAAAAGGGATCTGTTCTCGGCGAGGCTGGCGTAGCCGATCTTATTGCTACGGCTTTTAGCAATTTTTCAAGAAATAGGGAAGTTGGCGAAGAGCTAGCCAAGACTGGAGTTTGTTGTTTAGAAAGCGAAGGTTTTAAGTCAGTTGATTCAATAGCGAAATTGCTTGGCAAAAAAGCTGACAAGCTGCCATTTTTCAATGCCCTTAAGTTTATAATCTTGGAGAATCAAAAACCGATAGATGTTTTTAAAGATATTCTATAATATTTTTTCCACTCTCATGTATGAGAGTGGCGCGGGAGCTATTATTGAGATAGGTTTTTATGAGTAAATTGTTTAAAAGTTTTAATTTAAAGTCAGCCGAAATTTTAAAAAATGGCGGCATTGGCATTATTCCAACCGATACTATATATGGGATAGTCGGTTCGGCGTTGAATAAAAAGACAGTAGAAAGAATTTACAAGCTTCGCAGAAGGAATTTGAAAAAGCCGATGATCATTTTGATTGGTTCAATAAATGATCTGAAATTGTTTGGAATAAAAATAGATCTGAAAACAAAAAGAATTTTATCCAAAATTTGGCCAAATAAAGTTAGTGTTGTTTTGCCGTGCAAGAATAATAAATTTTCATATCTCTATAGGAATACCGAGTCTTTGGCTTTTCGTTTTCCGAAAAATAGGAACTTAACGAATTTTCTTAAAAGAACCGGGTCACTAGTGGCGCCAAGCGCGAATTGGGAGGGATACAAGCTTTCAAAAACCATAGAAGAAGCTCGAGGGTATTTTAAGGATGAAGTTGATCTTTATATTGATCTGGGGGCTAAAAAGTCTCAACCTTCAACGCTTATTGGGATTGATAACGGAAAAATCATAATCATAAGAGAGGGGGCGGTCAACCTTTCTGCCTATATATAGACCGGAGAGTAGATGGTATACTTATAATAAGGTCAGTTTAGGGTAAAAATTAACTTAAATATATGAAAAAAGCTATTGTTTTGTTTTCTTTGGTCGGATTAATGACTGCCGGCGTCGTTTTTGGTCAAACAGCTACAGATACGGTTGCGTTGGATGCCCAAGCTGTTCAGCAAGCAGAGAGCGTCACAACATCTGATTTGGGAGTGTCTAATCCGGGGCTTTTGCCGACAAATCCGTTTTATTTCTTTAAAGAATTCAGCAGGAATGTCCAAAGAGTTTTTACTTTCAATTCTGTGGCCAAGGCTCAATTGGAAGTTAAAATAGCCAATGAAAAAGTTGCCGAAGCTAAAAAAATTCAGGAAATAGCGCCAAACGACAATAATGCAATTATTAAGGGCGTAAAAAATTATCAAGCGGCGCAAGAAAGGGTCAATATAAGCTTGGAGTCTTTAAAAACAACCGCTTCAACAACTCCGGGATTTGAAATGTTAATGAATTCAGTTGCTGCCGATGTTGTTTCGCATCAAAAAGTTTTAGATGAAATGGGCATTAAGGCAAGTGACAGTGTTGATGTGAAAAATGCCGTTGATTCTGCAAAGGTAAAAATTGACGAATCGGCCGCAACCGCTATTCAAGATAATCCGACGGATTTTGCGAATAAATTACAAAATGCGCTAGTTGGATCAAAGGGTAGCGATCTAAAACATTTCCGATCGGTTGAGATAATCACTAATATTGAAGCAAGGGCGCCCGAAGCGGCTAAGCCAGCCCTTCTTAAAGTTCAGGAAAATCTTACTAATAAATTGAATGAAAACATCCAGCAGGCCACCGAAGTGTCCGGATCGGCAGCTGTACAGCGGATGATCAAGGAAATTCCTTCTAATGATTCGGTTCAGAGAGCGGTCACGGTAAAACAATTACAGCAAAAGATAGCCATTCCAAGTGTAAAGACGGGCGGCGGTGATGGTTCGGCGGTTTCCGTTATCTCAATTTGTGATTTACTAAAGCAATCTTTAGAACAGCTTACAGCTAATGTGAAATCCGGCGCATTGACCGAAGAGCAATACAATCTTAAATACGGATTTATTAAGAAAGAATTGGAGCAGTGTATAAATAAGCAGCAGCCACAGCCGACAATAACTGTTCCTGTTCAAAAAGAAACGCCGGTTTCAAATTGCGAATTTCTTAAGAAATATCCGGCCGATTTGGAGGCGATGTTAAAGAGGGGAGAAATTTCAGAAAAAGATTACAATACAAAATTAGATACTATTAAAAAAGAATTAGAGAAATGTTCCGGTCAGCCTGTTTCTACCGGAACAATAAAACCAACAGAGGGGGTTTATTGCACTCAAGAAGCCAAACTTTGTTCAGATGGTTCATATGTGAGCCGTACTGGTCCTAATTGTGAATTTACAAAGTGTCCCGGAGAGAGCAGCGGTTCCAGTTCTACTGTTAATTCTTTTAGTAAAGCTTATTGGCAGTGTTACGATGGTAAGGAATTTAGCAGCGAAGCCACGTCTTCTTCTTGTAAATCTTCCGAAGAATGGCAAGTAGAAGCAAAAAAGTTTTGCGAAGGTCATTGCTATGCGGATAATAGTAGGTGCGGAGTGAATAGTTTTGGCGTTTCCGGTGAATGCGGGGTTATTACTCCAACTTCATCTGCTAGTGGCGGATCTTCTATAAAATGCTTGCGTTATGATCCTGTCTGTGGAGTTGATGGAAAAACTTATGGATGCGGAGAGGCGGATGCCCAATCTGCGGGTACAAAGATCGCTTATAAGGGTGAGTGTAGTAAAACAACAACAACGAGCGTTTCCAGCACAGAAACTATAATAAAAGAAGAATGCGGTAAAGAAAATGAGAAAGTTAATCGGGATGCGTTAGCCGGCCCGGTCACTAAACAATGCTGTTATGGCTTAAAAGAGGATAGAGCCAGTAAATACTATAGTCTTTGTATAAAGCCGTTAGAAACAACGAGCAATACGACAACCTCAGTTTCAGCTACTGATTCATCGGTTGGCATTGCCAATCCGGCATCAGTTTATTGCATTAAACAGGGTTATAAAGAACAAATTATTACTAGTTCTGATGGAAGCCAGTACGGAGTTTGTATTTTTAATGACGGGTCTAAATGTGAAGAGTGGGCTTATTACAGAGGCGAATGCAAGCCAGGGTCTTCCGGCGCTATTCCTATGCTGAAAACTACGACGGTCAGCCCGGTTTTGCCGTCAACAATTAGTGGGAGTGGCAGTTCTGCTGTTCCGTCCACTTCAAATAAAAATACCTCTGGCTATTAGAATGTTTTTGGTGTAGTTTTTAATTATATATGCCTATATTTTTAGGAAAAATTTTAGCCGTTACAGGACTTGTTGTTGGTTCGGCTTTTATGTTTTTGACCAGCAGTGTAAATCCGGCTCAAGATAGCCAAGATGTAATTATTAAAAAGGAAATTTTGACCGGTTCAACTTTCAGCATCGTTGCCAGCCAAGCCGGGGTAGCGACTGATACAGTAAGCGCTATTTTTGAGGGTGCTAAAAAAGTTTACAATCTGAGCTCTATTAGAGCCGGCAAGGAATTAGTTTTTAAATTCGATGGGGAAACCAATGACCTGAAAGAGCTAGGCTACGATATAGATACCGAAGAAACATTAATTGTTAAAAATGTTTCTACTACTACAGAGGATTGGCAAGCAGAAAAAAAACTGATTGATTATAAAATAGAAATAGCCTCAGCCGAAGGAGTGATAGATTCTTCTTTATACGAAACTATGGTTGGCCAGGGAATTGATGAAAGGACGGTAATTGCGCTTGCCGAGGTTTTCGCATGGCAAATAGATTTTGCCGGAGAAATTCAAAAAGGGGATAGTTTTAAAGTTGTTTATGAAAAAAGATTTTTAGACGGAAATTATGTAATGCCTGGTAAAATATTAGCCGCAAAGTTTATTGCCAGCGGAGAAGAATATGCAGGGTTTTATTTTAAGGGCAGTGACGGCAAGGACGGCTATTACGACACAGACGGCAAATCTCTCGAAAAAGTATTTTTAAAATCACCGATCCAATATAAATATATTAGTTCCGGTTTTAGTTATAAAAGAGTAAATCCGGTAACGGGTGGCGTGGGCGCTCACCGCGCCATTGATTATGTGGCGCCATCAGGAACGCCAGTTGTAAGTATCGGCGAGGGTACCGTGGTTCAGGCGGGATGGAACGGAGCCTATGGCATTTCGGTCAAAGTCAGGCACAATGATACTTACAGCACTGTTTATGGGCACTTTTCTAGTTTAGCCAAGAATATTAAAAAAGGAGTAAGTGTGAGGCAGGGTCAAGTGATCGGTTATGTGGGATCTACGGGGCAATCAACTGGTCCGCATTTGCATTATGAAATGCTCAAGTTCGGAGGCCTTATCAATCCGTTTAATGTTGTTGTACCGGATGGAAAACCAATTGCTGATTCCGATAAATCTTTGTTTGAAGAAGTTGAAAAACAATATAAACTATAAGTATGGTAAATACAAAAAATAAAAAAGCCCTTCGGCAGGCTCAGGACAAGATTAAAATAGCAGCCTTCGATATAGATGGCACTATTTTCCGCTCGTCGCTTTTAATTGAGCTGGTAAACGGTTTGGTGAAGGAAGGTATTTTTTTGAAAAAAGCTCATCAAGAAATTGAAGACGATTATCATGCCTGGTTAAATCGTATTGCAAACTATGATACTTATATAAATAAAGTTGCCGAAGTTTATTTCAAGCATATCGTCGGCTGCAAGAGTAAAGATGTTTTGAAAGTCGGAAAAGTGGTCATGGACCGTCAAAAAAAGAAAGTCTATAGATTTACAAGGGACCTGGTGGAGGATTTGAAAAAGGACGGATATTATTTGATCGCTATTTCCGGTTCGCCGATGTTTATGGTGAAGGATTTCGCCAAACACTTGGGATTTGATATGGCTTTTGGAACAGCTCTTAAAGTGGAAAAGGGATTGTTCACTAAAGAGTTTTCACAGAGAGACAGCTATGACAAAAAGAGCAAATTGCTTATGAAAATCGTGGATGAGTTAGGGATAAATCCTGATTGGAAAAATTCCGTGGCAGTTGGCGACAGCGCTACTGATATTTCTATGCTGGAATTGGTTGGCAAGCCGATCGCATTTAATCCCGACGGAGTCTTGGTTGATCATGCCAAAAAACATGGCTGGAGGATAGTTGTTGAGCGAAAAAATATAGTTTACGACATAAAAAAGTTTGATTTTATTCACTATAAAAACCAATAAGGATGCATGTAAAAAACCAGTAGAAAACTACTGGTTTTTTGTTTGGATTTCCTGGTCTTTTTATGCTATAATTTACGTATAAAAAGACCTAAATTATCTTAACAAATAAGCCCATAATCGCTTATTTAATTTTGTAAAATATGGCAAAAGACAAAAAAAATCCGCCAACTGGCGGAGAAGAAAAAACGAAGCAACTTCCGTCTTATACGGCTAAAGATATCTATGTTTTAGAAGGTCTTGATCCTGTAAGAAAAAGACCGGGAATGTATATTGGTTCTACCGGAATCGAGGGACTTCATCATTTAGTTTGGGAAGTTGTAGACAACTCTATCGACGAGGCCATGGGTGGTTATGCCAAAAACATCCGCGTTGAATTAATGCCTGATAATAAAGTTTCCGTTTCGGATGATGGCCGCGGTATTCCGGTTGAAATGCATAAACAATCAAAGAAGTCTGCCCTGGAAACGGTTATGACCACTTTGCATGCCGGTGGAAAATTTGGCGGAGAATCTTATAAAGTTTCCGGAGGTTTGCACGGCGTAGGCGTTTCTGTTGTTTGCGCTTTGTCCACTTGGATGAAAGCCGAGGTTTGCAGAGATGGCGGTTTATATGAGCAGGAATACAAGCAGGGCAAGCCTCAATACAAAGTCAGGAAGTCCGGCAAATGCGACAGGGTTGGCACAAAGCAAACTTTCCAGCCAGATCCGGAAATTTTTAAAGTTACTGAGTTTGACAGGAAAAGGATCGTTGATCATTTGCGCCAGCAAGCCTTTTTGACTAAGGGCGTAAAAATTGAAGTGATCGATTCCAGAAAGGCGCCTGTGTATTACAATAGTTTTCAGTTTGACGGAGGCATTTTATCGTTCATCAAATATTTGAGCGAGACATCCAAAAAGCTTCAGGATCAGCCTTTTTATATTGAAAAGGAATATGAAAAGATTGGAGTGGAAGCTTCATTTGTTTATAATGATGAATTAGAAATTGAAGAACTTAGTTTTGCCAATAATATTTATACTCCGGATGGAGGGACCCATTTGACTGGATTTCGCTCTGCTTTGACCAGGGTGCTTAATGATTTTGCAAAAAAAGAAGGTTACTTGAAAGGAGCCGAAGAAAATTTAACTGGCGATGACGTAAGAGAAGGATTGACGGCCGTGATTTCTGTAAAAATCAGCGAGCCTCAATTTGAAGGCCAGACAAAGGCAAGGCTCGGCAATACCGAGGCCAGAACCGCCGTTGAAGTTGTTGTCGGCGAGGCGCTTAAAGAATATTTGGAAAGATTCGGATCTGACGGCAGGAGAGTAATAGAAAAGTGCATGCTGGCCGCCAAAGCCAGAAAAGCTGCCAAAGCTGCCCGTGAAACTGTTTTGAGAAAAGGAGTTTTGGAGGGCTTAACTTTGCCAGGAAAATTATCCGATTGCAGTTCTAGAAATCCGGAAGATTCAGAATTATTTATCGTTGAGGGCGACAGCGCCGGCGGCAGCGCTAAACAGGGAAGAGATAGGAGAACCCAGGCCATTTTGCCTTTAAGGGGAAAGATCCTGAACGTGGAGAAATCAAGGATAGACAAGATGCTTCTTAATAAAGAAATTAAGTCTTTGGTTGTGGCGCTAGGCACTGCCATCGCTGAATCCTTTGATATTACTAAAATTCGATATCACAAGATCGTTCTAATGACCGATGCCGACGTTGATGGCGCCCACATCAGAACACTCCTTTTAACGCTATTTTACAGGTATTTGCCCCAAGTTATTGAGAGCGGGTATCTTTATATAGCTCAGCCGCCTCTTTATAGGCTGCAAAAAGGCAAGGAATTCAATTATGTTTATAGCGACGCAGAAAAAGATAAGATGGTAAAAGAAATGACAAAGAAGGGCGATGAAAAGATAGGCATTCAAAGATATAAGGGTCTTGGTGAAATGAATCCGGAACAGCTTTGGGAAACAACCATGAATCCTTCCAACAGAATATTGAAGAAGGTGAACATAGAAGACGCCACATCAGCGGACAAAATGTTTGATATCTTGATGGGCGATGATGTCGAGCCGCGCAAGAACTTCATTCAAGCCCATGCTCTGTCTGTTAAAAATATAGATATATAACTAGACACCTTTAATTTTTTATGTTAAATTATTAACCACAAACTATATGTTTTCAAAATTTTTATCTTTCATTCAGGAATCAAGGCAAGAAATTAAAAGAGTGGATTGGCCGACAACGCCAACCGTGATCACGCTTACGCTTGTTGTTATTTTTATTTCCATAGGAGTTTCCGTTTATTTGGGGGTCTTAGATTACGCATTTACTAAATTATTGGAATTATTTATCTAATTTAAAAATTGTTATGGAATTCAAGAAAGGCGGTTTGTCAACTGGCGGAGAAAAAGCAAAAGAAGAGAAGAAAGAGAGACATTGGTATGCTGTGCATACTTATTCAGGTTATGAAGATGCGGTTACCCGCTATTTGAAACAGAGGGTTGATTCGTTGTCTATGAACGACAAGATCTTCAATATTTTAGTTCCTAAAGAGACAAAGGTTAAAATTAAAAATGGAAAGAGAAAAACCGTTGAAGAAAAAATTTATCCAGGATATGTCTTGGTAGATATGATCTTAACCGAAGATTCTTGGTATGTGGTTAGAAATACTCCGAGAGTTACCGGTTTTGTGGGGCCTGACTCTACTACGCCAGTCCCGCTTTCAAAAGAAGAAATTGATGTCTTGATGTCGCGCATGGGAAGCAAGGAAACTAAGTTTAAAGTTGATGTTGTTATCGGTGATATGGTAAAGATCACAGATGGGCCGTTTAAGGACTATGACGTCAAAGTTTCCGGAGTTGATGAGGAAAGGGGCAAAATAAAAGTCTTGGTTCCTATTTTCGGAAGAGATACTGCGGTTGAGCTAGACTCATTACAGATAAAGAAATTATAAAAAACTAATGCGGATAATTTACCTCTTGTCCGCGCTAGTCTCTAAACTTTTAACATAAAACTTAAAACTAATTTATATATGGCAAAATCTATTAAAACAAAATTAAAATTGCAATTAGAAGCCGGAAAAGCTAATCCAGCCCCTCCAGTAGGTACGGCTTTGGGTCCTCATGGAGTGAATATTCAGGATTTCTGCAAGAAATTCAACGATGCCACTAAAGACATGATTGGCGACGTAGTTCCGGCTGAAATTACCATTTATGACGACAGGACTTTTGATTTCATACTCAAAACCCCTCCGGCCTCTGCTTTGTTGAAAAAGGCGGCTGGCATTGAGAAGGGATCAGCTAATGCTTTAACCACAAAAGTGGGAAAGGTGACTAAGGATGATATAAGAAAAATAGCTGAAAGAAAGATGCCGGATCTGAATGCTTACGACATAGACGCCGCAATGAGGATAATAGAAGGCACCGCAAGGAATATGGGGATAGAAGTAGTTGAGAAATAATCCTTCGACGAGCTCAGGATGAAAATAAAAAAAACCGCCGTAAAAGGCGGTTTTTGGTTGTTTAATTTAAAATTCGTATTTAAAAAATTCACGAATCTTAAAAGAATAATAAAGACATTTCTTTTTTATCCAGTAGTGGAATTTACTAGCTTTAAATATTAATGGTTCTTCTTGCTTGCGTTCATACTCGGTGGCAGTTATTTTGCAACGCAAGCATTTCCAGTCCCTTTGTTGTTCGGGTCTTAAGTTGTTTTCCCATAATTCTCTTTCTCCAAAGGTTCTTAAATCCCAGACATGCCCGAAAAACCGGCAAAGTTTATTCATATTTTCTCCTTACCTTTTCTTGGAAATTTCTTCGCAGTATCTATCCAGTAAATTTGTTCTCCAGAAAGATAATTCGGCAGTAAGGGTTTGAATGTCGTTTTCTGACTCTATTTCCGTATCCAGGAATATTTCCCAGACTTGTTCGTCTTTAAAGCCGGATGGACTGCTTGAATCACTGCGGATAGCCGACACGCATTCGTGTATGGAGTACTTTTTCTTTTCAGGCATATTTTTCTCCCTTGTGGTGAGCTTGTCGAACCATTTCAACGTTCTAATATCAAACTACACCTATTATAAAAATTTGCCAACTAAGCATTATAGATTATAATTAGGGCAGTTTTTTGATTTTAAAATTACGGTATAATGGAGAATATATATGAAAAGAGGAATATTCGTAGTTCTGGACGGAATAGACGGTTGCGGGAAGGGAACTATCATGAAAAAGATAGCGGCTTATCTTTTTGATAAGCAAAAGACGAATCATGTGCTGATGACCCGTGAACCCTATATTTCAAAGTATCACGACGAGATCAGAAGGCTGCTTAAGGAAAATACCAATCCCTATGATAACGCCGAGCTTTTCGCGGACCTGTGGGTCAAAGACCGGAAAGCGCACGCGGCGTGGATAGAGAAAGAGCTGGGTTCTGGGCATCATGTCATAAGCGATCGTTATAAATATTCAACGCTGGCGTATCAGCAAACCCAGGGGATTTCTCTGGAAAAGCTGATCAAAATGCATAAAGGGGTTTTGATACCCGATATTGCAATCATCGTGGATATACCAGTGGAAGAGGCGATCCGACGGGCTGACAACGATAAAAGCAGGAATTTCAAAGAAGTTTTTGAAAAAAAGGAGTTTCAGGAAAAGCTGAGGACAAATTATCTCGCTCTTCCCAAAGCTCTTCCGGATGAGAATATAGCGATTCTGACCGGCGCAAGTTCGGATATAATATTCGAACAGGCCAAGACAGAGATCGATAAAGTTCTGGGAAGATCCAGGGATATCGAAAGGCGCAAATTCGGATATAATATTTTCTCCGGAAAGAATTGAAACTGATAAAGATAAAACAAAACGGCCATACCCACGGCCGTTTTTTATTGTGTCTGTTTTTGATATAATAAGCCTATTATATAAATGAGCAAATATTTTCCAACAATTGGCCTAGAGATCCACGCAGAGCTTCGCACTAAGACGAAGATGTTTTGCGATTGTCCCAACAGCCCGGATGATAAGCAGAATACAAACGTTTGTCCGGTTTGTTTGGGTCATCCCGGAACTTTACCCGTGATAAATAAAAAAGCCATTGAGTCTATGATCAAGATCGGTTTGTCTATTAGTGGCGAGATCAATGAGAATTTTAAATTTGATAGGAAAAATTACTTTTATCCGGACCTTCCGAAAGGCTATCAGGTCTCGCAATTCGATATGCCGATAGTGAAAGGCGGAATTTTAGATATTTCTGCGCTTTTAGGAATGCAAAAGGCGGTAAAGATAAACCGTGTTCATTTAGAGGAGGATGCCGCGAAATTGATGCATGCGACGGATAAAGGCGTTGAAGTCTCTCTTGTTGATTACAATCGCGGAGGAACTCCGCTTATGGAGCTGGTTTCTGAGCCGGATATGCATAGCGCAGAAGAAGCAGTCGTTTTCGCCAAGGAATTACAGCTTATTTTGAGATACCTCGGAGTATCCGATGCTGACTTGGAAAGAGGGCAGATGCGTTTTGATGCCAACGTTTCAGTAAGCGCCGGAAAAGAATTAGGCACCAGGGCGGAAATAAAAAATCTTAACTCGTTCGGCGCTCTTGAATCAGCGGTCAATTATGAGATACAAAGGCAGACGGATATTTTGGAAGAGGGCGGAAAAATAAACCAGGAAACCCGTGGCTGGGACGACGCAAAGAAAATGACAGTTTCTCAGAGATCTAAAGAAGAGTCCCACGATTATCGCTATTTCCCGGAGCCGGATCTGCCGCCGCTAACAAAAGATGGTTTTGATATAGAAAAATTAAGGCTGGAAATTCCGGAGCTTCCGGACGCAAAAAGAAAGAGATTTGGCGAGCAATTTGGCCTTTCTTTGGAACAAATGAGTGTTTTGATCCAGGACAGGGAAATGTCCAACTATTTTGAACAAGCTGTTTCGGAATTGGAAGCTGACCTGCAAAAAGAAGCCAGTGTTGAAAGGGTAAAACTGACCCTGAATTACTTGACCAGCGATATTAAAGGAGCGTTGATGACCAAGGGAATTAGTTTAAATCAAAGCAAGCTCACAGCAGAAAACCTTGCCGATCTTGTTGATATGATCTTCAAGAAAGAAATATCTAGCCGCGTGGCTAAAGATTTAATAGTAAGGATGATTGATACAGGCTTGGATCCAAGAGAGATAGTTAAAAACGAGGGACTAAGTCAAATTTCCGATGAGGCGGGGCTTAACGAGCTAGTGGCTAAAATTATCAAGGAAAATCCAAAACCGGTAGAGGACTACAAAAAAGGTAAAGAACAGGCTATTATGTTTTTAATAGGCAAGGCTATGGCTGCTTTAAAAGGCCGAAGCAACCCGGAGGTTTTAAAGAAACTTTTTAAAGAAGCTATTAAATAAAATATTTATTATGTTTGAATCATTTAAATTTAATAATCCAACGCCGAAATCTGAAAAAGAGAGTGAAGTTTTATTAGATTATACTGAAGTGGCAAAAAGGAGAAAGGAAATTGATGAAAGAAGGCGTAAAGAAGAACTTGAAAGAAGCTTGAGAACACTTGGTAAAGAAGTGGAAATTCAGGAAGGAGTTGAAAAAGCTAGGGAGATAATGGAAAAAGAATTTGAACATAAAAGCTAAAACCCCGCAATTGCGGGGTTTTAATTTACAAGACTTTTTATTAGTAGGGAAGCTGTTTCTTGATCATTTCAGAAAAATCATTCACGGTCATTTCGCCTTGGCTTCCTTTTTCACGCTGGCGAACAGCGACTGTTTTATTGGTCTCTTCTTGTTCTCCAACCACTAAAATATACGGTATTTTTTGCATTTCTGATGAGCGGATCCTTTTGCCTAGTGTTTCGTTTGACTCATCTATCTCGGCGCGGATACCTTGTTTGATCAGTTCTTTTAAGACTTCGTCCGAATATTTTTTATGTTTTTCGCTGATCGGCAAGACCATAGCCTGAATTGGGGTAAGCCAGGTTGGAAATGCGCCGGCATAATGCTCGATAAGAAAACCGACCAATCTTTCATGGGTTGATAGCGGAGCCCGGTGTATGCAGATCGGTGTTTTTTCCGTTCCGTCGCTGTCTTTGTATTTGAGCCCGAATCTTTCCGGTACGGCAAAATCAACTTGGTTGGTTGCCAAGGTAAATTCTCTTCCGATCGCGCTCCAGATCTGAACATCTATCTTCGGCCCGTAAAAAGCCGCTTCGTTCGGCACTTCGACAAAAGGTATCTTTTCTTTCTGCATTATATCCCTGACCATACCCTCGGTTTTTATCCAAAGCTTTTCATTGTCAATGAATTTCTTGCCGAGACCTTCTTTGCTGTGAGTGGAAAAACGCATGACGTATTTTTCAATTCCAAATATTTTGAAATATTCCAGATACATTTTAATGACTGCCATAAATTCGCTTGCGAATTGTTCCTCGGTGCAATAAATATGCGCATCGTTCATAGAGAGCATACGCACGCGCATTAAGCCCAAAAGCTCTCCGCTTTTTTCATAGCGGTAGCAGGTTCCGTATTCGGCTAGACGAAGAGGAAGATCGCGATAGCTTTTCGGCTCATTCGCGAAGATCATATGATGATGCGGGCAATTCATTCCTTTTAAGTAATAGGTGGTTTTATTACCGTCCTCATCCATTATCATCGGCGGGAACATAGAATCGGCATAATAAGGAATATGTCCCGATGTTTTATACATTATTTCTTTGGCGATATGCGGGGTTCGGACGCGTTTGTATCCGCCTCGGCGCTCCATTTCCTTAGCCATTCTTTCCAGCTCTTCAATTATCACGGTTCCATTCGGAAGCCAGAGCGGCAAGCCGGGGCCTACAAAATCGCTGAAGGCGAATATTTTTAGTTTTTCGCCAAGAATTCGATGATCTCTCTTTTTAGCTTCCAATAACATAAGCAAATGAGCGTCCAATTCTTTTTTATTGGCAAAAGCCAATCCATAAATGCGGGTAAGCATTGGATTTTTCTCGCTTCCTTTCCAATAGGCTCCGGCGATATGAGTCAATTTAAATCCTTCCATATTTATTTCGGAAGTGTTTTTGACGTGAGGTCCCTTGCAGAGATCGGTGAATATATCGGAAGTATGATAAAGGGAAATAAGAGATTTAGCTTCTTCCAGTTCCTCGATAAGTTCCAGCTTGAAATTTTGTCCGGCGAAGAGTTTTTTGGCTTTTGTTGCGGTAGTTTCTTCCATTGTGAAATCCAGTTTTTGCGCTATTAAATGCTTCATTTCTTTCTGCAGATCAAGAAGGTCGGCATCACTGATCGGCGTTGGCAAGAGAAAATCATAATAAAAACCGTTTTCAATTGTTGGACCAATGCCTATTTTAGTTCCCGGGTATTTTTTTAATACAACCGCCGCCAATAAATGGGAAAGAGAATGCCTAATCTCGTGCATATTAACTTCTTCTTTAGTTTGTTTTGTCATAGATATGATTATAAATTATTTTTATTTAAAATAAAAACTACTTAATTTGTTTTGCCGAACTGCAGATTATTTTTGATTCACCGCCACGAAGAGAAATTTTTCCGGCAACCAGAACTACATTGCCTTCCACCCAAATACTTTTAGTTTTGTCTATGACGTCTGAAAAGACCAATATTTCCGTATTGGCATTAAAATCCTGGATTGTCACAAAAAGCATCGGCTGTCCCATCTTTGTGGTTATTGAATGGAGTTTGGATATAAATCCGGCGACTTTGACGTTTTTAGGCCTCATCCATTCGTCGTTGTCTCCGCGGGCCATTGCTACCGCTATTTCAGATACGTCCAGTTTCTGTATTTTTTCTTTATATATATTCAACGGGTGGTCGGATACAAATAATCCTAGCAGTTCTTTTTCCCAAGTTATTCTTTCGGTCGGAGTGGCTGGAACGCAAGATTTCATTTTGAGAGCGCCGGCCGAAGCTCTGGATCCTCCGAAAAGGCTATGCTGAGTGGTATTCTTGGACTTTCTTAGGCCCGAAGTAAATTTAATGATGTCTTCTATGTTTGCCATAGCTTGATTTCTTTCTATGCCCAAAGAATCTAGCGCGCCAGACTTTATAAGGCTTTCCAGTGATTTTTTATTAAGGTCTTTGTGTTCCACTCTTTCAAGCAGGTCTATAAAAGTTTTGAATGGCCCATTTTTCTGCCGTTCAGCCATAATAGCTTCAACAATATTTTGACCGACATTTTTAATAGCTAATAAACCAAAACGTATATTTTTTTCTTCGGGAACGAAAGCCAGAAAACTTTTATTTATATCCGGCGGCAATATTTGAATACCGGCTTTTTTGGCTTCGCTAACGAGAAAAGCCACTCTTTCTATGTCGCCGGAATCGGCATTTAAAAGGCCGGTATAAAACTCTACCGGATAATGGGCGCGTAAATATGCGGTACGATATCCAATGACCGCATAGCAGGCGGCATGGCTTCTGTTGAATCCGTATCTCGCGAACGGCTCAAACCACATCCAAATCTGCTCAGCAATTCTTTTTTCAATTCCGTTTTTGACCATACCGTCTATCATTTTCTGGCTTTGTTCGTCTAGCAGGGATTTTATTTTTTTACCAACAGCTTTCCTGAGGGTGTCGGCTTCGGACAAAGAAAATCCGGCGAGCTCTTGAGCTACCTTCATAAGCTGTTCCTGATAGATCATTACACCGTAAGTTTTCTTTAATATCGGCTCTAGTTTAGGGCTTAAATAATTTATTCTCTCCCGTTTGAATTTCCTGTTGATGTATTGAGGAATAAATTCCATCGGTCCTGGGCGGTATAGCGCAACCATGGCAATGATATCCTCAATTTCGCTGGGCTTCAGTTCTTTTAAATATCTGCGCATACCGCTTGATTCCAGCTGGAAAATTCCGGTGGTGTCCGCGGCTTGTAAAATTTCAAATGTTTTTTTATCGTCTAGCGGTATCTTGCTCATATCAAGGTCTATCCCATGGTTTTCTTTTATCAGGCGAATGGAATTTTCTATGGTTGTTAAGTTTTTAAGCCCGAGCAAGTCGATCTTAAGCAGGCCGAGATCTTCAACGCTGTGCATCTCGAATTGGGTCATAATAGTGTCTTTGTCGCCAGGTGCGTATTGGATAGGCATATAGTCGGTGAGCGGACCCTCAGAAATAACGGTACCGCAGGCATGGACCGAGGCGTGCCTATTAACTCCTTCAAGGTGTTTGGCGGCGTCTATTATTTTTTTTGCATCAGGATTTGTGTCGTAAAGAGTCTTGAATTCCACAACATTTTTAAGAGTTTCATCTATCCAGCCTTCTTTCATTCCCTGGGTTGGATTAAAAGGGATCAATTTAGAGGCCATATCGCAGAGAGAAAGGGGAACGCCCATGGCTCTGCCAACGTCTCTAATTGCCGCGCGGGCGGCCATAGTTCCGAAAGTAATGATGTGGGCCACGTGATCTGTGCCGTATTTTTCCTGCAAATATCCAAAAACTTCGTCTCGGCGGGTATCGGTAAAGTCTAAGTCGATATCAGGCATTGAGATACGTTCCGGGTTTAAAAATCTTTCAAACATAAGCCCGTATTGGATCGGATCTAAGTCCGTGATGCCCAAGATATAAGAAACAATGCTTCCCGCAGCGGAACCTCTGCCAGGACCGACGGCTATGCCTCTTTCTTTTGCCCAATTCACGAAATCCTGGACGATTAAAAAATAATCAACGAATCCCGTTTTTTTGATCACGCCCATTTCATAATCCAAACGTTTTTTTGTCTCTTCATTTATATTCGGATATCGGTTGTGCAGCCTTTCCTTGACCAGTTTTTCCAAAAAATCATTTACGTTCTCATTTTTGGGAAGCGGAAATTTAGGTAATATTACTTTTCCGAGCTGGATTTCCACATTACAGCGGTCGGCAATTTTTGCCGTGTTTTCCAATATTTCCGGAATGTCGGTAAAAAATTCAAGCATTTGCTCCGGGGAACGCAAAGAAAAGTCGTCATCTTTCAAAGTGAGTCTGTCCGGATCGTCTATGGTGTTTCCGGTTTGCACGGCCAAAAGAATGTCGTGGTATTTTGCGTCCTCGGACTTTAGATAGTGAGTGTCCTGAGTAGCCACCATATCTATGCCGGTTTCTTGGGATAATTTTCTGATGCCGTCATTCACTGTTTTGACATCGGGAATGCCGGGGTGATGCCCAATCTCCAAAAAGAAATTTCCTTTACCCATAATTTCCTGATATTCCAAGGCGATTCTTTTTGCTTCGTTATACTTATTATTTATGAGTGCTTGCCCAATTTCTCCGGCAGGACAAGCGGAAAGGGCGATGACGCCTTCGTGGTGCATTTTCAAAATTTCTTTGTCTATTCTGGCTTTGTAATAAAAACCTTCCAAATTTGCTTTGGTGATTAGTTGAATGAGATTCTTCCAGCCGGTATTATTTTCCGCGAGCAAAACTAAATGGCAAAATTTGTCATCGATTCTGTTTCGTTTATTGTGCCTGCCGTTCGGAGCGATGTATGCCTCAACTCCAAGGATCGGTTTGATGCCGGCTTTTTTTGCTTTTTTATAAAATTCAATTGCGCCATAAAGATTGCCGTGGTCGGTTAGCGCCAAAGAAGCCATTCCTAATTCTTTAGTTCTGTTGACCAACTCGTCAATTTTGGCGAGTCCATCCAAAAGAGAGTAGTGTGAGTGAACGTGTAAATGAGTGAAGCGCATAAATATTTGTCATTCCGCACTTGATGCGGAATCTAGAAAACTGGATTCCCGCTTTCGCGGGAATGACAGATTATTGTAATTGTTTATTTGTTTAATAATAGCTTAAAAATTATCTTTTTGAAAATAAAAAATCCGCGCAGTTTTTAAACTCGCGGATACAAGAGTCTATTTTGTTGTAAATATTTGTAAAAAAAGTGGGGGACCAGTTGGTCCCCCTTAATATCGAAGCTGACTAGAATGCAACCCTTGTTGCTGCCATTGATTCTGTCAGGGCCCATGATTGGGCTACGCTGGATTGCCAGCACTGGATTGGTTACCAGCTAAGGATCAGGCTGTTAGCCATCAACCTATTTGAATATGATAACACACATTAGATATCTGTCAAGTGCTGATTTCGTCAAAATTACATTTGACAATTTCTAGATAGTGTGCTATATTAACAAACAGACAGGGCCTGTAAGGGCTCGTTAAAAATCTTTCGGTTAGGAGAATTAAAATGAAAGTAACTATCGTTATCGATCAGGAATCAGTTAGCATACCGGAAATGGATCCGGCTAAGATCGTTGAGAAGGCGATGTTGCCACATGATCTCGGCTTGGCTCTCGCCAAGATTGGCAAGAGAGAGGCGGAGATCATACGCATGAGGTATGGTCTGAACGGGAAGTCGCCCATGACGCTGAACGACATCGGAAAGAAAATGAAACTTTCCGGTTGCCGGGTCCAGCAGTTAGAGGAGCGCGCCCTTTTGCGCCTCAGGAGACACGCGGCCAGGCTGTGCCTAATCGACGTGGTTGTCCGCTTGCCCCACCCGGATCTTCAGCCGGGCTGGGTAGTAAAGAAGTAGTCCCTTGAGGAGGGACGAGAACCCGGGTACAAACCCGGGTTTTTTATTTGACAAGGTTAATTTAAATATGTAGTATCAACATTAGTGAAATTTGAAAGAATTTCTTTGACAATATAAAAAGGAGGACAATTTATGTCCGATATAAGAGCAGTTCAGATCGAACATCTTAAGAAGCTGGGATATCAGTTTGAGGAAAAAGATATTCCGTTTCCGGATGAAAACAAGCTTAAACTTGGAGTTGCAATCCTTGTGGATTATAAAACTCCAATTGACGAGCAATGCCAAAAACTTGGTATTGTAAATCAGTTAAATGGCCTTAAACACGGGAATCGCTATTCATCGCCCGCTGATCGCTGGGGTTGGATTTATCAAGCGACCATAAAAGTTGAGAGCGGCGAGTTTATTAATTTTGGTCGGACTAAGCGAGCGGATGAAGCTTATTGTTATCGCGACCCTGTAATGACAATGAAAACAGAGGGCAGAGCTTTCATATTCGGACCCTTGATGACGGTAGAAGGCTTGGCTCTTTATCGGGAAAATTCTGAACTTTTCAAAGATCGGATTGTTGATTTTTGTGGTTCGGCTTGCCGCATAGACGTTCTGGATTGCGACACGAGCTTGGTATGGAACGGCGGTAAGCCGGAGCTCGATACGAATTACGTTGAGATAGCGATTTAACCAGAGGGTTATTCGTTCTGTAAATTAAGGGCGCTTCATAAAAGCGCCCTTTTTATTTACATATTTGTCTTTTTATGATATTTTTAATACATATAATTAACACTAAATAAAACTATGGGTGGCGTACCGGTAAAACACAAATCAAAATCAAGGGTTGGAATGCACAGAGCTCATCAGGCCTTGAAAAAAGCCAATATTTCAGCTTGCAAGAATTGCAAGGCTCCGGTTTTGTCTCACAGGCTTTGCTCCAACTGCAGAACTTACACAAAGGGAAATTAAGACGGTTTTAACAAACTAATGGCAACTCGGCATTTAGCCAGATCCATAATTCTCCAATCTCTTTATGAGTGGGATTTTTATAACCAAAAAGAAGATCTGACCAAGATATTGGAAAGGAATATGAAGGAGTTTGGCCCCGGCATAGATGAGCCGGAGTTTGTTTGGAACCTGATGAAAAATATCATTTCACACAAAAAGGAAATTGACAACATAATTACCAAAGCAGCCCCGGAATGGCCGATCGACCAGATATCGGTTGTGGACAGAAATGTCTTGCGCATAGGCCTTTATGAGCTTTTATTCGCGGACAGGAACGAAGTTCCTCCGAAAGTGGCTATAAACGAAGCTATTGAAGTGGCAAAAAATTATGGCGGCCCGAATTCCGGCAAATTTATAAACGGCGTTTTAGGAACGGTCTATAGGGAGATCGGCGAACCGGGCAAGGATGACCATGCGCCGGTGAAAGAAGAGGTCGAAGAGGAAAAAACTGAAGACAAAAAAGCCGAAGATAAAAAAGTCAAAAAATAATTAAAAACATAAAATATCGGAGACTAGAAAATAGACACAAGAAACTAGAAGGTCATAGATCCTAGTGCCTTGTGTCTGATGTCTAGTTTTCTACAGTTATTATGGACTTAGAAAAATTAGCAAAAAGCATTGACTACAAATTTAAAAAGGAGAATTTATTGAAAGAGGCCTTAACTCACAGGTCTTATTTGAATGAAAATCCGAGTTGGCGATTTTCGCACAATGAAAGATTGGAATTTCTTGGCGACGCTGTTTTAGAGCTCGTAGTTACCGAAATTTTATACAGCAAATATCCGAATTACGACGAAGGCAAGCTCACGTCTTTCAGGGCCGCCTTGGTCAATTATCAGATGCTGGCAGAGATATCAAAAAATATCGAACTGGAAAATGCGTTATTACTTTCCAAGGGAGAATCAAAAGATATGGGCAGGGCAAGGGACGTGATCTTGGCTAATGCCATTGAATCGTTGATAGGCGCCATATATTTGGACGGAGGATATGAAAGCGCTAAGAATTTCATTGAAAGGTTTATTATGGCGAAGCTGGAAAATGTGGTGGAGCAGGGCTTGTATAGGGATGCGAAAAGCGAGCTTCAGGAAAAAACTCAAGCCACTAAAAAGATCACTCCTATATATAGAGTGATCAGTGAAGAAGGTCCGGATCACAAAAAGATCTTTACGGTTGGGGTGCATTTGGGTGATAAATTGATCGCCACCGGACAGGGAATGTCCAAGCAGGATGCCGAAGTGGATGCTGCCAAAAAAGCGTTGCAGGAATTGCAAAAATAAGAAAAACGATCAGATGCGAATAATTTTGGGTTCCCAATCTTCGGGAAGGAAAAAGATCCTGAAAAAGATGGGATATGAATTTGAAGTGATGACCGCGGACATCGATGAAAAGCAGATCCGTTTTGAAGATCCGGTCAAATTAACATTGGCGCTGGCTAACGCAAAGGCCGATGCTTTGCTGCCCAAAATTAAAACCGATGCGGTCTTAATAACCGCTGACATAGTTGTTTCCTGCAACGGAAAAATTTTTGAGAAACCGTCCTCCGATGAAGAAGCGAAAGAATATTTAAGAATGTGCGCGAAATATTCGGCTGAGACGATCGGATCTGTGGTCGTTGTGAATACGAAAACCGGCGTGAGAGTTCAGGGGACCGATATCTGCAAAATTTGGTTCAAAGATTTCCCGCAGGATGTCATTGATGAATATGTAGCTACCAGAGACCCATTTTTGCACGCGGGCGGATTTGATTACGAGCATCCGTTATTATTTCCATATTTAGACCGCGTAGAGGGCGAACCGGAAAGCGTCATCGGATTGCCGATGGCGTTGACTGAAAAATTGATAAGTTTAGTCGTGGTAGAATAAATAAAAGCATGGAAAAATATTGGAAAGAAAAATTAGAGCATTTGCCTGAAATTAAAGAGAATTTTCCCAAAAAAGAAGTTGCCTTTGCATTTGTAAAACCGGATTTTCTTGAACATTTGCCGGAAATCAAAAAAATATTAAAGGAACATGCTCTGGAAATTGCGTATTCAGATAAAACTGTTCTTAGTGAGAAAGCCGTTGATTATATTTACCAGAAATTTAAAAATCTTGGATGGTATGAGCCGATGAAAAAATACCTTACAACACATGATTCCGGCATACTATTTATAATAGGGCAGGGATTAGAAGCTCAAAAAGTCCTTTCCAGTCTTAAAAAAACACCGGAAGGAAAAGATGGAATTTTGAGAGAAAAATTTGGCGAACACATTGAAGTTTCTGATGAAGATTATAAAAAACTTGATGAAGGCAGGCATCCGAAACAAGAAGAGTTGTCGGTGCGTTTAAGTCAGGCTAACGTTATACATACAGCGGATAGTTCCGAGGAGGCTCTAGAAAGTTTGCGGGTAATTTTTGGCGATAAATTTGAGACTATGAAGAAAAGGGGAATTTTACCGTCAGAACTTTGGGAAGTTTTTGAAGAAGATGAAAAGAAAAATAAATAACATCGTCTAATGAAAGAAGTTGAAATTTTAGTTGAAGTTTTGGACAAAAAAGAATCAGCCTTGAAAAAGTTGGAAAAGTTTGAATTTATGGGCGTTAAGGAAACTTTAGATCTTTATTTTTTTGATCCAAAAAGGAGCGAATTAAAGCCGGAAAAAGGCGGGAGATTGAATGCTTGTTTTCGATTGCGCAAAAAAGACAAAAAGGCGCAAATGACGTATAAAATTGATAATTTTGATAAAAATGGCAAATGGATATATTCAGATGAGGATGAGGTTGAAGTTTCTGATCTCAGAATTGCTGAAAATATCATTGAACATCTTGGGCTTAAAAAATTAGTGGAAATTGACAATAAAAAATGGACCTATCTAACTAGCGATCTTGAAATTGTTTTTGAAGAAGTCAAAGATCTGGGGTTATTTTTAGAAGTAGAAAAATTGAATGTGAAAGATGATGCCGATATCAATGTGATTAAAAAAGAAATATGGAATTTTATAAAATCATTAAAAATTAAAATTGGCGAGGAGCTTAATGCCGGAAAACCAGAATTGATGATGAAAAAGAAAATGATCTACAAAAATTTGTTATGATAAACAAAACAGGTTCAAATCAAATTTTGAATTTTGCATTGTCATTTTCCATTTTGATTTTTATTTTTTAAATTACTTATTATGCTTCTTAAACGATTAGAACTTACAGGATTTAAATCTTTTGCGGATAAAACCACTTTGGAATTTCCGGGCGGTATTGCTGGAATCGTCGGTCCGAACGGCAGTGGAAAAAGCAACGTGCTGGACGCGGTGCGCTGGATCTTGGGCGAACGCGAAGCGAAAAATTTGAGGGGCGATAAAGCCGAAGATCTTATTTTTGCCGGCACTCAGAAGAGGCCGAGAATGGGCATGGCCCAAGTGTCTTTGACTTTTGATAACAGCTCCGGATTTTTTCCGGTGGATTTTTCCGAAGTTTCCATTGTCAGAAGGATAGACAGGGACGGCATTTCCCAATATTTTTTGAACAAAGCCGAAGTCAGGCTTAAAGACATTATCGACTTTTTTGCCAAGGCGAGACTTGGTACACATGGTTTGACCGTCATAAACCAGGGCGAAAGCGACCTATTTGTTAAATCCACTCCGAAAGAAAGAAGGGAAATGATCGAAGAAATTTTGGGTTTAAGGCAATATCAGATCAAAAAGAACGAGGCGCAGAGAAAGCTTAAAAATACGGGTATAAACATAGACAAAGTGCGGGTGATGCTCGACGAAATAGCCCCGCACCTCAGATTTTTAAAAAAACAGACTGCCAAGTGGGAAAAACTTTCAGAGACGGAAAAAGAACTGAACGACCTGGAAGCCGTATATTTCAAAAGCAAATTGAAAGAAATTTTGGTTGGATTGGAAAAATTCTCTCCTCGCCTAAAAGAAATAGATGTTAAATTGGCGCAAAAAGTTTCAGAGCTTAAAACTTTACAGGAACAATTGATAAAGGTGGAAAACAGCAGGCCGAGCAATAAAGCCCAGCTGGATTCGCTGCAGCTTAAGAGGGAAGAACTTTTGAACAAGAAATCGGTTCTGGAAAAAGAATTGGGAAGGCTGGAGGTAAAGATAGAATTTTCTTCGAACACGGAAGTTGATCCTAAAAAAGCCTTGGTTGTTTTGAACGATCTCAAGGCGGTCATTAAGGGGCTTTCCGAAGAAAGCGATCTGGCGAAAATAAAAACAGTTTTGAATGAAATATTTTCCAAGATAGATAATTTCCTGCAGTTCGGCAATGAAAAGGGAGCGTCTCAGGAACTGGCTGAATTTAAAACCGCTAAAGAAAAGCTTTCGGGCCAGATGGATGCGATCATCAAAGAATTGGAAAATTCGAAGAAACTGGAGATCGGCTTTTCGGCGGATCTGGAAAGTTTTAATTCCGAGTTCAGAAAATCGTTCCAACTAGTGGAAGCCAAAAAAGACGAAATATCCGGGCTGGAATCGGAAAAGAACAGGATCCATTTCGATACTGAAAGATTTAATTTAAGGATGCAGGATTTGGAAGCCCAAATAGCCCAGGCCGGTAAAAATATAGACGAATTGAAAGCTAATTTGGAAAATGTGGAGCCGCTTCGACAAGCTCAGGACGAGCCGGTTAATATTTTTGAATCGGAAAGAAGGATCTTTAAATTGAGGGCTGAAGTGGCAAGCGTGGGGGAGATAGACCAGGCGCTATTGAACGAAGCCAAAGAAACCGAAACCAGATTCAATTTCCTGTCTACCCAGTTGGCTGATCTTGAAAAAGCTTCGGGCGATCTAAGCGCGCTCATAAAAGATCTTGATCTGAAGATACACAACGATTTCACCTCTTCGCTCGGCAAAATAAATGAAGAGTTTAATAAATTCTTCCAGCTGATGTTCGGAGGCGGAAAGGGCAAATTGCTTTTGGAGAAACCGGAAATCAAAAAACAAGTTTTGCCGGATGAAGGGTTGGCTGATCAAGTCGAAGGTGAATCCGCCGTCGCTAAAGCTATGGCGGACGAGGAAGAAAATGAACTGTCTGCCGGAATTGAAATGGAGCTGGTGATACCGCGCAAAAAGATCAAGGGACTGGAAATGCTTTCCGGAGGAGAAAAGAGCTTGGTTTCCATTGCTGTTCTGTTCGCTTTGATATCCGTAAGCCCTCCGCCGTTCCTGGTTTTGGATGAAGTGGACGCCGCTTTGGACGAAAGAAATACAAAACGTTTTGCCGAGCTTGTGAAAGATTTTTCCAAGAAATCGCAATTTTTGATCGTGACCCACAATCGGGCAACTATGGAATCTTCCGATGTGCTTTATGGCGTGACTATGGAAGAAGACGGAGTGTCTAAAGTACTTTCTATCAAGTTGGAATAATTTCCTATATAATTAGTTCAATGTCTTTAGAAATTTTATTAGTTATAGTTCTCGTGGTCTTGATCATCGGCTTTGCCGGA
>Ga0172379_10001547_pt1 | contig 45334 bp, 40 predicted proteins | sample GrowelOW334metaG_FD_119756 | JGI IMG/M metagenome (GOLD analysis project Ga0172379, IMG submission 119756) | Groundwater microbial communities from an aquifer near a municipal landfill in Southern Ontario, Canada - Groundwater well OW334 metaG | ecosystem: Environmental > Aquatic > Deep...
AGAAGTAGCGGTTATGTTACCGCCTGTTAGTGTGTTGAATGTAGCTGTGATTGCGTTAAGGATTGTAGAGAAGAGATTAGTTGAAGTAGCGTTAGTTAGGTTAGCTGAAGTTGAGTAGAGGTTGGCGAAAGTTCCTGTCGCTGCTCCGAATGTTGATGTGTAGAAGTTTGTTGTTGTTGCATTCGTAAGTACAGCATTTGTGCCGTAGAGATTTGTTGTTGTCGCATTTGTAGTTGTGCTATTTGTTACAGTCAAACCACCGATATTTGCAAGATTGGAAGAGAAGTTTGAAATAACACCATTTGTTGTGAATGAATTTGTGCTTGTTGCGTTTGTAATTACAGCATTTGTTGTTGTTGAATTACCGACAACTAGATTCGTGAAATTAGCTAAAGTAGACCAAAGGTTTGAAAAGAAGCCATTAGTTGATGTAGCGTTTGTCGCTGTTAAATTTGTAGAAAATGAATTAGTAGATGTAGAATTTGTTGTCAATAAATTTGTGATAGTTGAACTAGCAGAACTAAAATCTGTTGAGAAGAAGTTCGTTGCCGTTGCATTTGTTGCAAAAATATTTGTTGTTGTGGCATTTTCCAAAAAAGAGTTAGAGGAAAATAGGTTGGTTGTTGTTGAGTTTGTTGCAAGAAGATTTGTTGTTGTGGCATTTGTCATTAAAACATTTTCAAGACTGGAATTGGTTGCAGTAAGGCTTGAGATGAAATGGTTAGTTGAAGTTGCAAAAGTAAGAATAGTGGTAGATGATGTAAGATTATTCACGTCTACATTTCCAGTAAAGTTAGCTTGGTCATTAAATACGTTTGTACCATTAAAAACTGAGTTTCTTACGGTTGGGGTAGCTAGGTACATGCTTGTAGAAGTACCGTAATTAAATACTGAAGAGTCTATTGTTGCACTACGAAGATATCCTATGGTTGAAACACCTATCAAACTTTGTGCAGCCCAAGGGGTAGTTGGTTGGCTTGGAATTATGTATCCTCCAAACCCTCCACGTGACTCAATAGAGTCTTTTCCATCACGTCCATCCTTACCATCACGACCATCTTTACCAGCAGGACCTTCAATGTATTTAGTTATGTATTGGTTTATATATATAGACGCAGGTGAAGTGGCTGTAAGTTGACCTTTGGAAGTTGCTGGTGTTGAAGTAGACACGAAAGATACGTCGGTTGACGTAGCAGTTGTCAGGGTCTGTGTTGGTGTAGTTGTTTGACCAACAACAGAAGGAGTAACTAATCCTTCTACTACAGTTTCGTAGTTACAACGACTCTTATCTATAGCGGAAGTGAATGACGAAAGTTTGCAGTATAAAGAAAGAGATATTTGGTCAATGAATGGCAGTGATTTATTTTGTTGAGCTATGTCTGTTGCCGCAGAAGCTGTGTGTAGGTTAAGAACAAATGATTGGTATTTTGCGATTGGAAGTAGGTCAATTTGAACAAGGCGAGGAGTTTTAACATTAAGATAGTTTGCATAGGCAGCGATTTTGTCTACGTTAAAAATTTCTAGGTTTAAAGCTCGTGGCAAAAGAAAAGATATTTTTTCAACAACGGGAACAGCGACAGGTTCTCCTACTATGTTAATTTCTCTGAGCTCAGTTCCGTTTATTAAAATATCTTTTTGATTTCTCAAAGAAATATTTCCAATATGAAAGTTGTTGTTAATGTACCTTACAAAATCTCCCAATGATTGTATTTTAGAGACCTTCTGCGTTAACGATACAGAACCAATACCAATAGATGTCTGTGCCTGCGCTGAATAAAAGCCCAAACAAAGAAGTGTTAACAACGCTACGAGACTTAATTGTTTGCATTTTGGATTACAGAGATCTTGCATGAAATTTGATATCTTAAGTATAGTAAAAAAAGTGCATAAATGCAGTAAAAAGTTAGAATAAACTGTGGATAAAAGACAATTAAAAAGTATTTATAAATAAAGACTAAATAGCATGAATTAATGATTTTCAATTCTCAATTTTCAATTAACCAAATACAATATTTTCTTTAAAAAGAGAAGTGCTTTTGAAAATATATATACGCTTCATTTAAAAATGAACTAATTTTTATAAAATAAAAGTTTTATTCTGCTTTATCAAATAGTTCAAAAGCCTTTAAATACAGCTTTCTATGGTATTTAGTGATACCGTATTTTTTTATCATTTCTCTGTGTTTTTTTGTTGCATACCCAACATTTTTATCCCAAAAATATTCTGGATGCTTCTTAGAAAGCTTTTTCATATAGCTATCTCTGGTTTCTTTTGCCAAAATAGAAGCTAAAGCTATCTCCGTGTACTTCTCATCGCCTTTTATAAAACTCTCTTGTTTTAATTCTTTAATAGGAACAACTAGTCCAGCATCAAGATTAATCTTTAATTCGTTAATTGGTATACCTTTTTTACGTAATTCATTTACACAAGATCTGATGCACTGGCTTACAGATTTGTTTATGCCATATTTGTCTATATGCTCAGCGCTACGTGAAGCAATTGCGTAAATTATTCTTGATTTTAAGTATCTGTTTTCTCTAATAATTGAATATATGTTGTATCTACTAGGTTTTGAAATCTTCTTAGAATCCCTAATAATATTCTGAAATATATCACTCTTTACCATTTCCTCATTTTCAAGGTATACAGCACACAGGGTAACAGGCCCAGCTAGTGGACCTCTACCGACTTCATCGATTCCTATTACACCTTGTGTGGTCTTAGATTTTGACATTTGTCTGATTATATAAGAATTTTAGAAAAATTACATCACCCTTTTTTTACGTATAATAAAGCTTATAAAAGTGTAAGAAAATAGACCCCAATATCTTTAAATTTTTAGCAAAAAACAAGGACTAAAACCTAGAAAAGTGTTCCTGATTTTTATGATAAACTGGGAGTCATGTTTATACACCTCCGCAACCACAGTCACTACTCTCTTCTGAATGCGCTTCCTAAAATTGATGCTTTAGTTAAAACAACAAAACATCTTGGAATGACAGCGGTTGCTATTACAGACTATAACAACATGTATGGGACGATTGAATTCTATTCATTGTGTAAAAAACAAAATATCAAACCAATAATAGGAGTAGAGTTTTCTTTGCAATTTAATGAACGTAAATTTCAAATTGTGTTAATTGCTAAAACTACTGAGGGTTATAAAAATCTAATGCGTATAACTTCAATTGTTAACTTAGAAAACCCACTTCATCCTGTGCTAACAGACTCCATACTTTCAACTTATAAAGATGGGTTAATTGTTTTGTCTGGAGGAGTTTCAGGTGATGTTAGTAACTTACTTGTTATAAGCAAAGAAGAAGCAGATAAGCGCCTCGCTTTTTACAAAGACAATTTCGGTGAAAATTTTTATCTTGAAATAAATCCACAAACAGGAATGGATCGTGGTATGGAAATGCGCACAAAAACAATTGACTATGCACGCACCACAAATACTCCTCTTGTAGCAACTTGCAACACACACTATTTAAGTGACCAAGACAAAAGCGCGCACAAAACCCTGTATCTCATTCATGGTGATGAATCTTCTTTGGAAGAATACAATCACAAATTTCAAAAAGACTCCTTCTCTTTTATTGGTAGCGATGAAGCAATAAAATTATTTGCAGATACACCAGAGGCGGTTGAGAATACACTTAAAATTGCTGAGTCATGTACATTGGAAATACCTTTGGGTGCATGGGTATTTCCGAATATCGAATATAAAAAAAGTTATGATGAGGACGTAAAAGATCTTGCTTATGCTGGACTAGAAATTCGCGGAATGGAATTAACAGACATTGTAAAAACACGTCTTGATTATGAACTTAAAGTTATTTCTGATAAAGGTTATTCCCCTTATTTCTTGGTGGTATATGACCTGCTTAGATACGCTCGAGAAAATGAAATACTCACAAATATCCGTGGATCTGTTGCTGGTTCACTAGTAACCTATCTTCTTCAAATCACAAAATGTGACCCTATTGCATACAAGCTTCCATTTGAACGATTCCTTAACCCAGAGCGTCCTTCTGCGCCAGATATTGATATGGATTATGCTGACACGCGACGCGATGAGGTTATTGATTATGCTCGTTCTAAATATGGAATAGACAACGTGGCTCAAATAGGAACGTTCGGAACAATGATGGCGCGTGGAGCTGTAAAAGATGTCGCACGTGCAATGAAGTATCCGTACACTGTTGGTGACCGTATAAGTAAAATGATTCCTATGCCAAAGCAAGGCTTCCCTGTAACCATTGCTGGTGCACTAAAAGAGGTTCCTGAATTAAAAGAAATGTATGATAACGATAGAGAGACTCAAACTATTCTCGACATGGCGCAAAAAGTTGAAGGGTGTGCGCGACACATATCCGTTCACGCTGCCGGTACTGTTATTTCCCCATCTCCTCTTTGGGATTTTACCCCCATACAAAAGGATCCTAAGGGTGGAAAAATAATCACTCAGTACGACATGTATACAATTGAAGATGCTGGTCTTCTTAAATTCGACTTTCTAGGTATCCGTAACTTAACAATTCTGGGAGATGCAATTAAATTAACCAAAGAGAGATATGGGGTGGATCTTGATATTGAAAACGCTCCGCTTGATGACCAAAAAACATTCGACATGCTTTCACGTGGTGAGACTATGGGGCTATTCCAGCTTAACGGTTCTGGTATGACAAGGTTTTTGAAAGAACTGAAACCGAGTACTATTTTTGATATCAATGCGATGGTTGCGCTCTATCGTCCAGGGCCTCTTGAAATGATTCCAGAGTATATTAAACGTAAGCACAATCCTTCGCTTATAAGCTTTTTGGATCCTCGTCTAGAACCAATACTTGATCAATCTTTCGGTGTTATTGTTTATCAGGATGATGTGATGCTTATAGCGATTCATTTGGCGGGCTATTCATGGCTTGAAGCAGACAAACTTCGTAAAGCTATGGGTAAAAAAATCCCCGCAGAAATGCAGGCACAGAAAGAAAAATTACTTGAAGGTTTTGTAGAGCATGGTCTGTCTGCAAAAAAAGCTCAACAACTATGGTTACTCATTGAACCTTTTGCCGCTTATGGATTCAACAAGGCTCACGCCGCAAGTTATGGTCGTGTTGCGTATCAAACCGCATATATGAAAGCCAACTACCCTGTTGCTTACATGACTGCAATCATGAGTAATGAAAGTGGCGACATTGAGAAAATTGCGGGAATTGTTTCTGAGTGTAAGCGTATGAAAATAAATGTTCTTCCTCCTGATATAAACAAAAGTGACGGCGGTTTTAGTGTTGTAGAAGATGAAAACGGAAAAGAAGAAATTAGATTTGGTCTTTATACAGTTAAAAATCTTGGAGTTGATATCTCAGATGCAATTATTGCGGAACGAAAAAAAGGTGGAGTATATAAATCATTTGAAGATTTTATTCGTCGTGTTACTCACAAAAATCTAAATAAAAAATCACTTGAGGCGCTCACAATGTGTGGGGCGTTAGACTCATTCGCAGAACGAGGACAGGTGCTTGCAAACATGGAAAGTATTTTAGATTTTCATAAACATGTCGTTAAAGATAATATTCTACAAAACAATTTATTTGGTGACATGGAAGAATCACCTTTTGTCATGAAACCTGCAACAAAAGTATCGCAAGAACAAAAATTAACTTGGGAAAAAAACCTGCTTGGATTATTCGTGTCCGGTTTTCCTCTTGACCCATGGAAAGAAAAAATTGAAGCCATAGGTGTCAATATAGATAAAGTTCATCATGATACCCAAGACGGTAAAGAAGTGACTATTGCTATTATTATAGAAAACATAAAAATAACAGTAACAAAAAAAGGTGATCAAATGGGGCTAGTGAAATTACGCGACTACACAGGAACAATTGAAACAGCGGTATTCCCAGAAACATTCAAAAAATATAGACCAATTCTCACACTAGATAAACCTCTTATTGTTCGAGGAAAAGTATCCACCAGAAATGGAGAAAAGACGATTGCTGTAGATGAAATAAGAGTGCTCCAATAACCACAACTCAGACACGAATTCTTGTTGATTATTTTAGTTTGATTGAATGAAAATACTATGTTTTCTATCTAATAAACCCCAGAATATCCACATCTTGCGGAGACTTTCTATATTATGGTATAATTACCCCATGGTTCACTTGCTATCTATTGTGCAATTAATACTAGCTATTCTCCTTATCGCTCTCGTTCTTATACAACGGGCAAATACCGATGCATCTGGTGCGTTCGGCGCTGATGGAGGTAGTGGGGCATCGCTTGAAAAGCGAGGTGCAGAAAAAACGCTTCATCGTTTGACTATTATTGTTGCGGTGTTATTCGCACTTTCTCTCGCGTACCCTCTCTTTGTTCGCTAGTACTAGATAGTTAAAAGTATACAAAACAAAAGTTTATAAAATAGATACAATATAACTCGTATTTACTTTCTACTTTATGAATTTTGTACACTTTAAGGACTTATCTTATGGACATATCAAATTACATATCTAAATGGAATGCGTGTAAAACTCACGTAAACAATACATATAAATCTCTTTCACCTGAACGAGTTATTTTATTCTGGTCTCTTATAGCAATTTCCTTTGTGCTTATTTTTTCTGCACTTGTTGTTTTTAATAATAGATTCCTCATAACAATTCCTACATATGGAGGAAGTATCCGCGAAGGAATTGTGGGCACTCCCCGTTTTATAAACCCCGTTTTAGCAACAAGCGAACAAGATAAAGATTTAACAGCTCTAGTTTATGCAGGATTAACAAAAAAAGATGAATTGGGTCACACTGTGCTTGATATGGCTGAATCAATAACAGAAAGCGATGACCAGTTACATTATTCTGTTGTTCTAAAGGAGGCTGCAAAGTTTCATGATGGTAAACCTGTAACTACAGATGACATAATGTACACGATTTCACTTATTCAAAACCCGTCAATAAAAAGTCCTCACCGCATTGAATGGGAAGGCGTCAGTATAGAGAAACAAAATAACAAAGAGCTAACATTCTCTCTCAAGAAACCATTCCCTCAATTTATGGATGTGTTAACAATAGGTATTCTGCCTAAGCATATTTGGAAAAACCTTACCGATGAGCAAATAAGTCTTAGTGATTATAATGTTCACCCTATTGGAAGTGGTCCATATTCTATAGAAAAAATAACCACGAATTCTGGAATACCTGAGACTTTCACGTTATCAGCATACAAACATTACACTAATGGTCGTCCGTATTTAAATACAATAATAATTTCAACATACCAAAATGAAAAGTATCTTATTCAAGCTTTTCAAAATGGAGACATAGATAGGTTACACGGCATATCTCCAGAAAAAATAGAGAATCTTTCAGTTGCAACTAGTAGCATTAAGACATCTCTACTGCCTCGCACATTCGCTGTCTTTTTTAATCCAAACAAAGCAAGTTTTCTTTCCGACAAGAATGTACGTTTAGCTCTTCACATGGCGATAAATAAACAAGCAATTGTTGAAACAGTACTTCGTAATTATGGCAAAGTTATAAATGATCCGTATCCATTTGATGAAGATATAACACCTTCTGTATACGATGTTGAAAAAGCGCGTACACTTATTGAAAGCACTCCATCATTAAAAAAAGCATCAAGTACAATAGAAATAACTTTGGCAACAGCTAATACAGATGAGATGAAAAAAGTTGCTGAAATGATTAAATTAGACTGGGAGAAAATAGGTGTACATACAACATTGGCTGTATACGAAGTATCTGACCTTAATCAATCAGTTATTAAAGATCGCGATTTTCAAGTATTACTATTTGGTTCTATAACACAAAACCCATCTGATTTGTATGCTTTTTGGCATTCTTCTCAACGTAAATACCCGGGACTAAATATTTCAAACTACGTAAGTAAAAAACTAGACATTAACTTGGAAATATTACGCGAAAGCGATAACGAACTTGCGCGCATAACCTCATACGAAGCTGTTAAAAAAGAATTTGCTGAGGAAACACCTGGTATATTTCTTTTTTCTCCTGCACTGATTTACATTACTCGAGATAACACAACGTCACAATTACCAATATATAGCTTTGATAATTCATCCAGATTCACACTTGTGGAAAATTGGTATAGGTATATCGATTCCGTGTGGCCAAAAACTTCCTATAAACCACTGGCGGCATTATTGGAGAATTTAATACATTAACAATCAATCACAATTTTAATTTAAAAAAACACTATGAACCCGAACACAACACAACCAACAAATGACCAGTCTAACGAAATAAACGTCGTTACTAATCCCGTATCACCGACAACAAATAGCCCGTACCGTCGCACACAAGAACGTCCCCGCCCAACCACTAGTGGAAGTCGTGCACGAAATCGCCCACCACGTTCTATGGTTGGACCAAAATTTGATACAACAGTAACAGGAAAACGCGAGACTGATCACATACCACCTCTTAAAGATGGAGATATTCGTATTATCCATTTAGGTGGTGTAGAAGAAATCGGGCGTAACATGAGTATGATTGAATATAAAGATTCAATCGTTATTATTGACTGCGGTGTTCAATTCACAGAAACTCACACACCTGGTATTGATTTCATTTTGCCAAACACACGCTATCTAGAAGAGCACAAACACAAAATAAAAGGTGTTCTTGTGACACACGGACACTTAGACCACATTGGTTCTATTCCTTATATAATGCCTCGTATAGGTAACCCTCAAATATACGCGCGTCTATTTACTTCACTTATGATAAGGAAGCGTCAGGAAGAATTTCCTCACCTTGCTCCCCTTACTATAAACGTTGTTGAAAAAGAAGATTCAATTACTCTAGGAGATTTGAAAGTTCGTTTCTTTGGTGTTACTCATGCCATCCCAGACTCTATGGGTATCATGATAGAAACTCCATACGGAGACATAGTTCACACAGGAGACCTTCGTCTTGAGCACAACGATAATATTCCAACAGATGATGAAGTGGCGCGTTACAAAGTTTTTGAAAATAGAAACACCCTCCTTCTCATGGCTGACTCTACTAACTGTGAAAACCCAGGCTTCTCCATTTCAGATACTGTTGTTTATAAAAATATTGAAACAATTATTCGCGAAACCGCATCAAGACTTATTATAAGTACATTCGCCTCACAGGTTGAACGTATGTTATTTATGCTTGAGACAGCAGAAAAATATGGAAAGAAAGTTGTTGTGGAAGGTCGCAGTATGAAAACAAACATAGAAATTTCTAAGCTTGCTAACATGCTCAAGATTCGCCCAGAAACACTTATCACACTTGAAGAGATGGTAAGGTATCCAGAAAATAAAATTGTTATTTTAGCGACAGGCCAACAAGGAGAAGAATTCGCTGCTCTTGGTCGTATCGCAAACAAGACTCACAAGTTTATTCGCCTATCACCAAAAGACACAATACTAATGTCATCTTCTGTTGTTCCAGGTAATGAGCGCGCCGTACAAAACTTGAAAGATAAGCTTTCTCGCCAAGGTGCTCATCTTATTCACTACAAAACATCTGACGTCCACTCATCAGGACATGCGAATGCTGATGAACTTACTTGGATTCACAGAAAGATTCACCCTAAGTTCTTCATCCCTGTTCACGGATACCACTACATGCTTCGTGTACACGCCGATCTTGAAAGAAAACTAGGTATGATGGAAGAAAATATTGTTATTCCGGATAACGGAATGGTAATAGAAATTCGTGACGGAGGAGACACAATCGTCAAACTGAAAGAAAAGGCACCTAGTGAAATGATTGTTGTTGACGGAACATCTGTTGGAAAGATTCAGGATGTTGTGATGCGTGACCGTCAAACCCTTGCTGAGGATGGTATGTTCGTGGTTATTGGAGTTATCGATAGTCACACACACACACTTAAGAAGTCCCCTGACCTTATCTCTCGCGGTTTTGTTTACCTTAAGGAGTCACAAGACCTTCTTTATCAGACAAGACTTCTAACCAAAAAAGTTATTGAGGTATCACTAGCTCGTGATGGATTTATGAATCTTGATCAAATGAAGCAAGAGGTTGCGGAAGCCACAACTAAATTCCTTCTTCAAAAGACAGCAAAACGTCCAGTGATTATTCCAGTGATTATTAGCGTATAGCTAGTTTCAAGTTTCAAAAAAACATGATGCCTACGGCGTCATGTTTTTGTATTCACTGGAAACTTGGAACTAAAAACTGTAAACTACATTTATATGCATCACTCTGTACGCAATAGACTTTTGGTCGTTACTTATATTCTAACGCTATTGTATGCGCTTCATTATGGTATACCACTGTACGCCACTTCGTCATATTTGCATGAATATTTTAATTCATCATTTATAAGTGGCCTTTACATGTTTGCGAGTATTTGTGCGCTTATAGCATCCACCTTCATTGCAAAACAAATAAAACGATATCATACGTACGGGCTAACTTTTGGTCTTACTATAGCAGAAATTATAGTCATTACAATGTTTGCTTTTACTCACAACATTTATCTTTTAGTGTTCTTCTTTATAGTGCATTATATAGTGCAAACACTCTTGTATGTGTGTTTAAATGTATTTATAGAGAGTTTTAGTAAACACGCAGAAACTGGAAGTATTCGTGGATTATTCTTGGCGCTTTTTAATATCGGTATTCTCATATCGCCTCTTATTGGTGGAACCATTCTTGAAAATTCTTCATTTGAAATTTTGTATGTTGTATCAGCCTTAATGCTGATTCCTTTTATGTTTTTCTTACACAAGTATCTATCCCAAATTGAAGAGCCTGCGTATCACAGTATAAGCATGCTAAAGGCATTTAAGCCTGCTTGGCGTAATAAAAATCTGCGTGCAGCAATGATTGCTCAATTTATGGTTAGTTGTTTCTACGCTGTAATGATTATTTATTCCCCGATTTATATATCTACGTTGGGAATATCTCTAACTACTTACCTGAGTTTTATTCTTCCATTTTCACTTGTTCCATTAGTTGTGCTTCCGTACGAAATTGGTTTTCTCGCGGATACAAAATTTGGAGAAAAAGAACTTATGATTACCGGTCTTGTTATTCTTTCAGTTACAACGTTTCTTTGTGTGATAACAACGTCAACTAACCCACTTGTATGGATTGCAATACTTGGAACTTCTCGTATAGGTGCTTCGTTTGTTGAAACCATGGCGTTTACTTATTACTTCAAAAAAATTGGACCTGAGGACGCATCACTTACTGCTATATTTTCTAACATGATTGGAGTCTCTACAATTGTCGTTGGCGCAATAGGTGTCGCTGTTTCTCCTTTTATTGTGGAGAGGCCTCAAATCATGTTTGTTATCCTAGGATGTGCTATATTGTTTAGTATCTATTATGTACTTCCAATGAGGGATACAAGATGATTCAATGAAAAATCTTGAACCAATATTCAATATCTAAACAAATAAAATTCTAATACCATGAAAGAAATAAAATCCACTTCAAAAGAACCTGTGCGTATAAATATCTTCCTTCGTGATGAAGGTGTTGGATCTCGTCGTACTATAGATGACTACATAACCAAAAACTATGTAACCATAAACGGTAAACAAGCAACTCTTGGAAGCAAAGTATTATACGGAGACAAGGTTTCAATAGTTCATCCACACAAAGAACTTATTTATGCTTTGTACAACAAACCTCGTGGAGAAGTGACTGGTAGGCTTCCAGAACTCACAGGATGTGAACCTATGGGTCGCCTTGATAAAGAAAGTGAGGGTTTACTTTTATATACAAATGACTATCGTGTTTCTGACGCTTTGCTTAATCCAAAATATGGACGAGAAAAAGAGTATGAGGTTTTGGTTAGAGAAAAAACAACCCCTCGTGTAGTTACTCTTTTAAAAAAAGGAATACGAACTCAGGAAACCACATATTCCCCTGTAAAATCTGTTTCTATTTATAACGAAGGGTATTCATTGCGGATAATTTTGACCGAAGGAAAAAAACATGAAATACGCCGTATGTTAAATGCCCTTAACTTAACCATAGTGAAACTAACCCGAGTACGTATCATGTCTTTTGTTATTCATGGGCTTAAGTCTGGTAAAGTTCATATCATGACACCTAAACAAGTAGAAACACTTATGAAAGATTGCGGAATAAAGTAATACCAAATATTCAATTTTTGTATTTCGTTTAGATGCTAACTAGTTACTGAATTTACTTCCTCAGAAAAGGATTCGTCTTCAACATCGTTTACTGCATCCTCTATTGTGACATGTATTCGTCCGTCTATGTGATTCGGCGGTGAATAAGTTGTAATTATTTTTACCACCTCATTTCCTATATTTATAAAATTGTGTTTTGTGTTTGGTGTTACGACAACGACATCCCCACCACTAACCTGTTGATGAACTTCATCGAGAACAACATCACATATACCAGATACAATATACAGCGTTTGTTCAACAGCGGTATGTGTTTCTTCACCAACTTCACCACCTACTGGTATTGACATAATGACAAGTTGTGACTTATTACCTGTAAAAATCACCTCGCGAAAGTTGTCATTTCGCATAACCAATTGCTCGATATTCCCAATGAACGGTTTTATGTATTTCATAATATGTGAATAACTTCCTATTAATTACTTGAGTATATCACTTAGTGTTGTTACACTATGTACAGACAGTTGTTTCATTATCAGCTTTTAGTACTAGAAAAGGAAGAAAAACTTCTTGAAGTCTATACAGATAAGAAAGGTATTATAAAGCCAATCTTATCGATGCCGATAAAAAAGCAGATGCGGCTTCAAAACAACTGGAGGCATTCGTAAAAAAAATGCTAACAAAAACGGAGGCCTAAGAAGCAACCGAACGCATCAAACAAAGACGTCCTTCGTGTAGCAATACAAGAAGAATAAAGTAAAAACCGCCATACTTACCAGAGGGGCGGTTTTTACTTTTGATTAATATCTCTATAGCAATAAATTAATTTAAATAATCAAATACTATAACTAGTTATTTAATTAAGTAAAAAACAATCGCGATGATAATTGGAAGACTTAAAATAATTGCAATTAATTGTCTATCTCGTGAGCTCATTTTGAATATATGAATGAATATACTGACCAACATCTACACCTGTAGTTTTTAGGGATTGCACGAAGCGTCCTTCTTTTCTAAGTGATGGCGCAGTATCGACGTTTACAACTACATATTCATCATTATGCGGAATGATATCAATGCACGCCGGACCAGAAAGGTCTAGGGCGTCGTATACTTCTCTAGCAATTTTCTTTACTTGTTCTTTTCTAAAATCTGGCGCATTTGTGTGTGCCTGCATTCTTGATTCACCGTTTGGTAGATTGTTTACACTTGAAAAAGTTTCAACCCAAATCGGAGTATATAATTTCTCACCACGAAAATTAGGTAATACAGCAACGGATGTAGTTGGAACTTTTCTATAAGTGAGAACATGCATGTCTATCCCCTTATCATAATATTCACGCACTGTATCTTCTAGTTCATGAAATATTTTTATAAGTTTAGATGGCGCTTCATTTGTACGCTCAAGTGGCTGCACCATAAGTGGTGTGTGGTAGGTAGACCATAATTTACGAAACTGCTCAGCTTGAAGCGGTGCGCTCGCACGAATAACTTGTGTATCTGGAACTCTTATACCTTGTTGTTTTAATATTTTATATACATCTTCTCTGTCCATACAAACTCTATCATCTTGTGAAAAAAGAAGTGGTATACCCATTTTCTTTGCAAGGATTTGGTAGTCTTCACCTTTCATACGAGTGGTATCAACTACAGTGTGAGCGCGAGTAAATACTTCGTGTGCGTCCGTTGGTTTACCGTGAGTAGTCCATTTACCATCAGTATCTACAAGCACATCAAGTGGCACATAACCGATACTTGAGAGCGATTTAAGTACTTCACCTCCATCTACAAGAGACTGTTTAAAGTCTTTATTGCCACCACGAATCACTGCAATATCTGGTAAACTGCTTGAGACCTTTATCATGTTTTATAGTATATCAAAAATAGCTTTTAGCTAGTAGCTTTTAACTAGTGCACGTAAAAATAAGCGTATCCTATGGTTGGTTTTCGGAGTTTATTCTCTCACACTCCGCTCTAATATAGTCTATTTCCTCTGGTGTAAAACGTAGCTCTAACATCTCGTCGGTAAGCACGCCACTTCTGTAGTATTCAACTGCACTATCTGGCGTTGGGTATTCAACCATTAATTCATTTTTCCTGTCCTCTAATTCTTGAAAAGAACCCGCCTCAACGACACCGTTGCCATTGTTCCCATCTTCCAAATCAATAACAGGTTCTACAATTTCAATAGGTTCTTCAATAATCTCCTCACCACCATTTATATATGTTGCCATAGAAAGATAATTAAGATTAATAAACTGTTAATAGTATAACAAACAATTTTAGTTGACATAATCAATCTTTTTTATGATAATGAAATTCTACGCAGTTCTTTTCTCGCCAATATACACGTCGCCGCAAGACTGCCAATTGCGCTGTTTCGTGGAGAACGCCATAAAGGGTGCTAAATTACACGTTGCGTATGTGGGCACACCTGTAAAGCTGGGAGACAAAGTCTCCCAGCTTTTTATTTTGGTGGATACAAAAGCGCGAACCTTCGGTTCGCGCTTTTGTATCTACTTTCAAATAACAACTATTTCCCTACACTAAGAAGTTCTACTTCAAAAATAAGAGTTGAGTTTGCTGGAATAAGTCCACCTCCAACATCTTGATTGCCGTATGCGAGGTCTGCTGGGATTGTTAGCTTACGTTTACCACCTACTTTCATACCTGCAACACCTTCATCCCATCCTTTGATAACTTGTCCTGCTCCTAATTTAAATGTGAACCCTTGGTCACCGTGGTTACGTGAAGCATCAAAAATTTTACCATCTGTAAGTTGTCCTACATAGTGAACAGTTACATTGTCCCCTGACATTGCTTCTGCTCCTGTCCCAACCACTTCGTCTTCAATAGTTAATCCTGATGCTGTTGTCATATTTGTATTTGTATTATTATTTATCCCCTTCTCACTATTCATTAAATATATACCAACCATTATAACCACAACCACCCCTCCAATCCAAATGTATTCTTTTTTCATATTTTTGTATTATAACTTAAATTAGTAAGTCTTCACTATCTTTCATTTCTTTCTTTATTATCTCCAATATTTTTTCTTTTGCTGAATCGATTAATATTTTATGAATGTTAGTGCTAGAGGTACCCCACTGATCTAAACTATGGTCAGGGTTAAAAACATAATAATTATCAATCACAATATACCTTGGGTGGTCCTTATTTTCTTTAGAAGAAAATCTAGCCTCAACGTCTACATTGTAATTTACCTTAAATGGTTTTACAGATGCTTTAAAAGCTACCAATCTTTTATTATCCTCAACTAAAAAAATTAATTTTAAACCTGGATTATCAATAACATATTCAGTTAACACGTCAAGAATTACTGGACGTAAATAAGAGTCCCTTATAAAGATAGACTCTTTTGCTAAATTAAATAACTCCCTTAAATACTTTCTTCCCTCATATGGTCTTCCTTTTTCAACAACAACCACATTTTGTATGTTGCCTGTTTTTTTGTTATCTAACTTTGATATAATCTCATTAATTAAAGAAATTAAAGGTGTAAGTTCTTTTAAAGCTTGATTGTGTGGAACAAAAACTCCCGTCTTAGGCATATTGCGCCACTTAGGAATTGTTTTCTCAATAGAAAGCTGACTTCTTTCATCTAAATCATTCCCCAATATCTTTAAGTTGTCTTCAATTTCATGTTTATCTTTGTCCAATCTTTCAGATTTTAATAAGTCATCAGAAGCCAATGAAAGAAGTTCATTCAATTCTAAAAGAAATTTGTTTAATGATTCTATATGCTTATCCATTTTTAATTTATTTAAGCTTTCAGTTTTGGATGAAGTTCGAGGCGTCGAGTGCGCGAGCATGGAGACGTACAAGTAGTACGTTGAGATGCGAGCGCACGATGACAACAAAGAAATTCGCCAAAAATGGAAGCTGGATTACCAACTTAAGGTGCCTCCAACTTTGTACTCAGTAACCCTCGTCTCGAAAAAATTCTTCTCCTTGTTCAAATCCACCGCCTCAGACATCCACGGGAATGGGTTTGGACTTCCATACACCGTATCAATTCCCACACGAGCAAGACGGCGGTCTGCGATATGTTCGATATATTGCTTGAAACCGTCTGCGTTTAATCCAAATATACCTCTTGGGAAAACATCAATAGCAAACTGATATTCAAGTTTAACGGCCTTGTCCACAAGTCTCTTGATGCGTTCTACGAACTCCGGCGTCCAAAGTTCTGGCTGTTCCTGCTTGATTGTGTTAATCATATCAATACCGAAGTTCATGTGGTTACTTTCGTCACGCATTATGTATTGAATCTGTTCCGCACTCCCCACCAGCTTATTTTGTCTCTGGAATCCAAAAATAACCGCAAAAGAAGAATAGAAGAAAATACCTTCAAGAATTAAAGAAAATACACACATATTTTCTAGAAACTTTTGGTCAGATTCAAATGTCCCCGTCTTGAAATTATCGTCAAAGATTCCTTCGTTGAAAGAAAGAATAAATTCTTCTTTATCATAAATAGCGTCCACTTCGCGATACATGTTGTATATCTCAGTGCCATCCAAACCGAGTGACTCTACCATGTACTGATACGCATGTGTGTGCACTGCCTCTTCGTATGCCTGGCGAAGAAGATAAAGACGAGCTTCTGGAGAAGTGATGTGCTTGTAGAAAGCCAAAACCAAATTATTCGCCGCTATAGAGTCAGCTGTCGTAAAGAATCCAAGAACCATACGAAAGGCGTGACGCTCATCCTCGCTAAGAACAGTTTGTGACCTCCACTGTTCAATGTCTGACTGCATACTGATTTCTGTTGGAAGCCAGTGGTTCGCATTACCAACATTGTATGCATCCCATGCGAACTTGTGTTTTATTGGCCAAAGCTGAACAACGTCGGCCCCTCCTCCGTTTATTATTTTACGTTCATTTACATCCACTCGACCTGCACCACGTTGTATAACTGGGCGATGTCCTGGCTCACCAAATGGTGGATTTGGCGGTGTTACGGTATTTGCTGTATTTGTATTTTGAGATGGTAAAGGTGGCATAGTATTAGTGGGTAGTTAGTAGTGGGTAGTTGATAATGGGTAGTGGGTAGTTAGTAGTGAGTGGTATATAGTTAGTGTTTACTACTTACTACCCACTACTTTCTACAAACTATTATTGGCATCCATCGCAAGTTGCTTCTGGCATTTTGGTTATATTGTATTTCATTTGAGGATTTTGAGTGAGCGAAGATAGCGGCACGTAAGCCATAGACGCTACTGGAGTAACTACAGAAACAACAGGAGAAACTTCTGAAGAAGCTAATTCTACTTGAACAGTTGTTTGTTCTACTGAAACAACTGGGCTTGGAATGGATTCTGATGTTACTACACCTGATGTTGACTGCTCTCCTGCTCCACGTTTGTGTGTTGAACCAAATTCAGACGCGTTCACTGTACTCTTTTCTACTTGTGAGGCTCCTAGAGAACGCAAATAATACGTAGTCTTTAAACCAAGGTTCCAAGCGTATTCGTAAATATTTGCAAGTTCACGTCCTGATGAACCAGCAAAATAAATGTTAAGAGACTGAGATTGGTCTACCCACTTACCACGATGAGCTGCTGACTTGATAAGCCATGATGGGTCAATTTGAAAAACTTCCTTATATTTTTCTTTAAGATGCACGGGGATACTCGGAATATCTTTTATTGAGCCATCGTTATATTTTAGAAGTCCAATCATTTCAAAATCCCAAAGATTAAGCGCCTTTAGATCTGAAACTAAATATGGATTTACAACAATGAATTCACCATTCATGTTTGATTTCACATAAATATTTTTATAAATTGGCTCAATACATGGAACAGAACCTACAATGTTTGAGATGGTTGCAGTTGGTGCCATGGCCATAAGGTTTGAGTTACGCATACCATATTGCGCAACTGATGAACGTACAGGTGTCCAATCAAGACGAGCTTCTTTTGATATTGGGATTTCAATTCCTCTTTCCTTTTCAAGCAAGGCCATAGTATCTACTGGGAAAATACCTCTATCCCATTTACTTCCCTTAAATGAAGAATACGTACCACGTTCACGGGCAAGTTCTGAAGACGCAAGAATCGCGTGATAAGAAATCAGTTCCATTGATTCATCGGCAAATTTTACGGCCTCATTAGAATCAAAATTAATATCCATCATGTACAACGCATCATGAAAGCCCATTAACCCTAACCCAACTGGGCGGTGGCGAAAATTACTACGCTCAGCTTCTATTGTTGGATAAAAATTCACGTCAATAACATTATCAAGCATGCGAACTGCGGTACGAGTAGTTATGGCGACAAGGTCCACATCAAACTTCCCATTAATCATGAGTCGCTGATAATTCAAAGAACCGAGATTGCACACAGCTGTTTCATCTACACTGTTATTTAGAGTTATTTCTGTGCAGAGGTTTGAATTGTGAACTATACCAGCGTGATCTTGAGGAGAACGAACGTTTGACGGGTCCTTCCATGTAATCCAAGGGTGGCCTGTTTCGTAAAGCATGGTAATCATTTTTCGCCAAAGATCACGCGCTTTTATCTTTTTGAAAATCTTCATCTTGCCTTCATCAGAAAGTTTTTCGTATCGATTGTAATGAGCTTCAAATGTTGCACCGAATGTTTCAGAAAGTTCAGGCACTTCATCTGGTGAGAAAAGTGTCCAATCCCCATCTTCTTGAGCCCGCTTCATAAACAGGTCAGAAATCCAAAGAGCTGTATCCATGTCGTGGGTACGGCGACGTTCATCACCGGTGTTCTTGCGAAGTTCTAGGAATTCTTCCACATCATAATGCCAATTTTCTAGGTACGCACATGTTGCTCCGCGACGGCGTCCAGAACGATTAATAGCGACAGTAACGTCGTTTGCGATTTTTAAGAATGGAATTATACCGTTTGATTTGATGCCAGACTTCTTAACCAGAGAACCAGAGCCGCGGACAGATGTCCAGTTAGTACCGATACCTCCAGCCCATTTTGATAGCTGAGCATTATCTGCGTAGACTTTAAAAATACTCTCTAGAGAATCGCCTACTGTGTTTAGGTAGCAACTTGAAAGTTGCGGGTGTTTGGTGCCAGCATGAAACAATGTCGGGGATGAAGGCACGAAACGTAATGTAGACATTGCTTCGTAAAATTCAATCGCACGAGTTGTGCGGTCAAGTTCCTTTTCACCGAGGGCTATACCCATGGCAATACGCATCCAGAAACCTTGAATGTGTTCAATAATTTTTCCGTCACCCTCAACATCGCGAATCAAATATCTTTCATAGAGTGTTTGAGATCCGAGATACATGAAAAGATCGTCCCGTGAACGAACAAGCGCGGAGGATAAACGTGTAAAATCAAAAGAACTCATGCGTTCATCAAGAAGACCAGAATCAACACCTTTTTTTATTCCATTAAAAAAACCTTCTCGGTACTGCTCTTCAATCTTTGTGTAATCAAGAGCGTCACCTAGAAGGTCTTCGTTTATCTGAGCAAGAATAAGGCGCGACGCTACGTAAGAATATGCAGGGTCTTGTTCAATCATAGAACGAACAGTCATTACAAGAGCCTTACTGATTTCCTTTGTAGACATACCTTCATAAACTTCGAGTTTAATTTGGTTTACAATTTGATCCACGTTAACATCTTTTTCATAACCGTGAACAACATGTGTTATTGCCGTACGCACCTTTTCGATATCAAACCTTTGTTTGCTTCCGTCTTTTTTTGTTATAAAAAGTCCGCCTTCTTCCACTTTTTCCAATGTTTCTTGTTTTACTTCTTCGCGTTCTTTTGTTCGTTCATAACGATAAATGATATAAGCCTTTGCAACATCAAAAAATCCAGCAGCCATGATGTTCTTTTCTACCAAGTCCTGCGCATGTTCTACGGTTGGAACATAACCGTCGCGTGTAATTGCCTCTAGTTCTAACTCCTTTGAAACGAGCTCGGCAATGTGTTTTGCAACTGCTGCCTTTTCATCTCGTGTGACACTTACAAAAGCTTTCTTTACTGCATTTTCTATCTTACCTGTTTCAAAAGGCACAAAATCACCATTTCTTTTTTTTATTGTTTGTAAAATTGCCATACGCGCGCTCTATAAAAAATTACATCTATTAATATATAAAGTGTACACACTCATCAATAAAGGACTAGTTTTTTGTCTTTAATTTGTGTGTCAATGGTTGCTATTGACAGAGTATTTTGTTTAAAACTACACAAGCTTATTTCGTAAGGTTTTATGGTATCCAATAGCAAACCTGTGAGCTTCGGAGTTCGCAAGAAGTATTTCCTTTTTATGGTAATCCACATGTACTTTATCCCCTAATATGTCTTTTGGTTTATGGTGTTCATCTTTCACTACAGATACGCATGGAATTAGTAACCCCAGATGTGCTAAAACTTTCTCCCCAGTTTGTTTATGTGCAATGCCACCATCAAAAACTATGAGGTCTGGATACCTCCATTCTTTATGAGAAAAACGTCGAATAAGTATTTGACGCAACCCTTCATAGTCATCGTTTATTTTTTCTTCTAATTTAAATTTTCTATATTCATTTTTTTCTCTTTCTTTTCCTTCTATCACGGTCATAACACCGACTCGATAGGTCCCCGAAATATGAGCCACGTCATACGCCTCAATGCGAAAATCTTTGTCCTTAAAAGACATAATTTCATCTTCTTTTATAAGACTAATGTCTTTTATGTGGTCGAGAGCAAACAAAGTATTCCTAACGTGAGCAGCCTTTTCAAATAATTGTTTTTTTGCATACATTTTCATGTCCTTTTCTAAGGATTTCTTTATTTCTGTCTTTTTACCACTAAATAATTTTCTAATATTATCTATATGTCTTTTATATTCCGCCTTAGAAATTTCACCGGTACAAACACCAGGACATAGATGTATTTGTGCGTTGAAACAAGGCTTTGATAATACAGGATCCATCCCATTATTTGGTAGTTCACATTTATCACGATACGGAAACATTTTACGAATTATTTTCATAGCTTCACGAAGCTGTGTCAATGATGCGAATGGACCATAAACTGCGAGCGCATCTTTAGTAGAAAACCTCTTCTCAAAATCTCTAATTCTCATGGTCAAAACCCTCGGAAAATCCTCTTTGGTAATCACAACACAAGTGAAGCTTTTGTTATCCTTTTCTTTTGCATTATATGGTGGGTTGTTTTCCTTAATTAACTTACTTTCAAGTAGTAAAGCTTCAAGCACACTTTCTGTCTCTTGATAAGTTATAGTGTTTGCAATTGTAACCATTGTCACTAGGCGAAGACCTCTTGTTTCCATAAGATCAGGGTTGAAATAGCTCTTTACTCTATCCCTGAGAGAGGTGGCTTTTCCGATATACAAAATGTCCCCCTCCTTATCACGGAAAAAATATACACCTGGGTTTTCAGGTAATTTTAATTTGTTTAAGTCTTGTCTTTTCATTGTTTATATGGTATAATAAAAGTTCGCCTTTTACACCTTATGTTTCATTCTAAATTAGTTTGGAAAATAAGCAATGCAAATAAGCGAAAACAAAAAATGTTCTTTTAAAAATCAGGAGATTCATTTGAATCAAAAAAATTTGCAGGGGCAAAACTTGTCCCCTTTCGCACGCGCAGTGCTAGCAACAACGTTGCAAGCATTTACCAAAGACGTCGAAGATCAAGCCAATCACTATGGTGAACATGCTGAAATCTTCGGTGTCGGTGGTCCTAACTTTCATCAACGAAATGAGTGCTTGGAGGTGTCTCATGGGTGATACTGCTCGAAGTCAAAAAAACATATCTTGTAAAGGGTGTGTCTTGATTACTTGCACCAGAAAAGTGCCATCGAAAGAGGAAGGTGATCCCATACCAACCTGTTTCGTGGCACCAAGGCCTCAGCAAAAGAAACGTGAGGTGACCGTTGCTTGTGGTGATAGTGGGCGTTATTCCCGCTAAAACGTAACAATACGATAACCGCCAAAACTAACTTAATTTTTGGCGGTTTTTATTTTTCTTATTTATTTTTTACTTCGTTTTAAAATCTTTTTTAAATACTGCCCCGTGTAACTTTTCGGATTTGACGCTACTTGCTCTGGTGTTCCAGTTGCTACAACTTTTCCTCCACCAACTCCTCCCTCTGGGCCAATATCAATAATATGGTCAGCGTTTTTAATGATATCCAAATTATGTTCAATAAGAACTACAGTGTTTCCCTTATCAACAAGTTTATTTAATATCTCTATTAGTTTTGCAATATCTTCATAGTGAAGTCCAATGGAAGGTTCGTCCAAAAGATAAATAGTTTTTTCAACGTGTGGACGATAGAGTTCCGAAGAAATCTTCACACGTTGCGCTTCACCTCCAGACAAAGTTGTTGCCGATTGTCCAAGCTCAAGATATGTAAGACCTACATCTGAAAGCGTCTTTACTCTGTCATAAACGGCAGGAATATCCGCAAAGAATGTAAGAGCTTCCTCAACAGTCATACGAAGTACATCATAAATGTTTTTACCTTTCCATTTCACTTCAAGAGTCTCTTTCATAAATCGTTTACCCTGACAGACATCACACTGCACATACACTGTTGGGAGAAAGTGCATTTCAACTGCGATTTCACCATTACCCTGACAAACTTCACAACGTCCACCTTTCACATTGAAAGAGAAGCGAGAAGCCTTCCATCCACGAATGCGAGCCTCTTCTGTTTCTGCAAACAGATCACGAATAAATGTCCATGACCCTGTATAAGTTGCTGGGTTGGAACGTGGTGTACGACCAATCGCTGATTGATCAACTAACACCGTCCGAGATAGGTACTCTGTTCCCGTAAAGGATTCACAGTTATAAATTTGTGCGCTTCTATGGCGACGTTCTAATCTTGCGAGTAAATTTCGATGAAGAATCTCATACATAAATGAACTCTTACCAGAACCCGAAACACCTGTAATAGCTGTAAATTTTCCAAGTGGAACATTTACGTTCATATCCTTGATATTAAAAATATTTCCACCAGTTACTCTTATAGACCCTTTGTCTTGCTGTCTGCGCGCAGGAACGGAAATTTCTTTTTCACCTCTAAGATAGTCTAAAGTTATACTTCCTGATTTATTTTTTGGAGCAGTGAGCAGCTCATCAAGATAACCAGACACAACAACTTCCCCGCCATGTATTCCAGCTTTCGGTCCAATATCCACAATATAATCCGATGCAAAAATAGTATCTTCATCGTGCTCTACAATAATAATTGTATTCCCAATATCACGTAGGTGTAGAAGTGTTTGAATAAGTCTTTCGTTATCTCTTTGGTGCAAACCAATAGTTGGTTCGTCAAGAACATAAAGCGCGCCAACTAACTTTGACCCAAGCTGGCTAGCGAGACGAATACGCTGGGCCTCACCACCAGACAGCGTGTCCGCTTTTCGGTTAAGTGAAAGATAATCAAGTCCTACATTTAACATAAACTCTAAACGAGACTGTATCTCTTTTATAACAACAGATGCAATCTCTCTTTCTTTTGGAGTTAGCGGGATTCTTTCAAAATAACTTTGCGCATCTTTTATTGATAACGCAGTGATATCAACAATGTTTATTTTTTCTTTATCATCAAGATATACATTTAATGCTTCAGGACGAAGACGCTTCCCGTGACAATCATCACACTCATCCAATCCTCCGACGTATTTTGTTCCAAGTCCATTACATGTTGGACACGCCCCATATGGTGAGTTAAAAGAAAACAAACGAGGTTCAATTTCTGGGAAAGAAAATCCGCAAGACGCACAGGAAAACTTGTTACTCATTATAGTTTTTTCACCGAGTATTTCTACTTCAAGTAAGCCGTTTGATTCGTGTAGAGCGCGTTCTATCGCTTCTGAGAGTCGAATCATTGCATCTTTTTCTGTTTGCTTATTCCTAAAATCATCAATGGCGATGGAGTCAACCACAACAGAAATCTCATGTTTCTTTGTTTTTGAAAGTATAATTTGCTCACGTAAACTTTTGCGCTCACCGTCAACAACCGCCTCTGTATAACCTTTACCTAGCATGTCATAAAGCATTTGATAGTGCTCCCCTTTTCGCCCACGAACAAGTGGTGACATAATATGAAGCTCCGCGTGAGAAAACTCTACACCTTTGATAGAAGTTTTAATGTTTTTGTAATCAACGGATTTTACTTTATCTAAAATAAAACGCATTATTTCTTCATTTGAAAGTTTCTGAATCTTTGAGCCACATTCCACACAGTAAGGTTTACCAACTCGGGCATAAAGAACGCGAAGGTAGTCATATATTTCTGTTATGGTTGCAACAGTTGAGCGAGGGTTACGACCAGCTGACTTTTGATCAATGGATATAGCAGGAGAAAGTCCGACAATTTCATCAACGTCTGGCTTTTGTAGCTGTGTTAAAAATTGACGAGCATATGCAGAAAGAGACTCAACATAACGACGCTGTCCTTCGGCAAAAATAGTATCAAATGCGAGAGATGATTTACCAGACCCTGACAGTCCAGTAAATACAATCATCTTGTGACGAGGCATCTCAACTGTAATGTTTTTGAGATTATGAGTACGTGCACCGCGAACTATGATACTTTCCAAGTGTTCTTGTTTTTTAGATGCCATAAGAATATATTAATAAAGATTAGGTTAACTGATGGATTATACCACAAATTACATCTTTTGTCTGTAATGCTTATAAACGGGATATACAAAAGCGTGGGCACTTCGTGTCCACGCTTTTGTATATCCTGCTATCTTGTTTTTGCCGTTAAATTAGTCTAATTTTACACTTTCCAATGTTTTTTGCACTTGATTATGTACAGTTTTTTTGTTCTCAACAATTACAAGCCACATACCATCATTAATCGGTGCAACGTGCCATTCACTTCCTTCTGACTCTGCAATTTGCCACTCGTAAGCGCCTATTGTTGATGTGCCTGTTGGATTAATGACGGCTACGTGTGGTGCAATCACTTCGGTTATATAATCAAGCGGACTAAAACCTCTAAATCCTTCATAGCTTATATAAATATTTGCGTATGGAACTGATGCGTTTTTAATCTTAATGAACGCGCCTTCCATTTCTACACTAGTTGACGCAGTTTCTGGAATATCAAAAGTATAATTAACTTTATTTTCTTCACCATCAAACAGACGCACAACATCTCCATTAAACGCAACCATGTTTAGTTGATTTTGAGTTTCTGGAACCTGTTCTACTCCACGAGTTTTAATAAAATTATAACCACCAAAGACAACTCCAAAAAGAACAACAATTCCTATCAAAATGGCTACGTATGTTTTCATATGGGCTTAGTATACGCTTCTAAAAAAATACATGCAAAAACACATTATTTTAATTGTGTAAATAGAGTTGACGACAACTGACGCATACTTAAATCAAAAATATAGAGCTATCTTTTTGATTTAAGAACTTCAAGTTCATCACGAAGTATGGCCGCAGTCTCAAAATCCAAAGTCTTAACAGCTTCCTTCATAGCCTTTTCTTTAAGTTTAATTAATTTATCAGGATTTTTAGCAAACAATTTTTTATCAATAGAAAGTTCTACATTCACCGCTTTTGCGTGTTCGCTTTGCATTTCCTCGGTGATATCTTTTATATTTTTTTCTATTGTTGTTGGTGTTATATTATTATTCTTGTTGTAGTCCTCTTGTATTTTACGTCTGCGATTAGTTTCAGTTATAGCTCTATCCATTGAGCCTGTCATCACATCAGCATATAAAATTACGCGCCCACGCACATTACGCGCTGCACGTCCGATTGTTTGAATAAGTGATGTTTCGCTACGAAGAAAACCTTCTTTATCCGCATCCATGATTCCAATTAGTGTCACCTCTGGTAAGTCTAGACCTTCGCGAAGTAGGTTCACACCGACAAGACAATCAAACTCACCTCGACGGAACTTTGTAAGTATTTGTATGCGTTCCATAGTTTTTATGTCGCTATGAACATATTCGGCTTTTACACCTTGTTCTTTCAAATATTCAGAAAGACTTTCCGCCATTTTTTTGGTTAATGTTGTAACCAAAATACGCCCACCTAATTTTACTTCTTTCATAACTTCCTCAATGAAGTCATGAACTTGGCCCTTATATTTTCCACTTGCTCCGACTTTCCTCACTTCAAGAACTGGGTCAAGTAATCCTGTCGGACGAATAATCTGTTCAACAATTTGTTCAGACTCTTCGCGTTCAAAGTTTCCTGGTGTTGCACTTACATAGATAACTTCATTGACTCGTGTTTCAAATTCATCATATTTTAGAGGGCGGTTATCTTTTGCGCTTGGCAATCTAAAACCATACTCAACAAGGGTATTTTTACGGGATTGGTCTCCTGCATACATACCATGTAACTGCGGAAGCGTTACGTGAGATTCATCTATAACTGTCAAAAATTCTGGTTCACCATTTTCATTGTGAGGAAAATATTCAAGCAATGTATCCGGCGCGACACCCTCTTTCTTTCCAGACAAATGTCTCGAGTAATTTTCTATCCCCTGACAAAAACCAACTTCTTTAATCATGGCAACATCATAACGAGTGCGACGTTTTAATCTTTCAGCTTCTAATATTTTTCCTTCTTTATCAAATTCAGTAAGACGTGTTTTTAATTCCGCTTCAATAGTTTTTACGGCACGTTCACGTGTTGGTATATCAGAAATAAAATGTTTCGCAGGGAAAATAAAATATTCATTAACAACTTTCAAAAGTTTCATTGATACTGGATCAACGATTTGCATGTGAGAAATTTTCCCTCCTGCAATTTCAATTTGAAGCATGACAGTTTCTGACACTGGCATTATGTCTATTCTATTTCCAAGCGCACGAAATGTTGCAGGTGAAAGATCTGCATTTGTGCGCTCATATTGAATACCTACAAATCTCTGCATGAGGCCAACTTTTGAAACATTGTCCCCTACCATAAGTTTTATATTTTCTCTTTCATAATCCTTTGGACTTCCCAAACCATAGATACAAGAAACCGACGCCACAATAATTACATCTTTTCTTGTTAGAAGCGCTTGAGTAGAGGCGTGGCGAAGTCTATCAATCTCTTCATTTATTTGCGCATCTTTTTCTATATAAGTGTCCGTAACAGGCATATAAGCCTCTGGTTGATAGTAGTCATAGTACGATACGAAATAGTGCACCGCAGCATCTGGGAAAAATGTACGGAACTCTTGGGCAAGCTGAGCAGCGAGGGTCTTGTTGTGGGCAATAACCAGTGTCGGCTTTTGTACCTGCTGTATAACGTTCGCAATTGTGAAAGTTTTACCTGTTCCTGTTGCACCCAAAAGAGTCTGGCGCTTCATACCTTTCTCAAGACCAGAAACAAGCTCAGAAATGGCTTTTGGTTGATCTCCAGCAGGAATAAACCCCTTTAGAGCAAATACCCCCTCGTTTCTTTTAATGTTTGATTCGTTGCTTGACATGGTTAATATATCATTATAGCATAAACGTCGGGAGAGTTCTGTAACTGTTTTAAAGGAGACCAGACATGAACACCGTAAAGCCTTTTAAAAATCTTAACCCTGAAGATGAGGAGGACGCCCCAGTGGTTGACCCAGAAAAAAGTATGATGATGGCATTACTGTTTATTGTCATTTTTGTTTTGGCAGTTTGGTGTACTGCGCTCTACTTCTTTGCCAAGTCAACTTTGTTTTTTTCATTTATTCTTGCTGTGGCTTTTACCGCAAATCGATATGAATTGATTCCACCGATAAAAAAAGAAATCTTAACTGAATGTGGGGTAAAGTTGGACCAAGAATAGGTTACTGTCTAAAAAAGCTCGCACGCCGCGAGCTTTTTTCTTTTTCTATTTATAATACCTTTTTATAAACTCCTCTTTGAATTTCATAAACGTGCCATTTAAAATGTGCCCCCTAGCTTCTTCGCATAGTGAAGTTAAGAATTTTAAATTGTGAATTGAAGCAAGTGTAGCTGCCAACATTTCATCAGACTTAAAAAGATGAGCTAAGTAAGCCTTTGTGTATTTATGTGTGTACCAACTTTCATCCTCGCTCATGGGCGACATATCATTTTTATATTTTGCGTTAGTAACATTTATTCGTCCATCCTTGGTATATATCGCACCATTACGTGCAACACGTGTTGGAGACACACAATCAAAAGTATCTATTCCGTTTTCAATACCGAGTAACATATCAAGAGGTTCTCCTATGCCAAGTAAATGTCGCGGTTTGTTTTCAGGCAAAATTTCATTAACCCATTTTACAGCCGTACTCATATCTTCTTTTGTAAAACTTCCCCCAATACCGTAACCATCGAAATCCATAGCCCCCAATACACGAGCAGATTCTTTTCTTAGATCTTCATAAGCTCCACCTTGTACTACACCAAAAAGAGCCTGCATTTCTCCTGTAGCGGTAGATACCCCAAGACGTTTATGTTCTTCCAAACTTCTCTTTGCCCACTCATGGGTTCTATTTATAGCTTCCACTTGATATTCCTTTGGTGCAAGTGGTGAAGTGCATTCGTCAAATGCAAAAAAAATATCTGCACCTAGGTTATGCTGTATTTGCATACTTCTTTCTGGAGTAAACCTATGTTCACTTCCATCGTGGATAGATTTGAATGTTACACCTTCATCGTCAATCTTTGCCAATCTTTCATGTGTTGTATTTTCTTCTTTTTCTTCACGCTTTAGTTGGCTTTTACTTTTAGCTTCTTCTTCTGATATTTCTTTACTTGTAGCAATCTTTCCTACGCCATGACCAATAGCCTGTCCAAGGGAAAAAACCTGAAACCCTCCAGAATCAGTAAAAGTTGGAAGAGGTTTTCCCTCGTGTATCCAACCCATCATCTTTGCAAATCCACCATGATTTGCGATCATCTCATCTCCTGGCTGTAAATAAAGATGATAAGTATTTGCGAGTACCGCTTGAGCGCCAACATAATTCGCAACGTCTTCTGGTCGGAGAGACTTCACTGTGGCTTTTGTTCCAACAGTAATAAATGCTGGGGTTTTGATATCCCCATGAGGTGTATGAATAACACCGGCGCGAGCAAGTGGGGCTTCGTTAGATTTTTTAATTATCTCAAATGAAAATGACATATATCTACTCTAACATATTTTTATTTAAATTGACTTATAACAAAAAATGTTGTAGTGTGTAGGAAGTTGCTCCCTACATCATCAACCTTTTTTAAGGAGTTAGTCATGGCCATGCCCGTTGCACTCGCTCTTGCAAAAGAGCTTGATAGTTACACTCCATGTGTGACACAAATTGGGAATCATTCTCAAGAAGAAAACTTCGAGAGACTGGTTTATCTAATTAAAAAAATACTTTCCATATACACCGCCCATTTTTCTGCACGCCAAAAAGAAAAAGGCATCGAAGCTTTAAGATTCGCTGCAGAAAAACACTCTAAGGTATATAGGAATGATAAAATTACGCCATACCTTATTCACGTTCTTGAAGTTACAAATATATTGATTGACCAAAAAGTATTTGATTATAAGATTATTATTTCAGCCATTATACACGACGTGGTTGAGGACACGGATGAAAAAATCAAAGACATCAAACAGAGATTTGGTTATTCAATTTCTAAAATTGTCGATCTTCTAACTAAGCATCGAAACTTCATTAGGAGGTGGGGATACTGGTGGTTGATGAAGAAAGAAAAAAATCTAAACATCAGCTGGAGGGCTATTGTTATTAAGTTCGCAGATCGTATCCATAATCTGATGACACTTAATTCAATGTCTAAAAAAAGTAAAGAGGATAAAGTAAAAGAAACTCTTGAGGAGTTTCCAGGTCTATATAAGGTATTAATAAAAACCCTACACCGACTGAGGTTAAAAGGTATTATAAGAAAAGAAGCCTATCTACTTTTGCCTTTTCACTTAAATAACAGATTGTTCTATGAGTTGAGTCCTTATCAATAACTTCGCACTAAAATGCGAGGTTATTTTTTATTCACCTTTAACTGTCTTTGCAACAATGTCTACCACCCCCCTATCAAACATACTTGGTAATATTTTTTCTGGTGTAGGGTCTGTAACATAATCTGCAAGGGTTTGTGCTATTTTTACAAACACTTTATTATCAAACTGCTTGTCACCAAGTTCTAACATTCCTTTAAATGCTCCAGGGAAAACTAGTGAATTATTTATTTGATTTGGGTAATCACTTCTACCAGTGGCTACAATAAAAGCACCAGCTTCTTTAGCTTCTTCTGGCATAATTTCTGGTGTTGGATTTGCAAGACCAAAAATAATTGGACGTTTCTCCATTGTAAGAACCATTTCTTTTGTAAGTATACTGGGTTTTGAAAGACCGATAAATACATGAGCGTCATACATAGCGTCCGTTAGGGTCCCCTCTTTTGCTGTGTATACACTTCCAGAAAGTAGTTCTTTCTTTTCTTTGGTTAAATCATCACGCCCACCATGAATGATTCCTTTACTATCACATAAGAGAATATTTTTCGCTCCATATGAAAGAAGTAATCTTGCTGTTGCAACTCCAGCCGCGCCAATACCACTTATAACAATCTTCGCTTCTTCTTTTGTGATGCCACGTAACTTAATTGAATTTATAAATGCAGCTAATGTAACTGTCGCCGCCCCCCATTGATCGTCGTGCATCACTGGGATATTTAATTCTCTGCGGAGTCTCTCTTCAATTTCAAAACATTTAGGTCCTGCAATATCTTCTAAATTAATTCCGCCAAATACTGGGGCGATTTGTTTTACAGCTTGTATTATTTCTTCTGTATCTTGTGTATCTAAACAAATTGGAAATGCATCAACTCCGGCAAATTCTTTAAAGATTGCAGCCTTGCCTTCCATAACTGGAATAGCGGCGAGCGCCCCAAGATTTCCAAGGCCTAAAATTGCCGATCCGTCTGTGACAATAGCGATGGTATTTCTCTTTAAAGTATATTCACGAGCAAGTGATGGGTCTTTTGATATTTCACGACATACTTCTGCGACACCTGGCGTGTAAGCGCGAGATAAATCATCACGGTTAGCTAGTGGAACTTTTGAAATGACTTCAATTTTACCATGTTTAAATTTATGTAATTCAAGCGCCTCCTTATTGTAATCGTGTGTCATATCTTTTTATTTATTACTTCATGTAAAGTTTCATCTTTGCTTTAACAACTTTTTTCATTTCTTCTTGTCCTTCTTTCCCAAACTTATATGGAGCTATTTCATTTGGGTGTTCATCCATGTATTCTTTTTCTCCGTCACGAAAAGCTTTTCGTATTTCGGTGTTTATATGAATAATCGCAATGCCTGCATCTATAGCATTTTTTAAATCTTCGTCAGTATTTCCACTTGCCCCATGAAGAACTAGTGGCACATCAACAGTTCTTGTAATTTCTTTTAGTCTATCAATGTGAAGTTTTGGTTCTGGAGCATTAACAAGCATACCGTGCACGTTTCCTATCGCTGGAGCAAACATGTCTATGCCAGTACGAAGAATAAAATCTTTTGCTTGTTCTTTAGTTGTTAAATTATTTTCACTCACACCTTCTGGAAGGGACTCATTTAATGATGATGATTGACCTATATAACCAAGTTCTGCTTCCACTAAAACACGTTTACCTGTTTTTGCTTCGTAACCACGAACATAGTCCACGCATTTTTTAACTAATTCAACATTTTCTTCATATGGAAGTTTAGCACCATCTACAATAACACTATCGTATCCTGCTTCCACTACTTCAATAACTTTTTCTAGTGAATAAGTGTGATCTGCGTTTAGGAAAATTGCTATATTATATTCTTGATTTAATTCATCAACGATTCTTCGTACCATTTCTACACCCATATACGCACGTTCACCTTCGCTTACTCCAATAATGACAGGCTGACCTAGTTCATTTGCCACTTCACAAATAGCTCGTGCTTGATCGAGGTTTGAAATATTAAAATGCGCAATAGCTTTTCCGGCTTGTTTATATTCATTAATAGTTTCAAAATAAACTTCTGATTGTGGTACAAGTGACTTCATATCAACATAGTATACAACATAACAAGTGTTACACTATTTAACATATGAATAATGACTCGCCTTTTGATTTTATTGGTATTGGTGACACTGTAATGGATGCTTTTATTAAGCTAGAAGTAGGGCATACTCAAGAAACCGCAAGTGGCGCGGAGCTGTGTGTGCCTTATGGTGCAAAGATTCCATATGAATCTGTTACTGTTGTGCCAGCTGTAGGAAATAGCGCAAACGCAGTAGTTTCTGCGGCTCGTTTAGGTGTAAAAAGCGCGTTAGTTAGTTTTCTCGGAGAAGATAATAACGGCAAAGAATGTCTTGCTAGATTTGAAAAAGAAGGGGTTGGTACACAATTTATTACCCAAGAGGCTGGCAAAAAAACTAATTATCATTATGTGCTTTGGTATAAAGATGACCGGACCATACTTGTTAAACATGATGCTTTCAAAGCCGTTCTACCAGATATCGGAAATCCGAAATGGGTTTACTTTTCTTCTATCGGTCCACATGCAAAAAATATTCATTTTGAGCTTGTAGATTACATAGAGTCACACCCTGATATTAATATTGCATTCCAACCTGGAACCTTCCAGCTTACTCTAAAAAATGAAATTGCTAATTTGTATAAAAAAGTAAGTGTTCTTTGTGTGAACAAAGAGGAAGCTGAGTTCCTTACTGAGATAGATGGTTCTGATATAAAAAAATTGCTAGATAAACTAGAAGCTTTTGGGCCAAAGACCGTTATAATAACCGATGGTGCTCGCGGAGCATTTATGAAATACGAAAATACATATTTCAATATGCCTATCTATCCAGATATTGCTCCGCCATACGACCGAACTGGTGCAGGTGACGCTTTCTTTTCTACATTTGTTTCCTATCTTGCTAAAGGTTATGATGCTCCGTACGCTATCAAACGCGCTCCAATAAATAGTATGAATGTTGTGCAATATGTTGGCGCACAAGAAGGTTTACTTTCTGAAGAAACTATTGAAGATTATTTAAAAAAGGCACCCGATAGTTATAAGCTTACAATATTAGAATAGATATTATTTTTCTAAAGTAAAATACAAAGTGGCGCTTATGGCACCACTTTATATTTATTTAACAATTGCTAACGAATGACTGACCTAACTTTTTCTATTATATGTTTTGCGGTTAATTCGTATTCTTCATATAATTCTTGCTGCTTACCACTCTGACCAAATCTATCTAATATACCGATACGTGCTATTCGCATTGGATGGTTTTCACTTAAAAATTCTGCAATAGCACTTCCTAAACCACCTGCAACTTGATGCTCCTCAACCGTCACAATTGCTTTTACATCTTTTACGAAACGAAGAAGAAAAGCGGTATCCAGTGGTTTTATTTGTGGCATATTTATAACAGTAACAGCGATACCCTCTTTCTCTAACTCCTTTCCTGCCTTTAAGGCTTCATAAATAACTGGGCCACAAGCGATTATTCCAATATTGTAAGCGAATTCTCCACCGTGTTTGTGTTTGGCTATCTGCATAACATACGCCTTGCCGTTATTCCATTCATAATTATCAGATAACATGAGCGGGGTTTTTTCACGAGCAAGACGAAGATACGATGGGTAATTAGTTGTTGCGATATATTCGGTTATTGCTTTGGCTTCAATTGCATCGCACGGAACATATACTCGCATATTTGGAATTATTCGCATCAAAGCAATATCCTCAATAGCTTGATGCGTAGCACCATCTGGTCCAACAGAGACCCCCGCGTGAGCACCTATTACTTTTACAGGAACATTATTGTATGCAATTGTTGTACGGATTTGTTCCCAATTTCTACCTGGAGAAAACATTGCGTAACTAGAAATAAATGGAATATATCCCATTCTAGCCATACCAGAAGCCAGTCCTGACATAGCTTGTTCAGTAATACCAACTTCAAAAAATCTATTAGGGAATTTTGCGCGAAAACCATCCATTTTTACACTCTCTGTAAGGTCCGCACAAAGTGCTACGACTCTTTTATCCCCTGTTCCAGCAGACACAAGACCCTCGCCGAACCCTTCACGTGTTGCTTTTTCTTCTTCTCCAATTGTAAATAAAGTTTTTCTAATCATATATTTAATCAAGGGAAACTTTACCTCTAAGACTACGAAGCTCTTTAAGAGCGGCACGTCCTTCTTCTAAGCTTGGTGCTTTACCATGCCACCTGAAGTCACCTTCAAAGGCTGTTACGCCTTTACCTGGTATTGTATGTGCAATAATAATAGTTGGTTTATCAATAGAACTCTTTGCAACCCCGACCGCTCGCACAATATCCCTAAAGTCATGTCCGTCAATTTCAATAACATGAAAATTAAAACTCTCAAATTTATCTTTTAATGATTCAAGAGGTAAAACGTCTTCTGTATAACCATCAATCTGAATAGTGTTACGATCGATTATTGGTATAACTTTGTGAAGTTTGAACTTGTTCAAAAGTAGAAGAGATTCCCATGTTTGTCCCTCATCTATTTCTCCGTCGCTCATGCAACAATAAAAATATCTGTCTGGTTTATGTCCTTCCATTTTATCCATAAGCGCCATACCTATAGCTTGAGATAACCCGCAACCAAGGGGACCAGAAGATGTTTCAATTCCTGGAAGAGCTTCACGGTGTGGGTGACCTTGTAATCGGCTACCAAACTTACGGAGTGATTTTAATTCTGAAACACTAAAGTATCCAGCGTGTGCCATAGTCGCATAAAGAACTGGAGCAATATGACCATTTGAAAGAATAACTCTGTCACGTTCTACCCACTCTGGGTGGCGCGGATTATGTCTAAGAATACGAAAATAGAGAGCTGTAAAAACATCTGCCATACCAAGAGGTCCGGCTGTGTGACCACTACCAGCTTCTACTAACATTTTTATAATACTCTCGCGAATATCTTCTGCTCGTAATGTAAGAGCTTGTACTTCTACGTCAGTTAGTGAATGCATAAATATAGTATATATCTAATAACTGAGAGTCAGTAGTTGATATCCTAAAAAAATAAACCCGTACTGATGTTTATACTGTTGATAAATTTACTCTGAATCAACGGCTGCATTCAAAGTTTCCAAGGCTGCTGCAACGTCATTACGCCCAAAAATATATGATCCGACAACTACATTACTTGCGCCAGCATCCACAACTAATCTTATGGTTTCTGGTTTAATACTTCCATCTACCTGAATTAATATCTCTCCAAATCGCTGTTTTAGTTCTTTTATTCTTTCTGGCACTGTTTCATCAAAAAACTGTCCTTGTTCCCCTATTTTTTTAATTCCCATAACTTGTATGAATGTGTGGGGATATAAATCCTTAGCCTTGCGAATCATGTCTGCGTGAAAATCTATATTTTTATCATTTGAAACTGAAATACCTAGAGCAATCGAATTAGGGGACACCATCCCCACAAGTTCTGTAATATCATTTTCACTAAACATGTCAACGTGGGCGATAATAGACTTAGCGCCAATAGCTACACAGCGTGGTATGTATGTTTTCCAGTCATTCATCATAACATCGAATTCATACAAAAATCCCGAAGGAAGCATTTCTGATCCATCTGGCAACCATGTTTTTTCACGTCCAAACACACCGTCACAAATATCAATTTGCACCTCAGATACAAATTTTTCAATACTAGAAATTTTTTCGGTAATTTCTTCAAAACTATGTGGAAGTATCGCAGGAATAATTTTCATATTTATTTTGTTAACTCCTCAATCTGAATAATTCTATCTGCGTGGCGTTCATCATGAGAAAAGGCTGTTGCAAGAAATAAATCAATCGCTTGCTTGGCTTCATTTTCTGTTACAAATCTTGATCCAATTGAAAGCACATTTGTATCGTTGTGTTCGCGAGATACTTTTATTACATCAAGAGGCCCTCCGGCATATACAACTGCGCGCACGTGAGCAAACCTATTTGCAACTATTGCCTCTCCCACTCCTGACCCTCCAAAAATAATAGCAACAGCTGGCGCATGCATTGCGTCTATTTGTACTTTCTCTGCAGCGCGAGCCATATATTCTGGATAATTATCCCCTGCTTCAAGCGTAAGAGCTCCACAATCATAAACCTCATTACCATTATCCTCAAGATATGTTTTAATATTTTCTTTTAATTGGAAACCTGCGTGGTCTGTTGCTAAGTAAATTTTCATACAATAAAGTATACCATTTAATTAATTGCTTTCTCTTTCATAAGAGAAGAGATTGTAAAAGACATGAGGAAAAGTAAACTAAGAACACTAAAGAACTTATTTACCTAGAGTTTTTCCCACTCGAGAAACGTGTTCTACCAAGGTATATGTATAACCAACCTCATTGTCGTACCATGACATAACTTTTACAAGATTTCCAATTACGCGAGTCATTTTCAAATCTGCAATTGATGCATATGGGAGACCAAGAATATCACTCGACACTAATTCTTCTTCTGTTGTTTGAAAAATATCTTTCCATCTTTCTGTGCGTGATGCTTCTGTTAATATTTTATTAACTTCTTCCGCTGTTGTTTCTCTCTTTGCAATAAAAGTAATATCAACGAGTGAACCAGCAGGAACAGGTACCCGCGTAGAAATACCATCAAACAAGCCAGATAATTTAGTGAACGCTTTTGTCACGGCAACAGCAGAGCCAGTAGAAGACGGTACTATATTCTGTGCGGCTGCGCGACCTTCGCGAAAATCTTTCTTATTTGGACCGTCTACAATCCCCTGCGAAGCCGTATATGCATGTACGGTGTTTAGTAGGGCTTTTTCTACACCAATTGATTCATCTAAAATAGCAATCAATGGAGATGCAGCATTTGTTGTACAAGATGCATTTGATGTAATATCACATGTTCCAAATTTTTCTTCATTTACACCAAGAAGAATTGTTTCTCCAGAAATAGCTCCAGTAGGATCATCTTTAGCTGGCGCAGATATAACGACTCGTTTTGCTCCTGCTATTATATGAGCTTGTGCTTTATCGTATGAAGTAAAGAAACCTGTTGATTCTACAACAACATCTATGTCCATATCCTTCCAAGGAAGGTTGAGTGGGTCTTTTTCTTCTACAACCTTAATACGCATATCAGTTTCCCCTTCTATAACCAGATATTGCTCTTTTGTTTCTTCGTGTATCTCTGCATGAACATCAAAATGAGCTGTACGATACACGGTGTCATACTGAAGAAGATAAGCGAGGTTGTGTACGTCACCCAAATCATTAACAGCCACTATCTCAATATCCGGTCTAGAAATAGCCACCTTAAAAAAGGCTCTACCGATGCGCCCAAAACCATTTATTGCTACACGAAGTTTTTTATCCATATGCTAAATAGTATATAGTCAATAATTATTAGTTACTAGTTGATAACAAAAAAAACACAAATTTTGTGTTTTTTTTGTTTTTTGTTTTTACAACCTTGTTTAGTCGTTACTTATGTTTGTGTTACGTACTTCTATCCGTCCTTCTGTACGTACTTCTAAGTTACCTCGAGAATCGTTTGTTTTACTAGCTTCAATTTTTATCCTAGTTTCTGATTCATTTTCCATATCAGTTTCTGACTCGTTATCGTTTTCGGTATCGTCAATATCTTCTTGTTCAGAGTCAATTTTATCTTCCTCTTGATCTTTCTCTGACATTTGTTCTTCTATTGCTCTCTTTTCTTCGTGGAAAGATTTTTTAATTTCTTCCTTTTTGTCTTTCAAATCTTGTGCAATTTGTTTATTTTCTTCTAAGTTCTTTTCTACATCACTTATTTTTGCTTCGTCTTTTATGGCTTTAGCTTCTTCAAGAAGCTTCTTATATTCTTCAATTTTTATATTAACAACTTCTTTATGAGCCTCTGCTAATGTGTTGTTCAAATTCTTTTCTTCTGAATCAAACTGGGCGTTAGCTTCTTTTGCTAGTTGAGCAATATCTTTACCAGCATTTTTTTCTTGCTTTAGAATATTTGCTGTGTTTTGTACGTTTTCTACAAGACTTGCATGAATAATATCCAATCCTTCCTTATGATCTCCCTCTATTGCAAGCATAGCTTTTGCTTCAGCTACACGTTCTGAAGCAAAAGAAAGCTGTAGCTTAACTTTAGCTTCTGGAGTAATCGCAAAAAGACCTTGTAACGCTTCTGTTATTTTATCAAAAAAATAAAAAGGGCTTTCTGGAGTTAATCCCGCTGTAACTACAGCTGTTTCTTGTACTGAAGAGGTTCCTGTTGCAGTTGATGCTGTTGTAGCTGTTGTTGTTTGAGCTAACGCAAAGCCAGTTGTCATGCCAAACAAAAACAATGTTGATAGTATTTTTTTCATATATTTTAATTAATTAAACAATATATCAAGTATATCATGTTTCAACTTAATCAAGTCTAGTAGTGTGCTATAAACACGAAATAGGTATGATGAGGTTTATATACTATTGGCCCGCAAAATACAAAAACTCCAAAGTTACACTTTGGAGTTTTTGTATTTTGCGGGCCCACGAAGAATCGAACTTCGACCAACGGATTTGGAGGCCGTTGTTCTGCCATTAAACTATAGGCCCGTAAGTGCTATTCTAGCACAAAATTTTCAATTTCTAATTTTCAATTTCTAAAATAAAATGCGAGCCATAAGCTCGCATTTTATTTTATGAAAAGTCAAAAATTGGTGAAGATATGCGAAGCTTAGAAATTTTTTGAGGAAAACATAGTAGACCTATATTGACTAAGAAAAATTTTGTAGCAACAAAGTAGCTTCGCAATTTATGACTTTTTACTTCTTTGATTCCTTAAAAGTTACATGCTTACGTAACTTCTTTGAGTACTTTTTAAGTTCAATTTTACGAGTAACAAGCTTCTTGTTCTTGAAAGTGTGGTATGTTTCGCCTGTTTCTTTGTTCTTTATGATGATGAGATTTGCTTGTATCTTTGCCATAGTTATCAGATATTACCTTATTTTTGTCTAAATTGCAAGACTTTTACGCGTTTAATTTATCAATAAAATACTGTCCTAACTCAGAAATAGGCAAACGCACCTGCTCCATTGTATCTCTATCTCTTACGGTTACTGCATTATCGTTTAATGTATCAAAGTCTACAGTCACACAGTAGGGTGTACCGATTTCATCCTGGCGACGATAACGCTTGCCAATTGATTGGGTTTCATCGTACTGAACACGTCCAATTTTCTTTAAACTTTTTACAATTTCTCTTGCAGGAACAGAAAGTTCTTCTTTTTTAGAAAGAGGTAATACTGCTATTTGTATTGGCGCAATAGATGAATTAAATGCAAGTACTGTTCGAGTTTCATCCCCAACCACCTCTTCTTTGTAGGCACTACTAATAACTGCAAGTACCGCGCGTTCAACTCCGACAGAAGGCTCTATACAATGTGGAATAAATCTTTCTTTTGTTTCTTCGTCAAAATATGATAAATCTGTTTTACTAAACTCGCCATGTTGTTTCAAATCAAAATCAGTACGATAAGCAAGTCCGGCAAGTTCCTTTTGTCCAATAGGAAAATCAAATTCAAAATCGATTGTACGTTTACTATAATGTGCGCGGTCGCCATCTCCTATTTCTACTTCATGGATTTTATTTTCTGGTAAGCCAATTGACTTCATCCAAGCACCAAACTCCTTTCGTAAATGTTCAAATGATTCTTCCCATTTTGATGGATGACAAAAATATTCTATCTCCATTTGTTCAAGCTCGCGAAGTCTAAAAATAAAATCACGTGGTGCAATTTCATTTCTGAAAGCCTTACCAATTTGTGCCAAACCAAAAGGGAGACGTGGGTGGAAACTATCAACCACATTTTTAAAATTCACAAACATTCCTCCAGCAGTTTCTGGGCGAAGATAAGAAATAGAAGAGGCGTCTTCCATTGCTCCTATTTGAGTCTTAAACATCATATTAAACTGACGAGATTCTCCAAGAGTTGTATTATCTTCTGGGCAACGTTGTGAACCATCAGTTTCTGTTTCGACATGGTCTGCGCGATAGCGTTTATGACATTTTGAACATTCAACAAGTGGGTCAGAGAATCCAGAAACGTGCCCACTAGCTTCCCACGCTTTAGGGTTCATCAGAATAGCAGCATCTATTCCGTACATGTCTTCACGATTAGTTACGAAATGATTCCACCAACTATTCTGTATATTTTTCTTAAGAGTAACACCGAGTGGTCCGTAATCATAAGTTCCAGCAAGCCCACCGTAAATATCACTTCCTGGGAAAATAAATCCTCTTCTTTTACAAAGAGAAACAATAGCCTCCATCTTTAACTGTGAATCAGTTTCTTTCATATTTTATAATTCTAGCACGAACAGACTTTAGATTCTAACAGATTAGTATGTAAACATACCACCAAATATACTATTAAATAATGGAAGTATCCCTCCAACTGAGAAGATAATAAACAACCCTACAAGACCCCACAACAAATGACTTTTACCAAACGATTTCTTTTCTGGGTCATTCATGTCATATATAAATTTAAAAACACCAAACAAAAAATAAAGAAAAGCAACTGTGGCCACCACCTGATATATAGGATTAAGGATGCCAGTTATAACGTTTTGAAAAACTGATTCCCCTGTTAATATTGTTTCGTTCATAAAAGGAAGTATATCATGCTGAACAGTTGAAAGTTATAGCACTCTTAATTACGAATAAAAAACCACAACGTAGTTGTGGTTTTTTTGTAAACTTAAACTTTATGAATTTTTACTACTCACTAGTTTGCTGGAACTGGAATACCAGGAATTGGAATATTGCCACCTTGACCGATACCAAATATTGAACCAAAAAATCCTACAAGCCCCCAGATAGACACCATCACAAAGAGTGCGAGTATTGAATACCCCATTCCTTTTAATCCTCCCTCGTGTTTCTTTGGATCATTTCTACCCAACCAAATAAATTCAACAAGGAACCAGAAGAAAGCAATCACAGCAAGTCCAATCATAAACGGAACAAGACGGGTTACAATTGTCTGTGCAAGTGCTAAAAGCTGAAGTAATGCTCCTCCCTGTATTTGACCTTGTTGTGAACCTACACCTATAGTAATAGTTCCCCCTTGAGCAAGCGCAAGCATAACGCTTGTTCCCATAACCGACAGTGATATTAAAGCTTTTTTCATATGTTTTTATTGTATATTTTAAGTATATCTCCCTTAGCCAACTTTGCAAGGATAGTTGTGAACAATTAACGCTGAATGCCCTAGAACCAAAAGCGAACCTTATGCAAAAAATAATCTATATAGTAAAAATGTAGCTTTTGTATTTACGTAATAAATGAATTAGGTAAAGAAAAAGAGAGGCTCCCAGTCGCGATAATCGCAACAAGGCGATAAGCGCGAGAGGAAACCTCTCTATAATTTAACGTATGACATACGGATTTTTACGGTTATCTCCGAAAACTATTTTCCACTGCCTCGTGACATGAAAACCAAACCAGCGAGGAGCATCAATCCAACTAAGCCGTGCCAAAGCGCTGTGTTTTCTGCGTAGGCACGTCCAAAGTTTCGCATGAAATTACTCACCGAAACACCCATCATATCCATAGCCACTGAGGCCACGATAAGAACAAGGACAAACAGAAACGCGAGTTTCGGTTTTACAAACGGGTCATGATGATCAGACATTTTTTATATCTCCTTTTTCAAAGTGTTGAAATTATGAGAAGGGCCTCTTTGTGGCTAGCTTCACAATTTACAGTTGGTTCTGAATTGGTGACGGGTGGCATTCTATCCCAATTGCTTGGGATAATAATCATACCGCCAGACCCGCGTTTTTTAACACAGGTTTCGTAAGCCTGGTTGGCTGTCAACAACGCATCATACTTTCGACGTTGCGTATTGTCTTGCGCCCCCTCTTTAGTCATCGGTTTATAAGCCGAGTATCCAGAAATTAACAAGTTCCCAACCCCAGCGACCCCAATCAACAATGCAGCAAGTCCAAATTTTGTCGTCAAGTTTTTTCTCCTTTAATCCAAATTTTCAATCATTTTTACCGTTGTTTTTAACGGTACCTGCAATTCACACTACACCAAATATAAAGAAATGTCAACGTATGAGATGAGGTGACTTTTCTAAAAAAGATTTCTTAAATTTAAATAATTCAAATTAAACCTACAAGCAACTTACTGACAAATGTAGTTTGAACACGTTAAACTTGATGGACATTCTGCATCGACTGTACAATCGCCACCTGGAATCGGATTGTTCGAACCACCACCCAGTTGAACACCTGAACCAGAAGGTGTTGTGTATATAGTGGATTGAGTGTTTACTCCAGTTGGAAAACCTGACGAAGGGAGAGAACTTCCGCCAGTTGGTAAACCTCCAGATGATCTAAATTGAATTGAAGGAATCGAAATCACGTTCGCTCCTTGAATACCAAAAATGTTTTGTACATATTGAACTATTCCCCAGACTGAGAACATCACGAAAAGCGCAATAAGACCCCATAGCATAAAATTCTTTCCTTTTGTCATCACATCAGGTTTACCTTCGCGAGTACCCCAAATGAATTGAACAATTCCATAAAAAAATGCCACCATAGCCATTGTCGCTAGCAGTGTTCCAACAGATCTAACTACCGTCCCTGTAAAAGTGTCGACGAGATCACTTATTTTTATTAACCCACCTTCAGCATTTAACCCTTGTGCTGAAGCAATCAACGGTACAGTAATAAGTGAAGTAATGATAAGAGCGCGCAATGTGAAAATATTTTTCATAAGTTAATTATTTATAGTGTACAGCATATTTTGTTTATCTACCATTATTTTTAATTAGGTAGTATTGTCTGTACAGTTCCTCTAAGTGCGAACAAAAACCCTTCTGTCATAAAAACGATAACAGTAGAAATAACCGCCCACATTAGCCAGTTGCGAGCCTTCATAATTTTTTCTGGATTACCTTGCGCTAACACAAAAGAAAACCCAGACCATACCCACATACCAACCAAAGCAGGGTATACAAACCACCTTATTGCAACACGTACAATAATAAGAATAAAGTCATAAAGACTATTTGTGCCTAGTGGGTTAGGTAATAATTCTCCAGTTTGGGCATAAGCATGCGGAATAAATGCATCAGAGATAAGCCTGATAAGTGTTGTCGTCCATTCTTGCGCCCCAAGAAATTTAAGTATGGCTAAGAAAAATCCTCCGAACACTGCGACAACAATAAAAAATCCCAGAATTGCATTCCCTATATCCTTTCCGGCTTGTTTAATAGCCATTGCGTTTCCTTGCACCTTTGCATACCAAGCAATTACAATACGATACATTATAAACAAAGTTAAAAGAACTGATCCGATTTCAATTACTAATTTAATAAAATTAGTAATAACAGTTTTTGCATTTGCTAAGGTGCATTCAGTTGATGTGCTTGCGCCACATATTTCATCTCCAGAAATAGATGTCTGAGCATGCACACCTTGCAATGATATTCCAACAAAAAATATTGCAAGAGCTAATGTGATTAAGTGTTGTTTTTTCATGGTGTGTATTTGCATACTGTATTTACTGGTGAGTGTTTCTAACTAATGTGGAGTATACAGGTCTTGAAGACGAGAAACAAAGAGTTCTGCGGCGTCAGTTACACCATAACGATTATTTAAAATATCAGAAAGCATGGTAGAAACATATAAAGTAGACTCTTTAGGAAAACTATCATACCAACCACGTGCCACCAACATACTGCGAGCAACAACATCGCTTAGTCCAGCAGATGATGCATAAGTCCGCAATACTGGTACTCCACCAACAGCAAAAGCAATGCTTGGCGATACTCCTTCACTTGCAAGATCTCGCTCTGCAGTGAGTGCTGCTATTGGATTTTTGGTAGTTTTTAGAGTAGCTATTCCGTAAATACGCGCGCCTGTTGTGAAGGTGTTATATCCTTTGGTTTGAGGGAAGTAAGTCATTTCAAATTCTGCTTTTTGATTTCGTGCGCGGAGTGAATTTAATTCACCAGAGTAGCCAATGTACATCGCAAGCTTCTCTGCCACGAACATATCATCTGCATTACCTGCAAACTGATTCCAGGAGTATGTGCTCTTTGTTGGGTCTGCAAATTGTGAAAAGAAACGCACAGCTGTACTAAGAGGAAGTATGTCTCCGCCTTCGGTTACAGGAACGTTAGCTAATACATTTTTATTTAAAACTGGCACCTGCCCGAGCTGATTCACTATGGCCATCAAAATATCTTTAGCGTACGGAGTGTTCGGTGCCCCCAAGGCTATTCCCGACTCAACGAATTGATTCTTTACGTTTGAAATTGTCAAAGTTGGAACAATGCCGGCCAACTCATCCCAGTATGATGGAGGATTAACAACTCCATGTTTTGAAAAAAGTGTACGATTATAAAAAAGCACTAGCGGTTCAATAGAAACAGGAAGCGCAATGGCTCCTGTTGGATCAGAAAAAATAGTGGCGCCATCAACGTATGTATCCTTAAATGTTTTTTCGGATAGTGACGTTATTGGAAATTGATAGAGGCGAGGTATTTGGGAGAGAATTATTTGGTGTGGCGCAAGAATCATGTCAGGAGGATTTCCGTTTGCTAGCGCTTCAACCAAAGTTTGTACAAATACATCTTCACGAACTTCTTTGTAGTTTACCCTATAAGTTTTTGCTTGAGGGTTAAAAGCTTGGATGATTCCATTCATACTAGATTCTGGAATTGTTCCCCAAAGCAACACCTCACCTGCTGGGGTACTGGCTTTATTGCCGATAGGTAATTTACCAGAAAAAATTAGCACTGCAAACAATGCAGCAAAGACACCAGCACCAAGAAGAATATTACGTAACATATATATAGTATACAGTGAGCGATAAGCACTAACCAGTGGATACTAAGAAGATAAAGCTATAAAAGCATAATGATAATCCCCAGCTGGTAAACGCTTCACCATTCTAAAGCCATGCTTTTGCACCAAAACTTCTGCACGTGCTTCATTTATCACATGAGAAGAGTGCGGACCGATGCCTCCATGGGATTGAGTCCAATCAACAACAAGTAGCTGCCCCTCTGGTTTTAAAATCTTTGCAACGTGACTCAGTGCCCTATCTATGTCTTCCAACTGGAACAGAATATTAGACATAACTACAGCGTCTAAGCTATATGCATCAACTGGAATACCCTTTTCAATATCTGCCCAAATCATTTCAACATTTAATATTCCTCGCTTTTCTAAGGTGCC
>Ga0172379_10001548_pt1 | contig 45328 bp, 43 predicted proteins | sample GrowelOW334metaG_FD_119756 | JGI IMG/M metagenome (GOLD analysis project Ga0172379, IMG submission 119756) | Groundwater microbial communities from an aquifer near a municipal landfill in Southern Ontario, Canada - Groundwater well OW334 metaG | ecosystem: Environmental > Aquatic > Deep...
ACAAACTTAAAAATTTTAGAAAATTGGCTACACGATATGAAAAACTGCAGAAAAATTTCGAAGCTCTTATTTGTTTGGCATGCTCGTTTTTGTGGTTAATTTAAATGTCGATACGTCCTAGGACACTTATTGACGTCCGAGCTTGTCCTAGCTATTGTCCTAGTAGGTTATAATGGTGTCTCAGTCTATATTCCCATTTGTACGAAGAGAGAATTTGATATGATGAAGATAACAAAAGCGTTGATTCTGGTTGTTGGCGCCTTGGCAACTTCTCCAATGCTTTTCGCAATGAAAAAAGCTATCGTTCTCGACTCTTGTCCATATCCGAAAATGGCTGGCGAAACTGCATTAGTGCAGGGTACGGTACAGGAAGTTTTCGGTATAGAGAATTTTTGGGATTCTGAAAAAGCACTTAGAATAATGCCCTTAGTTAAGTACACGCTTGCATTACCACCTGAACTTCTTGGTGATAACGGCATTATCTACTATGCGAAAGTTGGGGGGCTTGAGTATTGTTTCCATGAATCATGGCTCAAGATGATACCGGATGAGGACGAATATGCTGAAGAAAAAGAAGTAAAATAATAGCGCTGAAATAACCCGTCCCTCTGCCCATTGCTGATTTTGATTGTCTCCATAAATAAATTACCGCTTGATCATAGTTTTTTATGAAAATTAGCTACTATATGTCATGATTTTCATAAACACCATCAAATGGCTTTGAGGATTGCTGCAATATCTTGATCTGGCTGGCTTCCCTCCTGTGCCCACATAAGCGCCGTCCTACCCTCGTTATCCTTGATATTAACATGAGCGCCTTTATCAAGCAGGCGTTGCACGATGTGTTTTTGCCCAAACTGCGCTGCCCACATGAGAGCAGTGCGTCCAAATCCATCTTGGAGGTTTACATTGGCATTTTTGTTAATAATCATCTCTGCAACCTCTATATGTTCTTGCTCGGTTGCATTTATTAAAGCGGTTTGCCCTGCATTTTCTTGCGCATTAATATCAGCATCTTTTTCAAGCAGAAGCTTTACAATATCGGTATGTCCGTTTTCTGCAGCACATATGAGAGCTGTTTTCCCGTCATGATCTTTTGCCTCTACATGAGCGCCTTTTTTGAGAAGCAGCTCTACGCTAAGAGTGAGTCCATTTGTTGAGGCTGCTATGAGAGGGCTAATTGTGCATTCGATGTTTACATGAGCGCCATGATCAATAAGGGATGTTGCTATTTTTTCGTGTTTGCGCAGAAGCGTTCGCACAAGTGCAGTGGATCCATCGATGGCTTGCGCATTAACTTCGGCTCCATGAGCGAGTAAAAGATTCACTATATTGGAGTATCCGCATTCAGCTGCCTTCATAAGGGCGGTGTAATTATCATTATCATGGGTATGCATGTCAGCGCCATGTGCGATGAGAAGTTTGACAACCTCGATTGGCTCATCATCTCCATATGCGCATGCAAAGGCAAACATAAGAGCTGTTTCACCCGCATTATTTTTAGCATTAACCTGTGCGCCTCTGCCAAGTAAGCGTTCTAGAATTTCTGTAGTGGGTAATTGCGCAGCAACCATCAACGCCGTCATCCCATGATTATCAAGTTTGGCGTTAACATCGAAGTTTTGATCATGACTGATTTCTTCAATATATCGTGGCATTGTAATAAATTCGCCAGATTCCAATTTGTGTTTGATTTCGGTTGGGCTAAGGTGAAGTAATAGTGGTTGCTCTATGTTTGTATCACTGGCATACATTGACGAGAGCATTAATAGGAAAGATGTAATAACGTAATATTGCTTGACCATCATAATTATTCCCATCAAGAAACGATAAAAAATACGCCGCTGTCCTTATACCACAAAACAGTACTTTTCGTTAGTGTTGAATTTTCGTGTCACAAGTGGAACAAAATGTGTTGCGGCATACACTAAAATTACCCAACTCTTGCACCACCACCCACCCTTCAGATTAACTCTTGTGCATACGGTCCTTAAGTGGTAATGGATCGCGGTTGTTACGGAGAGGAGATTGTGATGAGAATCTGTAAAGGCCTGTTGGCCCTTGTCGCCTGCGGCTGCATGGTGGGTAGTTTGTGGGGGATGTTTAGTAAGCAACGGAGAGAAAGAGAAAAAAAATGGCCATTACTCGTGGCAGTTGAAAAAGGTAGTCTTGATAAGGTCAAGCAGGCTCTTAAAGAAAATTGGATATTGATTAACCAGCAAGATCAGGGCCTTTCAGCAATAAAGATTGCTGCACGTAAGGGTGATTTAAAGATTGTAAAGTTTTTACTTGCACGAGGAGCAGATGTTTGTGCTGGAGATGGTGATTATCCATCTGTTTTGATGCATGCTATTCCTCCAAAAACAGATAAACGTGGAATTACACAGCGAAGCAATCAGGTGGATATTATAAATGCATTAATTGGAAAGGGGGCAGATGTTAATGCGGTATATGCTGAAGAAGGAACTACCCCTTTAACCGATGCTGCCCAATATGGTAGCGCTGGCGTCGTAAAAATATTATGTGATCATGGTGCGAATGTTAATGCTCAAGTGAGGTCCTCAGAAAATGAAGGCGATACCCCATTAATGTTGGCGATCAATTCTGCACAACGAGATGGCATTATTGAGGTGGTAGAAGAATTGCTTGCGAGCGAAAAAATTAATCTTGAAATTAAAAATGCGCGAGGATATACAGCTTTGGATGTTGCCTTAATTCATGGCGGTTATGAAGGAAATGCCGAAATTGCAAAAATGTTGCTTGATAAGGGGGTTGTATTTGATAAAGAAACATTGGTCCGTGCAGCTCGCGTGTTAAATACAAAAGCGCTTGCAGTTTTACTTGATGGTTTCGCTAAAAAAACAGTAGAAGAACAAAAAACAGCAATTGAGTATGCACTTTCTCAAACATCAGAATTTTATGAAGATGCGCGCAAGCTTCTTTCTGCTGCGCTCGAAAAATTAAATTTTAACTAGCGAAGAATGATCGTCTAATTCACAGATGCCATCCTGGGAGGGAGTACAAGGCGGTTAGAAGGAAAAGAGGAGTGTATGATGAGGATAAATAAATCTTTGTTACTTTTTGTTACCTGCAGTTGTTTGTTAGATACTCTAGTGGGCATGAAAGTAGAATGCAAAGTAACGCCCTTAATGCAAGCTGCTGATGCTGGTGAATTTGATAAAGTGAACGAATTGCTTGATAAAGAGCATGTTGATGTCAATGAAAAAGGACCTGCTGGTACGACTGCATTATTGTCTGCAGTTTTCGGGCAGTATGGGCATGGTAGATCTGGGGTTTATGATGCAATTGTAGCGCGGCTTATTCAAGCAGGATCTGATGTCAATGCAAAACTAGAAGGTAATGGACGTAGTTCTCTGATAGTTGCCGCATATTCTGGGTTTAATAAAGCTATAAGAAGATTGTTGTATGCTGGGGCCAAAATTGATGCACAAATGCAGGATGGAATGACAGCACTTATGCATGCTGTTATTTCTGATCGGGGCGATCAAGATAAAATGGAAACGGTTGCGGTTCTTTTGGATGGTGGAGCTCGCACCGACATAAAAGATCAGCAGGGAAGAACAGCATTAGATTTGGCAGGGGCACTTAAAGAAGACAATCTTATTGTCAAGAATGCTGTACTTAAGATGCTTAGGGTTGCTGACAATCAGGGTATTACGCCGAAAGAAAAAACTACATGGTTTTGGGCTGTCGAAACTGGTGATATTGATACAGTAGAATCCATGTTGCAAAAAAATCCCAATCTTGCAAAAATAAAAAGTTTTAATGGTTCAACAGCATTGATGAAGGTGATCAAAGAGGCTAATAATGGATCATGGGAAGGATTTGATAAAAAAGGTGCTGAAGTATTGGATGAATTGATCAAATATTCCGATATTAATGCTCAGGATATTATTGGCGTAACCGCTCTTATGTATGCTGCGTATGGCAGTTCTCTCTGGGCTAATAAGCGCGTGATACAGGCATTGTTTGCAGCTCATCCAGATCTTGATAAGCAGGATGCTGATGGCTCAACCGCTTTGATAATGGCGACACGCCAAGAACATGCAGATACTGTCACAACCCTGCTTGATGCGGGTGCCAATAAAAATCTTAAAGATAATGATGGCAAAACGGCGCTCGATTATGCGCGTGAAGGTAAAAATGGCGAGATTATAAAATTGTTAGAAGCTGCTCCTGAACAAAAAATAGCAGAAAAAAAGCAACGGCCACCAGCTCCAAAAAGACCAGCACCAAAATTACCAAAAAAGAAATGCGCTAAAAAATAAACAATACAAGCAACTCCGTTAACAGCACTTTTAGCATACAAAAAACCAAGCCTCGCCGAAGTACGTAGGTGGGGCTTGGTGTTTATTCAAATGTGTTGCTGCTTACACTAAAATTACCCAACTCTTGCACCACCACCCACCCTTCAGATTAACTCTTGTGCATACGGTCCTGAGGTGGTAATGGATCGCGGTTGTTACGGAGAGGAGATTGTGATGAGAATCTGTAAAGGCCTGTTGGCCCTTGTCGCCTGCGGCTGCATGGTGGGTAGTTTGTGGGGGATGACGGAGGAAAAGAAGCCTGCGGAAATAAAAGTCTCTGATGAATTAAAAAAAGCATGGTTTGAGTCAATAGATAGTAAGAATAGCAGGGATGCGTATAAAATGTTTTTGGATCACCCTGAGCTTTTTTTAATAAAGAATGAACGTGGCCGTAATGGATTAATGGAGGCGTTAAAAATACGAAATTATGTTGCAGACTATTGGCTATGCTACGCCACAGAAGGCAAAATGCAAGAACTCGTTGATGCGGGCACTATAGACTTGCGTTCTGCTATTCAAGTAGTGGATGCTGATGGCATGACCGCAATGCATTATGCGGCCACAAGTATTTCATCAGCATACGTTAAAGCAATCATTAAGCTTGGAGCTCAGGTTGATGTCAGAACCAAACCAGCTAATTGCACGCCATTAATGGTCGCCGCAAATAATGCTTCTAACGATGTTGTACAAACGCTTCTCGACAATAAAGCTGATGTTCGTGCAATAGATGAACAAGGCCGTACCGCGCTGATATATGCCATAATTGGCCCACAATTTGCCGAGTACGATCGGCAAGATCGAGTAGAGATTGTGGATATGCTTATTAAGGCTGGATCTGATTTTAACATACAAGCCAAGGGAGGGGATACGCCTCTCGCGCTTGCTGCTCTAAGAGGTTTTCATGAAGCAATACGGGCATTGCTTACGGCACATGCAGAAATTGATAAGCAAAGTGAGAGCGGCGCAACAGCGCTCATTCTTGCTGCCGGCAAGGGCAAAGTGGATGCCGTTGCGGCACTTCTTGATGGCGGCGCTAACCCCGATGTGAAAACAAAGAATGGTGAAACGGCATTGGATTTTGCTAAAAAGCTTAAAAGCGAAAGAAATAAAAACAAAATTATTACGATGCTAACAAATACGGAGAAGAAAGAGGCTGCCGAGGGAAAAATACCATCCGCAACAAAAAATGCGTGGTTTGGGGAAATCGAAAAATGCAATGTTGCCACTATAAAATCTATGCTTCAGGAAAATCCAGATCTTGCCAAAATAAAAAGTTCTGATGGAACAACCGCACTCATGAAGGTAGTAGTGAATGAGAAGTGCATGGATGTTCTGGATGATTTAATTCAAAAATCGGATATTGATGCGCAGAACAACGTCGGAGGGACTGCACTCATGCATGCAGCTGTTAATGGCAATGTGGGTGCAATTCGAGCTTTGATTAAAGTCCATGCTGACCTTGAGAGAACTGATGCCAATGGGATGACGGCTCTGATGCTTGCCGCTTGCGATGAAAAAAAGAAGAAATCATTTCTCCATGGATTACTCCATGGATTCTGGGACGCATTAGAGGAGTTAATCAAAGCAAAGGCCGATGTTAATAAAGAAAGCAAATATGGCACAGCACTCATACTTGCAACACGTGAGGAATGTTTTGACGCGGTTAAACTTTTACTTCTTACTGCTGGGGCCGATAAAAGTTTGAAGTGCGATGGCAAAATAGCACTTGATTGGGCACGTGAAAAAGGGAATGACTTAATTATTGCATTGCTTGATCCATCGTATGAACTTTCACCGGAAAAACGTTTGCTGTTTATTGCTAAGGTATATCCATATGCGTCCCCGCAGGAGAAAAAAAAGCTTGTTCATCAGGTTATGGATATTATTATAAAGCTTGGCACGAAGTGCCCAGTCTGTAAAAAATGGGGAGGTCCTTCGGACTGGGCAAGGATCAAATATGAATTTTGGCCATTTCCTTTTGCGCTTCTTCCATGTGGTCATTATGTTCATGAGATATGTTCTGGGAGCAACTGTCCGATTTGTGACGCGCAAGGCGATCCTGTTATGAGGTTTAAAATTAGCGAAAAAAAAGAGAAAGAGGCTCTTGCTCAAGAGATTCAAGAGAAGAAGGAAAGAGAAAAGCTTGCGACAGTAGTAGTATTTGCGGATGAAGAGAAGCCCAAAAAACCGGCGGCGAAGAAAAAGCCAGCCGTCAAAAAGCAAGGGAAGAAACAAGCGCCCAAAAAAACGCCAAAAAAGTGATCAAGGACGTGTCTGAAAAATAACAGGTTTGCATTATATTCGGTTCAGGGCTGGAACTTCCCGGCCCTTTTTTAATGAGCGCCGGGCATGGCGATTCCTCATGGCTCTCAAGGACGTTGTCGTAGCATGGGGTATGATATCAGAACATATTTGGATTTTATCGGTTTGCACATAAAAACGTTTTTGATAAACTACGTGGCGTTTCTTAAATTATTTTTTTGTTTTCTGAAAGGAATTTTTGTGAAAATGTTTGTTGGTAGACGCCATAATTGCAACCAAACAATCATAGCTGGCCTTATATTACTTGGCAGCTTTAGCTTTTGTGGAGCAATGTTTGAAAAAGGAGACCGTTGCAAAATCGTACGTGGTTATTTGAAGGGCGGCGAGGTAGAAATAGAAGGGACCTGCCAGCAACTTTTTAATATCGAAGATGCCGAGATGTTAGCGTCAAATGAGCGGCTATGGAAAAACCCTGTGCTTGCAAATTATTTGAGTATTTGTTTTTCCGGAGTTGATGAATCCCCTTGCCTTGGACTTTTGAGTGCAATGAGTGGCGTCGGCGACCGGGCTGCTAGACTCATTAAGGAAGATTGTAAAGGTCTATTCTATTATGGAAAGCTATCAGGTTCTCCTTGCCTAGGGTATTGCCTCAATCCACTGTGGCTAGAAAAAATGACCGAAGCAAGCGCTGAAAACAAAACTGATGATGGGAAAATAGCGGCAACCCCTTATAATGATGTTGAAAAAAGACTATTCGAAATCTTCAAAGAAATTCGCGTTATTCAATTTGCATGTCGCTATGTTGGGGTGTGTGACTATGCGGTTCCTGCCAGGTTCAAAGGATACTCATTAGAGGAACTTCAAGACGAACAGAGAGCGTTGTTCCCTGAAATGCGAAAACTAAGGGCAAGCCTCACGCCTCAACAAGTTGAATCAATTTCCGAAAAAGCCGATATACAGGACTTACGCAGTAGCTGAAAGTTATCTTTAGATCTTGATTTCTTATGTAAATGGTGTTCCCTTTTATGATGTGATCAAACATGCCATAAAAAGGAGACACCATACATGCATGCTGTTCAATCATATCAAAAAACAAATACGCCTCAATACGTAGAAGCATTGTTGCTTTGCCCAGAGAAAAAAGTTTGTACAAATTTATCGGATACGATCAACAGGTCGCATGATAGCGTTCAAAGAGAGCTCGCTTGTGCGGCTGCAAAGCAGGAAGATGCGACTCAATCTCTTCGAACTCTCGCACTCAACGAATTAAATGCCGATGAAACAGATCTCATTCACGATGATACGCAGCTAACGAAGCTGTATTCGAAATTAATCGAAGGACTAGACGTAGGTTTCGATGGTAGCCTCGGAAGAGCTGCTCTTGGATTAAAGGTTGTTACATCGCTATTGACCGACAGGCACATCAATATCCCAATTGAAGCAATACCATTCGTCAGCAAAGAACTTGCCCAAGCAAGTTATCGAACAAAAAGTGATATTGCCATTGAGGTAACCAAGCAAGTAATCAAGCATTTCAGAATCAAGCGAGTGCTGGCTGATGCTCACTTCGCAACAAAATGTATGCTCACATTTTTAAATAACGAACAGATCAATTATTTGATGAAAATACCGCGTAGCAGAGTTGTCGCTATCGATGGGATCGAAGGTCAGTTGAAAAATGTTTTACGGCTCAAAAAGAACAATCGAGTAAAAATGGCAAAGGGCACTTTTAAGGAGATTGAATGCTATTTTTACGTTATCAAAATTTATAATGGAGCGACAATTTATCTTGTGAGCAATGATCTAATCGATCCTTACGAAGTTGTCGAACTTTATAGAATACGATGGAATATCGAATTATTCCATAGAACAGCCAAGCAATATCTCGGGCTCGGTGATTGTCAGATGCGTTCTATTGAAAAGCAGCGCCAGCACATTCTTTATGTTATGCATGCGTATGCATTAGCCAGCGTACAAATGTCTTTGATGAATCTTGCTTGCGTTGAAGATGTTATAAACCATCTCAGGAACGTAAAACCCAACTATCTTGATACATGGAAGTCAGCTGCCAAGGGGAACTTTGACTATGTTGCGTAAGTCCTGGATATAGTTGCTAGAGATTCAATTGGAGGCGCAAGTTCGATAGGCTGGTAATGAATAGAGATCAGTGTTCTTTACAATAACTCATCGGTGTTGGGACCAATAGTAACTGCAAAATTTGCTAAAAGCCTCCGATTTATGTCGGGGGCTTTTTTATATGTGCGTCCAGCTGGTGAAAATGGCATTAGCCAAAAAGCGCATGGCCAAGGTAAAAAAATGGATAAAAGACCCGATTTTAAAAGCTTTAAAGAAGAAGTCTTAAAGAATGCTCTCGTGAGAGCAGAATACGAAGCTTCGCGGCCCGAATTTGAGCGCATGATGAAGTTTATTGTCAAAAAACGGTGGTTGCACGCGTTTTGATAAATCGTGGTAAACTCTAGGCTCTGTTGACTTTTATGACAACGAGGTCATTCCCTCGAAAGAGGGAATCCAGATAAAACATGTGTTTTCGCTATCAATCTTTTATTATCGTAAGCTAAAACGAAAACCCTGGGTCTCCGCTTTCGCGGAGACGACGTAAGAAGTCAGCGGCCTGCCCGCCGTAGCTAGTTCCAGCGTAGGTGGGGGATGACGTAAAAAGTTAACGGAACCTCGTATATTTTTAAAATGTGACCTATTGAGAGGCATTTATTCATGGCAACTATTGGGGTTATCGATTCTGGCGTAGGCGGTCTTGGCATTTTCAAACTTCTGGCACATCACGTGCCACAGCACAATCTTGTTTATTGTGCCGACAATAACAACATGCCCTTTGGCGATAAAACGCGTGAGGAATTGCTCAAGATCGCTGAAAACCTCGTTGCTTTTTTGATCGCACAGTATGATGTCGAATTGGTTGTTGTTGCGTGCAATACGCTTTCAGTTTCCGCTCTGGACTTTTTGCGCCAAAAATTCACCATCCCATTTGTGGGCGTTGTGCCAGTTGTCAAACCAGCATGCGAACAATCAAAAGTCAAAAGAGTTGCCATTCTTGCAACGCCCATGACGGCGGCAAGTGCGTATCAACAAGATCTTATTGCAAAGTATGCCGGTGGTGTCCAGGTGTTCAATATTGCATGTCCCGATTTAGCGCGACTTATTGAAGATGGTCGTGGTGATGAACCGGTAATTAGAGAAAAATTGGCAATGTATCTTAAGCCCGCGCTTGAGGCCGGTGTTGATGTTGTTGGGCTTGCATGTACTCATTATCCCTTCATACGGGAGCATATTGCAGCCCTTCTTTCTTCCTCAGTAGCCATTCTTGATTCTAATGAAGCGGTAGTACGACGGGCTGCCGAACTCTCCAAACAGTACATAGTGTCTAGCCAGCAGGAGCGCTTTGTTCGTATGCATGCGACGCGTGATCCTGAATCTTTTAAACGCATAGCACAAAAGCTTATCGGCCCCGATATTGTCGTTGATGTTGTGCTTGCAAGCCTCTAAAATTTATCATTGAGACGCATCCCTAGATTTTTACCTGTTGTACCCGGCACACTAAAAATTGTCGGGTTTAGTTTTTTATACGGGGGAGAGCCTATGCGCTTGTTGTTATTCAAAAGATTATGGTGTATCCAGATCGTTTTTGTTTTTGAATCAGCGTGTGGAATGGGTGGATATGCAAGGCTCATTGATGATGGCGAGAAAGTACCCATTGCGCCGGGGAAAGTAATTATTCTTAACGGACCGGCAAGCAAAGCCAAAAACCATGTTATGCGTGAACTTGTAAAATTTTTTCCTACTATGCGTATTGCCTCTCTTGGCGATGTTCATGGGTCTGTTGATGCTGGTGCTGATTGTCGCGCAATAGCAAACTGGCAAGAGCTGGGGCTTGCCGAAGAGCATCTTGTACTTCTCAGAAAAGTTATAGAGTGTTCATGTGATACTAATTTGATTGTGTGCGATGCGACGCTGCTTAACAGGGAAACCTATGCAGATATTTCGGCGCCGTTCTGTAGATTTCTTAAAGACATGGGTTTTGATGTTACGTTGGTGCTGATGTACATTCCGCTTACTATCTTGTTGAAGCATGCACACAATCGTGATGCGCTCAAATCTGTACGAACTGAAGATTTTGGATATCGGTATACACTTGCTGCTGCGTTGCAGTTCTTACATTTTTATGCCTTAACCGATCAGCCATGGCAAAGTGTTGATTGTGATTCTATGCCTTTTGCATTGTTGCGGCAGCAGGTTGTTTCGGCGTGCCAATTGATTGCGGATTCTGTGCCCAAACCTACGTGCGATTTTTTTAATCTCGAATCTCAGCGGTGGCTTTCGGTGGCAGAAAATACTTATTCTAACGCTCTGGGTAAATATACTTTGTATGCCGCTGTTGATTGCGACAAAATATTCTACTATGACACCAAGCATGACTTTATGAATGAGATCAAAAAACTCAAAAGCCTGTGCTATTAGACCTCTTTCGAAACCTATTTGTGCGTGGCATTCTGTAAGAAAGATTTTAGAATGCGAAAACTTTGTCATCCCGGGCATAAGGACCCGGGATCCATAAACATAATGGTACTTTGTGCATAGGTATTACCAATAACTTGCAGCGACGGATGTTAGAGCACAAAAACGCCGTTGTGGAGAGTTTCACCAAACGATATGGTCTTGCACGGCTTGTTCATGTTGAATTGTACAACTATTTTGATTGATCCAAGATTTGGTAATTCTAGATCCCGGGTCCTTGCCCGGGATGACAAAAGCCACGTCCAAGATAGCTAGGTTAAACAGGATTCAATTTCTAAACTCAAGAACCTGTGTTATTGAAGCCGGTAGAAGCGGTGTTTACCAACTTTGATGGTCATTCCCGATTTGTATGTAACTGAGGCTTTAAAGTCAGTAACAGCAGTACCATCGATCTCGATAGCCTTTGATTCTATCAATCGTTTGGCTTCCGATGAGCTGGTAAGTGCGCCGAGTGCTTTAAGCAAATCAACAATCCAAATAGGATTGGGTGTGTGAGGCGGGAGTGCTACCTCTTGGGCTGCTGAATAATCACGTTGTTGAAAAAGTGTTTCAAATTGTTGTTGGGCATTTTGTGCCTCGGTTGCTGACCAAAAACGTTTAATAATGGTAAAAGCGAGTGCTTTTTTGAGCTCCATTGGATGCAGTTTATTTTCAGCCACACCCTGCTTAAGTGTTTCGACTTCGCTTGTTGTCTTACCGCAAAGAAGTACATAATAACGCCACATCAGTTCATCAGAAATTGACATGAGCTTGCCGTAAGCGCCTTCTGCTGGCTCCCAGAGCCCGACATAGTTGCCATAGCTTTTTGACATTTTGCGTACGCCATCAAGACCTTCAAGAAGCGGTAGGGTAATAATTACCTGCGGCTCTTGTCCGTATGTTTCTTGGAGATGGCGGCCCATGAGTAAATTAAATGTCTGGTCGGTGCCCCCAAGTTCGACATCGGCGTGCAGTGCAACAGAGTCATACCCTTGCATGAGGGGATAGAGCATTTCGTGCATGCCTATTGGTGTTTTGTCTTTGAGGCGTTGGGCAAAGTCTTCACGCTCCGCTAACTGTGCGATCGTTGCTTTGCTGCAAAGATGAATAACATCGGCGAACGAGAGTTTGGCAAGCCATTCACTGTTATAACGTACCTGCGTTTGTGCAAGATCAAGGATTTTGCCTACTTGATTGAGATAGGTTTGTGCATTGGCGGCAATTTCTTCACCGCTGAGTGGAGGACGTGTCTTGGATCGTCCTGTTGGGTCACCGATGCGTGCAGTGTAATCACCGATAAGGAAAATTATTTTATGCCCAAGATCTTGTAACTGGCGAAGCTTGGTGAGGACAACAGCGTGTCCCAAATGTAAATCAGGAGCTGTTGGATCGGCTCCAAATTTTATGGTGAGTTGTTTTTTGCTGAGTAATTTTTTGACCAAATCTTCGCGAGGAGTTACCTGAACGGTACCGGAGGTGATGATTTCAAGCACTTCTTTTGCGTCGTGTGCCATATATTTATCCTGCTAAAAAACAAGGCTTTTAAGTATTTGCTCAGTATACGTAAAAAAGTCGGAAAGCATAGTTTGGAACTGTGGGGTGATAAAGAGCACAAGGAGGATTATCAATGAGTAGCGATGCAGCCATGCAACGGCTCGTGGAAATTTTTCGATGAGCAGTGCATTGACGATATGGCTGCCATCGAGTGGTGGTATGGGAAGAATGTTAAAAGCACCGAGCATGACATTGACGTCAGCAGTTGCACTGAGAACCTGGGTAATACTGACGACAAAGGCAGGAGCAAATAATTGCCCCGGAAAGTGGGCGATGGTCAAAAAACACACGTAGGCGAGAAGAAAATTTGAAAAAGGGCCGGCAAGTGCTGCAATAATTGAATAGATGCGTGGATGCTTAAAATTACGATAATCCATGGGAACAGGGCTTGCCCATCCGATGCGAAAAATAAGCAAAAAGAAAAGACCCAACAGGTCAACGTGTGCTAACGGATTGAGTGTAAGCCGGCCACGATTTTTTGCGGTGTCGTCACCGAGCCAATGTGCCACCAATGCATGCGAAAATTCGTGAAATGAGACAGCGATAAGAAACGCCGGAAGTATAATGGCCACCTTGGCAAAGAAGCTAAACCAGGAAGAATACATGAGAATCCTTAAAAGTTTGGCGCCTAGAAAAATATGCGCAACATTGCGGTCTTAATAATCAGAGCGCATGTTGCTATAACGCCAAAGAAGATATCACTGACGACGGGTGCAGCAAAGAGAATGAGCAAAATGTAGAGAGAATACTCTTCAAGCCATCCGACAATGTGTTGGAGCCGGTAGGGGAGAAGATAGTGGAGCAATCTGCCGCCATCAAAGGGTGGGATGGGAATAAGATCCATAATGCCAAAAAAGAGTGCTGTATAGATGAGCGTGTCAAAAACTTGGATGAGTGAAATAACAGCATAAGCAGGTAAGGCAAAAGATAGGATTATCTTCAAAAGTGCAATCGAGATGAAGGCGAGTAAGAAATTACCCAAAGGCCCCGATATCGATGTAACAATGCCACCAAGGCGATAATGCTTGAATTGTGTGTCATCAACGGGTACGGGGATTGTCCATCGTACGCCTAAAAGAATGAGAAAAATAAGCAAAACTATGGGCGGTAATACTGCATAGAAAAGTCCGCCAATGGCAAAAAATATACCGATAACAATGGTAAGGCCTAAAACATCGACGTGTGCAAAGGGATTAAGCGTCAAGAATCCTGCTTCTTGTGCCGTTTTGTCTCCCATGAGTCGTGCGGCAAGGGCCTGAATAAACCCACGCCATGTAAAAAGAAGGAGAAAAACGGGGAAAAGTGTTGCAAAAAGATTGAGGACAGAAAGAAACTGTTGCCCCCGTGACAATTCAACGCTTGTTTTTGTTAACCACGATTGTTGTACGTTCATGATTTTTATTGACTCCCTAAAATGGCCCGCCCGGGCCAAACTGCCAGGGCGAAGACGGGATCAAGCATAAGATAGATCGCTGTATTGGTCAAATAGACCCGGTCAAGTAGACGCCTCGTCAAATAGGCCCGGCCAAATATTCGACATCTGCTTTTTTTTGATTACAATCGGCATGAGAGTCGTTATCACATGACATTCACGTATATGTGTGTGTTGTCATACAAAAAAAAGGGAGAATCTATGACAAGGACCGACAAAAAGGATGCACGCATTGTTTCTGACCAAAATGTACAACCGGAGAGCGGTGCTGCGACTGTTCAGCCCGAAACCTCTGTAATAAAAAATCGTCTTCTACGCGCGCTTCTTCCACCAGGCATTTTGGCTTTTATTACCGGATTAATTTATTACCCATCACTCCAATATCCATTTCAATTTGATGATATCGCTCACATTGCCAAAAAATTTAGCATACGTTTTGATGATGCCTTAAGTCGCTGGTGGTGTAGCTCCCGTTGGTTTGGCGATTGGCTTAACGTACTTAATTTTCGCATTGGAAGATTTGATCCATTTTATTACCGTCTTTGCAATGTCACGATTCACGTACTCACCGGCGTGAGTCTGTTTTATTTGGTATATGCCCTATGTTCATCTTCTCGCAAACACATCTTCTTAAAAGCTCATGCAGCGTTGATTGCTTTTTTGACGAGTGGCCTTTTTTTGTTACACCCCGTACAAACACAGACAGTTTCCTATGTTATTCAAGCACGCCTAGAAGGTCTTGCGAGCTTTTTTATCATTCTTACGCTTCTTGCATATGTTAAGGCAATGCAGACATCTTCGCTGGCCGGTAAAGTTTCACTTTTCACGTTGACCGGTTTTTTGGCGCTCATTTCATGCGGAACCAAAGAAGTTGTCGTAGTACTGCCGTTTCTCCTTTTATTAGTCGATTGGTTTTTTGTTGCGCAAGAGGAATGGCAGGCTTTTAAAAAACGTTTTGTTCTTTTTGTGGTGCTCGGCGTAGGGTTTCTGCTTTTGTTGGCCCATCAGATCGCTGGCATGGAAAATGGCGCTGTTATGTTATGGAATGCACTTACCATGCATACATCTACTGGTAATAATCGTGGCAATATTCTGACGGCGGACGCGTTTGATGTTATAACACCATGGATGTTCTGCATGTCCGAATTTAAAGTAATCGTGCACTATCTGTTGATCTTTTTATGGCCATTCGGTATCAGCGTCGAATACGATTGGAAGATAGCCCCAGGTTTTTTTAGTGCCGAAGTTATTTTTCCGCTTCTCCTCTTGGCCTGCATTTTCTTTTTTATAATCCGTTCAATGATGCAGCGACGTTTTTCGGTTATGGTATTTGGACTGTTGTGGTTCTTTATATCTGTTGCGCCTCGTTCTTCCATTATTCCATCAGCAGAATTGGTGTGTGACTATAAAACGTATTTGGCATCCATTGGTGTTCTTTTCATGTTTGCCGTTGCCCTGACGTATCTTTTTGTTGCCGCGTGGGCGTTGCTGCGTAATGTTCCTTCATATTTTTTAACGCGTGAAGCGCACCTCATGGCGCTTACGTGTGTTTTACTTTTTGTTGGGTTGGGTGCTTACGAACGCAATAAAATTTGGGCGTCTGGTGTTGCTTTTTGGCAAGATAATGTGCAAAAAGCTCCTAACAAGGCTCGTTCCCATAACAATTTTGGAGTTGCGCTGTCTGAAGCCGGACGCGTGGATGAATCAATTGCCGAATATCATCAAGCAATAGCGCTTGATGCTCATTATGCCGATCCATTGAGCAATCTCTCTGTTGCATATTCGATGAAAGGTGAAGTTGATAAGGCGATAGATTCGCTTAAAGGCGCTATTCATATTTGTCCAAATTATCCAGAAGCATATAACAACATGGGAACGTTGCTTCTCCAGAAAAAGAATTATGCTGATGCCGAGCAAGCGCTTAAAATTGCCGTTCAGCTTCGTCCTTATTACGGTAAAGCTTATTTCAACCTTGCGCGTCTTTACGAAGAGCGTGGCGATCATCTTCTGGCGTGGGAAAATTTAAAAAAATCAACTGAAGGCGATCTAGATGTTCCAGAAGTGTTTTTTAAATTGGGGCAAATGAGCCTCAAGCTGCAAAAACACCAAGAAGCTGCGCAAGCTTTTGAACAAATTGTAAAACGAGGCGCTGCTAACGATCAGGTCTGGTTCAACATGGCAAACGCATACTTTTTAATGGGAAATCATGAGAAAGCTCAGGCGATTTATGAACGATTGGTTAGAAGCAATCCGCTTGAGGCGCGTTATCTTTATAATTTGGCGGAAACACTGTTTACAAAGAATGATTTTGTGCATGCATATGAGTTGTTTAGAAAAGTGACAACATTGCCACAGCCGGTTGCACAAGCTTTTTTTAGAGTTGCGCATTGTCTTGAGCGACTCAACAAAATGGGTGAGGCAAAGACATTTTTAGAAAGCGTTATGACGCTCAATGCCGCCGATGATTTCAAAAAATTTGCGCGCAACGAATTGGCCCGTGTCTCATTGCAACTCAAGATGAACGAGGGCAAGGGAAGCATCAAACTTGGTGATCTTAAAAAATCATTTGCGCTTCTTAGCAACAAAGCAGCGCCCGCAGAAAAAAAACGCGCATAGACGTGAGGGCGTGCGATGAACGATGATGGAATTATCAAATGGCTGGGAGTCCGGCATGCACGAATACTTACTTTTGTTATTCCGTGCGTGTTAGCACTCGCGACATTTGTCGTGTATTACGCCTCTTTGTGGTACGGATTTATTTTTGATGACCTTCCAACTATTACCAATTATGCGCACATTCGGTATATCGATGTGGCGGGCCAATTTTTTGGTAACCCTCGTTGGATTTCGCGGCTTCTTAATCAAATAACGTTTCATTATGGCGGCTTAAGTCCCTTTGCATATCGTATTTTTGATGTCCTTGCGCATATTGCTATTGGCGTCTTAGCTTTTATCATGTTGCACAGACTTTTTTCACGTGCGCATACCATATCGTTTGTTCGTGATCACGCTATGACGTTGGCAGCCACAACAAGCATGTTGTTCTTATTGCATCCAGCACAAACACAGACGGTTACCTACATCACGCAGATGCGTCTTGAAGGGCTTGAGATGCTTTTTGCTGTCTTGGTGATGACGTGCTTTGTGTTTGCGGCAACAAATGTATCCGTTGTACGCGCTCGATGGTGGTACGGAATATCATTTGTGCTCATGGCCTTTGCGTGTGGTACTAAAGAAATTGTTATTACGGTACCGCCGCTTATGGTGCTTATTGATTGGTTTTTTATTGCGCAAGGCGATTGGCCGTCTTTCAAATCGCGCATTCTGATTCATCTTGGGTACTTTTCGATTTTGTGCTTTTTCCTTATCAAATATGGGTACTTAAGATTTAGCTTTCTTAAATCAATTTCTGCAACTGCGGTGCCCAATAGTCGTGGCAATATCTTGACCACTGAGCAATCGGTGCGTATTGATACATCCCATTTTGCTATTTCTCAATTCAAAGTTTTCCTGCATTATCTTTGGATTTTTGTGTGGCCCTTTGGATTGAGTTTTGATTATGATATTAAGTTATCCGCACATTGGTATGATGGCGATGTTCTTATTCCAGCCTTGCTCGTGCTTTTACTGATCGCTGGTGCTCTTTGGTTGTATATCAAAAAACAACAGTATCTCGTGGTTTTTGGCATTGCTTGGTTTTTGATTGCCATGTTTCCTCGGACAAGCATTTTCCCAACTACGGAACTCATTTGTGATTACAAAACATATCCAGCTTCCCTGGGCATAATGGTGGTGCTCGCGGCTCTTATAATTCAGGCTTTTGCATATGGGGCCAAAAGATGGGCATTGACGCCTGAGCGGCAAAAAATTGCGCTTGGTACAACGGCTTTCTGTTTGTGCTTCATATGTGCCGGCGCAAGTAAAATCCGTTCTTACGTATGGGAATCTGAGCTTACATTTTGGAGTGACGTTCTGCGTAAGGCGCCCAAGGCTCGCGTATATAACAATTATGCCGTTGCTTTGTGGGATGCTGGTAGACAAGTAGAAGCGTTGGCAAATTTTGATGAAGCAATTAAGCGTGACGAGGGATATGCCGAACCGCATGTAAACTTGGCTACTATTTATCAGATGAAACACGATTACGATCGGGCTATGCATCACTACAAAAGGGCACTTGATATTGGCGAGGCTCATCCGGAACTTTTTAATAATCTGGGCATGCTCCACATGGAGCAACAATCTTGGGCGGCTGCCGAATATTGCCTTAAGCAAGCTGTTGCCATGAGACCTTTTTATAGCAAAACGCAGTGCAATCTTGGTCGGTTGTATCAGACGCTTAATCGACACGAAGAAGCATTGAAGTGTTACGAAGATGCGCTCAAAGGTGATGCGCCGACCACAGAAATGCATTATCTACATGGGTCTGTGTGTTTTGATTTAGGCAAATTTAAAGAGGCGATCACAAGCCTTGAAAAGATTGATAAAAATTATCAAGACACTGCCTTTCTCCTTGGGTGTTGTTATTATGGTTTGCCAAATTATGCCAGAGCCAATGAGTATTTAGCGTATGCCTATAGCAAAAATCCTCGCAACAATGTGTGCGCTTATAATTATGCTCAATCACTTATCAATCTCAGAAAATACAAAGAAGCGCTGCCCATTTTCCAGCAATGTGCATCAGATACGCGTTCATTTCCTTACGCTCAATTGCATATTGCAAAATGTTTTTCCGGAACCGATCACCACGTAGAAGCGCGACAGACACTTAAAAAACTTATTGCAAGCAGACCAGAACAAAGTATTCTGCATGATGCGCTGCTTCTAGAAAAAGAATTCCGTGTTGGTTAATGATGGCTTTTTGATATTGAGGAGGCGTTATGATGCTCAAAGAACTTAGTCTGTGGGCGGAAAAGCTTAAAGAAGGTGTGCAACTTGCTCACAGTTTCCATGAGGACTACGGCCCTGGTTTACCCAAGCAGATAAAAAAAATTGCTTTTGTTGGGATGGGTGGGTCAGGTGTGGCCGGAAGAATCATTAAAACATTCTTGGACCGAAAACCTGGCATTACTACGTTGATTGTTGACTCTCCAATTGTTCCTGCCTGTATTGATGCCGAAACCCTTGCAATAGTGGTTACCTATTCAGGTCAGACCTGGGAAACATTGGATGTTCTTGAAGAACTAACGCAAAAATTCATTCCAACCATTGTCATTGCCAGTGGCGGTGCTGCCATTCAAAAAGCAGAGCTCAAAGATCTGCCATTTGTGCTTTTACCTAAGAGTGCTGCCCCACGTGCAGCATTGGGGCATTTTTTGGGTTTTTTGGCGGGCCTTTTTCAATTAATGGGAATTTTGAATGGGACCAATAAGGTAACCCAGTGGATCAAGCAGGCAGAGGCATATGTGCCGGCGTTTGTTGAGCCTTCGTTTTTCAAAGATTTCATAAGCCTGGCCAACGGCTGTGAATTCTTTCATGTTTGGGGTGTTGGTGGCGACAGCGCTGCTTGTGCTTATAGAGCAACCACCCAATTTAACGAAAACAGTAAGCTGCAGGCTGTTTATAACGAGTTTCCGGAGCTGTGCCATAACCTTATTGTTGGCTTTGAAAATGCCCAAAATAACCCGTTTGTAGTGTTCTTCTGCTCTGATTTCCTTCCTGCGCATCTTACGGTGGCCATCCAGGCAACGACCGAAGTTTTGCGTGAAAAGGGCGTTGTTCTTTACAAACCGCCTGTTTTTGGGGATACTTTCGAGAGTCAGCTCTTTACAATGGTTTTATGGGCAGATTTTGCCTCTTACCACCTCGGCAAGGCACGAGGGGTCGATATCGAGCACGTCAAGCTCGTCGAAGACCTAAAAAAAAGACACAAAACAAAGGGCATTAAATAGGGGCTTACCTGATTATGAAAAAGAATTTACATCCCAAACTACATGAACTCACCGCTCGCTGCGCTTGTGGTAATGCATTCGAAACAGTTTCTACACAGCCTCGCATCGAAGTAGATATTTGTTCCGGCTGCCACCCATTCTTTACCGGACAACAAAAGTTTGTTGATACCGCTGGTCGTATTGAGAAGTTTCAAGCTCGTTATGAAACTGCTAAGGCTGGCAAAAAGAAGAATAAGTAACGATTTACAAAAGTCACCAAGGGCGTATTTTGATGGGAAAGTGTCAGAATACGCCCTTATTATTTGTAGGTATTTTTTTATGATTAATTGGGAACTTTTGCAGCACGAATATGATCACCTTAATCAACGCCTTGTTGATGCTGGTCTTGACCAGCGTACGCGTGTGCAGCTACAAAAAAGATCGTCACAACTTGCAGAAGTTTTAACTTTACATAAACAAATTACTGAGTGCGACACAACCATTAGTGAGTGTGAGCATCAAAAAGAAAAAGAAGAGGGTGAGCTTCGCGATCTGTATACCCAAGAAATTAGCGAATATCAGTCTAAGAAAGCAGAACTCGAGCGAGAGCTTGAAGATATTTTGTATCCGGCCGATCCGCGAGATGACCGTTCTGTCTTTCTTGAAATTCGTGCCGGTGCTGGAGGGCAGGAAGCAGCTCTTTTCGGTGCCGATCTTTTCAAAATGTATTCCAACTATGCCTTAGCTAAGAACTGGCAAGTATCGGTAGTTGAAGATACAACGACCGATTTGGGCGGCTTGAAAGAGCTCATTATGCACATTCGTGGCAAAGGCGTGTATAAAAATCTTAAATTTGAGTCGGGTGTTCATCGTGTGCAGCGTGTGCCAAAGACCGAGGCTGCGGGAAGAATTCATACCTCGACCGTCACTGTTGTCGTCATGCCTGAGTTGGAAGATCGTGAAGTAACGATTAATCAGAATGATTTACGTATTGATACGTATCGTGCTGGTGGCGCTGGTGGGCAGCATGTTAATAGAACAGATTCTGCTGTGCGCCTTACGCATATTCCTACCGGGTTGGTAGTAACGTGTCAGGATGAGCGCTCCCAGATCAAAAACAAACAAAAGGCAATGAAAATTCTCCAAGCACGTCTCATTAAGCTTGAAAAAGAACGCAAAGAAGCGGAGTTGAGTGCCACGCGTAAACAGCAAGTTGGTTCTGGCGAGCGTGCGGAAAAAATTCGAACCTACAATGTCCCTCAAAATCGCATTACCGATCATCGCATCGATCTTACGTTGAAGAAGTTGGATATGATCATACAAGGTGATCTTGATGATCTTATTACGCCACTTATCGACTGGGATCGTGTAGAGCGTAAGGCAAAAAGCGTTCTTGATGTTGATCAGAACTGAGGCGATCTTTGTCCTTTACGCTTTACCCATTTGCCAGGGGAGAGCAATTCTGGTTTTTGACCCATTTAAGAAATCTTGAGCATCTTGTCGTATTTCAGGATTCTTAATGCTTTTTATGAGTTCTCTGCCACGCTCCGGGGCGTTCATTTTTTTTGCTTCATAGATTTGTGCAACAATAAATTTGTCATTGAGTTTAGCACTGAGCGGCTCCGGGATTTTGCGGAGAAGCGTGGGGATGTTGGTTCTCAATATGACTAATGAGGGGGCGCCGGGGTTCCTGGTGCTTTGCGTGATATAGAGTTTTATGCTGCCCGCTGCTGCTTTAACATGTCCAATATGCTCGATCAAAGTATGCGATAAAGATTGGGGCATGTGTGCCAATTCTGAGGCAACCTCACTGAGCAGTACCCCCACATTTGAGAGTTCTTGTCGATTATTAATAAAGGCATCGACGTAACAATCGCACAAGTGCTTAACATGGGGCTCGATGAGTTCGGAGGCTGTTTTTGGCCATTGATCACTTTGGGCAATACGTAGTGCGTTGACCCATTGTAGGGCTTCGCGGGAATCTTTTTCAATGCGTCTATTTTTGAATAAGGGGAGAATATAGCCTTGATAGAGTGCGGTTATTTCTTGCGTAATAACGGGAGCAGCTAATTCTTTTTTCCCTTGAGTATGCGTGTTTGGCCAGAGCGTGCGCGCGACATTGCTTTGTGTCACTTGTAGGGCGCTACGAAAATCGGGAGTATGTTCGATTGAGGCCTTAGGATCTTTGGTCAAATCGATTTCTGGTAATGCTGCTTGAACGTAATTGCGGTACGTACAGAGCAATGTTCCGAGAAGTAGTGCCGGTGCGATTGAAAGATGTTTCATTGTCATCTCATGTGTTTTCTTTAAATAGTTATTCTTGCTCAGGTGCGATTGCTTCTATCTTTCTTATGATTCCGCCTATTTTTTCTTTAAAAGCTGCTCGAGCAGGTTCAGGTATTTTCTCCTGAAACCGCGTATTCCGTTGTATGAACCTATATCGATCGGTGTCTTTCCAGGGTTTATACGATTCGGACATTATCTGAGCGTATTTGGAAGCAACATCGGCAGCGGCTTGTGTATTACCATGATTTTGGAAATACATGATTTTGACCAGGACGAGCAGGTCTTCTGTTGGTTGATGGCTTAAGTCAGATAGGGCTGTGACGGCGCGTTCATGTACTGGTTCATCAAGTTTGCTGATGCATTCTAAGATATCTCTGATGACAGGCTCGTAAGGCATGATTGGTTCAATGCTGTTGATAATCGCTTGTTTTTGTGGAAGCAGCGTACACAACGTCCTGCGTGCGACTTCCGTGCTTTCAACTTGTTTTTCTGTTTCAAGTTTCATGCTTTCAGATTGTTCGGCAGTTTTGCGCAATTTCCCCTTTGTTTGTTTTTCTGTTTTATGTTCATACGAAACTGATTTTTGAATTTTTTGGGGTATTGGTTTTGCATAAAACGGATAATATTTCTTCATCGCTGCCATGATAAGTTGATGGAATTCTTTATGTGAAACCTGTGCGTTAGCTTTAATGAATTGGTCAAGACTGTTTAGCTTTTCTGTTGTTAGAAACCCATTCCGAATTAACCATGCAATAAACGCTTTTTCGTTTTCGTTGTGAATTTTATTTTCAGATATTACAAAAGAAATAAATTGATCTCCGAATGCACGTAAAATTTGAGGATTGTTGATTTTGTTTTGAAGACGCCAGAAAAAATCTAGCTGCGTGTCTTGATCGAATTGAGATTCTTCACCGAGAAACTTACCGTCCAATAATGTCAACGCCCTTAAAGCATGATCTTTGAGGTTATTGAGCCAGGTAGGCATGGTACCATAAAATTGAGTGGATATATTAGCTCTCATCTTTGGCTCTGTCCTAATGTAATCGACTAAATAATTGATCGCCTGATCAGCCTGTTCAAGTTTTAATGCAAAGTTGCTTTGTTTGATTGCTTTTTTCACGTCAATGCTAATGGCTGGATAGTTTAAATTTTCACAAAATTTGATGAGTATATCTTCAGCTGAAGTGCGCAGTGAAGACGAATATATTTTTTGTATATCGCTAATTGCTTTCCTAAACTCTTCTTGCCATTCTCGCTTTTGAGCCTTGATAGGATCTTCTTCAAGTGCGTCGTATACCTTTTTTATTAATGTATGCAGTGATTCAATTATTGTTTTGTCATGTTTACGTAGTAGCGTGGGAATATCCATCGCCTTAACAGCTTTATGTACAATTTTGGAGACATTATGCGATGGTTTTGTGCCTTCTTCCCGGCGCAGTGACATAATAACTTTAAGAACATCGGCTTGTACGATACGTAAACCTTCTTTGAATTCAGGAGAACGTACAATATCTTGCTTTGCAAGTATTGCTGGTTGTAGTTCCTGGATGCCAACGCCATCGGTGAGGAGGAGTAAGAAAAATATGAGGATAAACCGCTGATACATATTTTCACGCTCCAATTATGAGTGGTTACATTGTTGGCCGGCGAAGCTGTGACGGCGCTTTAGTTTCTCTGGGAGGAGTTGGAAGACTTGGTCTGCGCTTCTTCTTCTCTTTGAGTATCGCGTCTCTCATCTGAGCGATTTGCGCTATTTTCTCAGCTTTGCTTCTAAAATCTTCCAAAAGATATTGATATCTTTCTTGATCTCTACCACTTTGTTTTGCTAAATCCGAAATTAGGATTTCAAGTTGGGCGTGTTGCTTTGTTGATAATGCATCGGCTTCAACTAGTTGAAGTATAAAACCCTGCTCGCTTCCTTCTTCGATTGATTTTTTTTCGAGTACTTGAGCAATGAATTTTTTGCCAATTGCACGTAAAATGTCAGGGTGGAGTTTTTCTTCTAAAACAATAGAAAAAAAAGCATTCTGGGATTTCTGCTTCGTATAGTTATCTAATGCATTGACCGCGCTTATAACGTGTTTTTTGATGTCGCTCAACAACATAGTTAGTTGATCCAGCCTCTCAAGGACTGCGGCTCGTTTTTCGGGAGCCGCATTGATATAGTCGACCAAGATTTTGATAACATTTTCAGCATGTCTGAACCTTGTTGCGAGATATGTTTTCTGTATTCCATCGGCAAAGCTGATTTGAATAACAGGTTCATCAATTGACAAAGCAATTTGGATGAGTGCATCCTCAATTTTCCCTCTGAGAGACGGTGTTCCCATTCGTTGTACGATCTTGACGCTTTCTTCAATTTTTGTGCTCCAATCAAGTAACAATGCCTGTTGTGTTTCCTCGCCTAGCATTTTTTCTATAGTACGTGGCAATGTCATAAGTGCTTGTATGCCTTTTTCGTTGGCAGCAAGTCTGCGTTTTATGTCTTGATCGAGGCGGCTTGGACCTACTGCCTTTTCCCTTGTTGCACGAGCAATCGCACATTGTAAGTCTTGCAATATATCGGGGTCAAATGTCTTCTTCCCTGTTGTGATGGCTGATTGGAGTTCCTGGATGCCAAAGCCGCCATGAAGTAGGATCAAAAAAAATATAATTATGTTGAATCGTATGGGGTTACGTGCGCCGTTTTTCATTACGTCTCCTTAGGCAGGTAAAACAACAATGAAAAATCATACGACGCTGTGTACTACCCTTGCAATCATTTTGGAATACAAGCGTGATGTTAGCGTTTTATGGTCGCTCTTCGATCAAAATTAAATGAAGTTTGTGGATTCTATTTTTGAGGTTGATCACTGTGCTGGAGTATGAATGCTCCTATGCGCCCATCGCGATCTGATTCTGCAATCTTGCAGTGGTCTTCCCACAGCTCAGCAAAATTTTCATTATTGAGAGGGACGTGGACTTTTAAGAGTGTGTCCAAGATTTCAAAACTATTTTTTTTCACCGCCCACGATATATAGCTCGAATACTTGGCATGTCGCGCTCCAGCGCCGAGTAAAAGTTTGGCAATATCCCAATTATCTATGCATCGAACATAGTCGAGTGGTGCGCAGCCATCAATTTTACAAGGGATATTTGGATCCGCTCCAGCTTGTAACAAAATTGTCACGAGATCTTGTTTTCTGGAAGATACAGCTTCGTATAATGCAGTTGTTCCGTATGTTCCTCGTTGATGATTGACATCAGCACCAGCCTCGATGAGTTTGATTGCAAGCTTGCAGTCTTCAAGGTAGAAGGCAACAGAGTGAAGTAAATGAGAGAGTCCCAATTTGTTAAGGAGTCCCATGCGTAAAACCGAATCTGCAACCCCCGGATAGCCATTTATCAGACTACCTTTACATATCAATACAAGCTCATCTTGATCAAAAGGGTTGGTGATGCCAACTACCCTGTCGATAAACCAATTGCCGCAGGCAGGACAGGCTTTCCCTTCATTGATGACCAATCTAGTAAGGCAATCTCTATGAAGCATGTGGCCACAAGGAAGTAAAAATGCAAAATCTAACTGCTCTGTTTCCCTTCCTTGGCAAATGAAGCATGCTTGGTGAATTGATCCGTTCTTGGATTGTTTTTCTGGATCGAGCTTGGCGCCATGTAAAGACGCTGTAGCACACAAAAGAGATATGACAACATAAAGAAAATTTCCGTGCTTCATAAACGCTTTCATTGTAAGAAATATCTACAAACAATGTGCAAGCAAGCAGCATAAAGAGAAAAGGTTATCCAAACAAGCAAAAGCTGTGAGTGATAATTTCTTCTCACGCATTCCGCTTTTTCCGGGTATATTCGTACGAGTTTTTTATTCTACTCCGCCAGAATACCCCAGGCTTCTAAACCTGGGGATGAATGGCGAGTAGAACCCTACGAAGCTTTAGCGAAGTAGGGTAGGGCTACGAAGAATTTCGCGCGATACACCGGCTTTTACCTGTCCGTCGAAGCTCGTAGAGCGAAGTCGGAAGCCGGTGAGCGCTTCATTTATTTTTGAATATGAGATGAGGCTCTTGGCCAAGTGTCGCGAAGAGACGAGCAATGCTTGCAAGGGTTAAATTTGCATCGCTTTTTTTGATTTTTGCGACATGTGCTGGGCTTACGCCCAAGCGCTCAACTAATTCATTAAAGCCAATGTTTTTTTCTTTCATGCATACATTCATTGCATGAGTAATATCATTTTGCAGTGCTTTTAATGCTCTTATTTCAAGCTCTACTTGCCGCTCAATTTCTGTTATTTCAGATTTACTAAGTCTTTTTTCCATTAAAGATTGGAAGCTTTTTGTTCTAAATTTTTTGGTCTTCATGGTAATCCCTATCGTTGCTCACGCAATTCAAACAATCCCTTGCCAAGGGCTCTACTGTGAGGAAGTTTTAAGTCGTTGCCACAGGCTTCAAGTAGTTTTAATTCTTTTGATACAGCCTTGAACTGTTCACGAGTTAATTTGAGCAACCACCGCTCAACTGAACGTTTTCCTGTGTCGTCAACCCAATATTCTAATGTCCATTTTTCCATAGCAAGACTATGTTAAGTAACATACAAAAGTAACAACCAAGTCCACTTACGTTACTATATTTTAATATAGTAGTCAAATGGTTGGTTGGCTATTGGTTTTACAGCTTATGTGCCTATTGCAATTGTTTTGAAACATTCTTCTCACGCTTTCCGCTTTTTCCGGGTATATTCGTACGAGTTTTTTATTGTCGGTTTTTAATAGAAAGGGAAGTGCGTGTTTTTTCTGGTCGATTGGTTATTAAAAGATAATCACTATTTGAGTATCATCGGCATCGTATGCATTTTGGGCGTTGCATATCTTTTTTCGGCGCACCGCAAGCTCATAAAAGTCAAACTTATTTTCATCGCGCTTTTTCTTCAAAGTGTTCTTGGTCTTTTTATTCTTAAAACCGGTGTTGGTCAAAACGTCTTTGCCGCTATATCTCGTGGCGTTCAGGCAATCTATCAATTTGCCGACCAGGGATGTGCATTTGTGTTTGGTAGCTTGGCAAATCCAACTGGCCCCTGGGGTTTTGTGTTTGCGATCAAAGTGCTGCCGATCATTATATTTTTTGGCGCACTCATGGCGTTGCTCTTTCATCTTGGCATAGTACAACTTTTGGTCAAAGGCGTTGCGTATGCCATTCGACCATTATTGGGAACGTCGGGCGCAGAAACGTTGTCAGTAGCTGCCAATAGCATGTTGGGCCAAACCGAAGCGCCGCTGCTTATTAAAAATTATCTTGCACACATGACAGATTCTGAAATGACCACCGTTATGGTAAGTGGCATGGCACATTTGAGTGGATCAATTTTGGCCGTATATGGATTAATGGGCGTGCCAATTATGCACATGCTTTCTGCAAGTATCATGGCCATTCCTGGCGCTATTTTGATTGCCAAAATGTTGATGCCTGAGACCAAAGTCCCCGAGACCATGGGCGGCGAAATGGTTGAGATTCCCCGTGAGACTAAAAATGTTCTTGATGCCATTTCTTCCGGTACAACTGATGGTTTCCGTCTTGCCGTTAATATTGCGGCAATGTTAGTAGCGTTTATCAGTTTAATGGCATTGGTCGATGCGCTTCTTACCGGAATTTCGGGTGGTTGGCTGACGCTCAATGTGGTGTTTGCAAAGCTTTTTTATGGCGTTGCCTATCTTATCGGTATTCCTGCTGCAGACTGTCAGGCTGCAGGCGCGTTGTTGGGGCAGAAGTTGGTGATTAATGAATTTGTTGCGTATGGCAATATGGTTAAAACAGCGCTTGCGCCACGGTCTATTTCTATTTTGACGTATGCCCTTGCCGGTTTTTCAAATTTCTCTTGCATTGGTATTCAGATTGGCGGTATCGGGGCTATTTGCCCGTCCAAACGCGAGACGCTTACTAAATTGGGTATGCGGGCGTTATTGGGTGGAACGTTAACCAATCTTCTTACTGCTGCGATTGCAAGTCTGTTGATTTAGTAAATTTTTTTGAACCAGGAGGTTTTCATGTTTAAGAAAATGTTGTTAAGTGCGTTTTTAGCAATGTCAGCCGTGCAACTTTGTGCGATGCAGATGGAACCGTGTGCGAGAGATATCGATGATATTCCAAAATACTGTAGTGTTTTGGCAGATATATTATCTGAACAGCCGTCTTTTGTGGAACACGATTATGAGGTTAAGAAGCTGTTGCTCTGTGGTCCTTTGGTTAGGGTGCCTGAGTTCAAATGTATTTATGAACAGTCCGGTTTTCTTTTGTGCGGTAGAATTTGTGAATTTTTGAGCATGAATGCCCAGAAATTTTTGGAAAATGCGTGGAGAATTGAACGCGGTCTTGGCATCAGCACTCAATACTTTACTACTGAGGAATTAAGACTTTTAATACCGCGTGGCTCAAACATGTGTTCTCTTGAAGAACTTGGGGCTGCATACGCAGAAGTTATCGAGAGTTTGAAAAAAGGGTGGTGTTATATGGCAAGGGCTACTGACCCTTCTGAGACTGCTCATAATAGATCGGAAGCAGAAGAACTGCTTTTCATTAAGAGGCGTTGTTTGTTCGAGGAGGATAAACTTGTAGAACTTTTATCCGATCAATTTATTGAACTTAAAGGGAACGTACATTGTCAGAAAGATTCTGAGAACGGGGATATATTGTTTCTCTGGGTCAAAAGAAGTGCACTCAGCGTGTTTGAGAAAAAATTTAAGTTTCACATAACTCCTGATGATTACAAAGTCTGTACGAACCAGGTTGAGGGAATAGAGGTAATGGTTGATGAATAATTTGGCCTCAAAAAATTGGATTAGTGAAAACTAAAATCAAGCTTTTGAATCAGGAATCTCATGTTTAAGAAAATAGTATTCGGTGCAGTTTTGGCCATGTCAGTCGTGCAGTTTTGTGGTGCAATGGAGGGTTCTTGGCAAGACATCATGGAAATGATAGAACCTCCCGTGAAAGACATTGATGCTTTCTCTTGGCACTGCAAGGCTTTGATAAAAATTTTACTAAAACAGCCAACGCTTCCTTGCTATGCCAATGCGAATTTTTCTTATCAAAAAGCAGTGACGTGGGGGGATTTTGATGATGACGCTCAGCTTATGGAACTCTTGAGTAGTAATATGGAGAAAAAATCAGCAACGGATTTGACGAAGGTATACGAGGATGTATGGGGTATTCACTATATTGTTAGGAGGCATGGAGGATTAATAGCCCTCATGTTTTCTGATTCTGATGAGATATTTGCCCTTGAACCATTTGATGGTTTCAAAAAAATTCTCGATGAATTAAAAAGAGGCTGGAGTGTAACGACCAGAGAAGAAAATCCGGATATTGCTACGGTACGTGTACATTCTGACAAGGAATGGTTGCTCTTCACCAAAAAAAGTTGCTTACGCATGGAAAATTGTTTGATAAATCACTTGGCTAACAAATTTAATTTGGCTGATGTAGTTGATTGCACCAGAAGACATTGTGTGAACTACTTCGACGATGAGCGCTCCTGGCCTGGTGAAACCATATTCCTTTGGATTAAAAAAGATGCGTTTCCTAAGGTTAAACAAGCATTTAAATTTCACTTAGAGCCTTTCGATCCTAAGATTAGAAAAGTGTGTGATGACATGGCCGAAGAACAGGAAGAGTCGGCGGAAAAAAAATCGCGTTATTAATTTTGAGGAGTGTGCCTGTGTTTAAACCGATATTATTGGCGGTGTTTCTTGTTGCATCATACCAGCCATGCGATGCAATGCACAATGTGCAGCCATTACACAGTGATGAAGAGTGTTTGGTTGCCATGTCTGACCGAGGAAAATTAACTGAATTATTTTCTGGATTAGACCATTACTTAAAAACAACAGAGATGATTGATCTACTTGCGGATGAAAAGTTCACCCCCATTCAACTAGAGGAGGTCAGAAATGAAATTTTATCTGGTTTTTTATCTCGCTCAAAAGCTGAAAAGCCTCCACAGTGCCCGTCACTTGTTTGGCGTTGGTGTCTGGATCAAATAGCAATGAAAATTGATGATGTTTTTGATAACATTTTGGCTAATTTCCATTTTGCTAAAGAGCGAGTTTATGCGTATAGAGAAGAATTAGAGAGGAAGAAATTGGAGGCAAAAGATCAAATTGTTTGGGCGGCCATAAAAAAGTTACAGAACCATGATGAAGAGAACAAAAAGGAACGGCATTAAGGGAAATAATAAATCTTATTCAGCGTTTGGGACTTTTATGTTGAAGAAAATAGTATTAAGTGCGCTTTTAACGATACCTGCGACGCAACTTTATGGCATGATCGATGCAGAAAAAACAGTTGCTGGTACGATCAAGGAAATACGACAGCCTCGAGATATTGATGACATTTCAGGTTACTGTGCAGCTATCGCAAGAGTTTTGTCTGAACAGCCTATCGAAAAGGATGCGAGGGGTGATACTTATAAAATGGTGCCTTGCCGTCCCGAAGATGGTTATATGTGCAAGTTTTTAAGTCCAAATGCTCGAAAAATATTGCCTAGCGCATGGTTGATCAATGTCGATCATGGTTATGCGGATATCCAGCGGAATGTAGCACTTCATCTTTATATATCAGAAGATCACCAAATGTGTTCACTTGAGAACCTTGAGAAGGTATATAAAAAGGTTATTGAGAAGTTAAAAAATGGGTGGAGGCAGTCAACGGCGAAGGAACAGGCCGCTCTACCTGAGTATCTACAAGCGCTTCTACAATGTGGATGGCATCTGTTGGTTAAAAAAGCTTCTTTGTTTAATGAAGAGCGTCTTATATGGTTTTTAGATTTTAAATTTGACGTTTGCAATTTATTTTGTTGGGTTAAGCCAGAAAAAGGTCCGTGTGGCATCAGAGGTGGTGACTACGATGGCTACGCACATGGAGATGAGTTATATCTTTTTGTTAGCGAAGATTCTTTTGAAGAATTTAAACGCATCTTTAAATTTCAGATAAAGCCAGCAAATAGTGATTCTGATGACCAGATTAAGGATCTTTCATGTTTAAAAAAATAGTATTAAGCGCGTTTTTTGCAGTGTCGTCCATACAATTGTGCCATACGATGGAAGTGCCGTGCATGGGGAGTATTGATGATATTCCCAATCTCTGTACATATTATGTACGTTGTTTAGATGCCCAGCCGTTATGCAATGTGTTCTATCGTTCAGGAATAAAAATTGCAAAGGTGGGGGTATTCGCTGAAAGAAGTGATTGTGGGATCTTCGCCCTTCTACATCTTAATGTGCGAAACATTTGTGATGATTCGTGGGGAATTGTAATTTTTGGTGAAGCTGATCCTTGTTGGGCTCTTAATGAATATAGTTATAGGGAGCTTGGTACCGGTATGCTATTGCTCAATGAGAAAATCGATCTTGATAAGCTTCAAGCGTTGTATGACAAACTCATCAATGGTGCCAAACAAGGGTGGCGCGTATCAACGATACAAGGCAATCCCGATATAGCGATTAAAAAACTGGAAAGACAATGGGTTCTTTGCGTCAAACAAGAACGCCTTGATCGAGAAAGTGAGTTGATAAATTTTTTAATTCAGAGATTTGAGCTTGATGAAAAAGTGCAGTGTAATAATAAGTGGGTGAGCGAACTGGGGGCGGTTGAAACAAGGGGGGATTTGTATCTTTGGATTGAGAAGAGCGCGTTTAGTCAGTTTGAAGCAAGATTTAAATTTGGCCTCGAACCACTGCCAAATGATGATGATTATATCGAAGCTGAATGACCGATATGAGCATTGTTAGAGTGTTTCTCAAAAGAAAGTGGGCATTTTGCATGGTGCGCCGTTCTTTTTTGTCAGGGTGCCGGAAGCCTGTTATAATTCTTTTTGCGTATGGGGTTCTTAAATAGGTACACAACTACACAAAAACGTAAAACTATGAAAATTGCAGTACTTCTTTCGGGTGGCGTTGACAGCTCAGTCGCTTTGCGCCTTTTGCTTGACCAAGGACACGAAGTCGAAGCCTTTTATCTTAAAATTTGGCTTGAAGATGAACTTGCCTATCTTGGATCGTGCCCCTGGGAGGAAGATTTGCATTTTGTAGAAAAGGTGTGCAAGCAGGCCGGAGTTCCCTACCACGTAGTTCCACTGCAGAAAGAATACTGGGATAATGTTGTTGCGTATACCATTGCAGAAGTAAAAGCGGGCCGCACGCCAAGCCCAGATATTTTTTGTAATCAACGTATTAAATTTGGAAGCTTCTTTTCCAAAGTGGACGCTTCTTTTGAAAAAATTGCGACCGGGCATTATGCAACCGTCGAGCAGCAGAGCGCTGAGTGGGTGTTGAAACGTGCCAAAGATCCGGTCAAAGATCAGACCTATTTTTTATCCCATCTTAATCAGGCGCAATTATCGCGTCTTATCTTTCCACTTGGCAACCTCTATAAATCAGAGGTCCGTGAGCTGGCGCGCCATTACAATTTGCCCAACCAGAATCGCAAAGACAGCCAAGGCATCTGTTTTCTAGGCAAAATAGCATTCAGCGATTTTATCAAACACCATCTCGGTACGCGACAAGGTGATTTGGTCGAATACGAGACAGGGGCAGTTGTTGGGACCCATGAAGGGTATTGGTATTACACCATTGGCCAGCGCAAAGGACTTGGATTGTCAGGTGGCCCATGGTTTGTAGTACGCAAAGACGTAGAAAAAAATATCGTATATATTTCTCGCAACTATTACAGCGATGATAAGCAGCGTAATGCGTGTACGATTGAAGCTATAAATTGGATATTGGGCAGAGCAACTGAAAAACGTGATATTCAGGTCAAGGTTCGTCATGGTGAAAAAATGTATGCCGGTACCTTTCAATCTTCGGGCACGCATGCTGGGGTCATAACCATCAACGACAATGATCAGGGCCTTGCGCCGGGCCAATTTGCAGTATTGTATGATGCGGATATCTGTTTAGGCTGCGGGGTTATTACCGAGCAGCATTAAGGTCAGGACATGGATCATCATCCCTATCGATATAAGGGTCGTTTTTATAATCACCAGCATGATTCTATAGCAGCACGCTTCTGGCGCATGCTTAAAACGTCGTATGAAATGCGTCATCACCTGAAAGCTTGTGGCGGGAAAAAAATGTTGCTTGCCGAGGCTGAGTCCTTAAGCCCCGTATGGCTTGTGCGCGATGTTGCTCCGGTACCCTCTAGTGATCATCTTGTGGTTACGTGGCTGGGGCATGCGACCGTGCTTATCCAGGTTGGCGGTTTTAATATTCTTTTTGACCCAGTATTTGGTGAAATTTCACGAATAGTCCCGCGCATGATGAAGTTCCCATGGGCGATAAGTGATATACCCATGCTTGATGCCATACTTCTCTCCCATAATCATCGTGATCATGCTGATGTGCCGAGTCTTAAAAAATTGCTCTCTCACCAGCCCACAGTTTATGTGCCACAGGGTGATGCCCGGCTGGTACGGCGCCTTGGTTATGATCGCGTAACCGAAATGACCTGGTGGCAGGAAGCGGTAGTAACCAAAAATGGGACGCCGCTGACGATTTCTTTTTTGCCTGCATCGCATTGGACCGGTAGAAGCCCCTTTGATCTCAACGCATCATTGTGGGGAAGTTGGATGATTTCGTACCAGGGAAGAAACATTTATTTTGCTGGTGACACGGCGTATGATCAACATTTTGCCGCAATTCGACAACGTTATGGCGAAATTGACGTAGCCATTGTGCCTGTCGGGCCTGTCGAACCACATGGCCTGATAGCAGACGCTCACCTTGATCCACATGAAGCCGTTGAGGCGTTTGTTGATCTTGGCGCGAAAATTTTTATCCCCATGCATTGGGGGACGTTTATGTTTGGCACCGACCGATTCTTAGATCCCGTACACAAATTGCAAAGAGCCTGGAATGAGCGCGGTGAGATTCTAGATGACAAAAAATTGCACGTGGTAAAATGTGGACAGTCGTATGGATTTGCATCAGCGTCTGCAGCCAGTGCGTATGAAAAAGGGGAACAGATCTCATGTCTATAATATTTCTAGCGCCACTCTTAACGCTCTTAGATTTTATTGCATATGCCTTTTTGGGGCGCTGGATTTTGTACAGCCTTTTGCCGTTGGTATTGATAGTGATGATGCGATGGCGTTCCGACGAGGGTCGTGGGGCATTGTTGTGGGCAACTAGTCTGTTTCTGCTCCAGGATTTTGTGCGTCATGGGCGAGCTTTTTTGGCTCTTATAGTCCTGATTCCTCTTTGTTGGGCCATTATTTCATGGCGCGATACTCTGCTTTATGCACAGTGGATTTTGCTGAGTTTGGGCATAATAGTATTTATTCTTGTTGAAAATAACCTATTTTACGCATTTACCACGGGGGCTACCCCTTCTCTTGCCGTGACAATGCTGCAAATATTGATTAATCTATGTGTAGGATACGTGGTTCTTTGGAATATGCTTGGCAGTCGCTCCTCATCCATTGCGGTTGGGGGGAGGAAAGTCTGGACTCCGAATAGGAACGATGCCTCATAAGGTTTATGGTTTCGGCCATAAATGCAAATGAGGGGAGCTAAATGCTCATGGAGAGTGCCACAGAGAAAATACCGCCGATGTCAGGAGAAATCCTGGCAGGTAAGGGTGAAAACGTGCGGTAAGAGCGTACGCCGGAATGCAGCAATGTATTTCGCGGGAAAACCCCATCTGGAGCAAGACAAAATAGGCGTGTTGCAGATTCCTGTTTCTTATAACATGCGGGTATGTCGCTTAGATAAATGGTTGCCGCCGGGCTGCGATAAGTGGCACGGTACAGAATCCAGCTTATAAGCACCAACCAAAGAATCACGCCATTCCTCGATACTAAAAATATGGAAAAATTGAATCCGAAAATGCTTAATAAAGTTGGTCCCAAAAAAAGCACATCTCCTCTGTATTGGCTGATGCCGTTTCTTAGCTTTGTTGCAGGCTATTTTGTAATTGCCTACTTCTTTCATAAGGCCGATTATAACGTACCCAACGTCATTGGTAAGTCGTTGAATGAGGCTGTTCGAATTTTATCGCAGAGTCAGCTGGGCGTACGATTGCTTCAAGAGCGTGAAGAAAGTACGTTGGCCGAGGGAACCATTATTGATCAGCTTCCCCGCCCGGCGCAAAAAATTCGTCCAAATCAAACTGTTTTTATTACCATGGCAGTGCGAACCAAACGGCAACAGATGCCAGATCTTTGGGGTAAATCGCACAAAGAGGTTGTCAAAATTCTTGATCAACGTGGCTTAGAAGGTGGCATAGTCTTTGTCCCTGCGGCATACCCTGAGGGAATGTGTATTGCGCAATTGCCGGCAGCAGGACAGGAACTGTACACCCATAAGACGACTGTTTATTTCTCTGCAGGGGCATATCATTTGTGCATTATGCCTAATTTGCGTGGAGCTTTGCTTGCCGATGCTCAAGAGGCATTACGCAAACACGATGTGCGTGCTGAAATAATTCACGATGGCGATGTTGCAGAGGGGCATACCTGCACGGAATGCAAAATTGTTGATCAGGAGCCTGTTCCCGGGGCAATCGTTAATTCTGCTCAAGGTCTTACAGTTCAACTCAAAGTAGCCTGTCAGTAACATTCACTTGACTCTTTCATATTCGATTCTTTACTTTGCACATCAATCGAGTAATATTGAAAAAATCGACATTGGCACGATGTTTGTGCGATGTGAGAAGTTCAACCAAGGCTGTGAAGGTGTAATAAAGGCACGAGGATGAAAGATATGTGCGATCACGAAGATGGTGGCCATGGTGTGCTCGAACACCATCATACAGTAAGGGAAGAGATTCTATGTCATCTTCCTTATGCGATTTTTTCGGTTGCTTTAAGTATGATTTGCCTTAGTTTGCTATCATTCATCTCTTTCGGTCCTGGGCAGGCAGCGGTGAGTTATCGCCTGTTTCACAATTTTCACTTTCTCCATATTCTTTTTGCCGCAACCGGAAGCATGCTCACCTTTAAGCGATTTTCCAAAAACATTCCCACCGGAATTCTTGTTGGACTTTTGGTTCCAACTATTTTTTGTACTATCTCAGATTCGTTTCTTCCCTACCTTGGTGGTCTAGCATTTGGTCTTGATATGCATTTTCACTGGTGCTTTTTGAGCCACCTCCCTATAGTGTTACCGTTCCTGTTCGTTGGTGTTATCAATGGTTGGGTTATGAGTAGCCATCAGAGTAATTTGCGACTCTTTTACTCTCTTGGATTCCATTTTTTTCATATCTTTGTTAGTTCAATGGCATCCATGCTCTATCTGGTGAGCTTTGGGTTTTCTCAGTGGTGGGAATTGATGGGGATGGTTTTTTTGTTTCTTATTTTTGCCGTGCTTCTTCCTTGCACACTCTCCGATATTGTAATTCCCATGATGTTTGCACGTCCATCAGGACGTCGCAAATTATCGTGATGCGGATTTCTTCTGTCATATATTAGGGAAAAATAGATGAGATATATTCGACTTGAACGCGTGTCAAAATCGTATGACGGCGAGCTCATTTTGGACAATTTAAGCCTCGATATTCCTATGGGGCAGTTTTTTGCACTTCTCGGCCCGAGCGGCTGTGGCAAAACGACGGTACTTCGTTTGCTTGCAGGGCTTGAAGAGGTTGATTCGGGCAAAATTTTTCTTGGGGATGAAGAAATTACGCATTTGCCTGTCTTTAAACGAAAAATAAATACCGTTTTTCAGCAATACGCACTTTTCCCGCATTTAACTGTTTTTGAAAATGTTGCGTACAGTTTGCGCATTCGCAAGGTTGCTGAAGAACTCCTACGATCCAAGGTTCAAGAAGTTCTCAAAATGGTTCGTTTGGTAGGGTTCGAGGTAAAGTATCCGCGAAATCTTTCCGGTGGACAACAGCAACGTGTAGCCCTTGCACGAGCCTTGATTAATGAGCCTGAGGTTCTGCTTCTTGATGAGCCATTGGCGGCTCTTGATCTGAAACTTAAAGAGGAAATGCTTATCGAGTTGAGTGAGCTCCAGGATAAGCTGCAGACGACCTTTGTGTATGTAACGCATGACCAATTTGAGGCGCTGACAGTTTCAGACAAAATGGCAATCATGAATGAGCAAGGTGATATTGAACAGATGGCAACGCCTAAAGAGATTTATGAGTTTCCGGTCTCTCGATTTGTTGCCAATTTTGTGGGTAACACCAACATTATTGAGGGCAAGCTACACATAACGGGTGGCCAATATTTTGTCGAAGTTGAGGGTCTTGGATTGTTTAAGGTGTATACACCCAATGAAAAATTCTGGATGATTCCAGGGTGTCGCCTCTATATGAGTATTCGCCCAGAAAAGATCTTTATTACCAAGAAAATGCGTGAAGGATTTTCAAATAACCTGAGCTGTAAGGTTGTTGATATCGTCTATTACGGTCGTTCAACGCAGTATCGTGTTAAGCTTAAAAACGGACAGTTGCTTTTGGTCTTTGAACAAAACGAAGAACACTTTCCACAAGAAAGCATAGACTATGATGATGAGGTGCAGCTGTACTTCCAAAAAGAAAACGTTGTTTTGTTGGAGCGATAGATGAAAGCGCTCAAGAAAATATTCACAGAAGAAATATACTTTTTGCTCGCCTGCCCAGCGTTTCTGTGGCAGATCGTTTTTCTTTATGCGCCATTTGCAATCTTGGCTTTGCATAGCATTCTTGATTATGATTCGGCGCGTGGAGTCTACTCATTTACACTTGCTTATTATCATCAGATTTTTAACTCACTCTATATTCAGATTATTTTGCGTTCATTTTTTTTAGCAACGCTTACGGCGCTTAGTTGTTTTGTCATAGCTTATCCGGTGGCTTATTATTTGGCGCTTAAGGTTCCAAAAAAGTTCAAAACCATCCTTCTGTTTTCGCTGATTCTGCCTTCATGGACGAGTTTGATTGTGCAAGTATATGCCTGGTTTTTCATTCTTGAAAAAAATAGTCTCATAAGCCGATTGCTTCAATCGTTGGGCGTTATTTCACCGTCTTTTCATCTTCTTAATAATTATTTTTCAATTTTGCTGGGGATGGTGTCCTGTTATCTTCCATTTATGATTTTGCCGATTTACGCGGTACTCGAAAAAATGAATCCATGCTACCTAGAAGTATCTGCCGATCTTGGTGCTGATCGCTTTGAAACATTCAAACGCGTTATATTTCCTTTATCGATGCCGGGCGTTTATGCTGGCGTATTACTTGTTTTTATTCCCGCATTTGGTGAATATGCAATTCCTATTCTTTTGGGCGGATCAAAATATGTTTTCTGGGGCAGCGTTATTGTTGACAAATTCCTGCGATCACGTGACTGGCGCGTTGGTGCTGCGTTAGTCATCATTGGCGTTATGCTACCGGCATTAGTGATAGCATTGAGTACGTTTGTTTCTAAGTGCATACGTGCATATAAAGAGAGAAAATTTAAACGTGAATTCTACTATATCAGTAGTCATCCTAAAGAACCGTGGTAACGACGATGATTGAAAACAGACAATTGTTTCTAAAAATTTTAAATCCCCTCGTTGTTTGTGTTGCGTATCTTTTTTTATATCTGCCCATCTTTGTTTTAGTTATTTTCTCATTTAACGATGCTTCTTTCTCAATTGAATGGGTTGGCTTCTCACTGCGCTGGTACAAAAAACTGGTTCACTCAATTGAGATTATTAATGCCTTGGAAACGTCGGTTATTGTTGCAATTATTACTACTTTTTTAAGTGTATTAATAGGAACCTGCTTTGTGGTTGCAAGCAAATGGTGGCGCTCAAATTTTTTTCTCAATTTGTTTTACATCAATATTTTGTTGCCAGAAATTGTGTTGGCCATAGGAATATTAAGCATTTTTACCTTTTTCCAGATTCCACTCGGATATGGCAGCCTTATTGCAGGGCATACATTGTTGGGTATTGGATTTGTAATTCCTATTGTGCGGGCACGCTTCATAGAACTAGATCCTGTGTTAACTGAGGCTTCACTTGATCTTGGGGCTTCTTATTTGCAAACGTTTGGTAAGATAGTCATTCCATTGCTGATGCCATCATTGATTGCATCAGGCTTGTTAGTTTTTACACTCTCAATGGATGATTTTCTGATTGCGCTTTTTTGCTCCGGTCCAACGGTACAAACCCTGTCTGTCTATGTGTACTCAATGATTAGGACTGGTGTTGATCCAATGATCAACGCAATTTCAACGTGCTTTCTGATTATTAGTAGTCTTGTTGTATTGGCCCTCTGTTCGCTGAAAGTTATCGATCAGGTTCTTTCATATGAATGAAAAACCACCAGACTATCGATTTTTTATCACTGCCTCTCGAAAGACAGTGATTGTTCTCATGTATCTAGGGCTCATGTCGTTTTTCTTTTACGTGCCCTTGCTTCTTGATTCCTGTGGGTCTCATAAAACACTTAACGTATGTGCATTTACTGAAACTTTTTCGCTTGAAGCAATTGCTCGTTTTGAACAGAAAACCGGCGTCAAAGTTAACCTCACCTATGTTGAGCTTGATGAGCAGATTTCTGCAAAGTCTAAAATCGATGGGTTGAAAGGTTACGACGTTGTTAATGTTTCAGATTTCATGGTGCAGATATTACGCATGCAGGGGCTTCTGCAAGAAATGAATCGTGATCACATCTCTTGTCTTCCTCATATAAACAAGATGTTACTTGATCGAGAATATGACCGTCAAAATAACTACTCGGTACCGCATAAATGGTTTATTTATGGCATTATTTACGATAAAAACTTCTTTACCCAAGATCCGGGAAGCATGTCACTCGATCTTGTTTTTAAGGACCCTGCTACTTTTGTACGTAGTGGTGTGGCCAAGCAGCCATATAAAATTTGTATGCTTGATTCCCCTAATGATTCATTTTTTCTCGCGGCATTATATCTTTTTGGACATGCCGATGGGTTAAGCGAAGTCGATTATGGCAAAATCAAAAAAACGCTAGTTGCTCAGAAACAGTGGGTTGAGTGTTATACGTTATACACGGTTGAATATTTTTTACTCGCCAATATTGTTCCAATCGCCATTACGTCGAGTAATTTTGCACAAAAAATTATACGTTACGATAACCGTTTTGGGTTTGCCGTTCCTCGTGAAGGTGGCGTTCTGGTTGTTGAAAATCTTGTTATTCCTGCCTGTAGCAAAAACAAAGAGATGGCATATCAATTTATAAATTTTATGCTTTCTGAAGAAATCGCACGTCTTAATAGTTCTACGTATGGATGGGCTTCAGCGCACGAAAACGTTGGTTTTGTTTCTATCGATGAACAATTAATGCGGCGCCTTTATATACCTCTCTTTGAGCCGTCAACACGCGCTCGAATTGATGATATATGGTTAGAGGTTGAGTGTGCTTAATTGGTGGGTGGTTGCTGAATGAGAGGTGTTGCTATGAATACAAAAAAAACTTTAATGTCGCGTTTAATGGGTAAAGTTATTATTGCCTGTATGTATGTGCTGTTATTTGGGCTTTTTTTATATTTGCCGTGGATAATAGATCTGTTGAGGCCGAGTAAAACAATCAATGTGTGTACGTTTGCTGAAACATTCAGCCAGGAAGCAATTGAGCGATTTGAAGATCAAACTGGCATACACGTTAACCTGACCTATGTTGAAATAGACGAACAACTTTTTGCGAAATTTCGCATGAATGAGGGCGAAGGTTACGATGTTATTAATATTTCTGATTACATGGTTAAAACATTGGAAGATAACGGTTGGTTACATAAACTTGACCATACAAAACTCGATTCGATGCAACTGCTCGACAACCATCTTATGAACCGTTCCTTTGATCCCGGTAACGTCTATTCGCTGCCCCATAAATGGTATGTTTATGGACTTGCATATAATAAAAAGTTTTTTAATAAAAAACCTGAAGAGATGTCATTGGGTAACATCTTTCAAAATCCACACACGTTAGTAGCTCAAGCAGGTGCTGTGCGGCCATATCGCGTGTGTATGCTTGATGATGGCCGGGATGCCGTTTTTATGGCTGCTATCTACTTATTTGGTCGTGTGAATGATTTAGGCCCGCAAGAGTTTGCTCAGATTGAGCGCTTACTTATAGATCAAAAGAAATGGGTTGAAGCATATACGGTGCATAGCGCACAATATTTTCTTTTCGCTGAAGTAGTTCCTATTGCGCTTATGTCGAGCAACTACATGCGCAAAATTTTTGACGTGAGTGACAATTTTGATTTTGCCATACCGACAGAGGGGAGTATGTTGGTTGTCGAGAATTTGGCTATTCCGCGCAAAAGTGTAAAAATCGACCTAGCGCATCAGTTTATAAACTTTATGTTGTCGAATGAGATTGCATCACTCAATAGCAAAACACTTGGATATAGTTCATCTAATGTGATAGCAAATCAGGGTACACATGCGGCGTATTTAGCAAATCAAAATCTTTTTCCGCAAGATGCAACGTACAAGCGGCTTTTTATTCCTCTTTTGCCGTCTTCGGCGCGTCGTACTGTTGAAGATTTGTGGCTTGCTGTTGGTTTTGCATAATAAAATCGCCTTTTTATCGGTTTGACCTATAATCACAAATTGGTAGTGATGGTGGGGAATGATAGGACTCAATAAATAGGTTCATGTATGAAAGCATTGATAGAATCATTTGAAAAAATAAGCTCAAAGTACCAGTCGCGTCGCCAACATTTTGTGGATGTAATCGAACGATTTAAAACAAAAGGTTATGACGAGCTCTACAAAAAATGCAGCCGTCTTCTTGCAGAGGCCGACGAGCTTGTGCGACAACTTACTCACGAATTAGTTACCATGCAGGGACGTGTCGACAAGGCAGCGGCAACGTCGCAACTCAAGGCACTAAAAAGGGCCTACAAGGATCTTCATGAACTTACTAAGCCATCATGGCAGCAGTGGATTGAGGCTGTGGCAGTTGCGCTTGTGCTGGCCCTTATTTTACGTAACTTTTTATTTGGCCTGTATCATGTTCCTACCGGATCTGCCGAGACAACGATTCTTGTTGGTGATCGCATTTGGGGAAACAAGATGGCCTACTATCTTTCGTCAGTACGCCGAGGGGATTTGGTTATTTTCGATAATCCGAAGTTTGAATACGACAGATCAGGTAAAATTCATGAACTTTGGCAACGTTATATTGGTTTTCCTATTCCACTTCTTGGACTTGGCACAGGGCCTGACAATTGGGTGAAGCGTGTTATTGCCATTCCAGGCGATACCATTGAAGGTAGAGTGGAGAATGGTAGAACGGTCATTTATCTTAATGGCAAAAAGCTTAAAGAGCCGTATGTTAATACGTTCCCTCTGATACGCGTGAGAAGAACTAAAGGGCTCATTCCATGGCCAAACATTGGTCCTTTTGCGGTCCCACAGTTCTTGCACTATGAATATCGTGAACCATCACCTAAATACACCTATGATCCATCAAAATCACTTGATCAGCAGCCCTATTATGCAATGGATAATGAAGATATAGTACGCCGACCAGATACACTTGAACCGGATCTTGATTATGCCTTTACCCCCGCGTACAAATATCATGACATGGGGTGCTACGATATTTTTGGCCCTTATGTAGTTCCAGATGATTGTTACTGGGTTATGGGTGACAGCAGAAAAAATAGTGAAGATAGTCGTTGGTGGGGATTTCTGAAAAGAGATCGCATCCATGGGCGAGCAAGCTTTGTTATTTATTCGATTGATAGTGAAGAAGCTTTTTGGCTCTTTGATCTTATTAAACACCCAATCGAGTTTTGGAAACGGCATGTGCGTTGGAACAGATTTTTTAAGCTGTTAAATGGGCAGAAAGCAAACTATGAATAAGAAAAAGTTTTATATTACAACACCAATCTATTATCCAAATGCCAAACCACATATTGGAACGTTGTATACTACGGTTCTTGCTGATGTGTTTGCACGTTGGCAAAAATTGATGCGCGCCGATGTTTTCTTTTTAACGGGAACCGACGAGCATGGACAGAAAATTCAAGAAGCTGCGAGCGCTCAAAACGTTCAGCCCAAGGCATTTGTTGACTCAATTATTCCCGCCTTTAAGCAGGCATGGAATCGTTATGAAATCGATTACAACAAATTTATAAGAACAACCGATCATGAACATGAAAAATGTGTTCAATCGATTTTTTCGCAATTCATCAAGCAGGGCGATGTTTATAAATCAACCTATACCGGGTTCTACTGTGTTGGATGCGAGGCTTTTGTGTCTCTTACAGGGGATGCCCTGAAAGATGAAAACGGCGCTTATGTCTGCCTTATTCATAAAAAGCCACTGCAAGAACAGTCAGAAGAAGGGTATTTTTTCAGACTATCTGCCTATCAAGAGGCGTTGTTGAAGTTTTATGAGGAGCATCCCGATTTCATAACGCCCAAAGAACGGTTGCAGGAAGTTATTTCGTTCGTAAAATCTGGGCTTAAAGATTTGAGTATTTCTCGTAGACGCGTCAGCTGGGGGATCCCCTTTCCTGGCGACGAATCTTACACCATCTATGTGTGGGCCGATGCGCTGGTGAATTATCTGAGCGGTGTTGGTTATGGGCAAGAAAATGCTCAAGATGACGCTTTTTTTGCCAAAATGTGGCCCGCAGATGTGCATCTCATGGCCAAAGATATTGTGCGTTTCCATGCCATTCACTGGCCGGCATTTTTGATGGCACTTGATTTGCCACTTCCCAAAAAATTGGTCGTACACGGCTACATTTTGATGGGCGACCAAAAGATGTCCAAGTCGCTAGGTAATGCCCTTGATCCAGAACAATTGGCAGATTGGTATGGTGTTGAGGCCGTTCGTTATTATTTGATGCGTCAGATGGCAATCACCCAAGATGGACGTTTTGACCTCAAGGATCTTGAAGAACGTATTGGTGCGGATTTAGCCAATAATATGGGCAATCTTCTTAACCGTATGCTTACACTTGCTGCCAATCATGGCTTGCAAGAGGTTCAGACCCCATCAACACTTGAGTCGTCTTCTGCAGCTTTAAAAGAAAAATGCGACGAAACCTTCCGTTTTTATTGGGAGGAGATGAATAAGTACTCGGTGCATCTTGCGTTGGCCCAAGCGTGGAGATTTTTGTCTGAGATTAATGCTTATTTCCATGCACAACAGCCTTGGACGCTGGCGAATCGTAATAAAGAATTATTTGCTGAAGTTATTGCGTCAACCTGTCATAGTTTGTATGCCATTGGCCTGATGGCCTGGCCTATTATGCCTAAAAAGATGGAAGAGCTTTTGGCGGCGGTGGGGCATAAAGTTGATCTTACGATTGACTATGAACGTGAGTTGCGTGAGAATGCCTGGAACAAAAAATTTGTTCTTTCAAAGCCATCGGGGCAACTGTTTAGCAAACCAGAATCACATCTTGAAGCAGTTGCTGTTCCCCCACAGACCGTTACTCCGGTTGCGCCTGAAATTACCATCGATGATGTTGCTAAAGTGCAATTGGTTGTTGGGACTATAGTAAGCTGCAAGCCGGTCGAAGGTTCTGACAAGCTCTACAAGCTCCAAGTTGAGTGCGGTAAATTTGGCCAGCGTCAAATTTTATCCGGTGTTGCGCAACATCTTAAGTCCGAAGAACTTGTGGGCAAGCAGGGGGTTTTTATCCTTAATCTCAAGCCGCGTAAAATGCTGGGGCTTGAATCACAGGGTATGATGCTTTTTGCTCAAGACGATGCTGGAACCTTACGTCCCGTTACGGTCAGTGAGGCTGTTAAGGATGGGGCAGGGGTGCGGTAGTTTGATAGCATAAGATTTTGTTATTTTCGACGCATAAAAAGAGCCTCCGACATAAAATCGGAGGCTCTTTAAGTTACCCGAAAAGATGTTGCGTTATTTGGCTTCTTTTTTTTCTTCGTCGTAATTCTTTTTTTCAACAGCATGTGCGGCAACCTTTTTGGCGCCTTGTATGGAAGGAAGGAAGAATTCTTGGTCAAGCAGCAGGACTTTGACCTAGCAAAGTTTTCATAGATTTCAATTGACAAACGCCCACACGATGTGTCTTCTTTTTGAAGACTAAATTTCAAAAAAAGGAGACTCTCATGCAGGCGTTATTTCAAATA
>Ga0172379_10001549_pt1 | contig 45295 bp, 43 predicted proteins | sample GrowelOW334metaG_FD_119756 | JGI IMG/M metagenome (GOLD analysis project Ga0172379, IMG submission 119756) | Groundwater microbial communities from an aquifer near a municipal landfill in Southern Ontario, Canada - Groundwater well OW334 metaG | ecosystem: Environmental > Aquatic > Deep...
AGGGAGCCGGGAGTACCCGAAGTCTCTACATAAGTAGGGCCTAAGGTAAGCTCGGTGACAGGGACTAAGTCGTAACAAGGCACGGCTAGCGGAAGCTGGTCGTGGAATAATTCAATTTGAAAAACGTTCCAGTTCTATAAAAGAAATTTTATAGAACTGAGCTTCTCATCTCAAATGAGAACTGACCTAGGAGAGGTTGAATACATTGAGTCGGTATTGTGTCGCTCAATTGACGACACAATAGTTTTTATTCAAACTTAAAATGAATTGGACAATATGGGAAGACATATAAAATAAAAAAGTTAAACAAAGAACGAAACAAAACAAAGCACAGCAAAAACAACCCCGTCGCTCGCGAGCGACGGGGTTTTGTTATATAATTTACACATGCAATCAGGAGTAAAAAAACGCATCGGCGTACTGCGCGGTGGGGCGGGGAAGCATTACGGTTCTTCGCTGAAGAAAGGCGGAGAAATCATTTTGCATATTTCAGAAAATTTAGCGGACAAATATAAAGTTGTCGATATTTTAATTGATAAGGATCACGTATGGCATTGTGGCGGGGTGCCTATTATCCCAAGCAATTTAGTAAACAAAATTGACCTTGCCTGGAACACGACTCACCCTAGCGTTTCAAACATTCTGGACAGTTTAGCTATCCGGAACACCGGAGCTAATTCTTTTTCTTATGCGCTGGAGAACAACAAAGAAACTTTGCGAGCGCAGATGGAAAAGATCGGCGTGCAGATGCCGAGGTTTATCGTCTTGCCTTTCTATCAAGAAGATTTTGACGGTCCGCGGGAAAAATATTCTATAAAAAAAGCAAAAGAAATTCACCAAAAGTTTTCAGCGCCTTGGGTTGTGAAGTCTTTCACCGAAGATTCAAACATGGGTATACACTTAGCGAAAACTTTTCAAGAGTTGGTGGATGCTATCGAGGACGGAGTGAAGCATGAAAAAAGTATTTTGATTGAAGAATTTATCACCGGCAAGGTGGCGTCGATGCATTCCTTGCCTAAGTTCCGGGGTCAAGATATTTATATTTTTCCTTTAGGAAAAACCTTTGGCAATTTTTCCCCAGGTGAAAAAGAAAAACTTACCAACATTGTAAAGAATTTACACAAACATCTCGGGGCGGAACATTATTTAAAATCAAACTTTGTTTTGAATCTTCGCGGGCATGTTTATCTTTTAAGTGTAGACACTGTTCCAGACCTCAACCCCGGGTCGCATTTTTCAGAAGCGTGTGAATACGTTGGCGCTAAAATGCATCACGTGGTAGAACATATATTGGAACAAAAATAAAAGGGCATGTGGCGGAATTGGTATACGCGTACGCTTCAGGAGCGTATAAGAGCAATCTTGTGAGGGTTCAAATCCCTCCATGCCCACTGGGTTTTATTTCGGGCCGTAGTATACCGGTCGTACACATCCTTCGGGAGGATGCAGACTGGGTTCGATTCCCAGCGGCCCGACAAAATTGTTTTAATAGTATTTTAATTTTTGCTATACTATTATAAGTAATAAATTATTTTTATCTGTAGCGGGTGGTCGCACTCACATAGGCACATATGTTGGAGTTTCGCCACCACCCGCTTCAAATGAAAATAATTTTTTTATTTTTATCCCGCCGATGGCGGGATCCTCAATTTTTAAATTTTTTTCAAAAATAAAAAATTGGGAGTTATCCACAGTTTTGCGAAAAAAGTATTGTGTTATGTTTTGATATGCGAGATAATTAAATTAGTTCGAAGCAATAAATATTTTCGGTCGGTTTATTGCAAACTAATTTAATAATTTAATTTTAAAATATTATGGCAGCAAAAAAGAAAGCAAAGAAGGCAGCAAAAAAGACAACCAAGAAGCGAGCATAGTTCTCGTTTAGTCTTTAAAAAACTTCCGTCGAAAGTCGGAAGTTTTTTATTTAAGCTTTTATATTTTGGTATGGGATGCTAATATATGTTCATGAGTTTATACAGTAAAATGTTTGGGGACGAAAGCTCCAAATTCATAAAAAATTCCAAGAAAACTATAGAAAAAATCAATGCTTTAGAGGCAGATATTTCAAAGTTGGCGGATAGTGATTTTCCAAAGAAAACCCAGGAATTTAAAGACAGATTAGCAAAAGGAGAAAGCTTAGACGACATTCTGCCGGAGGCTTTTGCCTTGGTCCGAGAGGCTGCTAAAAGGAATTTAAAAGAAAGGCATTATGATGTCCAGCTTGTCGGAGGTTTGGCCTTGCATAAAGGTAAAATCGCTGAGATGCGAACCGGTGAAGGGAAAACTTTAGTGGCAGTTCTGCCGGCTTATTTAAATGCGCTCACCGGCGAAGGCGTGCACATAGTTACAGTGAATGATTATCTTTCTCGCATTGGCGCAGTCTTAATGGGGCAAGTTTATAATTTTTTAGGCTTAAGTGTGGGTGTTATCAATTCGCAAAATGTTTCATACTTATATAATGCGACTCACAAAGAAGAAGACGAAGAACGTGACAAGGTCGGAGAATTTAAAATTGTTTATGATTTTTTGAAACCATGTTCCAGAAAAGAAGCTTACTCAGCAGACGTGACCTACGGCACAAATCATGAATATGGTTTTGATTACCTGCGGGATAATTTAGCGGTTGACCTAAGTGGCCTAGTGCAAAGGGGGCACAGTTTTGCCATTGTGGACGAAGTGGATTCTATTTTAATAGACGAAGCGCGTACTCCGCTTATTATTTCTTCGGCAGCCGGGGACTCGGAAGATTTTTATGTTAAATTTTATCAAATTGCCAAACAGCTAAAACGAGACACAGACTACGAAGTGGATGAAAAATTAAAAGCTATTTCTCTTACTGATGAAGGCATTAGTAAAGCGGAGAAGCTCCTGGGGGTTGAAAATATTTACACCGAAAAGGGGATTAAATATGTGCACCATTTAGAAACAGCGGTAAAAGCGCAAGCTATTTTTGAAAGAGACAAAGACTATGTGGTAAAAGAAGGCGAAGTCATCATCGTTGATCCTTTCACCGGGCGCTTACAGCCCGGCAGGCGCTGGTCGGAGGGAATTCATCAGGCGATCGAAGCCAAAGAAGGCGTGAAAATCGAAAAGGAAACTCGTTCGTCTGGGTCCATTACTTTCCAGAATTATTTTCGCTTTTATAAAAAATTATCGGGTATGACCGGTACCGCGGCGACATCGGCAGAAGAATTCTTAAAAGTTTATGGGCTAGACGTTGTTATCATTCCCACCAACAGTCCGGTTGTCCGCAAAGACCATGATGATTTAATTTTCCAAACAGAGAAAGGAAAGTTTCAAGCGATTGCTAAAAAAGTAAGAGAACTAAATAGTAAAGGGGTGCCTGTTTTAATTGGAACAATTTCAATTGAGAAAAACGAACTTTTGTCTGTCTACCTGAAGCAAGAAGGAGTACAGCACACAATCTTGAATGCCAAGAATCATGAAAAGGAAGGAGAAATAATTGCGCAAGCGGGCCGACGCGGAGCAGTGACTATCGCCACCAACATGGCTGGCCGTGGAATTGACATAAAGCTAGGAGGGAATCCTATTGTCAAAGAGGAATACGAATTTGTAAAAAATGCCGGCGGACTTTTTGTTTTAGGCACAGAGAGGCATGAAGCGCGCCGGATAGACAACCAGCTTCGCGGGCGTTCAGGAAGGCAAGGCGATCCTGGGGAAACGCAATTTTATGTGTCACTAGAAGACGACTTGATGCGGGTGTTCGGTTCGGAAAGGATTAAAACCATGATGGGACGGTTTGGCATCCCCGAAGATCAGCCGATCGAAAATAGATTTATCAACAGGACACTTGAAGGCGCGCAAGCAAAGATAGGAGGTTTCCATTTTGACGCTCGCAAGCATACTCTTGAATACGACGATGTGATGAATCACCAACGCAAGATTATTTACGAGAGACGCCAAAAAATGATGCGGGCAGACAAGGCGGAAATAGAAATTTTACTCGATACTATTTCAGAAACGCGAGAGGGTTTCAATAAAACAATTGAAGAAAAAAGAAAAAAACTTGGCGACGAAGCATTTTTTGAAACAGTCAGGAGGATTGCCTTATATACCACAGACACTCTTTGGATGGAGCATTTGGAAGCGATGGACTACTTGCGTTCCTCGGTAAACCTGCGCGCCTATGGCCAGAGGGAGCCTATCGTAGAATATAAAAAAGACGGGCTAGCAATGTTTAAAGAAATGGAAGAGGCTTTCAAAGAGCAAGTTTTCTCGCTAGTCAACAATATCAATACTGAGAACGTAAGAATAGAGGTAGAAAACAATGCACCAAAACAAACTTTAATCGCCAGCCACGATGAAAATGCGCAAGGACAGTCCTTGCGCACAGAGGAAAACATAGGACGTAATGATCCCTGCCCGTGCGGAGCGATCAACCCTGTTACTGGCGAGTGCTATAAATGGAAAAAATGCGGCATGATCAATGCTCCTCAGCATCGAAAGTCGTTAATAAGTTAGAATTTATGAAAAAAGACGCATTGTTTTGTGTAGGACAAAAAGCTTTTATTGAGAAAGACGGAAAGGTTTTAGTTCTTAATGATTCGTTGGAAGGTTTAGATTTCCCTGGTGGTAAAATTCAAGAAGGAGAAGCTATAGATGGAGATTCCGAAAGTCTGGCTGTGGCGCTCAAAAGAGAGGTTATGGAAGAAACAGGTCTTGAAATAGAAACATTTGAACCATTTACCGTATGGTATCGGAAGTTTTCTAAAGAAAATCATAGAAATTATGGAAAAGAAGTTTACTTAGTGGCCTTCAGATGTAAATACATTTCAGGTGAAGTAAAATTAAGCGATGAGCACAATAAATTCCGGTGGGTAGATAAAAATAATTATGAGGAAGTTAATGATGGAGGAAAATACTTTGAAATATTAAAGAAATATCTTAATAAATAAATATAAAAATACACGATCGTGGTATTTTGTAGTATACTTGATTTGTGACTCAAAAAATTAATTACAAGAAAATTATTTTAATGACAGTAGCGACTGTGGGAATATTGTCTGTTGCCCTTCTCGCACCCAACGCATTGCAAGTGCTTAAACCATTTCTAAAAAACAAGAAAAAATACAGTTTAAATTATTACCTTAACCAAAAAACAAAAAAACTTATTAAGGAAGGCTTATTAAAAATAGAAACTGAAAATGGTAAACAGTTTTTATCGTTGACAGAAAAGGGCAAGCTTAAATTAAATTATTATCAAATCAAAGACAAAAGAAAAGATGTCAAATGGGATGGTAAGTGGAGAGTAATAATTTTCGATGTTTGGGAAAAAGTTCGATCAAAAAGGGATCTTTTACGAATTGAAATAAAAGATTTTGGTTTTATCCAGCTCCAACGGAGTGTTTGGATCTATCCATATAGTTGCGCTGAGTTTATTGAGCTTTTGAAAACTGATTTAGCCTTCGGCAAAAACATCAGGTATATGGTAGTAGAAAAACTTGATCACGATGAAGACTTACGGAAGCATTTTGGCATAATGAAAAGTTAATTCATAATTATGCATGAAGTATAAAATACCACGATCGTGTGTTTTTATACTTTTGGATTGCTGGTGGTTTTGTGATATTATTTTAAATATAAAGCTATGAAAAGTTTGGAAATTGGGGCAATTTATAAACACTATAAGGGATCTAAGGTTAAGGTTCTTTTTGAGGCGAAAGATAGCGAAACTCAAGACCATTTGGTTATTTATATGCATTTGGAAGATGGTGGTATTTGGTCTCGGCCAAAGCATATGTTCTTAGAAAATATTGTTTTAGACGGCAAAGAAATCGAGCGATTCCAAAAAGTCGAACCGGAAACTTTAGTAAAACCAAAATAAAAAATCATGAAAATTGAAAATACCTTACCAAAAAAATTAGAGAAAGTAATGCTCAAAAAAGAAAGCAAAGAACCTTGTAGAGTTTTTGTTGATATTGGAAGCGGTGTTTTTCCTGTAGCATTTGTTGGTAAAAAAGAATTTAAAGACAATGATTATTATGTCGGAGTTGATAGAGATAAAAAGAAAATGAAGATAGGGTTTCCTATTCTGGATCAAGGAGAGTATGTAGGAGGTGGTTTTTTAAAGAATCCAGAAAACCTTAGTAGGGTTGGGAAGAATGTCTTTTTTATTAATGAGACAGTGCATTCCATCCCATTCCCTGATTCGTCTGTAGACGAGGTTTTTTTAGGAAATGTGCTTGGAGAATTTGCCATACACTATGTTGATGATTTTTTATTACAAGCCCAAAGAATTCTAAAACCAGGAGGGACTCTAATCGTTTTAGAAATTGTAACCCCGAGTGTTGCTGAGAATCGAGACGAAGAAGGAGTCAATAATTTTGTGGAAAAATTTGGTTTTAAAAAAATAAAAGAAGTTAGTTTTGGCGATCCAGGATTCAAAAAAGAAGTTTCAAAATATGCCTTACATCAACTCCGCTACTTAGATGGTGGCGAATTCATTGTCTATTTCAAAAAAGTAGAACCAGAGAATTTAGTAAAACCAAAAAATTAAAATGAAAAAATTGCTGAGAAAATTAAAATTACGGAGGCGGGGAATTGCGCTCCTGGCGGGGATGCACTTTTATGGCAATCCTTCGGCAAAGCTGAAAATTGTTGGAGTAACGGGGACCAATGGCAAGACGACGACGGCGACGCTTCTTTATAAAATCACGATGGCTCTCGGACATAGAGCGGGATTGATCAGCACCGTAGAAAATATTATCAATGGAAAAGTCATTACCACCGAGGAAGGCAGGCCAGTGCCAGGCACTACTCCAGACCCTATCAATTTATACAAATTACTAAATAAAATGGTAGAGGAAAAGTGCGAATATGTTTTTATGGAAGTAAGCTCGCATGCCCTCGACCAGAGCCGGGTGGCTGGTGTAAATTTTACCGGAGGAATTTTTACAAACTTGACACATGATCATTTGGATTACCATAAAAATTTTGATAATTATTTTGGCGCGAAGAAGAAATTTTTCAAAATGCTTCCAGCCGGCGCCTTTGCCCTTTCGAACACCGATGATGAATATGGACAAAAAATGCTGGAGGGGATAAAGGCTAAAAAATACACTTACGGGTTCAAAAAAAGCGCTGACTTTGCTGAAAAATTAGAAACAAAGTTAATAGGGAATTTCAATACATATAACGTGCTAGCAGTTTACGCTACCTTGGTACTTCTCGGCTTAGATAAAGTAAAAATAAAAGAACAAATTAAAAATGTTTTACCACCCAAGGGGAGATTTGATTATTTCAAAAGCTCATCAGGAGTAACCGTGATTGTAGACTATGCCCACACACCCGACGCGCTCGAAAATGTTTTAAAAACAATAAAACAAATTGCCAATGTCGGACATAGGCAAAACCTGCCTATGTCCGACATTGGCAAACCTAAAATAATTTCCGTTTTTGGTTGTGGGGGCGACCGCGATCCGCTTAAGCGACCGATTATGGGGAAAATCGGCGCGATTCATTCCGATATTACCATTTTAACTTCCGATAATCCGAGGAGCGAGAATCCAGATAAAATTATTGAGCAGATGACAACCAACTTATCGGAAGATGAATTTAGAAAAGTAAAAATAATTCCAGGCAGACATGAAGCGATAAGGGAAGCGGTAAAGCTTGCGCAAAAGGGCGACATCATCCTCGCTGCCGGCAAGGGGCATGAGGATTATCAAGAAATCAAAGGCGTGAAGCACCATTTTGATGACATGGAAGAGTTTAAAAAAGCATTTACTCTGAACTAGGAAACATTTTTTCCATCAATTTTGGCACAGATTTTGTTAGCCCAAAGAGCGAGCCAGAAGACACCAAGACAATAAGGTTATCTTTTTTTGTTATTTTCTCAATTAGTTTCAAAGCTTCTTTTTCATTTAGTGTGCTATAAACATTTTTGTTGTTTTTTTTGACCTCTTTAATGATTTCAGAAAAAGTCATTTGAGCGTGAGTGGTTGCGCCATGTTCTGGAGGAGGAAGCAAGATAACTTTGGAGCTGGTGTTGAAAATATCTTTATACCATTTTTTTGCTTCTTTATTTCTCCAACTGAAAGTGTGTGGTTCAAAAATGGTGATTAATCTTTTGTTTGGAAAATGAGTTTTGATTGCTTTAAAATCCGCCTTGGCTTTCATATACGAAGAACCAAAGCTCTCATACACCGGCACTACCGATTCTTCTGTTTTCAAATCCAGCCTGCCGGAGATTCCCTTGAAAGTGCTTATGGCTTTTTGGAGTTGTGGTATGGTAACGAGATTTTTTTGGAGAACATAGGCCGAGACGCCAACAATATTTTCTATGTTGTGTTGTCCGAGCATATTCGTTTCCAAATTAGTTATTTTCTTATTTTTATTCCAAAGTTCAAAAGACGTCCTCCCACCGTATTCTATATTTTTTGCATACCAAGTATTTTTTTTATTGAAACTATAATAAACAATTTTCGCTTTTGTTTTTCCAGCAATTTTTTTTACATTTTTGCCATCGGCCGAAGCTACGAGCAGTCCGTCTTCGGTCAAAGTGGAAACAAGTTCTTTATAGGGTTTTAGATAATCTTTTTCTGTTTTGAACACATTTAGATGATCATGCTCCCCGGAAATCAGAATTAAATCCTTGGCGCGGAAATAGAGAAATTTTGAGGTATTATCCCAGTTTGCCGAAGGGTATTCGTCTCCCTCAAAAATAAAGTTTTTCCCTTTGCCTAGGTGGGAATTTTTCTCGAAGTCCAAGGGCACGGCGCCTATAGAGTACGAAGGATCCTTGCCGGCGCTCATTAACGTCCAGGCCAGGATAGAAGTCATGGTGGATTTTCCGAAGCTCCCGGCAACTATCGTATTTTCGGTGTTGCGGACCAGATCACCCAAGGCTTCGGGCATAGATTGTATTTTTATTCCGGATTGAAAAGCGTGTTTTGCCTCTTCGTTGATTTCTTGCGCAAGCTTGGCATGTCGGCCGATGACAATGAGGTCAGCGTCAGGCGGAATATTTTTCGCTTTGTGAGGAGTCAGTATTTTTATTTTGTGTTTTACTAGCAAGCTTGCCACTGGATCATAAAATCTTTCATCAGAACCTGTCACCTCAAAGCCTTTTTGCTTGAGCAGAAGCGCCAGTGCAGACATTCCCTTACCGCAAATACCTATCAAATGTACCTTTAGTTTTTTCTCGATTTCGTTTTTTGTCATATTACTCGAGTAATTTTGGTGTAAAAGTACATCCTCAACAGCGACAATTGTTTCGCCAAAAAGCAAATCTTTTTTCACAGTCATTTTTTTGCCAAAATATAAATCAAGCGGGTGTAGTGCAGGATCCCCGGGGAAACCGCCGGTGGTGGTAAGGTTTTCTGTCGGAGCATCTAAAATATCTATGTCTTTCAAGCAAGGAATTTGAAAAAAGTCTTTTTTATACATAGGTAAATATTCAGTCTGCGCGAAAGAGCCGAAACATTTGAAGTCATTCAAAAAAGTGAAAGCAAGAAAGCCGAGAGGAAGCCCCGGGCACAAGCGATTAGTTTTTATTTCAGCTGTTAGGATTTCTGGCGTAAGTTTTATTTTGCGTGTGGGGCTTTCCAGATAGCTGTTTTTAAGGGTGAAAGCTTCTAGAGAATGATACTTTCCTTTTTTAACGGTGCCGTAGAAAAAAACTTCATTAGTAAAAAGTGAAATTGTTTTTTCCCTGTCTGTTTTGTTAAATAAAATTTTGTAAACTGGGTGATCTGCATGCTTGATTGCGAGCAAAAGATAATTGGCGACGACCTCATTAAAATCAAAAAATATTGGCTTGCCGTGCAAATATTTCTTTTCAATCTTTTCGCACGAGGCGAGCGCCCAAGCAGTATATGAATTGCCGAGTATTGCTTTTGGCAAAAGTCGCTCCAGATTTGTCGGGAGCGTTTTTATGGTTTCAATCATTTTTTCTGGAATAGAACTTCGATAAACAAGCTCGTCTTGCATGTAAGCCGGCATTAAGTTTACGTCGCCATTTTCCTGGCACATTCGTCCTGGTCTAGTTTTGTTAGAGAAAGGAACGCCGGAGAACATCGCAACAGGGTAATATTGTTCTTTGGAACAGGCAAGAGAGCCGAGCCAGTTTGTAAAAAAGAATCTGGGCTTTTGGGCAGGGGAGATGTGCGGGGTGGTTTGGATTAATCTATGATCCTGCAAGTAGTTTAATATTTTTTCGATTTCTGTCTTTCGATAACCTAACCTTTTAAACTCTAGCGAAAGCGCTGCCTTTATTATTGGTTCGAAAGACTTTTTCGCTTTATATGAATTAATTTTTTTTGAATATTCAAGACAGGTTTTATCCCAATTCTCTTCGATTTCTTTTGCTAAATGGATTTTTCCTTCCTTCTTTAGAAATACAACTATGTTTTCTATCTTATTTTTTAGGTCTGAATGCATTTTTGTATATTACTGCCAAACCATCTTTTTGCCAAATTGTTCATATTTTGCGTTTTGTCCGTAACTATTATTTTGATAGTTTTATTACGGGTTAGTTTTTTATTGATTTCCGGATGTCGTGCCAAATATTCTTTCAGTTTTTCTGGAATTATTTCATCCTGGGAAATGACCCGGACATTTTTTCCTAAGACGCTTCTTATTTCTTTTTTTAATATTGGATAATGCGTGCAGCCCAAAATCAATGCATCCAATTTTTTATTTATCAATGGTTTTAAATATTTTAATATAAATGGTTTTACTAGCTTGATGTCCCCCTCCTCGACGAGAGGCACAAACATCGGAGCGGCGTTTTGAAAAGTTTTAGTTCGGCTGTTTAGTTTTTTTATTTCTGCAGGAAAGGTATTTGAAGCAACTGTGCCGAGTGTGGCCAATACTCCGACTCTCTTAAAAATAGAAGCGGCCTCCGCTGCTGGAATCAATACGCCCAAGACTTTGCGGTCCTTAAAATTTTTCGGCAAATATTCTTTCTGGATTTGTCGCAGAGCTCTGGCGCTGGCGGTATTGCAAGCAATAATAACAATTGCGCAATTTTCTTTACGAAAAAGATAGTCTATGGCTTCTTGAGTAAATTCATATATTGCTTTATGGGACTTATTCCCATAGGGGACTCTTTTTGTGTCTCCATAGTATACATAATCATATTCTGGCATTGCTTTTCGTATTGCCCTACCAACGATGAGCCCCCCCAAGCCCGAATCAAAAATTCCAATTTTCATTTGCTTATTTTAGCACATAATATTTATCCACATGTCATTGATTATTCAATTTTCAGCCCAGTATGTCAATAGGTATATCTCAAAATACCCTTATTTTACAACGTATATTCAACTTGACAGATGGTAAAAATGTAGCATAACTATTGACTTTTACATGCCGGCATGCTAATATATAGGAGTTAGTCAAAGTTTGGCTGAAATGACAGTTGCGATGTTGGCGGAGCATACACCGCCCAAATATGAAAAAAAACAATTTAATACGTTTTGCCCAGTCTCTGGTATTTTTACCTGTTATGACTATGTCGTTAACGGTACCAAATATCCATAGTAATATGGGGATCGCGCAGATCGTATTGAGCCAAAAAGTGAATAAGGAAGAGGACGCACATGCCCAAATCCTAAAAGCCAAAGCGGATGCCATTGATGGCTATTTCGCCGAGCACGACATGCCCCTAGAAGGGACGGGGATGAAAATGGTGGAGGAAGCAGAAAAGAACGATCTTGACTGGCGCCTCTTACCGGCTATTGCGGTACGAGAGTCTACCGGAGGGAAAAATGACTGTAATAAAGTAAAAAATAATGCCTTCGGTTGGGGGTCTTGCAAGATAGGCTTTAAGTCAACTGATACGGCCATTGAAACAGTGGCGAGAAATTTGGGCGGAAACAACCCAAATACTTCTCATCATTATGACAACAAAACGACCAAGCAAATCCTCCGCGCCTACAACCCGCCTTCGATCGTTCCTCGTTACGCCGAGCAAGTTATCTCCATAATGGATGCGATTGGAGATGCGGAAGTGACAGAGATAGCTAATAGTTAAAAAAGTATTATAATTTTGTTAAGTCATTATTATCAAGTTTTCTAATCTAGAAAAAGATATGAAAAATAATAAGGGGTTCATCGTGCCGTTACTAATAGCAATTATTGCTGTATTGGTTGTTGGGGGCGGTGTATATTTTAATTATATAACAGAAACACCTACTATAATTAATGATATCGAAAGACCAGAAACAAATACTTCAAACCTGAAAACATACACAAATACGAAAGATGGATATAGTTTTCAGTATCCAGAAAAATTATCTCTTTCTACTTCAGGTGAAGTAATAAATCTTTCGCATAGCATCTTTTTTGATAATTATGCTGGCGGTTGTGATTTGAAAGGTGATTCTGCGTTGTCAAAAACATTAAAAGATTTTGATTTGTCTATAAAAATTATGCCAGGCGCAATAAATCCACCTTATACTTTTGATGGTAGTTATTCTAAGGGTATACTAAATGGGAAATGGTTTTATGTAGGGGCAGAAGGTTGTGGACAAACAAGCTATTATTTTCCCATACCGGGGAATAGAACCCTTGTTGTTACTAAAGCTGAAATACAAATTTTATCAAACGAAGTCCCCAAAGATATTAAGGCAAAAATTACGGCCATTCCTGGAGCAATATGGTCTGATGAAGCAAAAGTTATCCTAGATCAAATTCTTTCCACTTTCAAATTCACTAAATAATGCAATATACGCTATAGCGTATATTGCAAGCTAAAGAAAAACGAACGCCTGGCGTTCGTTTTTCTTTAGCTTTTTTTGTTTTAATTATCTGTATTTTTCTAAAACTTCTTTAAGCTCTGGCAGATTTTTTTGAACGATATCCCAAATAGTCTGGTAATCAACGTCAAAATAGTGGTGAATTATTTTATCGCGCAAGCCGGCAACATCACGCCAAGGTAAGCTTTATCTTTGTCCATAAAATACTTTTAGATCTTTAAGCATATTTGGCTTCATGTATTTACTGGCGCCATTTTCCGTAACCACATCAACTTTCTTATGGAGTAAATCCTTTAAATCATTTTCCAATCCAATCAGATCCAAAAGCGAAAAAGGACGATTGTAGTCAATCATAATATCCACATCGCTGTCCGCCCTTTCTTCACCCCTGGCGAACGAACCAAAAACACCTGCATATTTTATTCGGTATTTGTCGAAAATGGGTTTAGTTTTAAGTCTTAACTCGTCTAGAGTCATGCCGACATTATAACACGAAAAACTATTCCAGGTAAACCAATGTCATCTTCTGGTCCTTTGGCTCAAAGAGAGTTATCTGAAAATTATAATTTTTACCAAGTTCTAGCTTTTCGCGAAGTTTGGCTTCGGAGGCAAAGGTGGAGTTGTGCACCAGTCCGGCGACGCCTTCCTTGATGGATACCAGCGCTCCGTGCTTGTTGTATTTGATGACTACGCCTTTGATGATGTCTCCCTTCTTTAGCTTTCCTTCAAACTCTTTCCAAGGGTTTTCTTTGAGAGCCTTGATGGACAAAGAAATTTTACCGTCTTTTATTTCAATTACTTTCGCTTTTACTTTGTCTCCAACTTTGAAAATATTACGAGGATCTTCTACCAGCCCCCAGTCAAGCTCGGAAATGTGCACTAAGCCTTCCAGCCCGTCTTCGAGCTTCAGGAATACTCCGAAGTCAACTATCCCAGCCACCGTGCAGTCGAGGCTGTCGCCGACATTATACTTGCTCAAGATTTCTTTCTTTTCCTCCGGGTTGCTGTCTTTTTCTGAAAAGATTAATTTTCCTTCTTTCGGCAGAGTGGAGATAATCATCACCGAGATGTGCTCTCCGACTAATTTTTTTAATTCTTTCAATATTTTGTCTTTGTCTGAATCCAAGACGCGAGGGTAATGGTTGGCTTTCAGCTGAGAAGCGGGCAGAAACCCTTGGATGCCCTGCCACTCCAGGATAAGGCCACCTTTGTTGGCATCTTTTACTTCCAGATTCAAGATTGTTTTTAGCTTGATGGCTTTTTCCGCCTCACTCCAAGAGAGAGCTTGCTTGGCTTCTTTTAGGGAAAGTTCTACATAGCCATCTTCATTTTCTACGTCAACGATTTTTGCCTTAATGATATCGCCGAGGTTGATTTTATTAATGACATCTTTTGCGTTGATAAATTCTCGGCCGTAAATGATACCGGTGCCAAAGGGCGCCAGGTCCACATAAACAGAGGACTTTTCCACTAAAATAACAGGACCTTCTACTAGAGACTCAACTTCTGGCCTGCTCGCACTGCGCTCGGTGATAGAGGAGAGGACTAAGTTTTCTTTTATTTCTTCTTCCATAAATAATTCGTTCTAAAATTAAAACATCCGCCTTGAAGCGGATATAAGGTATTAGGTTTTGTCCGACCCAAGTCGGGACAAGGTTACCCTAAATCCATGCTTTTAATACTTTTACTCTATCAAAAATCATGCTATAATGCAACTAATGATAATCACAAATTTTGGCAAACAGTTTTTTAAGATCCAACAGGGGGAGATGGTTTTGGCATTTAATCCTGTCAGCAAGAGTTCTAAAACAGGCATCTTGGCGCATTTTGGCGCGGACATTGCCTTGGTGACTACTAATCATCCCGACTACAATGGTGTAGACCAGCTTTCACATGGTGAGCGAGAGCCATTCATTGTCAAAGGGCCGGGAGACTATGAGGTGAAAGAAATTTTCATCAAAGGAGTATCGTCGGACGCCTTGATTGCAGATAAAAAATATATCAATACTATTTATTTGTTCTCTTTGGATGGCATCAACATCGCTTTTCTGGGTGCTTTAGCCAATTCTGAATTTTCCAAAGAATCCCGCGAGGCGATAAATAGCCCCGATGTTCTTTTTGTTCCGATTGGTGGCAAGGGGATGCTCGATGCGAAAATGGCAGCCAAACTAGCTTCAACCCTTGAACCGAAATTAATAATCCCTATGGACTATGATGAAAGTTCCTTGAAAGTATTTTTGAAAGAAATAGGGGAAGAGAAGGCTGAAGTGGTAGACAAGCTGACCTTGAAGCGAAAAGATTTAGAAAACAAAGAGGGAGAAGTGGTAATATTGAAAGCAACATAGCAGATAGTGCTTTAGGCGCTATCTAGCGCCTAAAGCACTATCTGCAAAAAAGTATGAAAAAAATAATTTACAATATTAGAAATCGGTCAGAAAGGGTAAGGAGGCATATTTTATATGTTTTGGTTTTTTGTTTCGCGATTATTTTATTTTTATTGTGGGTATATTCTTTAGGAAATTAACACATAGCTTATGGCCAAAAAATCTTCCAATCAGGAACCAAATGAAGAAACAAAGATAGACACGATCTTGCCTGTGGACGTGGTGGCAGAAATGAAAGAATCCTATTTGGCTTATGCCATGTCGGTCATTACTTCGCGCGCCTTGCCGGACGTCCGGGACGGGCTCAAGCCGGTGCACCGCAGGATTTTGTTTGCGATGAATGAAATGGGCCTCAGCTCTTCCGCCCGTTTCAGAAAGTCTGCGGCTATTGTCGGAGACGTGCTAGGAAAATACCATCCGCATGGCGACACCGCTGTCTATGATTCTATGGTGGGCATGGCCCAAGAATTTTCTTATCGTTACCCTCTGGTCTTAGGGCAAGGCAACTTCGGCTCTATCGACGGCGACAACGCGGCGGCTATGCGTTATACCGAAGCAAAAATGTCTAAAATTTCAAGCGAGCTTTTGCGCGATTTAGAAAAAGAAACAGTGGACTTTCGTCCGAACTACGACCAGACCCGCAAAGAGCCCATCGTCTTTCCTTCAAATGTGCCGGCCTTGCTCTTGAACGGCACGCTCGGTATCGCTGTCGGTATGGCGACCAACATCCCTTCGCACAACCTAGCCGAAGTGCTGGACGCGACAAATTATTTAATCGAAAACGAGGAAGCCACTACCGAGGACTTGATGCAGTTCGTCAAAGGTCCGGACTTTCCGACGGGCGGGATCGCTTATGGTTCCAAGGACATGCTGCATGCCTACGGCACCGGGCGGGGTGGAGTGGTGTGCCGCGGGGAAGCGGAAATAGTGGAGCAGAAAGACGGAAACTTTTCCATCATTATCACCTCCATTCCTTTTCGGGTGAATAAATCCAACCTAATAGTAAGCATTGCGGAATTGGTGCAAGAGAAAAAGCTGGAAGGGATCAAAGGGCTTCGCGACGAATCTGCCAAAGACATCCGCATCGTCATCGACTTGAAGCCGAGCGCTCATCCGGAAAAAGTTTTAAATTATATTTATAAAAATACCCAGCTGGAGTCAAATTTCAATTTCAACATGGTGGCTTTGGTAGACGGAGTTCCTCAGACACTGTCCCTCAAGTCTATCTTGGCTCTGTTTATCGAGCACCGCAAGGAGATCGTGAAGCGCCGAAGCGCCTATGACCTAAGGAGGGCGCAAGAGCGCGAGCATATCCTGCTTGGCTTGAAAAAGGCCTTGGATAAAATAGACAGAGTCATCACCGTTATCCGCGGGTCCAAGAATTCTCAAATCGCCAAGCTTAATTTGATGAAGGAGTTTAAGTTTTCTGACCTGCAAGCAACAGCTATTCTGGAGATGAAGCTGGCCAAGCTCGCCGGGTTAGAACGCAAAGCAGTGGAAGATGAGCTCGCGGAAAAACAAAAATTTATCGAAGAAATGAAAGATCTGCTTTCCAGTCCGAAAAAAATATTAAAAACAATCGCGGGAGAATTAAAAGAAGTCAGAGAGAAATACGCAGATGAACGCCGGACAAGGATAGTCAAGGGCGGAGTGAAAGAAATTTCCGACGAAGACTTGATCCCCGAAAAAGAAACAATGCTGGTGCTTACCGCCGGAGGCTATGTCAAGTGCACAGACCCGGCTGAATATCGCGCCCAGAAAAGGGGCGGGGTAGGAGTAGTGGACCTTGAAACCAAAGAAGAAGATTTTGTGACGATGCTTGTCTCCGGCTCTACCCACAGCAATTTGCTTTTCTTTACAAACCTCGGCAAAGTTTACCAAATGAGAATGTACGACATCCCCGAAGGCCGCCGAGCCACCCGAGGCAAATCCATCATGAACTTTTTGGCGCTCGGGGGTGAAGAAAAAGTGACTTCTATTTTGGCCTTGCCGAAAGACTTGGGAAAGTCTCCATCCTCGCTCATGCTGGTCACTAAAAACGGCACAGCTAAAAAAATGTCTTCTGAGAGTTTCAAAGATGTGCGCCGAAGCGGGATTATCGCTATCCGCCTAGACAAAGACGACCAGCTCATCTCGGCGCTTTCCACCGAGAAAGGGGATGAAGTTATGATCGCAACGGCCACCGGCCAATCTATTAGATTTAAAGAATCCGACGTGCGGGAGATGGGCAGAACAGCCGGAGGAGTAAGCGGGATCAGGCTGGGCAAAAACGACGAAGTGATCGGAGTGGATGTGATAAAATCCAGCCAGAAAAAGCCGGGCGAGACTGGCGCGTTTCTGACCATGAGCGCCAACGGCTTCGGCAAGAAGACCAGCTTGAAAGAATATAAAGTGCAAAAGCGTGGTGGCTCGGGAGTGAAGACTGCAAAAGTGACTCCGAAAACCGGCAAGCTCATCGTGGCAAAAGTTTTAAACGGCAACGAAGAAGAGCTGATAGCCATGTCCAAGAAAGGCCAAGTCATCCGCACCGCGCTCAAAGACATTTCCTCCCTCGGCCGTCAGACCCAAGGCGTGACCATCATGCGCCTTCGCGCGGGCGACGGCATCGCCTCGCTCGCTTGTATATGACCACCTCGCTCCGACCAAAGTCGGAGCACTCCTCCTCATTAAGGAGGAGAGGGTTCAGTGATTCCTCCCCTCCTTGTGGAGGAGGGGTTTGGGGTGGTGATATGTTATAATATAAGTATGTTCACTGACCCGGTAAAAAATTTAAAAGCCTTCGGTCTAAGAGAAGATAATATCGTGGCAGACTTGGGCGCGGGGACGGGGTATTATGCGGTGACAGCCGGAGAGCTTGTCCCCAGGGGGAAAGTATACGCCGTTGAGTTGCAAAAAGATTTTTTAGATACAATAAAAAGCAGAATTCTAGAGCGTCGGCTGAAGAATGTGGAAATTATTTTAGGAGATGTGGAAGTACCCGGAGGGACAAAGATAGGCGACGGAGTAGCTGATGCGGTCATCGCTTCTAACATCCTTTTTCAAGTGGAGGACAAAGAAAATTTTATCGAAGAAATAAAAAGAATATTAAAGCCCAAAGGCCGAGTAATGCTCATCGACTGGTCCGAGGCTTCTGTCATGAATGGGACGGCTGTCGTTCCCGAAAATAGCGCCCGAGAGATGTTTCTGAAAAAGGGGTTCACGGCAGAGAGGAATATAGATGCAGGAGCGCATCATTATGGTATGATATTAGTTAGGTCATAATCATGAAAGGAAATTTTCAAATAATTATTTTAATCGTTTTTATTGTCGCCGCTATTTTGGGTGTTTTAGTGTTCTCCGGCGCTATCCCGATAGGGAACACCAGCACTGGTAGCTTGGGCAAGGTGGTCCTGTGGGGGACTGTCCCTACCACAGTCATGTCTTCTGCCATGAAAGATTTTAATGATGCCAACCCCACTTTTTCTGTAACCTATGTGCAGAAATCCGCCGATACTTTTGACCAAGACCTACTGGAGGCCACCGCTTCGGGTACAGCGCCGGACCTTTTTTTCTTGCCGGACGATTTAATTTTTCATTATGCTAATAAAATTTTTACTATTCCGTATCAGAGTTTTCCTTTAGACACATTTAAAAACAATTTTGCCGGGGCAGGAGAAGTTTTCTTAAACGCCAATGGGATTCTGGCTTTTCCGATGTCCATCGACCCACTGGTGATGTATTACAACAGAAGCATGCTTGATGCCAACGGGATTATCTACCCTCCGACCTACTGGGATGAGATGGTAAAAATGGTACCTACAATAACCAAAAAAGACGACACAAATAAAATAATAAAAAGCGGGATTGCTTTTGGGCAGTTTACCAACGTCACTCATGCCAAAGACATCCTGGCCACCTTGTTTATGCAAGCGGGGAACCCCATCATCAGAGAGCAGGGCGGGGTTTCTAGCTCCACTTTAGACTCTTCCATCGGTAATTTTAATCTTCCTTCGATTTTAAAATTCTATACGGATTTTGCAGACCCAGCCAATTCTTTGTACTCTTGGAATAAATCTTTTCCAGATTCCAGTGATGCTTTTTCCAAAGAAGACCTGGCTTTTTATTTTGGTTATGCCGGCGAGCTTCAAACTCTAGTCAACAAGAACCCAAACCAGAACTTTTTTGTGGCTAGCATGCCTCAGATCAGAAGCTCTAGTTTCAAGTTAACCGGAGCGAGGGTAGTGGGGCTGGCGGTTTCCGCTTCATCTAAAAATATTAACACCGCCTTTCTGGCTGCGAACCTGATGGCCATGAGTGATTTTGCCTCAAAGCTGGCTGGCGCCACTGGAGTGGCACCAGCCCGCCGAGACTTGCTGGCCATAAAGCCCGAAGACGCTTACTCGCCCATTTTCTACAGTTCCGCCCTCTACGCCCAAAGCTGGCTGGACCCTTCACCCAAAGACACCGATGCGATCTTTGGCGGGATGGTCAACGCGGTGCTTTCCGGCAGTATGCCGGTGACAGAAGCTATCAAAGACGCCAATGCGAAGATGAGTCTTTTACTATTTAAATAATTAGGGACTAGGTTCTAGGTTCTAGAAAAAATACATGAAAAAAACAACCAAATTTTTAATCAATCTATCAATATTTTTAATTCTAGTTATGCCGGCTCTTTCTTTAGCCGAAGGGTTGGTGCCGTGCGGAACGACAGCTAATCCAACGTCTTGTGATTTTGTTCAGCTGATGAGTCTTGTCAATACAGTAATTAATTTTCTCCTTTTTAAGATGGTTGTCCCGATCGCCGCCATAATGTTCGCTTATGCTGGGTTCCTGCTAGTGACCGCGGGCGGGGAAGCAGCTCATGCGCGGACCAAAGCGAAAAGTATTTTTACCAACGCCGTCCTGGGGCTTATCTTTGCCGTGGCAGCTTTCCTTATTATTCGAACGATATTATCAATTTTGGGCTATGAGGGTAACTGGATTGGTTTTAATCCTATAAAATAAGATGTATAATAAAGAGATGAATTTTGTTAAGAGAAATTGGGGGAAAATTATTTTAGTCACTTATACTTTTATTTTTCCTGTTGTTTCTTTTGCGGAAACGATAGGAACAGAAGCCCCTGGGGGTAAAATCGTTGATCCCTTAGGGAAAAAATTTGCAGATGTGCCAGCTTTAATTAAAGCTCTTCTAGAGGGCGCACTTAGAATCGGCATGCCTATCGTAGCTTTGGCTATCATCTACTCTGGTTTCCTTTTTGTGTTCGCAAGGGGTAACTCGGAAAAAATAACTAAAGCCAAAGATGCGCTCCTGTATACCGTTATCGGCGCCGCAATATTATTAGGTTCATGGGCTATCGCCAAGATGATCCAGGCGACGGTGACGGGACTTGGGTCATAAATTTATGAAAAAAACATTAAAACATCTTTTTTTAATTTCTCTAGCGGTTCTTTTACCAGTTGTCGCTTTTGCTGCTACTTGTCCAGCGGGAACTGTTCCTAATTCTAACGGGGTATGTGCCCTAGATATTCCTTCTAGTGTGTCTCCAGGTATAAGCTATTTCATATATCAGTTTCAGCAAATCTTGAATTCAATCATCCCCGTCTTGGTAGCCATCGGCGTGGTTTATTTTGTCTGGGGGGTGGTACAGTATGTTATCAACGATAGTGAAGAAGCCAAGAAAAAAGGCAAAGACAGGATTATTTACGGTATTATCGGCTTTGCGGTTATCGTTGGCATATGGGGATTGGTAAATATTATTGTCAATACTTTCGGGCTAGGTGGAGCTATCCCTCCAAAGCTAGATATAGCGGCTACAGGAGGCGCGTCTTGCTCGGCCATCACCAGCACTTCAAAGTTCCAAGATGTTTTGTGTTACATAACCGGCATCATCAACAATTCTATAATTCCTCTAATCTTCGCAGTGGCTACGGTTATGTTCGTTTGGGGCGTGGTGCAGTATTTCGTTATAAATGCCGATGAAGAAAAGAAAAGGGCGCAAGGCAAGCAGTTCATGATCTGGGGGATTGTCGCCCTCGCGGTGATGCTGTCTGTCTGGGGATTGGTCGGGATCCTGGGCGAGACCTTTGGGGTGGGTGTTTCCGCCCTTCCCCACGTGACTCCACCGAAGTAGGTTGCTTCAATTTTTAGCAGAAGGTATAATTAAAAGATATTATTATTAGGTCGCATTTTCCGCCAAAGGCGGATAAAATTATTAGAAAGTATTTTTAGTAAAATTTATGAAAAAGAAATTAATTGTATGGTCAGGTGCGGTTTTGAGTTTTGCTCCGGTCGTTGCTTTGGCAGCATCTGTAGGAACTACTCCTATTGTCCAAAGTGGAACAGTAGTAGATGCAAATACGTTATTCATGAGGATTAACGAAATTCTTAATGGAGTTGTTCCGGTTATGATTGCCTTGGCGGTAGTTTACTTCGTCTGGGGCGTAGTGCAATACGTTATCGCTAGTGATGAAGAAGCTAAAAAGACAGGCCGAAACAGGATAATTTACGGCATCATTGGTTTAGCTGTTATCATTGCACTATGGGGACTTGTAAGAATCTTAACTACCACTTTCGGTCTTCAAAACGCTAACTCTGATACTATTAATTTACCGACAGTAAACATTAGTCCTACTAGGTAGTTTCATAAAATATGGATTTATTGTCCGCGAAAATTGCTTATGCGGCAGGAAGCACTAGCTTAAATGGATTTATCGGAAAAGTCGACACAATGATCATAAATCCGCTGATTGACCTTTTGTTTGCGCTAGCTATCGTGTATTTTCTTTATGGGGTATTTGAATTTCTCTCCAACCAGGAAAATGAAGAAAAAAAAACAACCGGCAAGAGCCATATGATGTGGGGGATTATCGGCATTGTGATAATGATGGGGGTTTGGACTATCCTTGGAATTGTCTTGAACACCATGGGAATATCTAAATCAGAAATAGATCCGGAAAACAGCAAGGTAAATTTGAGCCAATGACCCCTACCCAACCTCCCCCTTAATAAGGGGGAGGCGAAGGAGGGGGTCTATATTGAAACTTAAAAGAGGCATTCACTGAAACGGTGAATGCCTCTTTGCGCCGGCCAGCGCGATTTATGGCCGATTACTTTTTACCAATTCAACTGGGTCACTTTAACCCCAGTTGCTGAAGAACCCCTAGTCCGGCTGACGAAGTGCCAGCCGCGATGGAGCTTTTCTACCCGGTTGACTATTTTCCCGGGCTTGTCTTTCCACTCGTTTCCAAGTGGGTCGACAAATAAAACTTCTCCTCCCAGGGGCTCACAGATAAGTGGCCCTCCTTTGTATTCGAACGAAATTATCGACCCTTTCTCAAAGGTCAATAATTTCGTTGAGGGGGGTGGGATCGGTGCAACAATATTTGCCACCGAGCTTGCCGGTGGCTTGTTCGCCGGTAGGTAATATTTGTAGTACAAAATAAAACCTACCACCAGTAATGCCACAATCCATATCCAGGGGATGTGGGGCATGCTGGGACGCGATGGCCGCCAAGTAGACTTGATTAAGAAGGCGCCCCCCACAATGAGAACACAAATAATTGCAGTTAACATTATTTGTCTCCTTTCTGAACGTTAATTACTGGCGTTACATTACTGCCTAAAACCAGTGTGCCGGTTACCTTTGCGAGCTCCTTGATAGCCTCTGCATTTATACGAACATTTGCATCAGGAACTAGTTCTGTAATGTTACCGTCTTTATCTGTTTTTGCGAGACCAGTTGTTGTAAGGCGTTTTTTTTCAGCCTTAGCTGCAATCTTTACAGTCTTAGCCGAACCTTCAGCGTCATGCACTTTTGCCTTGGCGTTTTGTTGTGCTACAGATACGCCAATTACTGAATCATTAAGTTTGTGAGTAAAAATAATTGGCTTGACATAGGCGTCATTTATCATGACGCCCCAACCACCGGTTTCCGCTTCCTTTTTTAATACCACCTCAAGTTCTCTGCTTGTGTCGTTTAGGGTCAGTGCCGCCTTCGCCGGTGTGATATTGGCAAATTTTTCACCGAACAGTTCAATAGCTTTATCCGCTAAGATTTTTCGGCAATTTTCAATACTCCCCATTACTCCAAAAAATGTGATTGCATCTTCAATGTGCCAGCTTACAACTGGCACAACTTCCGCCACCATGGCGACGTTGTAAGGATCATCCTTAAGAGCTACGTCCACGGGGTCCGGGTTAGGAATGTCTGTGGGGCCTGGTTGCCCGAATTTTACTCGGATTGGCGGGAACATTTTGTCTGGAACTTTTCCATCATCGCGGAAAATCTTTTCCGGATCCGCTGGAAGTTCGTCCTGAAAAACTGTTCCTCTTTCTTTTTTTACGGAAATTATTCCAATAGGAGCAAAATACAAACCAGAACCTTTTTTCAGGTTTTTGATTGGTCTGTCAAAAAATGTCATCATGCCTATTTCGTCCTGTTTAGTTGTACTAAAACTAAGGACTAAATATGCCACAACTAATGCTAATAAAACCCACCCTAAGTTAATTTCATGGAAGTTGACTTCTCTAGCCATCAACTTTTTACTGATGATGACCAAAACAACTAACACCACAGCAACTATTACTCTTGCAAACTTTTCCATTTCTTCCTCCTTGCGCCAAGCGCGGTTGTTGCGCTCACGCGCGAGTCCAAAGTTTTCACAGGCAACGCCTGTGTATTTATATCTTTTGAACATAGGAAACTCCTATGTATTTTTTTATTTTCAAGCAACTTAAGTCAACTCATATTGTATCATACCAAAACGAAAAAGTCAAGATTGACATAGAGATAAAAAAACATATAATAGCCTTATATTCATACGAAAAAGGATCCGAAAGGTGTTGGTGCCTTAGGAGCCTTTTTCTTTTTTACCCCATTTTATATAAGATTTTATATTCTCAATATAATCATAAAACTCTGAACCTAATTTTTTATACAACGAAGAAGCAAATTTTTTATTAGGAAAAAGTATTTTGTAAAATTTATTTTTCTTGATTAAATAATCTACTAACTTTTTATAATCACCATCACCGGAAATTAGTACCACTTTATTAAAATTTTTATTATCAATAAGATTTTTCATAACTTCAAACACAATATCCGTGTCTACGTTTCCCTTTTTCTCAGCTTTTAAATTTTCATTATGTTCTTTAAATAAAACAATAAATCCAGCTTTTTGTAGATTATTGTATAAATCTTGTTGTCCTTCTGCAATATATCCTAAAAAATAATAAGCTTCAGTAATATGATATTTGTCCCTAAGATAAATTCGTAATTTATAGTGATCAATTTTCCATTTATCACCCATTGTTCCAAGATAAAGATTTTGTCCATCAATAAAAGCTAAATTTGATTCTTTGAAAAATTTCATACACTTATTATCTCAAATCTTTTATTTCTTTTCAATATACATGAACTTGAAAATAAAAAAAATCCCCAAATCGGGGATTTTTTCAACTAAGTTTTTACGGACTTTTTAGCGGGGTTTCGTGGTATCTCTTGCTGGCGCCGAAAATCTTTCTGATAAAGATAACTAACAGCAAAATAATTATCGCGAGCATTACCCATTGGATCAGGCCGGAAGGCAGGAATGTGCCTGGCGCCCCGAGGATAGCTGCAGAAGCGAGGTTGCTGGTGTTAAAATTTGCATCATCCGCATCTGCGCTTGTGGTATTTTGTGTTTGGTTTGAATTCTCGGAAGAATTTGTATTACTGTAGGCATTATTGTTCTCCGTAGTCGTGGCGTTTTTGGTTATTTTATAGGAAGGATTGTTGTTGCTAGTTGTAGACTCGGGAGTGTTTACAGTAAAGAATTCTGAATTGGAATATCCTCCGCCTGGAGGTCTATTGAAAACATTAACATAAAACCCGTCTGTGTTGACCGTGTCGCCAGGATATAATCGAACCAAGAGGTGAGAATTGTCAATGAAAATCGTAGCTCTGTTTGAGCCGTTCACTCTGGCAATCGAGCTTGGGGTGAATCCATTGCCGATGATTGACACTACAACATTTGCTCCGGCATTGTTGTTGCTGGAGTTCGGACTGATAAATGAAACGTAAGGCGTAGGGTTGTCAAACTGGCCACTGACCGTCACCGCGAAAGCGCTGGCGGGAGTGACTAGCAGGCTAAAAGCCAACATCGATAGCACCTTAAAGCCCAAAAACATTTTGTTGTTATTGATTTTATTCATACATGTAGAGTATAGCACTTATTAGTATAAATGTCAAGGGGCTGAATTAATTTGGTGCGTCGGGAAGGATTCGAACCTTCGTAGCCCGAAGGCGACAGATTTACAGTCTGTTGTAATTGACCACTCTACCACCGACGCGTATTATTAAATTAACACAAAATAATATCTTTTGCACCTTTTGATTTACCAAAACTTGTTGTTTTTAATAAATTATGGTATTATAAAATATATTTAAAAAGGCCTTAGGGCTTTTTTGTTTAATTCGCAAGAAAAAAATTATGGAAATTAGAAACATCGCAATCATAGCTCACGTGGACCATGGCAAGACGACCTTGACCGATGCGTTGATGAAACAAAACGGTGGGCTACAAGACGAGGGGGTGTCAATGGATTCAAACGATCTGGAAAAAGAACGCGGGATCACAATTTATTCTAAGAATACTTCCATCTACTACAAAGACACGAAAATAAATATCGTGGACACTCCGGGCCACGCGGACTTTGGTAGTGAGGTAGAGCGCGTGTTGCGCGCCATTGATTCGGTGCTTTTGCTGGTAGATGCCGTTGAGGGTCCGATGCCTCAAACCAGATTTGTTTTGAAGAAATCTTTAGAGCTCGGACTGAAGCCAATCGTGGTGATAAACAAAATAGACAAACCAGCCGCCGACCCGCACAGAGTGCACGGTGAGATTTTAGATTTATTTTTTGAATTAGGCGCGAATGAAGAGCAGGCAAATTTTGAAACAGTTTACGCTATCGGCAGGCAAGGCCTGGCGTTTAAAGAATTACCCCCACCCGGCCTCCCCCTTGCCAAGGGGGAGGAGCAAGGAGGGGGTCTTTCTCCGCTTTTAGATGTGATTTTAGAAAAAGTGCCAGATGCAAGCCAAAGCCTTGCTTTGGCAAGCTTGCCAAAGTCGGACTTTGGCGAACAAAAAATGTCCGCGCAAGTTTTCAATTTGGGCTACGACAACTTCCTGGGTCGCATGGCAGTGGCCAGAATATATTCTGGCAAAATGCAAACTTCCAGCCAGATCTTTGTCAAAGGAGAAAACGGCACTCGTAAAGGAAAGATCACAAAACTTTTTGTTTTTGAAGGCATAAACAGGAAAGAAACGGACTTTGCAAATTCCGGGGACATTGTACTTTTGGCCGGAATTCCGGATATTTATATCGGCGAAACTTTATGCGAAGACGAAAGCGTGGAGCCCTTGCCACACATCGCTATTGATGAGCCGACCCTCTCGCTTAATTTTCTAGTGAACGATTCTCCTTTTGCGGGGAAAGAAGGCAAATTTGTAACTTCCAGACAGATCAAAGAAAGATTGGAAAAAGAATTAGAGATCAACGTCGGACTGAAAGTTGATTTTTCACCTGACCAAGGGGACAACAAAATGGGACCTTCGTTTTTCAAAGTTTACGGCCGGGGAGAGCTTCATGTCGCGATCCTTTTGGAAAACATGCGCAGAGAAGGTTTTGAAATGCAAGTTTCCCAGCCGGAAGTTATTTTTAAAGAAAAAGACGGAGTGAAAACAGAACCCTTTGAAGAATTGGTGATAGACGTGCCGATGGAGTTTTCCGGCAGTGTTATTGAAAAGATCGGCAAAAGACGCGGGATTATGAAAGACATGGTGGAAAAAGAAGGCATCGCCAGAGTTGTTTTTGACATTCCCACTCGCGGACTTTTGGGCTACCGTAGCGAATTTATCATAGACACTAAAGGCGAGGGAATAATGAGTTCTAGGGTTACCGGTTTCAAAGAATATGCGGGAGAAATTAAAAAAAGAGAGTATGGATCCATGACTTCCATGGTGGCCGGCAAAGCGGTTGCCTTTTCTCTTGCAAATCTACAAGAACGTGGTATATTGTATGTAGACCACGGTACGGAAGTTTACGAAGGGATGGTGGTGGGCAATGTTTTGAAGGGAGACGACATGTCTGTCAACCCGACAAAAGGAAAACAGCTCACCAACATGCGAGCTTCCGGCACAGATGAAGCGATAACCCTGAATCCTGTTTTCACTTTGAGTATCGAGCGGGGATTGGAGGTTATGAACAATGATGAGTATTTAGAAATCACCCCGAAGTCGGTTAGGCTTCGCAAAAGATGTTTGACTGAGCTTGATAGAGTAAAAGCAAAAAGATAACCCACGCCACGGCGGGGTAAAAAAATATGCCAACCATAACTTTTAAACCTCAAAAAATAACTAAAAAAATAACTTCACATCTGGCCGACAGAGCTTTGGATGTTATTATGAATCGCTTTGGCTTGACTCCGGACGGCCAGAAAAAGACTCTGGAGGAGATAGGGAAAAAATACAAAATTACTCGAGAGCGTGTTCGCCAGGTAGAAGAAGCGGCCATGAATCTTATCAAAAAGTCGGATGCTTATAAAAACGAGCAAGCTATTTTTGATGAGCTGAAGCAAATCGTGCACAACTTAGGATCGATAGTCGCCGAGCATGAATTCTTGCCTTACATTTCCAAAGATAAAAATACTCAAAACCACATCAATTTTTTCTTGGTGCTGGCGGATGTTTTCAAGAAGCACCGAGAAGACGATCATTTTCATACCCGTTACAGCGTAGACGACGCCATGGCGGACAAAGTCCACGAGGCTCTGCGCAAGCTCTACGCCAGCTTGAAAGATGAAGACTTGATACCGGAAACGGAAATGATTAAAAAGTTTTTTGATCAAATGAAAGATTGTGCTACAGAATGCCGGGATGCGGAAATGGCTAGAAGATGGCTGTCTATTTCTAAAACTATTGCCAAAAATGAACTAGGAGAATGGGGCAAGGCTTCTTCGCCGAACATCCGTACTCGCGGAGTCAAAGATTACGCCTTTTTGGTAATGAGGCGCCATGGCTCCCCGATGCATTTCAAGGAAGTCGCGGATTCTATTTCTAAAACCTTTGGCAAAAAGATTCATTACGCTACTTGCCACAACGAACTTATCAAGGATCCTCGCTTTGTGCTAGTGGGTAGGGGGATGTACGCTCTTGCAGAGTGGGGCTACAAAGCCGGCATCGCTCGGGAAGTTATCCAGGATATCTTAAAAAAGGAGGGAGAGCCTTTATCCAAAGACGAAGTTGTCAAGAGAGTGATGAAAGAAAGATATTTCAAGAAAAATACTATCTTAGTGAACTTAGCTAACTCAAAATATTTCAAAAAGACCAAAAACGGGCTTTACACCATAGCGTAAACATACTAAAATGTAAGCATGGAGGATCCGGTTATCGAATCTATTTTTAATTTTCTAAAAGAAGCTTGGCTTTTTATCGTAGTCATAATTTTAGGCTATTTTATTTGGAAATACAATCTAGAGATGGGGGTTCTGGGCATAGCCGGCACGATATTTTTGGGCTGGCTGGCTTGGAAGTTGTGGCTTCATTATGTTCAGCAAGATTTTATTTCCGGGATAGACTTTGTGCTTTTGGAAATCATTCCACCACGAGAAGTCTTGCGAAGCCCGAAAGCAATGGAACTTTTTTTTACTAACGCCCTTTATCACTGGAGCATTAAAGGAGGGAAGGAAGAGTGGTGGCAAGGTGCCGTGTGGTTTTGGTTTTCTTTAGAGATTGCCTCTATTGACGGACAAGTGCATTTCTATATTCGGACTCCGACGCGTATCAAGGGTCTTATTGAAACGCAGATGTATGCGCAGTATCCTCAGGCGCAAGTGAAAGCGGTGGAGGACTATACTTTAGCAGTAGATAAAATTTCTCCGGAGAGCGATTGGAATGGCTGGGGGTGCGAGTTTAAATTAACGAGGCCCGAAGCCTTTCCAATTAAGACATATGTTGATTATGGACTAGATAAAGATCCCAAAGAAGAATACAAAGTAGACCCTATCTCTCCTATTGTAGAGTTTTTTGGTTCACTAAAGAAAGGGGAGCAGGCATGGCTACAAATTGTTATTACTCCTCCCAAGAAAATGTATCATACTAAAGGTACATGGTTTGGGGAGCATGATTGGGTGACAGAAGTTAGATTCCAAATTGATAAGTTGTTGGCTCCTTATACTAGTGTCAGAGAAGTTGAAAGAGTTGGTGAAGCGGGACTGAAAAGAAGTCGTATCGAAGTTCGTACTCCAGATGTTTATAAAGGAGCAGTAGAAAAAATGAGAGCAAAAACCACTAAGGTAGGCTTTGAAACTGGTATTAGAATTATGTATATAGCTAAAAAGGAAGCGTTTGATTTTAATAATAGGAGAAGTATGCGTCTTATCTTTCGTCAATTTTTAGCCCCTGACAGCAATGAACTTTATCGTATAAATTCTGCTCAGGCGGATTTCTACGGCGGAGTGTTGACAGCATCCCCAGAAACAGTGATGATTTTAGCCGACAGGATGCTTAATGAGTTTCGGGAGCGTGCCTTTTTCCATCTTCCTCTTCGGCATCACATTTTTTCTCAGAATCATTGGCAATGGCCTATCCATGGAGTTCTCGAACTTGATGGTGTGATTAAAGCTTATGCTCATCATAAAACTTTTATTTTAAATGTGGAAGAGCTGGCGACCTTGTGGCACTTCCCAGGCCAGATTATGAAAGTTCCTTCTCTGGAACGCATCGAATCCAAAGAAGCTGCTCCTCCGCCAAACTTGCCGATATAATTTATGGAAAATTTACCAAACGAATTTGTTCAACCCTCGGTGTTGAACAGGAAGAAGATTAGTTTTTACTTATTTTTAATAATTTTCTTTTTAGTTTCTTTTTATTTTTTATTTTTGAGCGCGCCAGCAGACTTTCCGCTTTCGGCGACTGTGCAAATAGAAAAAGGAGCGAGCCTCCGGAGCGTTTCGGCGCTTTTAGAGAAAGAGCATCTTATCCGCTCCAGGGTGGCGTTTGAATTTTTTGTAATAATTTTTAACGGGGAAAAGCACATAATATCCGCCAATTATTTATTTGAAAATAAATTACCTGTTTTTGAAATTGCGAGGAGGATAGCCGGGGGCGAGCACCGTATGGCGCCCATCGTGGTAACGATCCCGGAAGGTTTCAACGCAAGAGAAATTGCGGACACTTTTGCTTTAAAGCTGGCGAATTTTAGCAAAGATAAATTCTTGATGGAGGTAAAAGAAAAAGAAGGTTATCTTTTTCCCGACACATATTTTTTCTTGCCGAATGCTAACGAAACAGATGTCGTAAGGTCTATGACCAACAATTTTCAGAAAAAAATTACCCCATTTCTTTTTGAAATTCTCTCCTTGAACAAAAGCGAAAAAGACATTGTGATAATGGCTTCCCTTGTCGAAGGAGAAGCAAAAGGGGAAACGGATAGGGGAGTCATCGCAGGGATTTTGTGGAAAAGAATATCTATCCACATGCCCCTCCAGGTGGACTCGGCGCCAGAGACTTATAAAATAAAGGGTTTGCCGGAAAATCCGATCGGGAACCCTGGCTTGGCAGCCATTACTGCTTCTATCCGTCCTCAAAATTCACCTTACTTGTATTATCTTCATGATAAAAATGGCATAGTGCATTATGCGAAAACTTTTGCCGAGCATCAGGCAAATATAAAAAAATATTTGAAATAAATATGAGCAAGGGGAGTCCTTGCTCAACCCATATGAGAAAACATAATTTTGCTTTTATCGACATAGAAACCACTGGACTTGATGTTGCCAAGCATGAGATTATTGAGATTGGCTGTGTGCTTACTACGCCGTCGCTCCAGCTTTTAGAAGAGTTGGAATTAAAAATAAAACCAGAAAGTATCGAGAATGCGGATCAAGTTGCCTTAAAGATCAATCACTATGATTCTGAGAACTGGAAGCAGGCCTTAACCTTACGAGAAGCTATGGAAATTCTCGCCGAAAAAACAAAAGATGCAATCATGGTGGGGCAAAATGTCTCCTTTGATTTTAATTTTTTAGAACATGCATTTTCTAAACTCGGGGTAAAAAACAATATGCACTATCATAAGCTGGATACTATTTCCATTGCCTGGGCCAAGCTTCACAATGATGTGGACTTCGAGCATTTTTCTTTACATGAAATGTGCCTGCGCTTTAGCATAGTCAACAAGAATCCTCACACCGCTCTCTCCGACGCGCGGGCCACATTTGAGCTTTACAAAAAGCTGATGAGTCTATAGGATGATTTTATCTATGAGTAAAAAAACCGTTTTTGTAGCCACATACACGAATGAAGGGCTTTCATTTCAGATACACCTCGGTCCATTGAAATTTGAACCGCACAAGAGGGGACGACAACCGAAAGTACCGGTTGCGACGATTTAAAACCAATGCCGCCGAAAGGCGGTTTTGTGTTACCCGAATTCACCACTTGTTTGCCCCTGGGGCGAACTTTGTGCCGGTGGTAAGAGTTTGGCCACCTTCTGCACCCGGTCCAAGCCGTAAGACGAAATTTGAGAGCTTAGCTCGATTTGCTTAACTTTTCAATAATTAAGCAAATATGACCGCTTTATGGCGAGTGGGTAGGCCAGCTTTACATCACATTTCGCGTATGGTACACTAGTGTCATAATCATGAAAAGCAGAAAAAACCTTTTAGAACAGCTTAAAGCCTTGCCCCATTTCAGCAAAAACACTGTTTATCAGCTTGGTAAACAGCTGGGGCTTAAAGATGGCACGGTTGACACTTACATCAGCCGGTTTTTGAAGTACAAAGAACTTATCTGGCTCAATAAAGGACTGTATGTTTCTACCGACTTCTTTGAGAAAAATAAAAACGATATTTCGTATTCGTTTTATCTTGCCAATGTCATACGCACGCCATCCTATGTGAGCTCATGGGCGGCTCTTCAGTATTACAATCTCGCTACGGAAGCGGTCCATTCCATCACCTCGGTCTCACCCAAAGCCACGAGAGATTTCGAAACAAAGGCAGGTAATTTCTCATACCAGTCGATCAAAAAAGATTTGTTTTCCGATTTTTCTCTCACCAAAGGGAAATTTGACTTTTTTATAGCCTCGCCTTCGAAAGCATTATTCGATCTATTATATTTCAGAACGCACCAGTTTCGCGGTATCAAATCGGAAAATATCAAAGCATTGGTTGAGGAACTGCGGATCGATATAGACGAAATGGATAAATCCGAACAGGAAAAATTTTATGTAATGATTAAAAAATACTCCCATGAGTGAACGACTAACATCAATCTTAAAAAGAAAACTGGAAGACCTCGCTAATTACGGGGGGCTTGACGCGGAGACACGACGTAATGCGCTCAAAGAGGAGTTGCAGTATTACGTTCTCAACTTTATTTATCACCATCCGGAATATAACGACTGGATTATGTACGGCGGTTCAGCTCTTCGCATTATTCACGGATTGGATCGTATGTCGGTTGATCTTGATTTTGAAGTCTCCCACGCCGTGACGGAGAAGTTTCTTGAAGAATTGAAAAAAGAAATGGATGAACATTTCGCAAACACCTATGGAACGAATGCCGATTTTCTGACAATTAAAACCACCAAGGGTCGCGGATTACTCCTGAAGTTTACTGTCGGTGAGGAACTTAGCTTCGGTCATTCTTCCAAGCAGATACACATAAAGATTGATCTCAATCACTTCGTCGCGCCGAAAACCGTTACCGAACGCCGGCCAATAAATCGCGATCAGTTATCGTTTGTCATCATCACGTATAACATGTCCGCGCTTATGGCGAGCAAGATAGCCGCCATCTTCCTTCGGGGAACTCGCGGCGTCGGCGATGCGATCTATGAGGAAAAGGGCCGTGATATTTATGACCTTCTTTGGTATATGAATAAGAAAGTGGTTCCCGATTTCGATTATATCAGCGCGAAAGATATCGATATAAAAGACCCTCGCGCACTTTTCGATAAGCTTACGATCCAGATCAATAAAGTAAGCGACAAAAATCTTGAACAGGATCTTGAACCGTTATTCGTGGATAAAAATTATATTCGTAATTGGCTCACGAATTGGCGTGAGAGCTATCTCCGGCTTCTGGATGAATACAAGATTCGTACCATAAAAGAGCTTGAGCGCATCAATATTTACCAGGATCTCCGAACGGATACTTTTTCTTTTATTTATTGGTACAACACCGAAGACGGCGGGTCGGTTAGGGTCGTTTATAATGTCAGCGATTACTGGTTCGATTTCCGGGACGGAGATTTACAGCTTGAAGCGGATAAAAAATTGGAAGATAAGATCGAATTCGGAAGCAACGGTTCGACTAGCCGCCCAACCTCGGAAGAAAAGCTCAAGCAGTACGCGACTCTCTTTTACCGGAAAACCGAAAAATACTTCAAAAAAACCAACGGAGTCATGCTTGGCGACACTATCATTACCAAAGTCATCCGGATGACGGCCGATAATCTAAACCAGAAAGAACAGATCGTGCTCAATAAATCAGCTCTGCTTTCGTGCGAGCTTGATGACTTACTAAAATAGTTATGAAAATAAAAGATTTGCCAAAATCAGATAGACCAAGGGAGAAGCTCATAGCGAAAGGAGCCGAGAATTTAAAGGACTCCGAACTTTTGGCGATTCTTTTACGCACCGGTAAAGCCGGAAAGAACGTTATCGAGATTGCATCGCAAATCTTATCGAAGTATTCCAAGAAGCGGCTGTTACAGATGACGTATGATGATTTATCAAAAATAAGCGGTATTGATTCCGCAAAAGCAACGACGCTTCTTGCCGCCTTCGAACTCTCCAAGCGCGCGCTGGAAGTGAATGACACTAATTTGCCGGTGATCAACACCGCAAAGGATGCGGTGGCACAACTTTCGGATATGCGAGATCTCAAAAAAGAACATTTCGTGGTTTTATATCTCAATGCCAAAAACCAGCTGGTTCATAAAGAAACTATCTCGATGGGAACGCTGAATGCGAACCTCGTCCATCCGAGAGAGGTTTTTGAGCCAGCACTGAAATACTCTGCGGCGCAAATCATAGCCGCTCACAATCATCCTTCTGGAGACCCTAAACCATCGGAAGACGATATGGAGCTCACAAAGAGATTGACCGAGGCCGGAAAAATGATGGGTATCGAGATTATGGATCACGTCATCGTCTCGAAAAATAGCCACTTCAGCTTCAAAGAAGAAAAATTACTATGAGCACCAATATAAAAGATTTAGAAAATAGACTATGGGATGCGGCCGATCATATGCGTGCCAATTCTTCTTTGCGTCTCAATGAATTTGCCGAGCCGGTTTTGGGTTTAATCTTCCTGAAGTTCGCTGGCGTGAAATTCAGTAAAACCGAAAAGGAAATATCCGAAGAGCGGAAAAGTAAAACCAAAAATCATGGCGGAGCTTCGGTTGCTCGCGAGAGACCGGTTTCTTCCGCTGACTACCACGCACAAGGCACGCTCTTCGTTCCTGAAAAGGCCAGATTTTCATACCTCATAGAATTGCCGGAAGGAACTGATATGGGTAAGGCCGTAAATGATGCGATGAAAGAGATCGAAGCGGAAAACAAAGAGCTTGCCGGTATTCTCCCGAAGTCATTTCAGATGCTTGAAAATCGGTCTATCATCACGCTTCTAAAAAATTTCAATCAAATACCGGATGATATTGAAGGCGATGCGTTCGGGAGGATTTATGAATACTTCCTCGGCAAGTTCGCGATTGCCGATGGTTCTGGTGGTGGGGAATTTTTCACGCCGACTTCGATCGTCAAACTCATCGTTGAAATCCTTGAGCCATACAAGGGTTATATCTACGACCCGGCGTGTGGTTCCGGCGGTATGTTCGTGCAGTCTGTGGAGTTTATCAAACGGCATTTTGAAAACGGCAAGAAAATAAAAGCATCTCGCGAAGTGTCCATTTATGGACAAGAGAAAACTGATCAGACGGTCCGGATAGCAAAAATGAACCTTGCGATTCACGGACTGTCCGGAGATATCCGGCAAGGGAATACTTACTATGAAGATTTGCATCGCTCGGTCGGTAAATTCGACTTCGCGATGGCCAATCCTCCGTTCAACGTGAACGGTATCGATAAAGAACGTATCAAAGACGATCCACGTTTTCCTTATGGCATACCTCGTACTGATAATGGAAACTTTCTTTGGATACAAATCTTCTTAAGTGTTCTCAAAAATACCGGCCGCGCAGGTTTTGTCATGGCTAATTCTGCAAGCGATGCCGGGCACAGCGAAAAAGATATTCGCGCAAAGATGGTTGATGATGGCGTGGTAGATGTCATGGTGGCTGTAGGAAATAACATGTTCTATAACGTTACTTTGCCAGTGACATTATGGTTCCTCGATAAAGGTAAAAAGAAAACTGATCGTAAAGACAAGATTCTCTTTATTGATGCACGCAACATCTACCATCAAGTTGATCGCGCACATCGTGATTGGACAGAAGAGCAAATCTCGCAGATAGCGGACATTGTTCGCAGTTATCGCGGAGAAGGATCGAAAAAGTATAAGGACGTTAAGGGGCTTTGTAAGGTTGCGACACTAGATGAAGTGCGCGTTGCCGGTTATTCCTTAAATGCCGGTCGATATGTTGGCACTACTGATAATGGCTTAGTAAGTGACGCTGATTTTGAAACGACTGCTCGTGGCTTGAATACAGATTTTCAGAAACTAACGGAAGAGGCACATAATCTCGAGAAGAAGATTGCCGAGAATTTTAAGAAATTATTTTGATATGAGTACAACTTTTCAAAAAACTCGTATAGGCGACGTTGCAACAGTAAATCCAGAATCTCTCGGAAGGAAGTTTTCTTTTGACAAGATTTTTTATGTTGATATATCTATTGTTGGAATCGGCACCGCCGACGAACCACAGGAGATCGAATTAAAGAAAGCGCCGAGCAGAGCGAAGCGTTTAGTTAAAAATGGGGACACTATCCTGTCGACTGTTCGCCCGAATCGTCGTTCTTTCCTTTACATAAAAGAGCCGAAGGAAAATCTTGTTGTTTCGACGGGTTTTGCTGTCGTTCGACCAGAAAAAGTGAACTCTAGATATTTATACTATGTTATTTCAAATCAGACGTTCACTGATTACTTAACACAACATGCAAAGGGATCGGCATATCCAGCCGTTGACGCTGAAACAATAGAGAAAGCGGATTTTATGCTTCCTTCAGAAAAAGAGCAAAATACAATCGCTGACATTCTTGGCACCTATGATGATCTTATCGAGAACAATTCTCGCCGAATTCAGATTTTAGAGCGGATAGCACAAAGTGTTTACATTGAATGGTTTGAAATGAACGCAGATGCGGCAATGGAGAAAACCGATCTGCCGAAAGGGTGGAAGGCAGAAAATCTATATGATGTTGCAGACATTAAGATGGGCTATGCTTTCAAGGCCAACCAATTCAACGAAGAGCAGAAGGGTTTAAGAACGGTAAGAATCCGAGATATTCCTTCAAGCGTTGCTACTACTTATACGACCGAAGAAGTTGATTCTTTATATATTGTGAGAAAAGGAGATTTTTTGATCGGGATGGATGGAATCTTCCATATGAACCATTGGCAGGATGAAGATGCGTTGCTAGTACAGCGAGTGTGTAGAGTAAGACCAAAGAATGAAAAGATGAGAGCTTATCTTGCTTTGTCACTTGTAAAGCCCATCAAACACTTTGAAGCAACACTCATGGGTGCTACCGTCGCTCATCTTGGCTCCCGGCATTTGGAAGAGGTGTTTATTGCGATACCGGATAGCTCGTTTGATCAAAAGCTAGAGTATTTAAATATGCTTTTGGATACAAAGCTTCAATATTCATATCAAAATCAAGCACTTCGCAAGACACGCGATCTGCTTATACCAAAGCTTGTCACAGGAGAAATCATAGTTAAATAAGATGATTACCGATCAACAAAAAACCAAGATTAATGAGCTCGTCTCCTCTGTCGAGGGAATGATTAGCCGTATCGAAAAAGGTGTCGTTAAAGGGCAGGAAGCCGGGGATTTTTTCGCTGAGCAAGTCGCGAGCACGAAAGTAATTTTTGATAATACTGCGGATGAATGGAGAATTGTTGATAGGTGGGAGCATGAAAACGGATTCCAATGGCATCCAGTATATAAATCAGAAACCTACGCCGGTATCGGCGAGAAAGAAAAGTTATCAAAGCTTTTGGTGGTGGTTACCAGTTTATTACCACAAGGATCTGTTACGGTGAAAAAAGAGAATCATTTTTCTGCCAATCAAGCATATGAAGCCAAGCGATATATCAGCGGATTGTTTAGAAGTGCCGGATCGAAACTGACCATAATCGATGAGCATTTGGACGATCAATTTTTCGAATATATTGATATTGTTCCGAATACTATTGAAGTGCGAATCATTACCGGCGATCAAAAACCAATCTTTTGGAGTCTCTTAAACGAGCTCAAAAAGAAAAGACAGAATGTCGATGCTCGTGTTAATGGAATTTCTCATTGTCGTTATATCGTAGTAGACGACTCGGCGATTTACAGTACTGACGCATCTTTAAACACTATCGGGAAGAAAGACTTCATGATTCATAAACTTGAAGATGAGAGCGAAGTCATAAAGGTGAGAAATGAAATTGAGGGCTATTGGAATAGCGCAAAAGTAAAATAATATGAACGAATTTTCTGAAGACAAATTAATAGAACAAACAGCCGTCAAAATATTTGGCGAGCTTTGGGGCGCGAAGAATTTTATCAATGCCTATTCCGAAGAGGGTGATGCTCTTTTGGGACGGGAAAATCAGGGACAGGTTATTTTGATTGCCCGTCTTAAGCAAGCACTCGAGAGGATCAATCCTGATGCGCCACAAGAAGCTATTGCTCAAGCCCTTACCGAACTTACACGAGACCGATCCACTGCAAGCTTAGTGAACGCGAACCATGACCTATATAAGCTCATCAAAGACGGTGTAAAAGCGGAGATACGCGATGAGCATGGTTCGTTCGAGACCATCAACATCAAAGTCATCGATTTCAGTGATCCAGCAAAGAATAATTTTCTTTTGGTATCGCAAATGTGGATTACCGGCGAGTTGCACAAGCGACGTCCGGATTTGATCGGCTTCGTGAACGGCTTGCCGCTCGTTTTAATTGAGCTTAAAGCATCTCACAAGAATCTCCGAAATGCCTATCAAGAAAACATCCGTGATTACAAAGACACCATTCCACAACTTTTCTGGCACAATGCATTTATCATCATTTCCAATGGCATCGAAACAAAAGTCGGCACGCTCACTTCCGCATTTGAACACTTCAACGAATGGAAGAAGATAAAAAGCGAAGATGAAGAGGGTCGTGTCAGTTTGGAAACGGTCATCAAAGGCACCTGCGAGCCATCACGACTCCTTGATATTGTCGAAAACTTCACACTCTTTGATGATTCTTTCCGCGAAAGAATAAAGGCTATCTCTCGATACTTCCAGCTTCTCGGCGTAAATCAGGCATTTGAGCAGATCAAGAACCGTGATAAGAATAACGGCCGTCTTGGTGTCTTTTGGCATACACAAGGGTCCGGCAAGTCCTACTCCATGATTTTCCTTTCACAAAAAGTATTCCGGAAGATGACCGGCAATTTTACTTTTGTCGTCGTAACCGATAGGAATGAACTCGATAAGCAAATCTATAAAACATTTTCCGCTTGCGGTGCGGTGTATGAAGAAGAAGTCCATGCCGATTCGATCCAAAACCTACGCCAACTCTTAAGCGAAGATCATCGTCATATTTTTACTCTCATTCATAAGTTCGGCACCAAGCCCGAGGAGAAGCCGCCGGTCCTATCAGACAGAAGCGACATCATCGTGATGGTAGACGAGGCGCATCGCACGCAATACGATCGCTTGGCGCAGAATATGCGTATTGCTATGCCGAAAGCGTCATTTATCGGTTTTACTGGTACGCCACTGATGGCCAAAGGCGAGGAGAAAACCAGAGAGACATTCGGCGATTATGTATCGACGTATAATTTCGCTCAATCGGTAGAGGACGGTGCTACCGTGCCGCTTTACTATGAAAACCGAGTACCCAAGCTCGAAAACGAGAATCCGGAAATTCAGAAAGACCTTGAGAGGGTAATGGATTTTTATGAACTCACGACCGATGAAGAGGAAAAGCTAGAGCAGGAATTCTCGACTTTCTACCATCTCATTACTCGCGAAGATCGGCTCAATAAAGTCGCGGAAGATATAGTGGCACACTTCACCGCCCGAGGATACGACGGTAAAGCGATGGTCGTTTCAATTGATAAGAAAACGGCCGTTCGCATGTATGCGAAGGTTAAAGCGGAAATGCAACGCCATTTGGCCAAGATGAATATCGCCGTATCAAAAGCCAAGGATGATCATGAGAAAGAGATGCTACGAGAGCAGGCGCAAAAATACGAAAATATCGATATGGCAGTGGTGGTAAGCCAAAGCCAAAACGAGATCGCGGACATGGAGGAATTCGAGATTGATATGCGACCATTACGCTCTCGAATCTTGAATGAAGACCTCGAGACGAAATTCAAAGACCCAGACAATAATCTGCGAATCGTCTTCGTCTGTGCTATGTGGATGACCGGGTTTGATGTGCCGAATCTTTCGACACTTTATCTCGACAAGCCGCTCAAAAATCACACACTGATGCAAACCATTGCTCGTGCGAACCGTGTCTATCCGGGCAAGACGAACGGTCTTATTGTCGACTATATCGGCGTGTTCCGGAATCTTCAAAAAGCACTCGCGATCTATGCTTCCACGAAAAGCGGAGACGATGAAATTATTCAGGACAAGAACGAGCTCGTTGAAATACTTTTCTCTACAGTTTCAAAAACGCGCCAGTTTCTCAAAACACTCAAGCTTGATATCAATGACTTACTTAAGGCGCAGGATATCGAGAAAATCAGGCTCGTTGATGTGTTCACGAATCGGATATTGCAGGATGAAAAAACAAAACAGCAGTATCTTGAACTTGCTGGTGATGCTTACAAATACTACAGAGCGGTCCTACCGGAGCCAAAAGCGGAAGATTACTACCACGAAGTAACGGCATACAAAGTGATCGCCTCGCGTATACGGGAAGTCATCGACGAAGACACCGATGTGTCGCAGGTGAAAAAAGATCTCGAAAACCTCCTTGATCGCTCAATCCGTGCCGGTGAGTATGTGATTAAAGACGCACCGAAGATTAAGGATTTGAGCAAGATTGATTTCGAAGCATTACGGAAGTTTTTCGACGATTCGGATACGAAGAACATCGAAGCCGAACATTTGAGCGCGGAGCTGGAGGAAAAAATCAAAGAGATGATACGCAAGAATAAGCTTCGTAAGCATTTCCTTGACCGGCTCAATAAGCTTTTGCACGAATACAACACCGGCTCGCATGATCTTGATCTCTTCTTTGACCAGTTGGTAGAGCTAGCAAAGGAACTAAGCGAAGAGGATCGCCGCGCCGTTTCCGAGAATCTTACCGAAGAAGAACTGGCCGTATTCGATATTCTCCGGAAAGAAGATTTGAATCCTACCGAAGTTGATCAAGTCAAAAAAGTCGCCAAAGAATTACTGGCCAAACTGAAAACTGAAAAGCTGGTGCTGGACTGGAAGAAAAAACAGGAGACGCAAGCGGACGTAAAAATTACTATCCAAGAAATCCTTTACGACGAGCTCCCAGAACCGACATACAGCAAAGATGATTGCGAAGACCGCACCCAAAAAGTATATTTCCACGTCTACGACAACTACGTGGATGAAAAGGTGAATGTTTATGCATAGTTAGTTATACACATCTCACCTTTTGTTTGAGTTTGTGGTAAAATATAATTGTGAGTTCGATAACTTTGACGTTTTAGCTCTATGACTACTAACGATAAAATCATTCGTAAAGTTTTAAGGTTAGTTCTAGAGGAGGAACTGAAAGAATATAAAAAAGAAAAAAATCTTCCTGCAGAAATTTTTGAAGAATTTGGCGTAAGCCACGGAACAGCGAGGATAGATTTCGCCATCATCAATGGCATCATGCACGGCTATGAGATAAAGAGCGATAAAGACACTCTAGACCGTTTGCCGGATCAGATGAGAGAGTACAATGCTGTGTTCGATAAAATGACTTTAGTTGTCGGAAGACATCACTTGTACGAGGCTTTGGCTATAATCCCCGAATGGTGGGGGATTATACTGGCAAAAAAAACTTCAGACCATCAGGTAGTCTTTCATGAGATACGAGCTGATGGAAAAAATCCTGCTCAAGATGGCCTCTCAGTAGCTCGGCTATTATGGAGAGCGGAGGCACTGAAAATTTTGGAAGAGAAAAACGAAGCGGCCGAGATTCGTTCAAAGCCGCGCGAAATAATATATGCGAAACTCGCCGAAGTTCTCAAAGATGATCTTGATACACTCAAGGATCACGTTAGGAATGCTTTGCTTGTTTCTCGCGGAGACTGGAGGTCTGCCGCGCAACCAGTGTTAAATGGTGGTTGATGCCAATGTTTAGCCACATTTGTGGGTTTCCAGTTTTCTCATTTTTCGGCTCGGCTATACGATTGATTTCAGAGTCCCCAAAACTGTAGTCGGCTTTTTTGTAGAAGGTCTGCTTAATGATTTCTCGAGCGTGTGCGAGATATTGTTTGTAGCCAGGGCCCTTCTCGCCGTTTTTCTTTACATAATTTAACGCTTCGCCTCTAAGAATCTCCCACTTTTCATCATTGGTGTATCTTACGCTTGCGCTTGTATTTGCCCCAAGAACATACCCATAAAAGATCGGGTGCTGTATCGTGTAATCAGAAAAAGTCGGATTTCGTTTGAGCTTCCCACTATTGATGATTTCTTGCCATAGTTTCCAATCGTTTCGATCTATCTGGTGAGTCTCAAATTTTTGGAGTTCGGATAAATCCTTTGGAAACGCCCCTCCCGAAAGAATAAAAGATCGATAATCGTTTACGTTAGGAATATAAGAAAATTTTTCAATGACTGACTCTGCTGTTATGCTTTTATCAACGATTTGTAAATCAACGAGAATATCAACCTTTTTGATGTTGAGGGCATGATTTTTGATGAAATCCTCGATGTGTTTTGCCAGACCCCCGTCTTTAAAGTGAGAATTATCGATACGAATGCATAACCCTCTATCGCCAATCTTGGAATATTTTACAGCGACTTCCCGTGTTGCCATGTCCGCATCAGTTCCCACAACGGGAATGATATGTACTACAGGGATCGAAAAGAGATCAACCGCACTGGCAGAAGATAAAATACTTTCAAACGCAGACGCTCTTATATCTCCATCAAGCAGGTGGACATCAAGAAACATAGAGTTTTTTCCGCAATATTTAACAAGACGTTTCCCTACATCCGGTAATTGTCTCAGAAATTTACTCCTTGAATCCTCCACAATCTTTTTGCGGTTATCTTTATCTGTTTTTGGAGGTGGCATTATAAACTCAATAAACGGCGTTATTGCTTCTCGGTCTTGAGGATACAGGCGTTCGAAGGCCAGCATTTCAGCGGCTCTCCAGCGTAGTATAGGGACGTATGATTTTATGATGGTCATATTTTTGTTGATAGTTTGAATACGTCCGGGAAAAGCTTTTTTACTTTCGCGGTATCGTCATTGATTATTTTATTCAAGTAGAAGAAGTTTTGATGTTTATATCTTATGATTCCTGCGACCACAACAACGTGGATGCCGAGCTCATTGGCAAGACTTTGAGCGGCCATTGGAGTAGGCGTGATTTTTGCGTTGCTTATTTCCCATTTACTTTCTGGTAAAATTGATTCCTCTGCCCATTCATCGGCTTCACGTTCCTTCGCGTCAATTTCAATGCCACCTTTTTCTAGAAGTTTCTCGTCGTAGAAGATTTCAATATTTTGTCCGTAATGCCGCGCGACATGGGCAAGTTCGTGCATAAGCGTGAACCAAAAATTATCAAGTCGATCGTATCGGATGGTTATTCCAATTATCGGATTATCTTTTTCTGTTAGAATTGTAGCGCCGTCGAGGTAGGTTTTTGGAAGATGGCGTTCTATCACAAGTTTAATTCCAACTTTTTTTAGATGGTCGCGAGCCAAGAGAGGGCCATTTTCTTTCACGCTTAGTTTTATTAGATCGCGCATAAACGCAAGATCAATCACGCCATGTTCGTACGTAGCTGAAACTTTTATTTTTTTTGCTTTTTCTAGAACTCGAACCATCCATGCATCTAATGCATTTTTGTGTGTGCGTGAAGAAGTTCGATAGCTAGTTTTTTCCTTGCGGAAAAGAGCCGCTGGTTGCAGGTTATTTCCCAGTGAGGTGAAGAATTGTTTTAGTAGTTCTACTTTGCTGTATTTCTTCAAGGATTTATTTCCAAAATATCCGTAGCTCTCCATGGCACGGACGAGTTGTGTATCCCAGTGCTGATAACCTTCCTCTGTACTTTGATCCGGCTTTTGAATAAGAACTTTTGCAGGGATTCCAAGGCCAGCTTCAAGAGCTCTCACCATTTCTAGGGTTAATTGGCGTTTACCGGATAACACTTCCGATACTCTACCTTTACTGCCAATATATTGTTCCAAATCGGCAGGTTTTAATCCGACTTGCTCCATTCGGAATTTGATAGCTTCAACAGGACTAGGAAAAACGGTGGGAAACTCTCTGGATTCGTAATCAGCAACGAGCGTACTTAAAATTGCAAGTTTTTCTCCTTCTGCTGATTCTGAGTCTGGATCAGTAGCCATAAGAACCTCAATGTACTTGAGTGCTTCTTGGTAATCCTTTTCAGTTTTTATTACTTTAATGTCGTTCATAGTAGTTTTTACTATTTGATCTGCCACCTATCGTATTCTTTATGGGTCCCGATCTTCTTGATAAGTACCACCCCTGTTTTGTATGCTATCTGTACCCATAACCTGTACTTATTCCGGCATATATCGAAAATTGCTTGCAGGTTGCCTGGGAGAGTAGCCTTGGGATACCTATTCCGAACATCCTGTGGAGTTTTCCATTCGGCGGCCTCAACTTCTGTTTCCCACGATTGGAGTTGTGATCTGGCATCCGAATGCTTTTCTCCAAAATCATGCAATTGTTGTTTGCCTATTAATTTCATAATTATCGTGGGTAGGGCTACTGTAATATACGTTCCCATAGTGGGAATGATATTCTATGTACATTCAACTGTCAAGTTCCTGTCCTGTGGATAGGAAATTCACACGAAGGATAATGGGCGAGAACTGTTATATGCGGTAAAATAGACCACTATGAAATTCTCACAAGAGAGTCTCGATAAATTGAGGAAAATATTCAAGGAAGATTTCAAAACCGACATGACTGACCGGGAACTTTTTGATGCCGCTTTTAATCTTACCGGCTTTTACGACACGTTGATGAAGTGCGCGTTTAAGGACATACAGAATCACTTGCGGTTGGAAAAAGAACCTGAAGGATATCGGCCCGAGGGCGATGGGTATGGCACGTGTGCCTTGTGTGGTTATGATACGGCGGCAATAGACTCGTGGATTGATAAGAACGGTTTCAAATGCAAGTTTTGCCAGAAGGCCGTGAACGATGGAATTATCCCCGGTCCGATCTGCAGGAATAAGGATCGGTGGTTTTCTTTTGAGACGCTAAAGGAGAAATTCGGTATTCATCCGGCTACTGCCCGGTCGCTTGTGAGAAAGGGTGAACTGAAACCCCGGGTTATTATGAACGATATTGGCAAACCGCATTTCACTATTTTTCTACGAGAGGACAATTACCAATTTCTTAAAATCGACAAGGACGCGCCTCCAAGTGATCTTGAGGAATATGATAAGGATGTTGCCAAATGGGCGGAAGATTATAAACAAAAAATGGCCGAGCAACGCACTAAATGACTTATGCACAACCCGGGGTCTTGTAGGGATTTTGGGAGGGGTGCTATAATGCAATTAACAACTGAATAGCTTTTTGCCTCAAGGGGCAAACCTGAAAGGTATTCCGAGTTCAAGAGCTCGCGATTCGTTATCACATTATGTGGTGACAGATCGCGAGCTTTTTTCGTTTCCGAGTCGAAAATAATCATGAGAATAAAAAGAGTTCCCAACTTCCGAAAGGAAGTCATCTACAGGGAATCGCCAGACAAGAAGGATCGCATCCGTCAGCTTTGGGATTTGCTCATTTCCTTGCCTGATCCGGAA
>Ga0172379_10001550_pt1 | contig 45250 bp, 42 predicted proteins | sample GrowelOW334metaG_FD_119756 | JGI IMG/M metagenome (GOLD analysis project Ga0172379, IMG submission 119756) | Groundwater microbial communities from an aquifer near a municipal landfill in Southern Ontario, Canada - Groundwater well OW334 metaG | ecosystem: Environmental > Aquatic > Deep...
TGACGAAAAAATAACTTTTTTTACTTTATTTTGTCTAGCGGCTTCCAAAATATTCATTGTGCCGGTGACATTGATTTCATGGGTGGTGATTGGATCTTCAATCGAAACTGGCAAACGTGGATCGGCGGCCAGATGAAATACTGCATCGACACCTTTAAAAAATTTTACAATTTTTTTGTAATCGCGAATATCAGCTTTTATAAATTTGGCTTTTTTATTTACAAAAGCTTTTTTGCCCAATAATAAATTATCGATGACTGTCACTTGATGACCGAGTTCGATTAATTTATCGGTGAGATGTGAGCCGATAAATCCTGCTCCGCCAGTTACAATTATTTTTGACATATTGTTTTCCTATTATTTTTTTCCTTTTAAAAATGGACTGCCGACTGCAATAATATCATATCCTAAATTTTGTAATTCATCAAATTGAGCAGATAACATACGACGACCGTCCATTATCAGATACGGGGCTGGACAAACTTGTTTGATAGAACGACCCACTTCTCTAAAACGTGGCCAATCGGTCAAAATCATACAGACATCTGAGCCAAATAATGCTTCTATTTCGGAGTTTGTATATTTGATTACATCATAACGACCGTCTTTGTTTGATTCAAACAAATTTTTAAACATTGGCGTAGCGGCCGGATCAAATATTTTAATCTCTTTGACGCCATCTTCTATCAATTTGTTTACTATTTCTATCGCCCCTGAATTTCGCACGTCATTGGTGTCTCTTTTAAAAGCTACTCCTAATATGGCCACAGTTTTGTTCTTGAATTCAAAATTGACTTCCGTTTTAGCACGCTGATAAAAATTATCACATTGAAATTTATTTACCCGTAATGCATCCTTAATGTATGAAGCATCCACCCCTTTTTCTTCCAGTTGATGAGCCAATGAAGCAGTGTCTTTTATAAAACAACTTCCGCCAGCAAAAAAACTATTAAACAATCCCCAACTACCAATACGTGGATCGGTACTAATAATTTTTCTCAAATTTTCAAAATGCAAATCATCAAAAGTTTCACAGGTACGACCGATTGCGTCATAACAAATTGCCAATTTGCTAAACAAATAATAATTGGCTAATAATTTCCCCGCTGCCGCTTCTTTGGGATTAACTTCGATATATTTAACAGTTGGCGAAGAATAAAATCTCTGATAGATATTGCGGACTATTTTAAAATCAGTCTCGTTCCATGCCCCAACCACAATTCTGTCTGGTTTCAAAGAACCATAAACCGCTTTGCCTTCTACCAAAAATTCAGGATTAGAAACTAAACCATAATTTTTTACCATGTGTTTTTTCATTATCTTATCGGTTTCATCAATCATTTCGATAGGTACTGTACTCTTATTAATAATCACAATATATTTATCTTGTGCTCCATCATTTCGTTGTACCAAACTTTTTGCCAAGTCTTCAGCGGCCAAATAATAGTAAGACAAGTCGGATTCACCAGTGAAACCAATTTTTTCTGGAGTTGGCAAACACATAAATACTGCGTCCAATCCGTCCAAATTTTTTATCACATCATCATAATCAGTTGAGAACTTTATCCGCTCTTTGTTTTGAATCAACAAATCGCCCAACCCATCTTCAAACAAACAACTCTGGATTAAATCTCGATCGCCAGAGGCCAACATTTTTATTTTATTTTTATCAATATCATAAACCAAAACATCGTGCCCACTATCGGCCATTACTGCTGCTGAACATGCTCCGACAAAACCTGCTCCAATGTATAAAATTTTCATAATTACTAGAATTGAGTTAAAAAGAATTTTAATTCTTTTTGCGAAACTCGACGTAATTTCAAGTTTCGCAGAAACTTATTATTTATTTCTTCATTACATCATTATAAACTTTTTCTGTTGATGATAACATTTTTTCTACTGAATAATTTTCGACAATCGAGAGTCTCGCCGCATCGCCTATCTTTTTCCTCATATCTTTATTTTCGACAAGATTTTTTAGTATTGCAAAAAAATGATTATAATCTCTAACCAAAAATCCATTGTTACCATTTACCACCTCACTCAGCCCGCCCACGTCTGAGGCAATTACAGGTAAGCCAACACTCATCGCTTCTAATACTGAAAGTGGTAGCCCTTCCCACTGGGATAATAACACAAATATGTCAGATTGACATAGTACCTTCAAAACTGCTTGTCGATTTAAATTGCCCAACATCTGTACGATTTGTAATTGATTATTTTTAATGAATTCTTCTGCTTCTATTTTCGATGGTCCTGAACCAATAATCAAAACTTCCAAATTATTTTTTAACTCATCTGGCAAATCTTTGACCGCCTGCAATAACATCAACGGCTGTTTTGGCGGAGCTAGTCTACCCACAAAAACTATTTTAATTTTATTGTCATTTCTATACTCAAACTGGCGATCAGTTTCAACGCCATTATATACCAGCTCAAATTTATCTTCTTTTGCGATTTGATATTTTACTGCCAAGTTTTTGACAAATTTAGAAACACAAATTATCTTGACACAGTATTTGGCCACAAATTTTTCTCCCCAAATAGCCAGCTGTTTCTGTATAAACGGGACACCGATATTAAATCCCCAACCATGAGCAGTATAAAGTGTAGGGATGCAATTTTTTATCACCATTCTTCCTAACAGCCCAGCGATAGAGCTGTGACAATGAACAATGTCAGGTTTAAAATCATCCACAATGGTTTGTACCCTATTCATAGAATACAAAAAATTAAAAGGATTCAAACTATTGGAAAAAAATTGGTTAGCATAAAATTTTCCACCAAGCTTTTTAACTTCGTTTTCCAACCAACCGCCTGGGTATGACATTACGGCCACTTCGTGCCCCTGAGAAATAAAATATCGGCTCAACTGATAAACATGAGTTTGAGCACCGCCTTCTTCTGACTTGGTGACTAAATATAATATTTTCATAATCTAAAAACGAAATCGATCGGTGGCTCTAAGCCATAGAAAATATCCTATCCTCAACACCGCTTTTATCCAAGCCAAAAAAAAGTTTGGATAATCATAACGATATTTTTTAATGATCTTAAGAGTATCCAACGCCCCGCCCAATCTGTCAGCTACACATGCTCCCTGATTATGAATTCGATAATTGACTTCGTACTCATTTAAATTTGAAAATTTACCTAATTTCCCCATTCGCAACCACAGATCATATTCTTCTCCAATTTGTACATCCAACGCATATCCACCAGCTACCTGTGCTATTTCTTTTCGATATAATACTGCTGAATGCGCAAACTGATTGCGTAATAACATTCGTTTTTTTATCTCTTCGTCTGAAATAGCGTGCAAATATTTACTTTTTTCTATTCCATTTTCATCTATTACTACTACCCCACCACCTATCAAAACATAATCATTATGATTGACTAAAAAATCATAATGTTTGGCTAGTTTTTCCGGATCACACCAAACATCATCACTATCCAACACCGCGACATATTGACCATTGGCCAAACTTAACCCCAAATTACGACATCTAGAAATTCCAAACTCTTTATCTTTCTTAATATAAACTACCCGATTATCTCGATCTTGATATTTCTTGACCAAACTTTCTGTTTCATCCGTTGATCCGCCGTCAATTATTATCAATTCCCAATTCAAAAAAGACTGTCTAAAAACACTCTCTATCGCCAGAGGTAAATAACGCGCGCGGTTATAGGTCAACATTACTATACTAATCTTTGTATCCATAATCTAAACGATTTTTTTAAACCAATCGGTAATCAAGTGAACGACCACCATGTGGAAATCTTCTATAATTCCATAGTCATTGGACATAGCCAATAGATAATCATCACACAAACTTTTTAACACACCACCATCAAAACCAGAAACACCAAAACTATATATACCCATAGTTTTGGCCATTTTCACCAATTCGATAATGTTTGGCGACTGACCACTGCCAGTGAGAACAATTAATAAATCCCCCGGCCTACCCATATTTTTCAATTGTTGAGAAAAAATATGTTCATAGCCTTCATCGTTGGCCCACGCAGTTACAATAGGAGTATTATCATTTAGTGATATTATTCTAAATCGATTTCCTTTTTCCTTGGCATTCTTACCCAAAATAGTTTTGGCAATATCTGTAACCATATGAGAACAAGTGGAAGAACTTCCCCCATTTCCAGCCACAATAATAGTTTTATCTGTACCGCGTAACGGTTGAATTTTTTTAATTAGTCGATGCAAACCAGAATGATCAAAATCATCCAGTGCTTTTTTTAATCGATCAAAGTAATCGTGCGAATGTTCAATTAGTTGTGAATCTACATCCATAAAATTATTCATTAAAAATTAATTCTGCGCCTTTGTTAATAAATTTTATCGGTACCTCTACAAAACCTGATAAATTTTCTTTTTTGGCCTGTTCCACCAATGCCTGAGAAACGGCTGTTCTTTTCTCTGGTTCTACTAAACAAAATAAGCATCCTCCAGAACCAGCACCAATTAATCTGCCTCCCAAAGCACCCGCAGTTTTAGCAGTGTCATAAAGACGATCAATCAATTCATTACTCACGTTAGATGATAAAGTTTTTTTCCATTGCCACTCTCTATCTATTAATTCCCCAATTTTTTTCATATATCCATCTGATAAAGCCTTTTCAAATTCACTAGTCGAATCAGCCATTTTTTTGTAGGTGTCAAAATTATCCTTTATTTTTTCTATTTGTTCTGTCAATATACTGGAGGCATGGCGAGTTATACCAGTAAAAAACAACATAGAGTAATCATTCAACTTTTTTATTTCACTTTTACCAGTTTTGACAGGCTCCACGTCTACACTTCCATTTGTATTAAATTGCAAACGATTGAAACCACCATACGCCGCCGCATACTGATCTTGTTTACCTATCGGCTCCTTTAATAATTCTATCTCCAACCTAGATGCCTCCTCGGCTACTGATTTGGCATCAGTATCTTTACCCAAAAATTTATGCAAGGCTTTTATTAAAGCGACAGAAAAAGTAGAAGATGAACCCAAACCAGTATTACCTGGCAAATCAGAAAAAACGCCGATCTCCATTCCATTTTTAATACCTAATTCCGTCAGCGCCATTCTAAATCTAGAATGTTTGATTTCACCGATTGTATCCACTATTTCGGTAATACCATGTTTAATAACATAGTTATCTGACTGGTACTTATCGTTAATCACAATATAGATATATTTGTCTATTGTAGTAGAAATCAGTTTTCCCTGATAAAGACCACAAAAACCAGGAAGGTCGGTGGCGTCGCCAATAAATGTGATACGCAATGGTGCTTTTACAATAATCATATACTATTTTAACTCACTTATAATACCATCTACATCAACATCTTTCCAGCTTTCAAAAACGTAGTTGGCTCCAGCCTCAAGTAAAGCTTTCCTAGTATCTGGCGAATTATAAACCGGCATACCCACCACCATTTTTGATCCTGCACTTATTGCTGCCATAACCCCACGCGGAGAATCTTCAAAAACAATTTGGTCAGTCGAATTAATGTCCATTCTTTTGGCTGTTTCAAAAAATACATCTGGGGCTGGTTTTAGGTGCTTGACACTTTCGCGATATACAATATTGGAAGCGGGAATCAACTTGTCTAAACCGGCTTGTTCTATCAAAATTTTAGCTTCGTCTTTTTCGGTCAATGAACCAATAGATAAAGCTACGCCATTCTTTTTAAAATTTTCTAAACATTTTAAAAAGCCATCCCTTGTTTTGATTACCGTGTTAGATAAATTATTTTTATACATTTTTTTGTCTTCCTGATAAATTTGTTCTAGATTACCCGATTGGCCACTCAATTCTAAAATTTCTTTCATAATTAAATCATCCGGACCACCTATAAAGTGCTTAATTTTTAAAATGGCTTCTGGTATTGTCAAATTCAATCCTAATTGTTTGGCAATTTGAAGATGAGCTTGGTGATGAGCTGATTCAACATCCACTATAGTACCTTCTAAATCAAAAGCTACTCCAATATTTTTACTCATATAATCTATTTTATTATTTAGGCCAAAAAAACTTCTTCTTTTACAGACAATATACCTTTTGCGAACCGTCCAGACAATACATCTTCTTCAACTTCTTTTAAACGATCAACAGTACCCATATCCTGTAGATACTCGTCACTTTTGTAGGCACACAATATACCACTTTTTTCATCCACTATTTTTGGGAAAATATCTCTGCCGAAATCTAGTATTTTATTTGTTTCAATCGTTTTTAAAATCTGAGGAGTAAATATGTATATGGCCGCATTATTTAAATTATTACATTTTCTACCAACAGGATGAGGTTTTGAAAAAATTCTATCAATCACCCCTCCATCATTTACGTTCAACAAATCACAGTCTTGCGGATGATTGGTGGGTTGAACAAGTAACGTCCCAAATAATTTTTCACCAAAAATATTTTTAAATTTTTTATGTGATGCCAGCATGTTTGTCAAATTGACATTAAACATCAAATCACCATAAAGTACAAAAAAATCATCTACCAAATCGGCTTGCAAATTTTTAATTCTACCGGCCGTTCCAACTTCAATGTTTTTATCGTTGTATTGAATGTTGACGCCCCATTTATCACCTGTACCAAAATACTCTCTAATCTGTTCTTGTAAATAACCAACTACCAACGTAATGTCGTCAAAACCATATTTAGCTAATAATTCTATTTGATATTCTAAAACTGGTTTACCACATATCCTAACCATAGGCTTAGCGATTTGCTTTCCGAGTTCACCTAAACGTGTCCCTTGACCACCAGCTAAAATTAGAACTTTCATATAAAAACTAAAAGCCCATTATCTTAAATATCTCCTGAAATCTTTTTTCATAAGTGTGTTCATTGATAGTACGTTCATAACCAGCCTGTGCAATTTCACCCCGTTCTTGGTCGTGTGATAAATAATATTTTACCTTTTGAAACATCTCTTTTGTGTCGTTGAAAAATACCATTTCTTTATTTGGTACATAATAATCAGAAATATTATCTGCATAACCAGACAACAACATACCACCACATCCAGGAATCTCAAAGTTACGTCCTTTAATTTGTTCACGACGACGTCCTAAAAATGATTCAAAATAATCAAACCAACGTACTGGTGAATTCAACCTCATCTGATTATTTTTTTTCGATAAAAATATTTTAGCCAGACTAACTATATCTATACCACCACTAGATTTAGTTAAATTTAAATTTATTTTACTAGCACTAAAAATTTCAATCATTTTTTCTTGAGAAACACGACCATTTGGCCAGCCACCACCAAAACAACTAACCTTTACACCAGCTTGTTCCAACTCACCAATAATTTTTCTTCGATCACTATGAGGCTGTCCAACAAACGAAACATCATAAAGATACCCAGTTTTAACTGGTTGATACATAAAATGATTACACGCCCACTGAGTATGAATCACATTTTGATAACCTATTTTTTTATATTTATTTACAGCCTTAGAATCGGTAGTAGAAACCCATGAAAAATTGGGTGCGTAATTTTTAGAAAAAATATTAAAACGCCAATGATCGTCGGCAAACCAATTGTAGGTAGTAACGCCAGAATCCGTAATTTTTTTTATAGTTTCTGGATAAATTTCATCAGAAAATAAAAAGAAAAAACACAAATCTGGCTTTTCTGTGGCAACGGCATCAAGAAGTTTTTTATTCATCCCAGCCATACCAACATCCCGATAAACATCATCAATACAAAAATAAACTATATTATGTTTTCCATTCTCCATTTTGACCAAGGAATCATAAAAATTATAGTGTTCAAAACTAAACCCACGTTCCACTTTTCCATAATCATACCTAAGAGCGATGTATAGAATTTTCATAGTTTTTTAATATAAGCTTTTTTTAAATAAATTGTAAGATGATTAACATAAAAAGCAAGATAGAGCAAAATAAAATAATAAATCGGCATTAGGTACCGCGAAGTAACGCCTAATACCAAAAGAGTAAGAATAAAATAAGACACACAACCACAGGCAAGTACCGTTTTGTCGTCCTTAAATTGTTTGACTAAAACCATATAGGTTAAGTAAACAAACAAACAAACTATTGGTAAAACATAAAAAGATACTATAACAGAACCCCAAACGGCCAACTTTAAAATATTCATTGGCGTAGGTTCGTTTAAGCAACGGACCAAAAAACTAAAATCACGTGTATATATATCATAAGCAAGGATAGCAGGAACGCGATACATTAATATTGTTTTTGTAGCGACTAATTTATTGTTAAAAACAAACTCGACAACATCTTTCGTTATCTCTTTGTCTATTCGAAAAGCCGCATAATAAACATTTTTCTCCGTACTCAATTTATTAAAATAATCACCAATATAAGACCATGAATTCCAACGCGCATAATACTTCTGATTTATAAATTTTTCTTTTTTAAAATCAGAAAATATAGCATCCCATTTCCCACGGTCATTGGAATCTAAAACTTTTAAAACATCTTTTTCAAGACCATCAAAATCCATTCCACTACCTAATTCACCAGCGTGAACCAAAATTATCCGTGAAATTTCATTACTATTTTTTATATCTGAAAACAAAATTTTTCTAGCAAATGAATTCGGGGGCCAAATATTAGGTACCAAATAGTTTACTCTCAGCGCACCCACTCCATTCATCGATGTCAAAGAAAAATATCCCGATAATTTATAATTTCTATAACTCCATATTCCAGTAGACAAAATCACACACACAATTAAAGTAAAGACCAGATATTTTCTCTTATTTTGTAATAAAGAAAAAAACAAAAAAGGGACAACAAACACTAACACGTTGGATTTGGTAAAAATTGCCAAAACGCAAAATATAATTGATAACCACTGTAGCTTCCCAGAAGAAGTAAAAAAGTAATAAAAGTAAAGCAAAAGTGACGCTGTTAAAAAATCAGAATTTATACCGTTGCTATATATGAGAATTGGTGGAGCGAGTAACAGCAAAACCGCTGGTAGAAAATATGCCAGTCGGCTATTAAAACTAAAAAAACGCTTAAACAACTGTAAAAAAATAAAACAGTTGAGCGCTACCAACAATAAATTTACATAACTGAACCTAAATGGCAATTTTAAATTAAAAACCATTCTCTCTAATCCTAGAAAAAATGAATAGCCCGGCAATCTTTGGTGGAGATAAGTAGGAAAATTTACTGATGGCAAACCAAGATTATGTTGGCTACCGGCGTCATAAACAAGACCTTGACCATTCAAAATACTCGAAGATAAATCCCAATAAGCAACGGCATCCGATGCAAAACCATAATCATCCGTACGCCCCAAAATTGAATAGCGCCAAGTTACCCATCCGAATATACAAACTAACAAAACTGCTAAAACACTAAAAATAACAAAAATACGACTGACAGACGCATTACAAAAAAAATGAGTGATTCCAGCAATATTTTTTTTTATTTGTCCTCTAAGCATAAAGACAAACGACATAAAAAATTTCATGTTTTTTAATCTACTTTTTTCGAATTTTTATTTTCGCCAAATTTTACATAATAACGTAAACCAACTTTATGTAATAAATACTCACAAACAGATTTAAAAATTAAAGCTGCATATTTCATGCCATTAACATAACAAATCTCATCTCCATAATAGGTTGGGATTGATATTTCAACAATTTTGAGTCCTCGGTCAGCAAATTGAATAATAATCTCACTATCAAAATGATAATCGTCAGTATTTTCATTGAAATTAACTTGAAGTAATGATTTTATTGAATAAGCTCTATAACCAGAATGCCATTCAGAGAGTCGAGCACCAGTTGCCAAGTTTTCAAAAGTAGTCAATACTTTGTTGCCAATATATTTATATAACGGCATTCCACCACGACGAGCCGCTCCTTTTACCAACATACGAGAACCGAAAACAGCATCTGCCTGATCATTTATTAATGGAGCCAAAATTTCTGGTAACATTTCTGGAGCATACTGACCATCGCTATGGAGCATAACAACAATATCATAGCCTTTTTTGATAGCATAATTATAACCCAGTTTTTGGTTTCCCCCATAACCTCTATTAGTCGAATTACGAAAAACTGTCAGTTTTTCCGTGCCTGTCTTTGTTTTCCACTCTTCTACCACTAAATGAGTTTTGTCAGGAGAAGCATTATCAAAGACAAAAATTTCTTCTACCATTTCTTTAACTGATTCTGGGATACGATCAAGAACATGGGAAATTGTTTTAGCGGCATTGTATGCGACAATAAGGATCGCAATTTTTTTATTTTTAGTCATAAACAACTTTTTCAATTAAGTATTATTTTACCATTTCATTCCACTTTATATTTTTTAAATTTGTAAACTTAAACAAAAACTGTTTACATATTTTTTTCGAACTTGTTGAATTATTTATTGGTCTTTTGGCATGCTGTCCAAAATTTTTTGTTTCTACAGGTAAAATAAACTTTTTATCCCAACCCATATAATTACACAACTTTAATCCTAATTCATAGCGGCTCATACTTTCTGGCCCAGTGGCAATAAAAGTACCATATATGCCTGGTGATTTTAAAATTTTAACAATCAATTCGCAGAGATCATTTATGTATGTCGGATTGCTCATCTGATCAATTGGAATTTTCATTTCTTTTTTTTCTTTTTGATTTCTATAAAGCTGCATAAAAAAATTCATACCGTCAGGATCCCATCCATAAATTACTGTTGGCCTTAAAATAATATGCTTCTTCAATTGAAAAACTAATCTTTCACCTTCTAATTTTGTCACTCCATAGTATTGGATTGGGTTAGCCGAGTCTTCTTCAGTAAAATTTCCTTTAATACCATCAAAAACATAATCAGAAGACAAAAATATCATTGTGGCATCATTATCATTCGCCCATTCAACTAAATTTTTGGTTGACAAAACATTATTTACATACGCCACATTTCTTTCAGTTTCACATTTCTCAACATTGGACATGGCGGCCGTATGCACAATAAACGAGGGTTTAATTTTGTCTAAAACTTCTCGCAATTTAATTTCATCAGTAATGTCAACAACTTCGTCAACACATTGTTCATTTGACAAACCAACACCATATACGTCAAATAAATTTTCTTTGGCTAATTTATACAAATTTTTACCGACAAAACCGCCGGAACCAGTAATAAATACTCTTTTACTCATATTTTATATTCCAATCATAAGGTATTTGATTTGAAAATGGTTCTACTCTTTTTATTTCCAAGGGATCGTGTGGATGAGTGGAACAATTGGCTACTATAGATTCTTCAACGTCTATTCCTTTAAAACCATTCCAAACTCTTGGCGGAACTGAAACCAAACAATAATTCTTATCACCTAAAAATATTTCCTGAATTTCTCCTTTAGTCGATGAATTTTCACGATCATCATAAAGAACCAATTTTATATTTCCTTTTACAACGACGTAATTTAAAGTCATCACCTCATGATAATGCCAACCCTTAATCACTCCTGGATAAATCGTGGAAAAATATATTTCACCAAATTTTTCAAATTCCAAATCAGTAGCTTTCATCATATGCATTATACATCCTCGTTCATCCACTATTTTGTTTAGCTTCTTTATAATTACATCTTTGATCATAATTTTTCATTTTAATGATTAATTCTATGTTTTTAAATTACTGTCCTATTCGTTCATTGATTAATGATTTTATGAAAATTATTATTAATGACTACATAATTAGCATATTGGAAATTTTCCAACTCTTGGTTATAGATGACCTTCTCTATTCTATCAGGTAATATCTTATAGATAGTATAAGGCAAATTGGCAAAAAAAACAAAGACATCTCTTAACAATACGTCAGCATCAATATACGTGCCTCCGTATTCAAATTGAGCTACATTAATTTTATTATTTTTAAACATTTCAAGAGCGCCCTCTATCACTCTTAATTCGTTGCCTTCAACATCAATTTTTAAAAAGTCTATATTATTAATATTTTTTTCTAAACAAAAATCGTCTAATTTGTTCATTTGCACGTCTTGTTTTTTTATTACAGTTAGACCCACTCCCACCCGGTTATTAACTGAGTTCATAACCGAACACTCACCGTATATATTAAACTCAACTTTTTCATTTTTATTACCAAGAGCAACTTTGACCAAATGAACGTTGGCCGACTTAACGTTTTGACTCAGTTTATTAAAACTATCATCAGTTGGCTCAAAGGAATAAACTTTGGCGGTTGGTTTAAGAGCTAATACAAAATTTGTCCATTCGCCGACATTCGCGCCAACGTCAAAAAAAACAGAAAAACGGTCTACGTTTTTTTCTAAAAACAACAGCTCACCATTACAACTCATATCAGCGTTGTTTTCTCCTCGATGGTCGAAGGCAATGCGTTTAGCCAGCCGATAAATCGACTGATTATTTGAAATTTTTTGAATTATCTTTCTAAAAATTTTACCAATCATATATTTATTTTTTTAATTACACAAATAATGGAAACCCCAAAAGGTAACGATCTGTTTGGCAGCCACAAACGTTCAAAAGAAAAAATCTTTTTTAAAACACAATTCAGCATTTTACCTGGGATCTTTTCGTCGTCCCCTTCTCGTTTTATTCCAGATACTTTATGAAATAATCTTACCAACACAATAATAAAAAACAATATACTGTTGTAATAATTGATATATTGAATTGATAAACTTTTATTTTCAATTATTAATTTTTTTAACTTAGAAATTGTATACCGACGAAAGTGATGAAGGTGCTCATCATGTGAAGACCATAAAAAAGGAAAAGCCGGTACCGTAATAACCGCCACACCGCTGGGTGAAAGTAAATTAGACAAAGCTTCAATTGCGGACCGATCATCTTTAATGTGTTCCAAAACATCAAGTATGGTTATAAGATCAAATTGCCCAGCTGGAATTTTTTCTGGAAAAAATCCTTGTATAATATTTAATTCAGGATAATTGGCCTGTGTATAAGCAATAGCCTCAATCGATGGTTCAAGACCGTAAACTTCTTTAGAAAATTTTAGAAGATCACATGTGGTTCCACCTGTACCACTCCCAATGTCCAAAGCACGTTGAACTCTATCCTTGATAATCTTTTTTAATACCGATGCCAAAATAATTCTCCGACCGCAAAACCACCAATGTTTTCTTTCATTTTCCGCCATTGTTTTGTATGCTTTATCTTCCATATTAATCTTTTCTATGAACAGTAATTATACGAACCAAATCCATACAAATCAAAAAAGCATCTCTAAATAAACGCATTCTGGAATTCGCGTCATTAGCCCAACGAACACCAACTTCAACCACTGGATACTTCATTTTTTTTGCCAAATACAAAATTTCCGTATCAAACGCCCAACGATCAATAACTGCTATAGAAAAAATCTCACTGACTACTTTACGAGAAAATAATTTAAATCCACAAGTGTGATCCTTGATTTTCAAACCTGTCACCAAATTAGCAATGATAGTGTAAAGTTTACCTAAATTTTGCCGATACCATGGCTGTTTTTTTAACAACAATGCGTCTGCGCTCGTACGAGTTCCAATTATAATAGGCTTATTATTTTTAACATGGGGAAAAAATTTTTCAAACTCTAACATTGAAGTGGACATGTCAGCATCAATCATTAGACAATAACGCCCACTTGAATTCAACATACCCTGACGTACCACATATCCTTTGCCATGGTTAACAGCATTATCGATTAATTTTGCTTGGCCAGGATTGGCCAAAATAAAATCATTGATCATACTACCAGTTTTATCAACACTACCATCGTTTACAAACACTATTTCTACTTTAAGATTTTGATAAATTGACAAAAAATTTAACAATTCAGTAAATGTTTTTGACAACCGAGATGACTCGTTATAAACGGGGACTATAATTGATAAATCAACGCCTTCCATATTAAAAATAAATTATAATTAATTTATTGACTAAAGTTTTAAACCAAAAACTCTTTTTTTATCGTTTGACAGAATGACTAATGTATTTACTAGCTAATTTGCTTAAGTACTCATAATTTTTAGAATACCATTCGATGGATTTATTTATCCCTTCTTCAAAATTTACGCTAGGATTAAATCCAAGATTGCGTATTTTTGATGAATCTAAAAATTGATCAGGAATTTCAATAAAATTAGAAGATTTCTCTTGAACAATTGGTTCAATATCTCTAATTTTACTTCTAAACAAATTTATTATTTCGCTTACGCTTTTGATTTTTGTACATTTTGACAAATCGACTGTTTCTTCCGCCAAATAAGATCCCACATTAAATGCCGCCCAACCATAAGTGTTTTTTCCACTTCCTGGCATATTACAATTATCTTGGCCGTAATATTCTTTGACATTCTCCATCAAAAACATATAAGCATCCACAACATCACTAACATAGATATACTCCCTCAAAACATTATCATTGCCCTTATTTATAATCGGATTCTCACCGGTCAATAAACACATTATGGTCTTGGGAATAAGTCGAGTAAAATTCAAATCTCCAAAACCAAAAATATTACATGCTCTGGCTACTATGACAGGTACTTTAAATTGATATGAATAAGTTTGGGCAAGTAAATCACAACTAACTTTTGATGCACTATAAACATCCAAACCTCTCAACGCATACCACTCTCTATATGGAAGACTCTCGTGCAAATCGCCAGCATGATCTCCATAAGATTTATCAGACGAAACTACCAACACTCTTGGTATTTTGTTAATTCTAGCTACTTCAAGAATATTTAACGTACTCATTACATTATTTTCAATAGTAGAGAAAGGTGAATTGGCGGCATCAACTACTATGGCAGAAGCAGCTAGGTGAAATACTGTGTCTATTTGATGTCTATCACATACACGACGTAATTCATGCAAATTTAAAAGATCGCAATCTTCCAAATCTGGATTGCTATCATTTTTTTCATCAAGTTGTCTAATAAGATCTAAAGTAGTAGCCGGTCTCTTATGCCTTATAGTACTTACTACGACTGCCCCACTTTTTATCAACTTTAATATCAAGTGAGAAGCCACAAATCCATCCCCACCTGTGATTAACACCCTTTTACCAAACCAGAAATTTTCCATAAAATTATAACATTAAATATTTATTTTTTTATTTTTATCAGCATATGATTTTTTATCTACAAAAATAGTATTAATGTAGGTATCAGCATATACAAAATAACCTTTTTCTAATAACAAATCAAAAATTTCCTGAATTTTCTTCTCATGTCCATCTCTTGAATAAGTTAACGTCTCTGCACAAATTATTTCTGGTCTGTATTGTAAAAAATCAAGACTCTTTAAAACCAACAGATCCAATCCTTCAATATCAATTGATAACAGATTGGGATGACCAAGAAAATTATCCGCAATAATTCTATTAATAGAATTAATTTTAACCTTGCTAACACCTTTTATTATATGTCCTTCACACACATACTTTTCAGCATCTATCTTAGAAAAGGTGTTTAAGGTATCTACATCCATAATGTAATAATCAAGTTCTCCTATATTTTCTCCTACCCCCATATTTAACACTACATCGCGATTCCTTTTTTGTCGAATTTGCTTACATAACCACGAATCTGGTTCAACACAAACACCTTGTGCACCTTTCTTATAAAACAAATAAGTATTATTAAGAAACAAGGGATGATTTGTACCCACGTCCAAATAAGTTGGTTTGTTTATACCCAAATCTTTAAAAACGTAATCAATAATTATATCCTCCCCACATTGTGAATAGGTCTTTTTGGGACGAGCTAGATAAAAGTATCTAAAATTTTCAAAAAACGGTAAACGTTTTATTAATTGTTTAATTTTAATTTTCATAATAATTAATAAAATTTAAAAATGCCTTTGTAGAGATCTCGTCAACAAGATTGTCCAATACATACTTTCTGGGAGTTTTTTTATTCAGTTGATTCAAAAAATTTAATACTTTTTCTTTAAATTCCATTTCATTCTCAAAAAAATCTCCGGTTTCGTTTGATAAATAAGGAGATGTGGAAGTACCAAAAAATTTTTCCCCATTAAACTCGACAAAACCTCTGTCCCAAACTAATGTGGGGACATCTTTTTCCCAAGCCTCTAGCATGGCTATCCCCTGAGTTTCTGAATTTGACAAATAAATAACCGCTTTAGATTTTTCAAGTAATTTAAAATATTTGCTCTGTTTAAAAGAACCATACCTAATAACTCGAAACTTAATCTTGTTATGTTCTAGTTGGAAAATAATGCTTTTAAAAAGATCCTTTGGACAATTTTTTAAATATATCAACACCAAATCACGGTTTTTAGTTAATACCTCGCCATGATTTTCAACTCCTGCCGGCCAAACTACTATTTTGTCTTTAAGTTCGGGCGCGATAGAAACCCAATACCTTTTGATCCACTCACAAGGAAATAAGAGAAAATCAATCTCTGTTGAACGCATAATCGCCTCTTGATCGTTTGGATATATTACAAAATTTGGGCCAACCACTAATCTGCGTATTTTACCCTCTTTCTTTAAATTTATAGCATACCTTAAAGCCAAAATATTCTCATTTACAAAAACCGTATCTTCTTTTTTAAAGTCACTATAATGATTTAACAAATACCCAACCTGCAGTTTTTCTAAACCTCTCAATAAACTACTAGTTACTGCTTTAGGACCACGAACACGATTAAATAACAACACCAAAACAGACTTAAAAAAATCTCGTGATAAAATGCTTACTGTCGGTGATTTTGTTAATATTATCAATGACATCTTGATTAATTAAAAAAATATTTTTTAAAAACATTTAACACATACCATATACCTCTAAAATTCAGACAACTAATTCTGATTAGACCATTTTTACGACAATCTATTACCAGATTTAAATATGCCTTAAAATTATCACAAAAATCAGACAACACTTTCAATAAATTATTTGACGACCACATATAAAATAACTTTTCATCAGTAGTATTCAAGGGTAATGGCAAATTATCTTTATAATAATTACATAAATTTAATAAATATGGTAAATTTTTCTTATCCTTGCCATATGAATCTTGCCCGTGGTGTATTCTATAATTTACCAATTTTTCTTCAATTACAGCGACTTTGCCCTTTTTGGATAAATTAATGAGAAACGGACGATCTGACCATTTATAATACACTGGAAAGATATCATCAACGTTAGTAACAAACGTAGATCGATACATGACAGTGTTATAGGCTAAAGGAAAATTATGCAAGAGCAACCTTACTAGGTCGAATGAATCGCAAATTTTAAATTTTTTTAATTCATTTAACTTACAAAAATTATTCATTTTTGCATCATCGTGAACAAAATTTAAACTTGTTCCGACCCAAACTAAACTGGAATCCTTCTCCATAAGAATCAGCTCCCTTTCAATTAGCTGAGGATGCATTATATCATCATCATGGAATACCATCAAATATTCACTCTCATATTTAAAACTAAAAATACGTTTAAAATTTTCCATACCATTAATAACCTGTTCGCTTGTTTGCAATGTGATTCTAGAATCATTAAAACTGGATATCAAACTTCGAATATCATAATTACTACCACTGTCAAAAATAATAATACCAAAATCCTGAAAAGTTTGGTCTAACACACTCCTAATCGCAGACGGTAAATACTCCGGTCTATCGTAAGTTGAAATAACTATAGTAACTTTTGGCATGCTAATTAAAATTCTTTTTCCAAAATATTTAAAATTTGTTTAGCGTTGTATTCCTGTGTAAATTTCTCATAATTATCAGAGTCTAAAAACTTTCTTATATTATTCAAATACTCATTAAATTTATTTTCATCGATTTTCAACAAATAATCATGTAAATCACGATAATTGCCAAAATCTCTTCTATTTATAAAACAGTTAGCAGGCACAAAATCATTGATATCCAAAGCCCCATAATATATTGGAACACAACCAGCAATCAGGGCATCAAAAATCTTCTCCGTTACATAACCAGGAAAAATTGCATTTTCAAAACACAAGGCAAAACGATATTTATTTAAAACGGCCAACTTATCATCAACTGTGCCTCGATAACAATTTTCTACAGCTTCTTTACTTAAATCATTAGCTTTTACTTTGTCCCAGCCATAGCCAAACAAATCAAAACCTGCTTGGACTGAAAAATAATTTATAGCATTTCTCCTCTCCAAATATATTTCTTTAACACTCCAACTGTAAAAAAATTTAAGTACCAGACTTTTAATAAAACTTTTTAATCTATTCACACTCTTGGCACTAGTGATAGCAACAAGAAATAATTTATTTTTGAAATCAACTAGGGGGTAGTCTTTATAATCAAAAGGCTGAGGCAAAAACATCTGATGATAAATTATGTTTTTATTTAATTGTTTTTTCATCCCTGAATAAACAAAACTATGTTTATATGGCTGGCTAATTTTTTTAAGATTAATATAAAAATTAGTAGCGATAAATGGTGATTCCGCACAAGATAAAATAGTCGGCTTAACGCCTGCCTCTATCAAACCTTTGGTATGTGGAGTATTTAAGGCGGATATCATGAGGGCCGATTCTTTATTGTGATCTTTAAAATACACATCCGCCGTCATCATTTCAATATTCTGCTTTTTTGCTTGTTCAAACAAATAACAAGTTGGCAATATAGTATGACTAACCTTGCCCGCCACTTCTCTATCAAAAAGTTTATTGTCCATCAATTGCGGAATGTCTGTATCAATAACAACAATCCTCTTATCTATTGCCATATTTTGACTTATTAATAATTATTAATAATTTATTTCTAAAACTTAAAACAAAATTTAATAAGCGCGGAAATCTATATAGAATTCTATACATAATCATTCTAACACTTAAATGATTATAAATATCCATTGGAACAACAGAAAAATTATTAATATTTTCTATACAATACTTATTATAAAGTGCAGTAAATAAATTTTCAAAATATTGTTTCATTCCATCAAAACTAAATAATAATTTTGCTCTTTTAAAAGATTTTTCCGATATAGATGATCTGAGAGCATCATCATTAATCAATCTCAATAACAATTCAGAATATTGTTCAATATTTTCTGTAACTTGAGTTGTTTCCCCGATTACGTCTACATGCCCATTATATTTTCCTTTCATCGCCACCACTGGAAGTTTGTGCATCATAGCTTCCTCTATAGCCACACCCAAACTTTCCCCTGCTTTACCACTATGAGTATAGATATCCAGAGTATTTAAAAATTTTGAGATAAACACACTGTCGGTTGAGATTGGTAAAAAAAATACATTCAAACCTAATTTTTTGGCTATTTCTTTGTAATTTTCCGAACCACCCAAAACTAAAAAAGCTAACTCTTTGTTTGTTTTGTCTTTGGCTGTCTTCCAAGCCAACAATGCATGTTCACCACAAATACCATCATCGACTCGTTGATGAAAACCAAGGACTATTGTGTTTTTTTCTATTTTATAATCCTGACGAAAGTTCTCCTGACTCATTGGTACATTGATACCTGTAAAACAAAAATCACTCTTCAATTTATCGCCGCCTCGCTGGAGATACTGTTTTTGCACCCATGGAGAAACGGCCACAGAATAAACTAAATTACTGCTTTTATCAACTCCACCAAAAACATTCCACTCTATAAATGGTTTATTAATATGCATCACAGGAAATTCAGCTTGACCAGACCTAACTGCAAAAATAAAATCTGTTTTGTACAAATTAAATATTTCAAAAAAATTGGTCTCAAACCAAGGGTGGTTCTTTTGAGAAATATCTCGATAACCGACTTTAAATTCAACAACTTCAACCCCGTTTTTCCTCAAATCATCCAAAAACATTAGATCAACTAAAGGATGTTTGAACCCAGAATATTTATCTATCGCTGGGCGACACCAAAAATACCTAACATTAAATTTGTTTTTATCCAAAACTTTAGCCAAATTCATCCCTTGTTTGTGGGCTCCACCATAAGTCAAACCACCATACATTAGAAATGATAAATTAATTTTTTCCATATTTCAATCAAAAAAACACAACATTATAAAACACCATTGTCTGTTGATAAAATCAATTTTTTTGTTATTTTCAAAATAAAAATTGGACACAAAAAAATTAATAACAAAATGATTAAATAAATCGGATAATCATAAAATTCAGAAAATAATATTTTAAAATTAATCCAACTTATCGGAAGACCACGTAACTTCGCCGAAACCAAATTTCTAGGCATAATTTTAGTTAAACCACTAATTATATTATTAACAATTGTCTTATCATACCCAATCTTCAGAGAATCTTTAAATATCTTTCTGATATTTGTACTACTATAAAAAGCGGCACCGTTTTCTGACCATCTGGCAACAACAGGTTCTTGAACTTTGAATATATTTTTAACCATCATCATTTTTCTTTTTGCGACTATTTCAATCGCCATATATAAATGAATCCAACCTATTCCATAATAATTAATTTTATAATAGTTGCCTCTGTCCAAAGGTAAATAATTCTTATTAAAAATACATCGTGAAACCCCACCCGAAAAAATTCCCATTTTAGTCAAACACTCACTACCATTTGAAAAATACTCATAGTCTCCGTTCACGCTTTGAGTACTGTCACATACACCAATAAAAGCAATATTATTATTGTTTTTAATAATTTGCATAATAAAACTAATAGCACCATCTATTATATAATCGTCATCGGCCAAAATCCATCGAAATATACCAGTAGCTTTTGTAATAGATGCATCAACGTTGGCGTCAAATCCCAAGTTTTTTTCATTTTTATAATAAAAAATATTATCATTATTTTTGATATAATCTTTTACTACAATCTCGGTATCATCATCACTATTATTGTCAGACACAATAATTTCAATCTGGTTTGAAATATTTTTATCTACCAATTGATTATAAATATTGTCTAAACACACTCTTAAAGAGGACGCTCGATTAAATGTGGGAATGCAAATACTTAATATTTTATTATATATCATATTTGCTGTTTAAAACGTTTTTGATAATAAGAATACCATAACAATATTACAACAATAAATACATAAAGTGGTCTAAAATTAAAAATCGTTATAAAAGGTCGTTCGTTCACTACAGGAAACAGTAGAGCTTGCGAAAAAGACAAATAAAACAAAGCCTGAATTATTAAATTATAGGTCGTCGATAAAATAAACCGTAAATTCCAAAAAGCAGTAAAAATAAACAAATAAAATACTCCATTATAAAAAGAAGAAATACTGGGGAAAAAAGACATAAAAAAAGTCATTGCCCCGAATTCTAACAAAATCAAACTATTGTCAACTTCTACTTGTTTTTCTTTATTATTCATCTTGAAGCATAAATAATAAAAAATTGCGGAAATAATCACAATAGATGTCGTTAATATCAGCTGAGCAGTATGAAAACTAAACAAATCATATGTGAAACGATTATAGATCATTCCGCCTAACCCATTATTAGTTTTACCAGCCGTAATTCCGCCAGAAGCAAAACCAGTAATGGCGGCTATAAAATCCGTAAACACATCGAATCCAAAAATCAATACCAGTATAGCTATAAAGAAAATCGAATAATAAAAAACTTTTTTGTTCTTTATAAAGAAATAAGGAAGAAAGATTATTGGCATCAACTTAAACATGATAGATGTAGCTAATAGTAAACCGGTAATTTTGTATTTTCTTTTTAAAAAAGCTAACAAACACAGTGCTATTAAAAACAAAACTGGTATATCAGTTTCTACTGCATATAAATGATCCAAGAAAAATGGGGATAATAAAAAGATTATGCCAGTAATGAAAAAATAATACCATCTTTGTAAAACAAACTTACTTAATATGTAAACAGAAAAAATCAACAATAAAACACAAAACAAACTATAAGTAAACAATGAGGCGTCAAAAGACAAGAGACTGAACGGCATAAAGAAATAAGCCATCAAAGGAGGATACACAAAACGTACCGGACCACTTAATACTTCATTTTTATATCGATCATTAATCATTGGAAAATAAAAATTTTTTCCTTCAGAAACACGCTTACCAGCAAAATAAAAACAATTAAAATCCCCTCCTTCATCAGCATTAGCAGCCCGTGACCATACATTATTACCAGCCATGGGCTGATAAGCAAAAACAAACATTGATACAAACAAAATAAGAATTACAAAAAAATATACAATAAGAAAAGGAAACTGAAGATATTTTGGTTTTTGAACTTCTATCATATCATTTTTGAAAAACATATTTGCTATTGAGCAGATAAACTATAAATGAAACCGGTAAAATAAGTATCGCTCCCGCTGAATAATCATTAAATCCGATTTTTTTAAAAAGATAAATCAAAATAATATTCAAACAATAACTAAAAACATAGACGGACACAAAACGCAAAAAAAGGCTCTTCGCTATTTTTTTAAAAACAAAACGTCCTATTGTTTGAAAATTAAATAAAATACCCAAAATAGTTCCAAAAAAAACAGCCAATGAATAATGCAAACCTATAAAAATAAAAAATGCATAGAGGCCATAGCCAAAAACAGTATTGACTAAACCGATTAACAAAAATCTGATATACCGATATGATAAAACTTTTTTAAACAAATTAACCATAACGTCACTCAAAATTAATTCTTTCTCTCTCAATTACTAATGGGCGTTTTTTTACTTGTGTATAAATGGCGCCTACATATTCACCTACGACACCAATAAAAAATAATTGAACCGCAGAAAAGAAGAAAATTCCGATTACCAGTGGAGCCAACCCTAATTGAAATTCGTTCCAGAATAACATTTTATAAACAAAATAGATAATTGCAACTAATAAACTGATAAATGAGCAAACAAAACCTATAAGACCAGCCAACCTCAAAGGTAATTTTGAATGATTAACAAATCCGTTCATCGCTAAATCATAAAGAGTGTAAAAATTGTTTTTACTCTTGCCATGTCTTCTGGTTGATTGGGTGTAAAAGACTTCTGTTCGTTTAAGACCAAATTCACCCACTAAACCTCTCAGATACGGGCAATAATCATCGAGTTTGCGTAAAATATCTGTAAACGACCTATCAAATAGACCGGCTGAACCACTGAAGTTACTTATCTGCTCTACATCGGAAAACTTTCTTATTAAGAAATAATAAAGCTTACGCAAGGAAAACATCCATCTGTTTTCCTTACTTTTGTTTTTGACACCTAGTACCAATTTATTTCCCTCCTCCCATTTTTTTATAAATTCTGGAATAAGTTCTGGTGGATCCTGAAAATCAGCTGGCAAAGTGATAACTGCATCAGCGTTAGTTTGTAGCAAACCATAATAAGACGACCTAATACACCCAAAATTACGACCATTAATAATTACTTTCACCAATTTATCTTCAGATGCAATCTTTTTTAACAAATCACCTGTGCCGTCAGTAGAATCGTTATCAATAAATAAAAACTCAAAATAATAATCCGACAGATTATTTATTATTTTCTTAATTTCCAGATATAATTCACCTATATTTTCAACCTCATTGTAACATGCTACCAGTATTTCAATTTTCTTTTTTTCCATATAAATATATAATTTAATAGGTAATTACAAATTTTTTCTTATACCATTCAATAACTTTTTTTCCGAAATTGATTCCCGGCACTTCAACTATTCTATATAAAACATACGAAATTCCCATACTAAAAGACATCAATAAAAATAATCTTAAAAGATATGCCGGAATTGGATCAATATTAATCTGGTTAACAAAATTCGATGTAAAATAATTGATTGCAAAATGAGATATATAAACGCTAAAACTAATTCTACCCAAAAATCTTAAAAATATATTATTAAAAAAGATCATTTTAAATCGTGACATCAAAAAAACAATTATTCCAATAGGAATCGACATCAAAACATGAATTGGGAAGAAAACATGAAAAATATTCAAATATACGGCAAATAAAAACAAAAACAAAGCGACAAATGATAATAATTTTTTATGCTTGGTGCTAATTTCAAAATTAATTTTCATCGCATAATAAAGTATAATTCCAATGGCAAAAACAGGTAATTGACTTGGTAACCAATGATACAGGAACCAACCGCCCATTATCTGTTTATGAAGAAAAACTCTTGCCAACCATATAAATATTTGTCTAATCAATATACTGCCAACCAATGCATAGAAAAAAAAGACGATTGATCCTCTTAAACTTTTAATTTTATTAAAAAGTAAAGGGAGAAATGCATAAAACACCATCTCCGTTCCTACTGTCCAACTGCCTGGAGGTATAGGCATATTGGGGGGGATAATGGTATTAAAGAACACAAATGATGTAAATACTGATCTCCACAAATCACTTAACGTATATTGCGTTCCAAAATAAACACTGGCATGACCAAGATAATAATAAGTGATTACAAATAATAAAGAATAGAATAATATTCCGAGATAAAATATCGGTGCTATTCTAAAAAAACGTCTGATAAAAAATAAAACGTTTGTATTTTTGCCCTCGATTTGTGATCTCTGTGCATAAGACGAATAAAGTGTTAACGCGCTTGCAATAAAAAACACCTGGACACCATATTGCCCAAAGGTCAATAATGACTTAAACCAAGACGCTTCTTGCAAAGGGTTCAAATCAGCATGACTCACTAATATCAACAAGATAGCCCATCCACGTAGAGCGTCAATGTATCCATAATGTTTAATTTTCGATTCATTCTCCATAAAATTATAGATTCAAATTATGCGGAATTTAGCCAAAAACGGCACTTTTCATCGTTTCATTTTACCATATTTATGAAAATATTACAACTTAAGGTTTTGTTTGATTTTCAATAAATTCTTCAAAACAAATTACTACATATTTTAACATTTCCTGTGTAAGACCAGGATAGACTCCGATCCAAAAACAATTATTCATAATATAGTCAGTATTTGTTAACTCTTCAGCAATTCTATAAGTATATTTGGTATTAACAAAATATGGTTGTTTAGTAATATTACCCGCAAAAAGCAAACGGGTACCAATCTTTTTCCCATTCAAATATTTCAATAATTCAGTTCTATCAATTCCAGAATCTTCCTTAATGCTAATCAAAAAACCAAACCAACTGGGGTCGGCCTCAGATAATTTTTGTGGTAAAATAAAAAATTTTTCAAATTTTTTAAATTGCTCCATTAAAAATTTGAAATTTTCTTTTCTTTTATTAACGAAACTACCAATTTTTGCTAACTGAGCCAAGCCAAGAGCCGCTTGGATATCGGTCATTTTTAAATTATAGCCCAATTCACTGTAAATATACTTATGATCATAACCTAGTGGTAGATTGCCTAATTGCCAATTAAAACGGTTTTGACAAGTATTATCCATCCCAGAGGGACACCAGCAATCTCTCCCCCAATCTCGAAGGGATCGAATAATCTTATTTATCCACGGATCGCTGGTTAAAACTGCACCACCTTCGCCAGTAGTAATATGATGAGCCGGATAGAAGCTTAAAGTCGAAATATGTCCAAAACTACCAGTTTTCTTGTTTTTATATTCAGAACCAAGGGCATCACAATTATCCTCTATAAGCCACAAACCATTTTCTTCGCAAAATTCAGCAATACTATCAACTTCATAGGGATTACCCAATGCATGAGCAATTATTATCGCTCTTGTTTTTGTGGTATATGCTTTTTTAATTGATTCTAAACTGGGATTATAATACCCCAACTCAACATCCACAAAAACTGGAACTAAACCATTTTGAATTATAGGATTAATGGTGGAAGGAAAACCAGCAGCCACTGTGATTACTTCATCACCAGCCTTTAATCTTTTTTCTTCTGGTAATTTAGCTGAAGTTAACGCAGTTAAAGCTAATAAATTAGCCGAGGAACCAGAATTAACTAATGTACAATATTTAGCCCCCACATATGAAGCAATTTTTAACTCTAATTGTTGAGAATATTTTCCTTCAGTCCACCAACCTTCCAAAACAGCCTCAGTCATAGAAAACAACTCTTGTTCATTAAAAACTTTACCTGAAACTGGCACTGACGAAACTCCAGGCACAAATGGTTTTACAGAAAATTTTTCCTGATAAATTTTCATTATCTCTTTTTTAATAGCATCCATATTATTATTTTGGTAAAACTAAATTAATAAATATTTATTTTCAACAGTTTGCAACAAACTACATACAAATTAAATTATTAGACAAACCCATCCCTTTAATTTCTTTAACAATCTCAGTACTAAACATAACAGAACAAATAACAATTGTCCCTTTAAAGTTTCTCAAAGTCGTTGGTGTTTCAATGATTATACCATTTAATTTTTGTCCCTGCTTTTTTGAATCTTTATCTACAAACAACTTGATATTACATTTACCCAAATCACTCGTCGCAAGTAATCGCATAGCATAATTCCCTATCCCCCAAATAGCAACTTCTTCATGATTATTTTTTAGAGTCTTTATTTGATTTAAATACATTGATTTATTATCATCCTGAGACATTTTTAGATAGTCCATTACACTATTTCTAACAGTTTGATCTTTTGATAGTCCACGTTTAGTAATATTAACTTTTTTGCCGACCACATAAACTGCTGGGTACGGCTTGTCCTCAGCACACAAAAATTCTTTTTCACCATAAGAAACCAATTCAAAATTGTTTTCTACCAACAAATTTGCCAATGATGTTACAGAAAAATGATTGATATGTTCCGTGTCAAAATAATAATATGGCGCTCTATAAAACTTAGTATACTGTGAGGCGTTTGGTACTTCAATATATAATTTTCCGGCTGGACACAACATAGTTGATAAATTCTTTAAAGCCAGTTTTAAATCACTGATATGTTCAAAAACATGGGTAAGAATTATAAAATCGAATAATTCATTTTGTATATAATCAAAAATACCTCCAACCACAGCGTCAATTCCGTTATTTCTTATGTTATTAACACATACAACAGACGGATCTAAACCTTTAATTTTTTGATAACCCTCTTTTTTTAAAGCTAATAACAAACCGCCATTTCCACACCCAACATCAAGAACAGAAGCACACTTATCAGGTAATAATTTTGAAATATCTCTCGCAGTAGCGGCTAAACGTTCTTTATCAAACGAATCATTGCCAGTTCCTGAGGCGGTGTTCTTATCCTCATATTTTGATAACTCATGGTAGTATTGATCATAAGTCGTTTGTAAAACAGTAGTATCAGCATAAACAAAACCACACAGAGTACAACAAACTATTTCATATTCAGATGGAAGAGGGCTACCACTAGGAAGAATAAATTTTTGATGATGCAAAACTTCCACCATATTCCCAGCGCAAATCTGACAATGACGAAAAGGTTGTTTTATTTTATTGTTTAATAACATGTTCATACTGTATAAATAATACACCAAAATTCACTATCTAAATTTTTGTTAAGGAATGAATTAATATCTCGGACGTAAATTATTGCATATTTCAGCGATACCAACTTTTTTTTCTAACAAAACCATACCATCACTATTTTTTTTGATCATTATATAATCACTTTTAATAATATCGCCAACTTTTTTATCATAAAAATAACTGTAATCATTATCAATAAGGGTGAGGACAAACAACTTATGACTATTATTACACCTTAAAAAATCAATCAAATAATCTACTTCGCTATTAAAATAGATATCCGTAGAAGATGGTAAATCCACAGCCGCACGAGTACCAGACTCTCCATAATATAAACCATTGTTCCCATCTTCTGCTAGGATGACAACGCTTTCTAATTTGTTGGTATTTTGTTTAATAAAATCAATATTTCTCGTTAAGACCGTCTCTGAATTATCAAAATAAGCGTTCACACTTAATTTTACCCACTTATAATATTTACCACTATTATAAATTATATTTATAGGGGAAGCAACAATAAAGAACAAAATAAATAAGAATATCAATTGACTTCCATATAACTTTCTATTAGAACAAATACTGCTTAAAATAGAATCAGCAAAAATTATTAACAAGGCCAGAGCCGTATATAAAGGACCAAAAAAAACCCAATCGTGTGATCTACCCTGATAATAACTAAATAAACCTATACCCATAACTGACAAAAAGAATATTACGGTATTTTTGAAACTATCACCCTTGTTTTGCCAGCCCCTGATTGATAACAACAAACCGGCCAAAAAAATGACGGCAACAAAAAGCCAAATATGTGGAAAAGGCATAGGAATCATACCGTATCCAGAAACAAATATTTTCTGAAACTGCCATACCAAAGACAAATCTGGCAATAAACCACTTCTTAAAAATGCATAAACAACATAACCAACAAAAACAGAACAAAGCAAAAATAATTCAAATAAAATATGCAACAAAATATTTTTTATAGCTATTTTTTTATTTTCATTAAATAACTCACCATAACAAAGAGTCGCTACCCAAGATAAAAATACAATTATTCCTGAATCTAGATTCCACAAAACTGCTAAAACACTTGTTATAGATATTAGATAAAATAAATATTTCTTTTTATTCCTAGCATAAAAAGAAATTAACATCAAAATAAGACACGGGAAAAAAATCCTAATTGGCCAATACTGAAAATATGTATTCGAATCAGTTCTGCTAATTTCTAAAAAATAATAAATAATTGTTGAAAAACCAAACAACAAAATAATATTATTTTTTATTATTCTACACAGAAAGATAAACAGAAAAAGATAACTACAACTTAGTAGTAGGCTCATCAAAGTTGAGAAGGATAACACGCTCAAACCAACTACATCAAATATTTTTTCTAAAAAAATCGGGAAAAATCCATACATACTAGTCACATTGACTAATATCGTTTTACCTGCCATTACCTGGGCCATAGGATAAAATAATGGATTGAGATGAAAAGTGACAAACAAATTATTAACGAAACTCTCGCTGTGCGAAGAAAAAATATTTACAAAAAATACACCGACAATCAATAACCCCGAAAACACATATGATAAAGTCTTGATTATTTTGGCGTTCTCTCTTTTTGATGCTAGGATATAATATGCTACAATGGGGAAAAGCAAAACACCATAAAAATATTTCCCTACATTATTTAAAATAAAACTGCTACCTATATAAAAAAAGTCACTAACAGCCAAACCAATATAAATAATAGCAAAAATCATCAACGGAAAAACAATACTCAAAATATAATACAAGCGCTCAACTACTATTTCTGTCTCTTTTAAAAACTTTTTGTTAAAGAATCTATAAAAAGCAAACAACAAAAAAGGACTTAATAATACACTAAAGATAAACTGAACTTTTTCCATCGGCTCTGGTAAAAAACCAGGAAGAAAAAATGGTCGATAAATTTTGGATGCAGTTTCTAATACTATCGAAGAATCTGGTTTATAAAACTGTAATAACAAAAGATTAAATATAAACAATACAAACATAGCCCCTACTATACTCAAACCAAAAATGATAAATTCTCGTTTATATGTATCGGTATCTTTATCGTCAATAACTACATCGTTATTATTTTTACGTTTAAAAAATGACAAAAGAAAAAAAGAAAGAAATATCACAAGTTCTATCAAAACAAACGTCTTGAGGCTAGACATTACCGGTTTTTGAATCAATTTTTCACTTCCTCCAAAATTTATACTGGAAAAAATTCTAGAGACAACTGGAAAATTTAATGGTTTGGCTTTAATTTTATCTGGCGCTTCGTAAATCAAATAATCAATGTCACCATTAGAATTATATAAAAACAAATTTTCACTACCTTTTATTTCTATTTTTTTCCATTCGGATAAAAATTGTTCTTTTGTAAACACAAAATTTCTTTCTCCCAAATTGACAACGACTTGAGAAAGCTTGTTTAACTGTTCGGCTTTAAAACCAAACATTATCTTTTTAATAAACGTTTTGTTGGGATTATTCCATTGATTCAGATGCCCTGGGACCCCATTTAGACTAATAGTATTGTTGGCTCGAGAGAGTGTTGCTAAGACCCTCACTGACGCCAAATCTTTATCATTCAAACCTTCTATCGTAATAGTCAACGGTTCCAGGATATCACGACTGGTAATAACCGAAATCGTACTACCTGCCCAAATAATAATAAAAATAAATAAAGACGATAAAAATATTGCCCAAATATTTTTCTTAAATAAATTATACAAAATTTCTTTAAATAACATACTTTTAAAAAGATATTAAATGTTTTTATTTATTTTCTCACTCAGAAAGCAAAAAATCTATTGCTTTATAAACTTGAGCAACGGGTGTCAAATCTAACTCATATAAAATATAAGGTGGCTGTTGTGATTCTTTCTTGATATAAGCGAATTCCCTCGAATTGGTAAAACTAAAAGGAAAACTTAAAAGTCCGGAGTCGTTGCCCATTGGCATATCACCAAAGGTTGCCACGTGAATATATTCTAAACCCAAAATGTTTAAAATTGTCTTAATGGCTACCGCTTTACTGTCTTCTCCAAGTCTTTTAGTAACATGCACATACACTTCATCCCCAGCTACCGCTCGATACTCTTCTCCCAATTTCTCATTTAACTGATTTACGATTTTTTGATGTAATGATTTGTCTTTGGGTAAAACAAAATGAACATTTGCTTGTTCTGTAAAAAATTTCCCTTCAGAAAGACGACAAACATCAACAATATCAGACGAAATATAAGTGCGCCAATCTTCTGTTATAAATCTTTTAAAAGTATCCACTCCCCTTTCAGTTAAATCGGTGGAATTGATTCCCAGTTTTTTATAAATATTTTTTCCTTCTTCTACTATATGTATAATTTGAGAAACCTCAAGACCGTGATTATAAATTTCAATTAATTCATCTTTTTTAACTTCATATAAAACTGCGCCATTGCCACCGGCAATAAAACATGAACCTGAAAATTCTTTCTGAGTTAATAATTCTTGTAATATTGGAACCAAAATTTTTAATGCACTAGCAGCCCGAGCAGTAACAAAAGCTACTGATTTACCATCGTCTAAAATTCTTTTAACCAAAGAAGCAACTTCAAAAAGCTTAAAATCTATATTATCAAACACTGTGCCGTCAAAATCCATGCCAAATAATTTTACCAGTGTTTTTGCTTCTTTTAATTTATCCTTAGTCAGATTCAAATGTTCTTGTTTCATATTTTTATCATATTCTTTAAACCAAGCAGAGTTTCGTCGCATTCTTTTCTAACAATTATTTTCTTTGCACATTTTAAGTTTTTTTCAAAATATTTTTTTATCAATGGATATCGCAATGGAATGCCACCGCTAATTTTACAATCATATTTTTTATGCCCAGATAAATCTGCCGAAATAAAAATATACTGATCCAAAAAAGATCTGACTAACGAACTAATAAACATGCTCTTATTGAAATTTTGTTCTCTTAAACCGCTTATCAAACCACCGCCTTGATAATTAAAAGCACTGGGAAATAGATTTAAATCAAATAAAATTTCTGATTTTTCCAAATCACGCAATGACAAAGAGCTGATTTCTTTCCACAAGTTACATCGTCCGCCGGAAATTTCATTAAAAAAATCTGCATATTTATTTAACACTCTTCCAGCTGGAATATGAGAAAATGTCCAAAGAAAATTATTATTAAAATAAGGACGATAATCATGTGCGCTTCTCGGTGCACCAATATTTTTTTTAACTAGAGACACCTGTGAACCGGTGCCAATATTTATAGAAAGATTCTTTTCAACTTTATTATCCGCACCAAATAAAGCACACTGTAGGTCCCCCAGTCCTACGTGAATTGGTATTTTAATTTTATTGAAACTCATGTAACCTGAAATTTGTTTGTAATTATTGGTACTGTCGTTGAATACAAAATCACATCCAGTGTATTTCTTGGACAATTTCAGAAGCTTATCTGAAATTATCTTTTCTTTGATATCATAAAAACCTAAACCTGCCAACAATGTATCATGCGCCAAACAGCTAGAATCCTTATGAACCAAAGCAAACCAATCTGCCAAAGTGGCAACCTTAATCTGACCTTTAATTTTATGATCGCGACAATAACTGATAATATTGAAGAATGGCAAACTGGGGCGAGGTTTCATGCCAGAAATTTCTTTGTAATCATCTTTTATTTCCTGAGTAATTACTGAAAAAATGCTATCGCCATTACTGTCAACTTCTAGAGAACGCTCATCTTGCCAAGTAACATAATTAGAAATAAGTTGTCCGTTTTCATTCAACAATATAAAACCGTGCATTTGTGAACAAAAATGAACTGACTCATATTTTTTTATTTTCCAGTATTCATTACAGATTTTGAGAAACATTTTTTGCAATTTTATAGCCGATATCTCATAACGTCCTGGTATTTTCGAGATATTTAATAAATTATCAAAGTTTCTAACATGTAATAATTTATCGCTACCAACTTCAAATAGAGCACACTTTACCCTTGTAGCGCCCCAATCCATCAATAAATGTGTTCTTTTCCCCATATCAAAATAAATTTTTTATATATTATTTTTGGTAAGCTCCGGCTAAATATCCGCCATCTACCACAATATCTTGTCCGGTAATATATTTATTTTGAGCTGAACATAAAAAGAAAGCGACGTTAGCTATCTCTTCAACATTCGCCATTCTACCAAGAGAAGTACTAGCGGATAATTCATCAATCTTCTCCTGACTATTATTTTTTCGTGTAAGCTGAGTATCCACAAAACCAGGTGACAAAGTGTTCACCTTGATATTATATTGTCCCCATTCAATCGCAATAGTTTTTACTAATCCATTCAGCGCATGTTTGGACGTAGAGTAGGTACTGCGGCCAGAACGGGAAATACTACCATAAATTGAGGAAATCGCCAAAACATAACCACCATCATTTTTTTTGAGCTCACCAAAAAGTAATTGACAAATACGAGCAAAACCAAAAGTATTTACCATCATAGTGTTGGTAAAGTCTAACATGGTATTTTGTTCAAATGGTTTAGGATTATTAATTCCTGCACAATGAACTATGGTGCTCAAGTTACTAAAATCAACAGATTTAATATAATTCTCAATTGAATTTAAATTACTTAAGTCTAGCTCTTTTAAAGTTGGAGCGATTAATTCGAACCCATTTTTTTTAAATTGTTCGCCAATTGCATATCCAATATCTCCACTTCCTCCTAATAATAATATTTTATTTTTCATAAACTAAAAGATTAAATTATGAACCTTCTTCGATAATCGGTACAATCATATTCTCTTTAAATTCTTCTCGCGATAAAAATGGATACAAATCTTCCAAAGGTTTTGAAATCATCCGTCCATCAGGTCTTTTTTCAGATGATAGCTTGGGCTCATAAATATAATCCGCTGGTAAAAATATTTCATATATCAGTGGCCCATCGTGAGAGATCACTTTTTGTGAAACCGATTGCAAATCTTCGTTACTATTTATAGAGAAATATGGCAAACCATAAGCGTGAGAAATTTTTTCCATATTAGGAAAACTAACCCCAGATGCTGGATCGCAGGCTACCCGACGACCAGGGAAAAAATTATCTTGAGTTTGTTTGATTGAAACATAACCATCATTATTCAAATAAATAATCTTTACCGGTAAGTGATGATGAACAACCGTCTGCAACTCCTGAATATTCATTTGCAAACTACCATCCCCCGCAAAACAATATACCTCTTTTTTGCCTGAACCAAAACAAGCACCAATAGCGGCAGGTAAATCATAACCCATAGAAGCACAACCTGAATTCCAAAATACTTTTTGATTATCTTTTATATGACCAGCTTGAAACAAACACACACAAGCACTTCCATTACCAGCCACCATAGTCGAATCGTTTGGGATTAAAGATGTAAAATATTCTACAAAATGATAAATATCAATTTTACCTTCGGTGCCTCTTCTGTCCATTCTAACCGGTAAATATTTTTTCTTTCTTTCTTGACACCAATTAAGCCACATACCCCAATCGAGTTTCTTTTCAATATCAATTTTTAACAGATTACTCAAAAAATTATGAGCATCTGTACATATGGCTATATCTGGTTTGACTGTCCGTTTTTCTAATTCGGCCGCATCAATATCAACGACGATTTTTTTGGCACTCCGTGCAAAAGTTTTCCAATTATAACTAACTTGTCTTATGTTGTTTCGAGACCCAACTGAAATTATCAAATCAGCATTTTGCAAAGCAAAATTTCCAGCCCTACTTCCCACTGTGCCTATTCGGCCAATGTGCAATCTATGATCTGTAGGTATCAAATCGGCCGCATTAAAAGTACTAACAACTGGCACATTCATTTTTTCCGCCAATTGCAATGCCAAATTACGAGCGTCGCTTATTAACACACCGCGACCAAAAATAAATAATGGCCTGACTGACTCTGATATTAATTTTATAACTTCAGCCATTTGGGAATCTTGATTTACAGGAGGAGTTAAATCAGGTGCAAAACCGATTAAATCCGTTTCTTCTACCAGTGCCCCCTGAACGTCCAAAGGCACATCCAGCCAAACTGGTCCCGGACGACCCGACATGGCTAAATGTATTGATTTTTCTAGGTGATAACGTATGGTTTTCGGGTCGGTAACCATCGTCGAATATTTGGTCACCGATTTGACCATACTAATTATATTTATTTCTTGATCACCTAATTGACGTAAACCGATTTCCTGACAAGATGCCACACTGGTTTCATACTTAACTTGACCAGAAATATACAAAACAGGCACCGAATCCAACCACTGCCCGATTAAACCAGTTAGAGTGTTGGTACAGCCAGGGCCGGTAGTAACCACAACAACGGCTAGATCGTTTTTTACTCGAGCATAACCTTCGGCACCAATAGCACTCGCCTGTTCATGGTGATTACATATATAGTGCAAATCAGGACATTTCCCTACGGCATCATTTAAATGCATAGATCCTCCGCCTGAAATCATAAAAACATCACGCACCCCATATTGTGTTAATTTTTTGGCAATGTAGTCAGCGACTCTTATCATAAATTATAATCCCCTAACATAAATAATCATTTTTAAATCTTCTGATTGAGCATATGGGCTGTCAATATTATCTATTTTGATCGGCTCATCTTTTTTAATTTCATGTAATAACACTTCCCCACTCATTAATTCTCGACAAGAAATTTGTCCCTTTTGCAAAGGAACAGCCATATAAATATCATCTGCCATCGTAGTTTGATTCAATTTATAACCTACTGGTAAATCTCGCTTAGCATAAACACCACGCACCAAGGCATCCAGATACTTTATCTCTTTCTCTGGCGGGTTGCGTTTTTGGGTTCCTGGAGCTCCACACATTTCCTTGGCTTTATGATATGCCTTGAACCAAACATCTGCCTGAATTGGCAAAGTACAATAAGAAGAAACTGGGACACCGTCCATTTCAATATCAACGTGACGTTCAAAAGTACGAGCACCTTTGGCATATGCTATCATTACAGAAGAAGACCAATCAGTATGTTCATGCGTAGAATAACCAACAACATGATTAGGGTAACGATTCTTTAGAAAATCTATTTGATTAATTTCCAATTCACTATCTTCGGCTGGATATATGGAAACACAGTGGTTAATAGCCAGTGGTATATTACGATTTTCAAAAAACAACACTAAATCGTCAGTATCTTTGAGCGATGAACCGCCAGTTGACACAATAACAGGTTTACGAGTACTAGCGATTTTTTCCAGTAATGACCAATCATTAATATCATAACTAGCCACTTTAATAATATCTATACCCAATTCTACACACAAATCAACAGACTTTTCATCAAAAGGTGTTGCCATAACCAACATTCCATTTTTTCTTACAGCTTGTACCATCTGTGCAAAATGTTCCAATGGTAATTTGGTATCTAATGTCTTTTTAATATAACGTATGTCTTCACGACAACAAAAATCTTTATGAATGAAATTATCAACATCTCTGAATTGGAATTTTATAGCAGCTCGAACATTGTTAAAACGAACAACTTTGGCAAAATCGTCAATTATTTTTAGACCACGATCCACTTTCCCCCAATGATTACTAGCCATCTCTAAAACGAATAAATCCTCGAAAATATTTTGACGCATATTTATTTTAATTAATTAATTAATTATATTACTAAACAAATTATTTATCAATCAATAAATACTCTTTATTTAAAACAGATGTATTTTTTTCATACCAACCAAATAATTCCTTTATCGATTTCTCTATTGGGGTAAATTGAACGCCACTATCGATTTGCTCCATCAAACGACTATTATCCCCAGTATACTCCAAACCAATTCCAGGATCTTTAACGACAATCGGCAAATCCTTTCCACTGATTTTTTTGATCATTTGCGCCAATTCTAATAATTCATAAGAACAATCCGGCGTAATATTGTAGGCTGTGTGTTGCCCCTTATTGATAATAAAATATTCCAGAATTGGCATTAAATCATTAATAAACAAATAGTCAAATCTTCTATTTTGTTTAATAGTAATCGGTAAGTCGAAAATTGTTTTACAAATAGAATTGGAAATGAAACGTATGGCATAATCTTCATATTTTCCGAAAACACCAAAAATCCGTAATTCAGTTACATTTTTCATTTGTTCAAACAAACGAGCAGAAACATACCTATACAGACCATGTTCATCTACTGGAATATATTTACCCAAGTCATCTTCTTTCATCTTTGGCCTATAATTGCGACCATCATAAACTGCTCCAGAACTTAAAACAATCAAACGACCAAATGAATTCTGACAAGCAAGTAGATTCATCAACATTAATATATCGGCATAAAGTAAATTACTAGGATCTGGAGCGTTACGATGACCAGGTTTTGTTGCCGCATGTATAACAATATCAAATTTATGTTTTGAAAAATATGCACGAACTGATTGTTCATTAATTAAATTTAACTCGGTTCTGTCCGGAAAAGAAAAATCATACTTGTCTCTCAACATTTCTAAAATATTTCTTCCAATAAATCCAGTACCACCAAGTAATAATATTTTGATTTTATTCCCCATAAATGTTTTTTAAATATATCCGCATCAAAACAGTTTTTTATTTAATTTTAACATTCAAAAAATAATTTTATTTGTTTATTAGTTAACTCCTCAATGGCTTTTGAGTTGTTATAATAATGACCGTACCAATCAAATGTAGCTTCTAAACCGTCACCCAATTTCCATTTTGGATGCCAACCCAAAATATTTTCAGCTTTGCTGATATCTAATTTGAGCAAATTGGCTTCATGCTTTGAAGTGTCTTCAACCACTCGACAAACGCCTCTTCCCAAAATAGCGATACCCTTATCTACCAGATCTTTAACACAAACAAAGCTTTCTTCATTTGGCCCAAAATTCCAAGCACCAGAAATATTTTTTTGTCCATTATAAAGTTGCTCCCCCAACATTAAATACCCTCTCAACGATTCGAGCACGTGTTGCCATGGTCTGATAGCTTTTGGACTTCTGATGGTTATTGCTTCTTTACGTTCGAAAATTGCTCTGATCATATCAGGAATTATTCTATCCTTGGCCCAGTCACCACCACCAATAACATTACCAGCTCTAGCGATGGCTACCAAAGTATTGTGTTTTACACCATAATCCTTAGGATTAAAGAACGATTGGATATAAGAATTGGCTACTATGTCAGCCGCCGCCTTACTAGCACTATATGGATCATAACCACCCAAAGCATCTACTTCTTGATACGGATGAGAGGATTCTTTGTTTTCATAAACTTTATCTGTAGTAATAATAACCACAGAACTGACACTGTTTGTTTCTTTGATAGCCTGTAATACATTTGCCGTACCAAGAACATTAGTCGAAAAAGTGGTCAATGGATCTAGATAACTATCCCGAACAAGTGGTTGGGCGGCCAGATGAAAAACAATTTCAGGTTTTTCCAACTCCATTATTTCTTTAATTTTGTTAAAGTCACGAATATCAGTAAAATAATTTTTATTGGTTCGATCAGATATTTTTAAAACATCAAACAAATTGGGGTGGGTGTCGGATGGCAATGAAACACCAACAACATTGGCTCCCCAACCACTTAGAATCCTCACTAACCAAGAGCCCTTAAAACCAGAATGACCAGTAACTAAAACTTTTTTATTTTGATAAAACTTTTGCATAAATATACTATTTTTTTAATGCCGTTTATAAAAATTTACAGTTTTAATCAACCCTTGATTTAAAACACATTTTGCTCTCCAATTTATTTTTTTATTTTTAATTATTTTAGCTCGAGAAATCATGTCTTCATTTTTTCGATATGGCAGACTCCCCCATTTTAAAACAGATTTACTGTTAATGATTTTTTTTAATTTGAAAATTATATAACGGATTGAATAAGCCTTACCAATACCAATATCAAACTGCTCGTTTTTCTTTAAAAAACTATAATGACTAATAGCAGCCATAAAAGCTCCGGCAACATCACCTACGAAAACAAAATCTTTTTTCTGTCTTCCCAAAGAAAGAGGTATATCGTTATTGAATAATAAATTTTTTATAACAAAAGGCATAAATTTACAAAAACTATCATCGGGCCCATACATTTGTCGAATTTTCATATTTACAAACTTTATGCCTGAAAATTTTGTTTTTTTAATTGCCAAATTAACAAAATCACTTTTTGTCTTCGCATAATATTTTTCACCTTTTGCCAAATCCATATTAGCAGTGAAAAATGTGTCCGCATTAATAAAGCAAGATGCGCCGTATTTTATACCATTATTTAAAAGGCTAATCGGTAAAGTAAAATTTGTTCTAAGTATTTCAGATTTATTTTCATTTTTTCTCCCATAACATGTAGCTGTATGAACTATACAATCGATCTTATGCTCCTTAAAATATTTTCCTACGCCACCATCTTTATCAAAATTGACCTGCTCTAAATTATTGTGCTTTAATAAATGTTTTATTCTATGTATATCGGAATTTTTTCTCAACAAAATTATGACTTTAAAATCCTTCTTCAAAAGTAATTTGAGAATACCGCTACCCAAGAATCCAGCACCTCCAGTTAATAAAATTGTTTTTTTCTCCTGCACGCTCATAATAATACTATTTCCAAATTTTCCAAAAAGGATCTTTATGCCAATGTTCATTCATCTCTTCAACTTCCTTATAGGTATCCATACACTTCCACTTTCCCTTGTGGATATATACTGAAAGTTGTCCATCGTTTGCTAATTTTGGGAACATACTCTCGATCATGCTACCCGGCTCAATCAGATCCAACACCTCTTTTTTGAATACCATAAAACCACCATTGATGACATCTTTGTGAGCGTCAACTTCATTTTCACCCTCCTGCTCCGAAGTGACCTTATGCTGAGTAAATTTAAGCAATTTATTTGTATTCGGATCAACACTAAGCATGCCCAAGCGCGACACTGGCTTGGCTCCGGTAATAGTACCCAGTGTATTATTATTTTTATGGCAACTGACCAAATCGGCCACATTAATATTGGCTACTCCGTCTCCATAAGTGACCATAAAATCTTCATCATCTTGAACATACTTTTTTAGTTGACGTACTCTTTCGCCGGTCAAACTATTAGGACCGGTTTCAACAAAAGTAATTTTGAAATCATCGCAATCATTATTATGAAAAATTAATTCCCCAGTTTTAGTATCCAAGCTGAAATCACTTAACATGGTTCTCCAGTGCAAAAAATATTCTTTTATCATGTTCCCCTTATAACCCAAAGCCAAGATAAAATCATTATAACCATAATGGGCGTATATTTTCATTATATGCCAAAGAATAGGTTTACCACCAACTTCAACCAATGGTTTCGGTTTAAACTCCGTCTCTTCCTTCATACGCGTACCTGTGCCGCCGCACAAAATTATTGTTTTCATATTTCGTTTTGATTAAAAAATACACTTTGAAATTTATTCTTAAAAGGTAAATAAAACATTTGAATATCACTTTTGTTGAGCAATCCCAAAAACCAAATCAGAAAAATATTCATTAACAAATTGCCAAAACCAAGATAGATATTATTTGTTAAACCTAAAATTTTCATCACTACAAAAACGATAACATTAAACAAACTTAATACCGCCATTTTTTTTAACAAACTTAAATCTTTTTCCCAAGTAACTGCTCGTTGTAATAAAAAGAAATAAACAATCCCAGATAAAACAGTAGCCCAGGCCGCACCATAGAGAGAATATTTTGGGATCAATATAAAATTAAAAATAATGTTGACCAAACAAGAAATAATAATAATTTTTACACTTTCTTTCTCCTTGTTCTGAATTATCAAAAGATTATTAAACAAACCACCCAGAGCGGCAACAATCAAAGTCAGACTAAGTATTCTCATCGCCAAAATACTAGGTGCAAAAGAGATTGGGAAAAACCAACCAATAATAATAGGAGAAAAGGTTATAAAAAATACGCTTAAAACGAGACTGGAACTAAAAAGTATGCGGATTGACCGATTAAAAAAATTCCGATAATCGTCATTATTTCCAGAATTTATAATTCTTGATAAAACTGGAAAAATCGCTGGAAGAAACAAAACGGAGAAGATCGACGCAACATCACCTGTTTTATAAGCCGTGCCATACCACCCAACTGCTTCAAAACCCTTCATATATTTTAACATTACCATGTCAATACGACTATACAATGAAACTGCAATCATATAAAAAACAAATGGCAATCCTTTTAAAAAGAGTTCTTTTATCCGCAACCAATTAATAATCAGATGTAATTTAAAAGGAAATCGACCAGAAAAATAATAAACAAGAGAAAACAGTTGAGCAACAATCATAGCCACAAAAACCATGGCCACACTGGGGAAAAAGAAAAGTAAAATACCTCCTATTACAAAGATTATGGTCTTTTCTATCAATTGTCTAAGAGCGCTTAGTTTGAAATTGTTTGCCGAAGCTAGATAAGCATCTGCCTGACCAACTGTTAAAGAAAGAAAAACAGAAATAAAAAATAACAACAATGGTATAAAAATATCACGATTATTAAACCAATTTACAATTAAAAATGGTATAATAACAATTATGGTAGTAAAAAATTTGACAGTAAACATCAAATTAAAATCATACTCAATTTTTTCTATCGGAGTACTTCCTTTAGACCATTCACGATAAAGATAAGTTCCGGCACCAAAATCAGCGAATATAAACCAAAAAACAACGAAAGAAGAAATAAAGTTATACTGTCCCATACCTTTCTCCAACAATATGTGGGACATAAAAACAAAAAAGGCCAGACCAAGTAATCTAGTTATTATTTGAGAAAAAGCTCCCCAAAGAAAATTTTTACCGGTTTGCTCTTCGTGGTTCATATTACCAATTTTTAGTCTTTTCTATTGTTGTTTTCTTCACTTGTTGATATATATTCGTAGCTTTCTTATCTATCTGTGGAGAAAGTAAACTCAACAATTCGTGCCCTAAAATTCGATACTGTTTACCGATCTTGTTGGCTCGAATCAATCCTTTCTTCAAAAGCCTTTTCATAGTGCTTTTGCTAATTTTAAGCATTATTTGTGCTTCTTGAGTGGTATAAACGCCTGAAGGTTTAATTTCTCCCATATTTTAGATAAAAAATGACACTGTGTATGTAGTATACCAACAGTGTCACTAGGTGTCAAAAGGTGTCAAATTAAGTTATCCACATACCATTTACAAGTCTGTTCCACTCCATCTTCAAGCTCAATTTTATGTTTCCAACCCAAAGCATGCATTCTGGTCATATCTTGCAGTTTTTGGGGCATACCATCCGGTTTAGTATTGTCCCACACTATTTCACCACTATAACCAACTACTTTTTGAAACAACCCTACCAACTCTTTGACTGTAAGATCTTGGCCTGTACCTAAATTAAAGAATATGTCACCTTTTTCATTTTGTTCCTTGGTAGGATTGAAATTGTTCATCAAAAACAAGCAGCCATCGGCCATGTCATCAACATGCAAAAATTCTCGCCTAGCTACTCCTGTCCCCCAAACCATAATTTGTTTATCCTCATTCTTCTTGGCTTCGCAAAACTTCTTAACGAACGCAGGTAAAAGATGAGAATTTTTCGGATCATAACTATCATTTGGTCCATATAAATTTGTTGGCATTACGGCAATAAAATTTGTACCATACTGACGATTATAGCTCTGGCACATTTTAATCCCGGCAATTTTAGCTAACGCATAAGGTTCATTGGTTGGTTCTAACAAACCAGTAAGCAAATACTCTTCTTTCATTGGTTGTGGACACAAACGCGGATAAATACAAGAGGAGCCCAAAAATAACAATTTTCTAACTCCATTCAGATATGACTGGTGAATTATATTATTTTGAATTTCTAAATTTTCATAAATGTAAAGAGCAGGAAAAGTGCTATTGGCCAAGATACCACCTACTTTGGCGGCGGCCAAAAACACATATTCAGGTTTTTCTTTGACAAAAAATTCAGCCACTGCCGCTTGATTTAACAAGTCAAGTTCAGTGTGGGTGCGTAATATTAAATTATTATAACCCTCACTTTGCAGTTTTCGCACTAGCGCAGACCCTACCAAACCACGATGACCAGATACGTAAATTTTAGAATTTTTGGTGATCATATATTTATACTAAATATTCTTTTTTAATTTTATTTTGATTATGAAAGAATCTTCCACCCTTTCTACCATACCAAATTATCTCTCTAGCATAAACGGGTAAATCACCATGAAATTCAGTAATATTAGAGAATAACAATCGATTTTTAATCTTGGCCAATTTGAGATCGTTCACTCCTTTGAAAAATTCGTTAAAATATTTTTGAAAATCATAACTTAATTCTACTTCCATAGAAGAACTACAATGAGGATCAATAATCATTTTGGATGAATAACTAACTAAATCAGCAACCTTATCTTTTTCTACATCCTTAAGATAATCTACCAAATAATCGCGCATTTGATCAAAAAAACTTTCTTTGCCATCTATAATATTAAGATAAGAGGCTTCTTCGATAGTCCAAGTGGTATCACCAAATTTTTTTACCAACACGTCCCAACCGCCACCTTTAGTCACAGCGCCAATTATTTTACGTGCTGAGTCTACAGCTTGGCCAATGACTGTACCAGGATGATTATCCCCAAAAATTATTAAATCTTTATAGAATTGGATATAAGAAATTTTAGACTCATTGTGCGCAAATATAGCAGCATATTGCAATAAACCCAAACAATGAAAACACTGGATAGCCCAAGAAAAAACAGAAGCCTCTTCCCAGTCCGCAACTGGCATAGAAGCTGTTTCAACAATCACTTGCTCGAACTCCATAATAGTACCACTTTCTGGTACACAATGCGGTAAAGAGGCTGGAATGGTAGCGGTTTTGATTCCGTAATATTCTCTATACTTTGGATCACCCATCAAAGCGTTTGGCAAAATCACACAATTATAGACATTGATTGAACTGTGCTGCCCGCTCTCTAAAAGAGTACTCAAACCATTACAAAAAGTATCATAAGTTTCACAAGGCAGACCCATGATAATCTCCGTATAAGTTGGAATATTTTCATCGTTATATTTTTGGAGTAATTCTTTAAAATTATCTATGCGCATATTTATTCTACCAATGGCCTCCAAAGTTTTTGGATTCAAACTTTGAAATGACAACGTTACCCCTTTGCACATATTACTAACATTTAATTTTTTATTCATTTCAAAAATAGCTGCCGTACTGAATTTGGCATAGGCCGTTCTGAATTTTAAAGGAAAACCGTATTTATTTTTTGTTTCAATAAATTTGTCAACAAAGCCAGCATCGCGAGGATGGATACCAAAATTTGAATCACAACCAAAGACAAACTCTATTTTATTTTTACCAAACCATTCAATTTCATCTTTAACCCTTTGTTCATCAAATAAATCCAATTTTTTATTATTGATAGTAGCCGCTCCCCAATCACAATAAGCACATTGATATGGACAACCTCGATTGGTTTCCAAACTAGCGGTGAATGAATAAGGAGATTGAATCGTCTTGTCAAAAACACCTGATAAATATGGGGAAGTGATTTTCAAAACGTCAGCGCCGCCCTTGACTATTTCTGTCTGAAACACCACACCCTTTGAGTTGATACTTAAATTTTTAATATTGGAATAATCTTTTTTCCCCGCAACGTAATTAAGTAAAATTTCTGAGAATGGTAATTCTCCATCACCATGTACCAACAAATCAATGTGTTGATGTTTTTTTAAAAATTCCTCAGAATTTAAAGGAACGTGGTGCCCACCAAATACAATCAAACAATCAGGGAATTTTAATTTTACTTTTTCAGCCAATTTTAGATTATATTCGGCGTTCCAAATATAAGAAGAAAAACCAAAAATCTTCGGATCTTCCAATCTGTCCACTATGGTATTAATGTCTTCTTTAAGAAAAAGATTATCTTTGAATTCAAAATTATCCCGAATCTTATCAATAGATAGACAATAACTAATTATTATACCTGTTGAATAAGGCAGAAAAACATTATTTCCGTACTTATTATTAACCTGACACAGGTAAACATTTATTTTCCCCATATTTGGTATGAGTTTATTTATGGTTTTAAAGCTTCTAACTCAGCCTCAGACATTATTTTTACTAATTCATTAAATTTAACTTTCGGACTCCAATTTAAAATGCTTTTGGCTTTACTAGCATCTCCCTGCAAATTCTCTACCTCGGTCGGACGAAAATATTCAGGATCTATTTCAACCAAAACTTTTCCTGTTTTTTTATCTATCCCCTTTTCTTCCAACCCACTCCCCTCCCAATATAAATCAAAACCAAAATATTTTGCAGATTCCTCAGCAAATTCTCTCACACTATGTGTTTCACCAGTTGCAACAACATAATCATCAGGTTTGTCTTGTTGTAACATTAACCACATCGCCTCAACATAATCTTTTGCATAACCCCAGTCACGTCTGGCATTCAGATTGCCCAAATATAATTTTTCTCGCTGGCCAGATTTAATCTTGGCAAATGAGTCAGTAATTTTTTTTGTTACAAAAGTACCACCACGTCGAGGAGATTCATGATTAAATAAAATTCCATTACAGGCAAATATATTATAAGCCTCACGATAATTTACCACAATATTATGAGCGAATACTTTTGCGCAAGCATATGGACTACGAGGATAAAAAGGTGTCGTTTCTTTTTGAGGGGTTTCTAA
>Ga0172379_10001551_pt1 | contig 45247 bp, 33 predicted proteins | sample GrowelOW334metaG_FD_119756 | JGI IMG/M metagenome (GOLD analysis project Ga0172379, IMG submission 119756) | Groundwater microbial communities from an aquifer near a municipal landfill in Southern Ontario, Canada - Groundwater well OW334 metaG | ecosystem: Environmental > Aquatic > Deep...
CTCTGGTGTTGGCTCTGGTGTTGGCTCTGGTGTTGGCTCTGGTGTTGGCTCTGGTGTTGGCTCTGGTGTTGGCTCTGGTGTTGGCTCTGGTGTTGGCTCTGGTGTTGGCTCTGGTGTTGGTACAATCACCGAAGCGGCAATAACATTTACAATACGAGTGCTTGAATTAGAATTATTTGCATCATCAGTCGCAGTATAGGTTAGAGTATAAGAACCAACCGCAGTAGTATCAACTGATCCAGTAATTATTACTACAGGAGTTGCATCAGCAGCATCAGTGGTAATATAACCGGATTCGACATACGTATCTCCCTGAGTTAACGTCAGTGGATTATCTCCAGTGAGAGTAATAGTTGGAGCAGTTGTATCTACAACATTGACTGTGCGCGTGGCTGAACTGGTATTTTGGGATAAATCAGTGGCCGTATAAGTAACAGTTTGCATGCCTAATGTTGTTGTTGTGATACTACTGGCATCTGACAATACTGCGATTGTTCCATCAACATCATCTAAGGCGGTGGCTCCGGCGTCAGTATAAACAGATCCATATTCAATAGTAACTGGATTAGAATCAAGCACAGTAATAACTGGCGCTATATCATCAATACCATCATCGGTTGGATCTGTTGCATTAGCATAATAAACTACGGTGCGCACATAGGCTGAACCTGCATCGGTACCATTATCATCATCACGCTGAGCACCCATCACGGCAGTGGTGCCATCAAGTGATACGGCATAACCATAATTATCCATTGTGCGACCATCTCGGGCGGTCAACTCAGTTTGTTCAACCCAATTGGAATCAGCATAATGATAGAGATGAGCCGAACCAGCACTAGTCCCTAAATAATTTTGATACGCACCCACTAAAGCTAAATCGCCATCCACTGCAACAGTTGTACCAAACCCCATACCAGGTTCTGCAAAAATACTTTCTTCATTCCAAGTAGAACCATCGTAACGATAGATGTAAGCTGCATCACGATTTCCCGTACCAACTAAAGCCACATCACCCGAAATAGATACGGCTGAGCCGTAATATGCAGTAACACGATTGTTGCTGGCGGTTAATTGTGCTACCTCGTTCCAGCTTAAACCATCGTAACGGTAGATATAGGCAGCACCAGCATAAAATAAGCCGGCCACTTCGTGACCATACGCTCCCACTAGAATAGTTTCGGCATTAACCGAGACTGCTCCGCCAAAGTAGTCACTGTCTACTCCATCACTCGGTATTAATTTAGTTTGTTGGCTCCAACTTGAACCATTATAGTGATACACATAAGCGGCTCCAGCTGTGCCGGTGTTATTACTATGTCTTGGTTGAGCTCCAATGACAATAGTATTATCATCCACCGCCACGGATATGCCATAATAATCACTCCACCCGCTGCGGTCACTGGCGGTGAGTTTGGTTTCCTGACTCCAACTTGAGCCGTTATAACGATACACATAAGCGGCTCCGGAAATGTTATGCTGATGTGCTCCAATCACAATCACATCGCCACTGATAGCCACGGTGTAGCCAAAGTAGTCTCCCGAAGTGACATCACTGCCGGTTAATTTTGCTTCCTGATGCCAGGTTGATCCATCAAAACGATAAACATAGGCGGCTCCACCTCCTGTGTGTGAAGCCGCTCCGACTACAAAGACATCACCGCTTAAGGCTACAGTTGAACCAAAGTAATCGTCAGAGTTACCATCACTGGCGTAGACTTCACTTCTGGTTCCACCACCTAATTCCACATTATCGGCCATGCCATCATCATCCGTATCGGCATCGATTGGATTGGTGTTAAATTCTATTACCTCGTCATAATCATTTAAACCATCATCATCACTATCACTATCGTTAACGTCTGATCCGTAAATAATAGTTTCATAATAATCCATTAAACTATCATGATCGGTATCGGTCTGTGACAAAGCACAACCAGTGCTAGCCACTGTATCCGTACCAGCCAAAGGGCTGGTGTCTGGGCAGAGATCTTCAAAATCACCTACGCCGTCGTTATCAGTATCCACTGACGGTACGGCACAACCATACTCATTAATAATATCTCCTGCATCTAATGGTAACGTTGTGCTCGGGCAAGAATCGTCACCATTAGACACCCCGTCACTATCAGAATCCAAGGCTACGAGTGGTGCTAGATCGACATCATCAGTTAATAAATCATTATCAGTATCAATGTTGGTCGGATCTGTTCCGGCACTAATTTCTGCTGCGTCAGTAATATTATCTCCATCAGTGTCAGCTGCTACTGGATAGGTTGGGGCAGTGATATCATACCAAAACACCGAGCCAGATCCCACTCCAGAATCATCATCCGATTGCGCTCCAACCACTGTTTGGTTGCCAGCTGCAGCTACAGCCGAACCAAAACTATCGGCGCCACCAGCATCACCCGATATAAGCTTAGTTGTCTCTGTCCATGTACCATCATAACGATAAACGTAAGCTGAGTCACCATTGTCGGTTTCACCATCATTGGTACTATACGGTGATCCAACTATAACTGTACTACCCGTTACGGCGACGGCACTACCATATTGATTATTAATCACTCCATCACCAGCAGTCAGAATAGCTTGCTCTTCCCAAGTAGTACCACTCCGCCGATACACCATCGCCGATCCAGTTGCACCGACTACAACCACATCATCATCAATAGCAACATTATTACCTGATACTCGCCCATCACTTGGTGTGAGCGTGGCTTGTTCTGCCCATTCAATACCATTGTAGCGATACACATAAGCGGCTCCAGAATTCCAATAATCATCAATCGCACCTACCACTAAGTAATTTCCATCCATGGCCACATCATCACCAAAATATCCATAAGTACTATTATCTGCCAAGGTCAAAATTTGAGTTTCATTCCAACTAGATCCATTCCATTTATAAATATATACAGCACCACCATGAGCCACACTACCACGATTATGCGGTCCACCCACTGCAATGGTATCACCCTGTATCGCTACATCATTGCCGAAGTTGTCATATGAAGTACCACCGTTGCTGGCTATCAATTTAGCTTCTTGTACCCAACTTGAACCATTGTAACGATAAACATAAACAGCACCGGCATCTGTGACATTGCCATCGGCCCATTGGGCACCTACTACGGCCACATCACCGTCAATGGCTACGGCGTTGCCAAATAAATCTACTCCGCCACCATCACTAGCCGTCAACCTTGATTCGCGGTTCCAGGCTGATCCGTTATTACGATAAACGTAAGCCGAACCATCAGCCGAAGCCCCAACTAAGGCAATGTTTCCTGCTACCGCCACGGCACTACCAAATGAATCATTATCGGCGTCACCAGTAAATTGACCGAGGGATTCACCGACAGTCACTTCTGCACCATCAGTTAATCCATCATCGTCACTGTCGGCATCTAATGGGTCAGATAAATATATATGTACTTCATCCCCATCATTAATACCATCATCGTCACTGTCGGCATCAGCACTACTGGTTCCAATAGTTAATTCGTCAGGATCTATTAATCCATCATCATCTTCATCAGCCGCACCCGGATTAGTACCAACCGCAACTTCATAATTATCCGCCAGAGTATCGTTATCACTATCCGTATCAGTTGGACTGATACCGGCCGTTACTTCCCAACCATCTTCTAAGGTATCTCCATCTGAATCTGGATTCAATGGGTCTGTACCATAAGTAGCTTCATCTCTATCGCTTAAACCATCATTATCATCATCTGGATCAGGACGCGAATAGATATATACCGCTTCACCACCGCCACCAGTGCTGACTAATACCAGTTCGCCGCTGACGGCTACCGGTTTACCGTAGTAATCGGCATCGCCAGAATCACTAGCAGTCAACTCTTCTTCCTCCGTCCAGGCAACGCCATCCCAGCGAAAGGTATACGTTTTGCCGATATCCAGCATACCAGACACTGCCGAAGGTGAACCAATCACCATGAATTCATCGCTGATATCCAAGGTTGATCCAAAATAATCATAATCCGCCTGGTTGCTGGCAGTCAGTTTCTCGGTCTCATTCCAAGTGCTGCCATTCCAGTTGTATACATAAGCCGAGCCAGATGAGACACCAGTATCATAACCATCGCCTGGTGCACCGACCGCAACCACATCATCTTCAACCGTTACAGCAGCACCAAACGAATCCATTGGGCCACCATCACTAGCCGTCAATGTAGTTTCTAGTACCCAGCTGGAACCGTTCCAACGGTAAACGTAGGCACCACCCTCTTCATCATCATTGCCGTCAGCATTGTAATTCTGGTCACCAATGACCAACACATCGCCGCTTAATGATATAGTCGGATTAGTTAAATCCGTTTCCAAAATTCGATCATAGTTAGTATCGGTACCAACCATCTGGGTGGATTGGTTCCAAGTGCTACCGTTATAATGGAAGGTATAAACTGCGCCCACATTAATATAGCCATGGTTATTATAATAATAATCACCCGTATATCCGTTTGCACCCACTGCTACAAAATCACCAGCAACGGCAACTGTATAGCCAAAACCATTATTAATTTGCGCAGTACTGGGTGTTAAAGTTGTTTCCTCGTTCCAGGTAGTACCATCATACCGATATACATAAACGGCCCCATAATGATAATCACTTCTAGAATCTCCACCAATTATTAACAGATCATTATCCAGCGCAATGGAATGACCAAAATCATAAGTATCATCACCGGTTAATTCCGCTTCGTTATTCCATTGGCTACCGTCCCAGCGATAGACAAAGACACTGCCTAAATCTGGAAATGATCCCCAGGTATCGGTAGGATCATCCCGGATCGAACTCACTACAACTACATCACCATCAATCGCAATTTTTGCTCCATAATTGGTGGCACTACCAGTTGCCTCTAAAATGGCTTCAATTTCACCGGCTGGTAATAACGGATAGGCATCTACACCATCATTAATACCGTCATCATCACTATCGGCATCGGCTGGGTCGGTACCGGCATCTACTTCATCGCCGTCTTCTAAAGTATCGTCATCACTGTCGGTATCAAGCGGATCAGTGTTGTAATCATTAAGCTCTGCTCCGTCCCACAAACCATCATAATCGGAATCGTAATAACCGGTCATAGTGCCTAACTCTATCTCTTCACCATCCAACAACCCATCACCATCTCCATCGGCCGAATGCGGATCTTCGCCATGAGATACTTCCCAACCATCGGTTAAACCATCATTGTCCGTATCACTGTCGTAAGGGTCTGTAGCAATGGCTATTTCTGTGGTGTCACTTAAGCCATCACAGTCTGAATCGTCTGGATCAGTACAGGTTGAACCGGAACCAGTACTACCAATTTCTTCATGGCCGTCCAATATGCCATCGTCATCAGAGTCATCATCGTTGGGATCTGTACCGGTGTCACCAACCTCGATTCCATCCATCAGTTCGTCGCTATCTGTATCGGAATCAAACGGATCAGTTAGATATGTATTAACTTCATCCCCATCATTTAATCCGTCTCCATCAGTATCATTATCCATTGGATCGGTACCGTAATCGTTCAATTCTAATCCGTTTGTGAGACTATCACTGTCCTCGTCCCTAGACTCTACTAATGTGGAGCCCAGACATGTTCCACTATCTGTGCACATTCCCATTTCAGTTATAGTGATTGGCCCAACTACCGCATAACCGTCACTATTACCGTCACCATCGCTGTCAGCCGATTCATACCGTATATAATATTCCTTAGGATAACTATCTGAGCAGTAATTATTAAAGTTTTCGGTCAAAGTTGCACCTGTACTGACATACGATGCGATATCAGCTTCGTCATGCGATGTGCCATAGGATTCATAACTGCCGACTTGCAGATACATGGTACCAGATGTTGAAAATATAGAGCCATCTTCTTTACTAACTGTAAATGTCCCTTCTGTGCCTCCATTACTGTAGTCGTATCCAATCGATACTTCTACTTGAAGTATAGACGTACTAGAATCATCTTCATTTAAATAGGTCGCTGATAAATCAGGGTTATTTGTTGAAGTAGAATCGGAAGCGACGAATGTAGAAAGCCAGTCAGGCAAATCGCATGTGCCTAATTCCTCATTACTGGAAGTATAAGATTGGCCAACCTGATAATCCTCCATCAATATTCCTTCCAAAGTGATCCTATTCAACTCTTCGGTGGTCGACTTACTCTTGCCGTTATAAAGCACTTGAAAATGGAGATGTTCTCCGGTACTTGGCCCAGTAGTACCCATTAGACCAAGTAACTGACCTTGCTGTACCGTGTCGCCTTTACTGACGGTCACGGATCCGCTCTTCATATGCATATACCATGTGGTATAACCGTTGCCATGGTCGATGGCAACGTAGCAGTTGATTCCTCTCTCTGTGCATACTCCCTCCACAGCCTCGTTGGTAGCATGTGTGACTGTGCCACTGGCTGCCGCCAATAAATTAACATCCTCCTCAAGGTCACTGTCGCTGCAAGTTGTTCCGATATTATCGTCAAAATCAACTGAATAATAGCCACCAGCATAATTTTCTCCTTCATCCGTGTGATACCAATCACCTGAGTCATTGACGGCGGTATTCACACACCAAGTGTCCGTTGACGGTAATGGGATTTTAAGCTCCGGGCCTGCGTATTCTGCGGCTACGGATTGAGCCTGTAACGCCATGATAACCAAACTGCCTATAAACAAAAACAAGAGCCTTTTAGCTCTGGATTGCATAAATATCACCATATAAAATGTCGTTAATTGTGTAGCAGGCACGACACTGTGCTGTTCAGGATAAGTTTATTACAATTTGACGGGATTGTCAAATTGTAGAGCTGCAATCAATCGCGTCTCTACAGGAACATAGCTATCTGGATACATAAATTCTTTACCCGTTATCATCTCATATAGCTTAATATAACGTGATGATAATTCTATCACCAACTCTTCCGGAGCGTCTGGTAAAACTTTATCTTTATAAGGATCGCAGTGTTCGACAAACCATAAGCGTAAAAATTCTTTATCGATATGCTCATTGGTGCCGGCTAACCAGAAACGCGATGAATCTGGTGTGTGGATTTCATCAATTAAAATTATGGTACCATCTGGCAGTTTGCCAAACTCGTATTTAGTATCAACTAAAGTTAAACCATGTTGATTGGTAATGGTTTGTCCGCGGGCAAATAATTTTAAAGCTACATCAGCACAGTAATCCCAATCCGCTTGAGTCATTAAACCATGAGAGACAATTTCAGCTGGAGAAATATTTTCATCATGCACATCACTTTTGGTACAAGGGGTAATAATCGGTTGAACAAAGGGTTGATTTTTGACCATGCCATCGGGTAAAATGTTCCCACAAAAATTTCGTTCACCTTTACTATAGGCCACCCAAGCTGACGTGCTGGTCACACCAGATAGGAAGCCGCGCACCACAAACTCAATCGGAAAGACAGTACATTTTTTAGCCAACATGGCATTTGGGTCAGGTACGGCCAATTGATGATTCGGTACAATATCTGTGGTTTGGTCAAACCAAAATTGCGTAATTTGATTCAACACTTGCCCCTTAAATGGAATGGCCGCCAGCACCCGATCAAAAGCCGATTGTCGATCGGTGGTTATTAATAATAATTTATCACCTAAATCATAGGTGTCTCTCACTTTACCTTGATATTTTTTTACTGATTTATTACCAAATAATTCAGTAAAATTAGTACTGGTGAGACAATGAGATAATTGATCGTGGATTTTTTTAGTATCAATCATACAATGATGTGACAGGTTTGTGAAAAGGGATTAAACAATATGTGCGTATTAAGAATATTGGTCGCCAACTGCATGCGTTTGGTTAAATCAGGTTCAGTAAAAGTTAATTCCCAAACAATCCCTTTATCGATATGCTTAACACTAGTTAAACCAAATCGAGTCTGTAATGTTTCAGCTATAGTTTTACCTTCAAAATCTTCGGCGTATCGAACTAAGAAAGATACAGTATGAGGATTAGTCGCAGCTTGTGTTGTGTAACGTTCTTTAGAGGTGTTTAATAATTCACCACTGTCAACTAAAGTGGTTATTAAACTAGAATTATCTGTCACGGTATCATCATGCCAAACCTCATAATGAGTTTTGCGACTAACACTGACAGCATAACCTTTTTGGTTAAGAGCTAACTCAATGGTTTTGGCCGCATTGTCGGTGATGATTAGATCAACCAACATTTGGAAGGAATTATTACCCGATTGATACGGTGCAATCTCAGTCTGCGGTGGTTGGTAAGTTAATTGATATGGTTCTTGGGGTGGGGTTTGTTCTAACCAGGCACGCAAGTTAGTAAATAAAGATTCGCCACCGCGTTCGAGCCGTTCCGGGTGTGGCATATACGCCACCACATTTCCGGCTGGATTACAAAAACCAGCAATCCCCCACATGGCACCATTGGGTGTAGTGGGAAATTCATTTATAATTTCACCCGCACTGGTGCAATACTTAAATAAAATCTGATTATGTTGCTCAAGCTCGGCTAATAAAGCTGGTGGAAATAAAAATCGACCTTCACCATTGGCTACCGTTGCCGGTATCACCGCACCAGCGGCTAAATTCGTGGTCACACAACTGCGGCCTTGGGGTGCCACATTTTGTATGTTGACCGTATCGTGATAAAAACCCGTGCCGATAATTTGCCCACCTTTCACCCGTGTATTGATGGCGACAGCACCGGCTAAAGCATTGTTGGCTAAGCCAGGAATCAAACCAGTTTCGACCAACACCTGGCAACCATTACAAATACCAATCACTGGTTTACCTTGCGCCGCCGCCTGTTTAATATGTTCCATGATCGGATCCAACGCCGCAATGATGCCAGCCCGACCACGATCTTCATAAGCAAAGCCACCTGGTAAAACATAGGCATCATAGCCACCAGCTAATTTAGCTACTTCGTTCCAGCGAACAAAATCTGCTTCTAAACCAGCATTAACTAAAGAGCGCCGTGTCTCATTTTCACAGTTTGTACCGGGAAATAAAATAATGGCTACACGAAACATACGTCTTTTTTACCGGCAATAACTTCACCAATTAAATACGTCTTTAAATCAGCTTGGGCTTTAAACTCAGCTAATATTTGATCACGGTGTGCGGCTGGAACCACCACCACCATACCAATGCCCATATTTAAGGTGACATACATATCATCTTCTGGTACCTCACCAAATTGCTGAATCGCTTCAAAAATCGGTAATATTTCCCAACTGCCTTTGGTTATTTGCGCTGAACAATGCGCTGGTAAAATTCTGGGAATATTTTTTATCAACCCACCACCGGTAATATGCGCCAAACCATGCACCTCATATTTATCTAAAATCGGTAGCACATGTTTGGTGTAATTTTTATGTGGTTTCATTAATAACGCACCCACTGATTGTGGTAATTCCGCCATGACGTCGCGCACGGTAAATTTTTTAATATCAAAAAATACTTTGCGGGCTAATGAATAACCGTTGGTGTGTAAACCTTCTGAACCTAAACCAATTAAGGCATCACCCACTTGAATTTTACTGCCATCAATAATTTTAGATTTTTCCACCACGCCCAACACAGCGCCAGCTAGATCCCACTCGCCTTCGGTGTATGTACCGGGCATCTCCGCTGTTTCACCGCCCACTAAAGACATACCATACTGAGCACATTCTTCCGACATACCTCTGACTAAATCTTCCAGTATGTCAGGTTCTAATTTGGCAGTGGCGACATAATCTAAAAAGGTGAGTGGTTTAGCCCCCTGACACAACACATCATTACAACTATGCGCTACCATATCACGGCCCGCTTGATCGTACATATTCATCATACCGGCGATAGCCATTTTGGTACCAACACCATCGATACTTTGTACTAACACCGGTTCTTTATAGTCTTTTACCAAATCGGTTATTTCATAAAGTGAACCGAACAAACCTAAACCAGTTAAAACCCTTGGAGTGAAAGTGGTTTTCACATGCGGAATTATTCTCTGTACGGCTGCATCGCCGAGTTCAACATTAACGCCTGATTCTTTATATGTGATTGCCATAATAATAAAACAATAATTATTTTTTTATAAAACGTTTCTTAAACCATTTAACCAGGTTTCGGCTAAAGTTGTCACCGACTGTGTGATAACTTCTTTGGCTCCATCAGTGATGATAAATTGTTCATCAGCACTGATCGTACCAAGCGGTGTTACTGTGATATGGAAGTTTTGCGCATGACGTTGCACGGCCAGTAACACTTGGGGGTCTACTTCTATCACAAACCCACCGGTTTCGCTAAACAATTTCTGCACAACAGTTAAATCTTGCCCTGGCACGGTTTGTAAATCAATTTTTATACCGGTTCTAAGTTCACCTCGGCCACCAAAACACATCTCGGCTAAAGTCACGAGCAAGCCGCCATCGCTGATATCATGACAAGTTTGCACTAAACCTTGTTCAATCACATCAGTGATAAAATTAATTTCCTGATCAACTTGTTTAAAATCCGGTTGCGGGACATTGGCACCATATTCATGAAATAATTCATATAAGACCGAGCCACCGAGTTCATCTTTGCGTTCACCGATTAAACAAATCATATTACCGGGTTGAATAAAATCTGGTGTAATCGCGGTGGTGACATCGGCTAGACGACCAAAACAACCGACGATGGCCGATGGATTAATGGCTTGATCTTCCGCTTGATTATATAAAGACACATTGCCAGATACGATGGGTACGGGTGCTTGTTCGTAACCTTTCACATGAATGGCGCGCGCCGCTTCGGCTACACCGCGCACCCCTTCGACAAATTCCCACATCTGTTCTGGCTTTTCTGGGTTACCATAATTTAAACAATCCGTTAAACACCACGGCGTAGCCCCAACACAGGCAACATTGCGCATACTTTCCACTACAGCATTAACCCCTTGCCAATACGGTGAAATTTTTCCATAGCGTGGATTACCATCCACACTTAAAGCCACGCCAACTTGTGAACCATACTCAACTAAGGGTGCTATCACTCCAGCGTCGGCCATACCCGCTTCTATTTCTACTAAGCCTTGCACATTTTTATCATAATGCTCATACACCGGTTTTTTACAGGCGACCGCTGGATGAGCTAACACGCGCAATGCTAACGCAGTGAGATCACCATAATCAAGTTTTGGTTCTTTGCCAGAATATTTTTTTGGTGTTAACTCACGGTCATAACGTAGACCGGCTGTGATATCTGATGGTTTGGCATCTAACACTACTTCGCCGTGATATGAGGCTGTGTAATTACCGGCTTGGACAATGCCCACCACAGCGGCTTGCGCGCCATTAGACACCTTAGGTAAGTCCCATGTTTCATTATAATGTTTCAGAATCACTGCCGTGGCTTTAGGTGAAGCTACCCACATTAATCGTTCTTGAGTTTCCGCCATTAGTATGACAGCGGCCGTTAAATCATCTTCTCCGACTGGCACTTTATCTAAATCAAGCTTGGCACCATAACCACCGCCTTCAGCTAACTCAACTGAGGCACACAATAACCCACCGGCGCCTAAATCTTTAAAACCAACTTCGCTTAATAGATTTTGGTCTTTTAGGATACGGAACAGATCGTAGGTTGAACTAAGAATATGCCGCTCTAAGAAGGCATTGGGTTCTTGCACAGCACTTTTATTAGCAGCGGCGTTGGCTGTTTTTAATTCGGTTGAAGAAAAGGCGGCGCCACCAAACCCACTGTGGTCGGTTGGTTTACCGACAAGAATAAAATTATAACCTTCAGCCTTAAGGGGGGCACGGGAATGAATTAAATCGGCCTGAGCGGCTGTACCCAGCACCACCACATTGACTAAACAATTACTATTAAATGATTCATTGAAAAATGTGTCCCCGGCTAGATTTGGAATGCCTAAGGGGTTACCGTAACCGCCGATACCAGCTATCACACCGTGTGCCACCCATTTATTTTTATTGAGATAGATATCACCAAACCGTAACGGATCAGCCACGGCCACTACTTTTGCTCCCATACACAACACATCACGTACTAAGCCACCAATTCCCGTGGCGGCTCCTTCATACGGCACCACCTGAGATGGATGGTTATGGGATTCATGCCCCACCACAATGGTGTAATCAATATCATTTACTCGATCAATCCACACGGCACCAGCATCTTCCCCCGGACCGATCACAACATGCGGACCTTTGGTATAAAAATTGCTCAAATATTTTCGGCTCGACCGATAAGACGTGTGTTCACTGCCTTCAATGCCAAAAGCAATCAACTCGGTTAAAGTTGGGACGCGCTTTAAAATGACGTCTTGTACCGCCTTAGCCTCAGTGACAGTTAAGCCAATTTTATATTGTGCCAAAAGAGCTTCTATCTGTTGATCGGATAAAGTAGATAAATCTAACTTCGGTTCGGACATAATATTATGGAACTTGGATAGTGGCTTTACGTTCGGCTCCCACTGATACCAAACTGACCGGTGTGTTAACCTGATCGGCAATAAAAGCCAGATAATCTTTCATGTGTTTAGGCAAGGCTTTATAACCATGGGTAATAATAGTAGTGAAATCCGCGTCAGTGAGATTTTTCCAGCCAGGTAAGGCTTTATACACCGGCCGACAATGCCGCATCACTTCTAAATCGGCTGGCAACTCAGTAAGCAGAGATGATTTATAGCGATACTTTATAGCTACTGGAATATTTTTTAAACCACCTAAGACATCTATTTTAGTAACCGCTAAACTGGTTAGCCCATTGATTCGGGCGGCATAATTTAATTGTACCAAATCGATCCAACCACAGCGCCGTGGCCGCCCAGTGGTGGTACCATATTCCTGGCCGCGTTCTCGCAGATAATCTCCCATACTACCCTTAGCTTCGGTTGGTACGGGGCCAGACCCGACGCGCGATAAATACGCTTTAACTACTCCAATAATCTCATCAATTTTAGTGGGGCCAATACCTACTCCAGTACAAACGGCTCCGGCAATTGTGTTGGATGAAGTCGTATGGGGATAAGCACCATGATCGTTATCTAATAATGTACCTTGGGCTCCTTCAAATAAAATTCGTTTACCAGAATCCAAGGCTCGGTTCACTTCTAATGACACATCGCCAATATAAGGTTTAAGACGTTGACCGAATTTATAATAGGTTTGAAAGATAGTTTCTTTGTGCAGTGGAATACGTTGCTGATATAATTTTTGCAGGGTGTTCTTTTTTAATTCAAAGAGCTGATCAAACTTTTCACGGAAGATTTTTTTATTGAGCAGATCAACCATGCGAATACCAAACCGTTCGGCTTTGTCGGCATAGGCCGGCCCAATACCACGACGTGTAGTACCGGCCCCTAAAACACCTTTATAATCATCGATCATGCCATCCATAATAATGTGGAACGGGAAAATAACATGTGCCCGTTCGGAAATGAGCAAATTTAATTTAAAACCCTTAGTTTCAAAATTATCTAATTCTGATAATAATACTTCTGGGTCAATCACCATGCCGTTACCTAACACAATTCTTTTCTTGGCATACAACACACCGGATGGTAACAGGTGTAATTTATGGACGACGCCATCGACCACTACTGTGTGCCCAGCATTATTTCCACCTTGAAAGCGCACCACGTAATCTACGGTCGGAGCTAAGAAATCAATTACTTTTCCTTTACCTTCATCCCCCCACTGTGCACCGACCACCATAATCGCCTGTGCTTTTAAGATACGTTTGGACATAGAATTATTTAGCTCGTTTAATAGCACATTTTACTGTGTTTTCGATCAATTTAGCCACTGTCAGTGGTCCAACCCCACCGGGTGTCGGAGTGACTATACTAGCTCGTTTTGACACAGATGTAAAATCAATATCACCAGACATTTTTTTACCAACAAAAGACACTCCCGCATCAATTACGACAGCGCCTGGTTTTATCATGCGGCCAGTTAATAACCCCTTCTTACCCACGCCGGTAATAATGATGTCGGCGGTTTTGGTATAATCGGCTAGTTTTTGGGTTGATCGATTCAAAACGGACACCGTCGCTTGTTCATGCATTAACATATTGGTCAGTGGCCGACCCACCAGACTACCGGCACCAATCATGACAACTTTTTTCCCGACCAGTGGCACATGATGATGCCGTAAAATCTCCAAGATAGCACCTGGTGTAGGTGGTTCGATCCAATAACTACCGGTGATCAGCTTACCTAAATTGGTTTGCGTTAAACAATCAACGTCAATGCTCGGGTTAATACTTTCTAGCACTTTACCGGTATTAATCTGGCGCGGTAAGGGTAATTGTACAATTAAGCCGGTTAGATTATAGTGCGGCTGTTGTAAAGATTTCACTTCATTAATCAATTGCGCCGTGGTAATTTGGCTCGGTAGATGCATTAAAATGAAATCCACCCCACAACCAGTAGCCGATTCGCCTTTCTTACGCACATAAGTGAGTGATGGTTTGTCATTACCCACTAAAATCACTCCCAACTTAGGTTGAATGCCACGTTGCACCAAAAGCGGCACTTGATGTTTAATCCGCTGATATATTTTTTTAGCAATAGTGTGACCGTCAACAATGATCGCCATGTGTCTCTTTTCATATCACACTTGACGTGGACTGTAAACTTACCTATACTGGCTCTTAATATATGCATGATTTATTAAACTTTCCACTCGCCTTAACCTTTGATGATGTTTTATTGATTCCACAAAAATCTGAGGTGTTGCCTCGTGATGTACAATTAGGGACACAACTGACCAAAAAAATCCGGCTAGATATCCCATTATTATCTTCCCCAATGGATACTGTCACTGAAACTACTATGGCCATAACCATGGGTAAACAAGGTGGTTTAGGTATCATTCATAAGAATATGCCGGAAGAGCAACAAGTTGCCCAAGTTCAGGCAGTCAAACAAGCTGGTTTATTAGCCGGTGCTGCTGTCAGTGTTGGAGAAAAAGCCATGCATCGCGCTGAGGCTTTAGTCGCAGCCCGAGTTGATGTGCTAATTGTAGATAGTGCTCATGGCCATTCCAAAGGTGTTTTAGACATGGTGCGGTATTTAAAAAAAACCTACCCACAAATACAAGTGATTGGTGGAAATGTCGCCACCGCTGAAGCCACGAAAGATTTGATTAAAGCCGGGGCTGATGGGGTTAAAGTTGGCATTGGGCCCGGTTCAATTTGTACTACGCGTATTGTCGCCGGTATTGGTGTACCACAACTGACGGCTATTATGTTATGTGCCAAAGAAGCCAACTGGGCGGGTATACCAATTATTGCTGATGGTGGCATTCGTTATTCTGGAGATATTGTTAAAGCCTTAGCCGCCGGAGCTAGTGCTGTCATGATGGGTGGCGCTTTAGCCGGCACTGATGAAGCTCCCGGTGAAGTAGTAATCGAAAACGGTATTAAAATGAAATCTTATAGAGGCATGGGTTCATTAGAAGCGATGGAACTGGGTAGCAAAGATCGATATTTACAAGAGTCCGTGATAGAAACAAAAAAATTAGTACCAGAAGGCATTGTTGGTAAGGTAAAATATAAAGGTCCAGCTGATGCTGTGATCTATCAATTACTGGGCGGCTTACGCGCCGGTATGGGTTACTGTGGTGCCGAAACGATTACACAATTACATGAACGCGCCCAATTTGTGCGCATCACTAATGCTGGTATAAAAGAAAGTCACCCCCATAGTTTGTCCTACATGTCCGATGCGCCGAATTATACGCTGAACGGGTAATTGATCACAACTTTACGCGTTTACGTAAGGCTTGATGATGATCTTCTAATTGAGTGAGTAATTCACTTTCATTGACTAAATTGTGTCTGCGCCCACTAATCACAAACCGGCCATTCACCATGACATCACGGGCGGTATAACCACCGTGGGTGATGAAATTACCCAATAAGGTTTCTGGTTGCATTGGATCGAACGGTACAAACATACGATCTTTCAGTTTCCAAAAAGTCATATCCGCTTTATAGCCAGGTAAGATTTTACCAACCGTTTTGCCTAACCCCACAACATCGGCTCCTTGATTGGTTAGCATCAAAAACAACTCCTCAAACGTTGCTGGGTGCTGCGAATCTTGATGCATCAATTTACTTTGAAACGCTTCTGAAACTAAATCTAAGCGACTTTTTGAAATCACGCTATCTGTTCCTAGGGCTAATTTTTTACCCAACCCAGCAATCTGAAAATTACCATACTGAAACTGTCCAGATTTATGTAACCGGTTCGAAGTTGGTAAATGTGCGATACCCACTTGATATTTCGCCAATAGTTTAATCTCATCAATGGTGAAATGTACGGCGTGTGATAATACTAAGCGGGGTGAGAGCAATTTGGCTTTGGCTAAAACTTCAACCGGGCGCATCTGGTGTTTTTGAATCACAGCCTCAACTTCGGTTTGCGTTTCACCGCAATGAATAGTGAGAATCAATTTTGGATGTTTCACAAACCAGCGCCGAAGTTCGATCAACTCGGGTAGTGTCATGCGCTCTAAAGTATGAATTGTAATACCATGCGTCAATAAAGGATCATGTTTGCGCAAGGCTTGCGCGGCTTTAGCGATACTAGCCGACGGATCAGTTTTACTGGCCACACTGATAGCATCAACCAAACGAATGTAAGCTTGTTTGGCTGCGGTGGTGGTGGCGATCGGCGTATGATAATGCGACAAGACTGTGGTGGTACCAAACTTTTGTTGCTCGGTAAAATCGCCTAAGGCAGAAATAGTTTGATCGGCCAAAGTCATTGCCCGTTCAACTTTGCGTGCATAAACTAGAGCTTCTTCTGTCGTAGCTTGATGATCTTTTAACAGTGTAGTAGAGCGCAACAAATACATCGGCGGGTGGGCGTGGGCATTAACAAACCCCGGCAGTACCACTACCCCACCCCGCAAAGCCGCATCGTAGATTAAATCAACTTTAGTTCGATACTGCTTAGCCTGCGCGGCCGGTAACACTTTTGTAATCGTATCTCCTTCAACCAAAACAGAAACGTGTTTTTGATAGGTTAATTGATTGGCCTGATTAGCCGTCACTAAGAACGGTATGCGATCAAGCAAGACACTCCGCGGTATCGCCCGACTGGTTTGCCAGATGTAGCGATCAGCGTGTGGATGAATCATGCTAGTTCAGCAGTCATTTCGGCTTCACGACGTTCACGCGATTTGGCGGCACGTTTCTCTCTAATTTGTTTCTCTTCGGCATCAATCTTGGCCGCCATGGCTTTGTGATCTACACCATACCCGGTACCAACTGGAATTAATTTACCAATAATCACATTTTCTTTTAAACCACGTAGATAATCGACTTTTCCAGTGACAGCTGCGTCAATCAACACCCGAGCGGTTTCTTGAAACGAAGCCGCGGATAAGAAACTATCAGTCGATAATGATGCTTTGGTAATACCGAGTAGAATATTTTCTACTTCCGGAGCTTTACCATTTGTCTTCTTCACTTCAATGGCTGCTTCTAAAGCAATATCCCGCGTGACAATATCTCCGGCCACCAAATCGGAATCACCCGCTTCAACCACACGGAAGCGAGAGAACATTGATCGAACAATAATTTCGACGTGTTTATCATTTAATTTTTGACCCTGAGAAGAATAAATATATTGAATCTCTTTAGCAATATATTGTTCCACCGATTCTCGACCACGTAAGGCATATAATTCCTGTAAATCAAGATTGCCTTCACAGAGTTGTTGGCCACGTACTACTAGATCACCTGGTTTAACCCAAATACTGTATCCGACTGGTACGGGCATTTCGGCCACTTGTTCTTGTTCACTGAAGATCTGAATTTCTCGATCGGTTAAAGTTACTGCACCGGCACTCTGCGCTAACACCGGTTTACCAGATTTCTCCGCAACCACATCACCCACTTGTACTTTTTGACTATCGGTCACTTTAACTTTCATGGTTTTGGTGCGACGATAAACTTCTTTGGTATTACGCACTGCTTTGATGGTGATAATTTTTTGTTTACCGGTTTCGATAATATCATCAATCTTGCCATCAACATCAGACAAAACAGCTTTGCGTTTAATTGGTCTGGCTTCAAACAATTCTTCCACGCGTGGTAAACCTTGAGTAATATCACCACCGGCCACACCACCAGTATGGAAAGTCCGCATGGTCAACTGCGTACCAGGTTCACCAATGGACTGAGCAGCAATAATACCTACAGCTGTACCAACATCAACCAAACGATTATGACCAAGATCATAGCCATAACATAATTGACAACAACCACGCTGCGTTTCACAAGTCAGCACTGAACGTAATTTAACTGACTGCAATTTAGCTTTTTCTAAGAGTGGTAAATGTTTTTCAACCACCAATTCGTTCTTTTTTACAATCACGGTTTTACCATCTTTCACGTCTTCAGCTACCACACGACCCAACATCCGGCTGGATAGTGTTAAGCCCATCTCTTCACTATTAGCTACTGTCATCTCGCGACCTTGTTTGGTGCCGCAATCATACTCACGAGTGATAACATCTTGAGCTACATCAATTAACCGCCGTGTTAAATAACCAGCGTTAGCCGTACGTAAAGCAGTATCTGTCAAACCTTTACGAGCCCCATGCGTAGAGATGAAGTATTCCAATACATCGAAACCTTCTTTAAATGAGGAGCGCACTGGCAACTCGATGGTTTCACCAGATGAGTTAATCACTAAACCTTTCATGCCCATCATCTGGGTTAATTGTCCCCAGGAACCACGCGCCCCTGAATCAATCATAGCAAAGGCGGAACTATTTTCATCAAGCGCATTTTGACAAAAACCTTGAATTTCATTTTTGACTCTGGTCCAAATTTCAATGACTCTTACCCGGCGTTCATCATCGGTCAGTAAACCGGTTTCATATTGATTCAACACTTCGTCGACCTGAGCCTGAGCTTTGGCCATTATTTCTTTCTTCTGAGGTAGAACCGGAGTGTCGTCCATGCCCCAACTTAAACCAGATTTTGTGACATACTCAATCGCTCGATCTTTAATATCATCAATTAATTGTACGGTACGATCATCACCGAACAGAGCAAAGACACGAGCAATGATGTTTTTTAATTCTTTCTTGTCGATCAATATGTTTACATAACCAAAGTCAGTGGGCAATAATTGATTAAACAAGATTCGACCGGCCGATGTTTCGAGTAATTTACCTTCCACTTTCAGCCAGACGCGGGTTTGTAACTCAATGCGATCAGTTTGGTAGGCTAACAACACTTCATCATAATCTGCAAAGTAAAGTTTCTTACCTTTGGTGGTATCGCGGAGCAATGTCATGAAGTAACAACCCAAGACAATATCCTGTGAAGGTGTTACAACTGGTTCACCCGTGGCTGGTTTAAGTAAGTTCTTGGTTGATAACATTAACGTGGCGGCTTCTTCTCTGGCTTCACTCGTTAAAGGGACATGCACAGCCATTTGGTCACCATCAAAGTCAGCATTGAACGCGGTACAAACTAACGGATGAATTTGAATGGCTTTACCTTCAATCAACACTGGTTGAAAAGCTTGAATACCCAGCCGATGTAAGGTTGGCGCCCGATTGAGCAACACATATGAAGTTTTAGTAATCTCTTCTAAGATATCCCACACTTCGGAACGACCGGCTTCAATGAACCGATTAGCACTGCGCACATTATAAACGTACTCACGTTCAATTAGTTTTGAAATCACAAACGGTCGGAATAATTCCAAGGCCATGCGTTTTGGTAAACCACATTGGTTTAATTTCAAATGTGGACCCACCACAATGACAGACCGGCCGGAGTAATCGACTCGTTTACCGAGCAAGTTCTGCCGGAACCGACCTTGTTTACCCTTCAACATGTCGGCCAAAGATTTCAACATGCGTTTTTGACCAGTGGCGGCGGTGACAGTTTTACCATGACGGGCACCATTATCAATTAAAGCATCAACGGCTTCTTGCAGCATCCGTTTCTCGTTCCGTTGAATTACTTCTGGTGCATTCAATTCTTTTAACCGTTTCAAACGATTATTGCGGTTAATCACCCGGCGATACAAATCATTCAAATCTGAGGCAGCAAATCGACCACCATCAAGTTGCACCATCGGGCGCAAATCTGGTGGAATGATCGGCACGGTTGTCATGATCATCGAGCTCGGAATAATGTTGTTCTTTTTTAGATTTTTCACCAGTTTCAGCCGGCGAATGATGCGTAAAGCCTGATTTTTTGACACTGTCTTCATGTCTTCATCTAACTCGGCAATCATCTTATCTAAATTAACTCGCTTCAGTAATTCATGAATCGCTTCGGCTCCGATACTGGCTTCAAATAAATGGCCATACTTCAAAGACAAATCTTGATATTTTGTTTCAGAAATAATTTGCATCGGTTTTAAATCACGCAATTCTTTCTTGGCCATATCGACGGCTTCATCTAAATCTTTCAACTTTTCGTCGCGCATGATGGAGACATTAACCAATTCAGCTTCAAACTTATCGGCGACTTTGAGTTGTTTACTCGGTGCCGTTTCTTTAGCCACCGCTTCGTCTTTTTGCTGTTTCAATTGCGCTAAAACTCGGGCATTATCGGCTTTAATCGCTTTACGTTTTTGTTCAGCTTCAACATCAATCTGCTCAATGGTTTGAACTTTTAAATCTTCATTAACATCAGAAATGATAAAGTTCGCAAAATAGATAACTTTCTCCAGTGATTGCACGGAAAGATCTAAAATTAAACCAATTTTGGATGGGACACCGCGTAAAAACCAAATATGGGAAACGGGGGCACATAAATCAATGTGACCCATGCGTTCGCGCCGGACGATGGAACGAGTCACTTCAACACCACATTTATCACAGACGATGCCTTTGTAGCGAATTTTTTTATATTTACCACAATAGCATTCCCAATCTTTGGATGGTCCGAAAATCTTTTCACAGAACAAACCATCTTTTTCAGGTTTTTGCGTACGATAATTAATTGTTTCTGGTCGAGTGACTTCACCGTGAGACCAACCATGAATATCGTCTGGTGACGCGATCCGTAAACGGATGGCGTCGAAATCGTTGGTACGGGTTACTTGGTATTCTGCCATATATGTTAAGCGGTTAGTTGTTCAGTTGGCTCAGGTGGTGTTGGAGTTTCGGTATCAACTTCGCTCCCTAATACCCGACCATCTTGAGAAAATAATTCAACAGATAAACCTAAACCTTTCAGTTCGCGTACTAACACATTGAAAGATTCCGGTACGTTCACTTTATGAATCGGTTCGCCCTTAATCACAGCTTCGTAGGCTTTTGATCGACCCGGTACATCATCAGATTTAATCGTCAAAATTTCTTGAAGCATATGAGCAGCACCGTAAGCTTCTAGCGCCCAGACTTCCATTTCACCAAAGCGCTGACCACCAAATTGAGCTTTACCGCCTAATGGTTGTTGTGTAACCAATGAGTATGGCCCGATTGAACGTTGGTGAATCTTGTCATCCACCATATGATTTAGCTTCAACATGTAGGCAATACCGCAAGTAATTTTATGAATGAATCTTTCCCCAGTGCGACCATCGTTTAACACGATCTTGCCGTCTTCTGGGAAACCGGCTTTTTTCAATTCGGCCTTAATATCAGTTTCTGAAACACCTTGAAATGGCATGGCGGCTACTTTATAACCAAGTGACCAGGCCGCTAAACCAAGATGAGTTTCTAAAACCTGACCGAGGTTCATACGAGAAACGATACCGAGTGGGTTTAACAAAATATCCACAGGGCGACCATCTTCCATATAAGGCATATCTTCAACTGGAACGATTCTAGAAATAACCCCTTTGTTACCATGCCGACCGGCCATTTTATCACCGACTTGAATTTTGCGTAATTGCGCAATGGAAATTTGAATCGTTCGAATTACACCGGAGGGTAATTTATCGCCATTATCTTTGGAGAACATTTTCATATCGACTACTTTGCCGTGTTCACCATGTTCTAAGTATAAAGAAGAATCCTTGACGTCTTTAGATTTTTCACCAAAGATAGCGCGCAATAATTTTTCTTCAGCGGATAATTCAGTTTCACCTTTAGGTGTAATTTTACCGACGAGAATATCACCAGATTTAACTTGGGCACCAATGCGCACAATACCATTTTCATCAAGATCTTTTAATTTTTCCTCGGACACATTTGGAATATCACGTGTGACTATTTCCGGACCAAGTTTAGTATCACGCACATCAATGGTATATTCTTCAATATGAATGGAGGTATATTTATCTTGCTGTACAACTCTTTCAGAAATCAAGATAGCATCTTCATAATTACCACCTTCCCACGGCATATAAGCCACTAAGACATTTTGCCCTAGAGCTAATTCACCATTTTGGGTGGAAGCACCATCGGCCAACACATCACCGGCTTTTATTTTCATACCCGGTTCTACGATTGGCTTCTGATTCATACAGGTCGAGGCATTAGAACGAAGGAAATTACCTAAATTGTAAGTATCAATGCCCTCTTTGCCGCTCACGATAATTTTATGAGCACTCACTTCGGTCACTTCACCGGCATGTTTAGCGGCAATGGCCTGGCCAGAATCAACCGCAGCACGGAATTCCATACCTGTGCCAATAATTGGAGCATCCGGGCGCACTAAAGACACCGCCTGGCGTTGCATGTTTGTGCCCATCAAAGCGCGCACCGCATCATTATGTTCCACAAATGGAATCATAGCGGTAGCCACAGAAATAATTTCTTTCGGCGAGACATCAACGTAATCAATGTTCCAGACATAATCTATTTCTGGTTTACCATATTTACGCACTTCCACTTTTTCTTTCAAGAAATTACCTTTGTCATCTAAATCAACAGTCGCCGCTGTAGTAACAGAGCGTTCTTCCTCAAAAGCATCAACATAAACAATTTCATCACTAACATGTGCGGTTTTTTTCTTAGGATCTTTAATAACTTTACGATAAGGTGTTTCAATAAAACCATAGGCATTAACATGAGCGTAGGAAGCTAAATGACCCACTAAACCAATGTTTGGTCCTTCCGGTGTAGCAATCGGACAGATGCGACCATAATGAGTGCGATGCACATCACGCACTTCAAACCCAGCGCGTTCGCGCGATAAACCACCTGGACCCATGGCCGATAACCGACGCTTGTGTTCCAATTCCGCCAATGGATTGGTTTGATCCATAAACTGAGATAACTGTGAACTCATGAAAAATTCGCGAATTGAACCAATCACTGGGCGAGCATTAATCAACTGACCGGGTGTTAAGGTAGAAATATCTTTGGTACTCATGCGATCTTTCACAATGCGCTCCATGCGCGCTAAACCAATGCGGAATTTATTCTGTACTAACTCACCCACCGCCCGAACACGCCGATTGCCCAAATGATCAATATCATCAGCTTCTTCTTGATTATTATTTAAACGGATAATTTCTTGCACCACGGCAATCACATCTTCGCGCATTAAAACCCGTGTTTTCGGACTGATTTCTTGATCGAACATGAACCGCTTGTTGATTTTATAACGGCCGACGCGACCAAAATCATAGCGGTTAAAATTAAAGAACATGGCATGAATCAAACCCCGGGCATTATCCACGGTGGCTAAATCGCCTGGACGAATGCGTTTATAGACTTCTTTTAAACCTTCCCCTTCAGATTTGGAAATATCCTTAGCTAAAGTGGCTTCAATATATTTATTCTCAGCATCGGTATCAACATCTTGGAACAGTGGAATAATGTCGGTGTTATTGGAGTAACCAAACGCCCGCAATAATGATGTGATAGGCACTTTACGTTTACGGTCGATCTTAACATAGATAACATTGTTGGCGTCGGTCTCAAATTCCAACCAGGCACCGCGGTTCGGAATAATTTTGGCACCATAGTAATTGCGTCCGCGAATATTTTCTGAGGTGAAAAACACACCAGCCGACCGAATTAACTGTGATACCACTACCCGCTCAATGCCGTTGACAATGAATGTCCCACGATCCGTCATAAGTGGGAAATCACCTAAATAGACTTCTTGCTCTTTAATTTCTTTTGAGCGCTTATTAACTAAGCGGGTATTAACACGCAACGCGGCTTCATACGTGACGTTTTTGGCTTTAGCCATGTTTTCATCAAAGCGTGGTTCATCCAAGTAATAGTCATCAAAGTGCAGCTCCAAATCACGACTGGTAAAATCACTAATGGGCGAGATTTCATCGAACAGCTCTTTTAACCCTTCACCTAAAAACCAGGCATAGGAAGTGCGTTGGACTTCGATTAAATTAGGCAAGTTCGTCGCGTCATGGATGGGCGCGAAGGTCTTGCGAAAGGACGGTATATCACTGACATTTGCCATAGGGTTGAGAGATAAAAAATAAGCCACTACTAGAGCCACTAGTAGCGGTATTTGTTAAGTTAGTTGTAGTTTGACATCGTCACTCGGGCTAATAGAGTGATAGTGAATAAAGTTTTTTGAGCTTCTTGCAACACAAGTTCGAGTCAAAAGATCTTTGCTACTCTACAATCCAGCTTGACAAGTGTCAAGGGTATAGCCGGGGTGATTGTCAATTAGTTATCCACAGATTCTCCCCAATTCTTCTCTTGCCACCGTGCGATCATCCCAGGGTTCTTTCTTCCCTTTGGCGCGGCAGATTTTTTGATCGGCGCCTTTACAGGTTAAAAAGACAATATCACCGGGTTTGGCTAACTGGAGAGCTTGTTTAATGGCGACGCGACGATCAGGGATAACCCAATAAGTTTGTTGGTCGATTTTTCCTGAAGCAGCCACACCCTTAGCCACTTGCTGCATAATCACCATTGGGTCATCATCATACGGGTCTTCATCGGTGACGATAACAAAATCGCACAACTCACCAGCCACTTTGCCGTTCTCGAACCGACGCGAGGTGTCTCGCCCACCGCCAGTACTACTGATTAGGGTAATTAATTTCTGGTTAGGTTTTAACTTTCTCCAAAATGAGTAAAGTAATCTTAGACTGACTGGTTCATAAGCGTAATCGACAATCACAGTGAAGGGCTGACCGAAATCAATTCGTTCCATCCGGCCTGGTATTAATTTCACTTGTTCTAAACCATGTTTAATCGTGGGATAGTCTAAGCCTTGTGTTAGAGCCACGCCAATGGCTGAGGCAATATTATCTAAATTCCATTCACCTAATAACTGGCTCGTCATGGGATAATCGTTCACGGTAAATTTTAAACCGTCACTGGCTTCAACGACATTAGTAATGGTCAAGTTAGCATTAGGCTCACCATGACGCGTCCAAATAATTTTAGTTGGAACGGTGGCAGTATCAATAAATTCCTGGCTGTAGGCACTGTCACCGTTCAACACTACGGCCTTGGGTCGTTTGACTGGTAAACGCACAAGATGGTGAAACAATTCCAGTTTGGCTTGTTTGTAGGCCTCAAAACTACCGTGTGCTTCAATGTGTTCAGGAAATAAATTTGTCCAGACACACACATCATAATGAATGCCTAAATGCCGCCATTGTTTAATCCCCTCAGAGGAGGTTTCGATCACCGCATACTGACAGTTGGCTTGTACCATATCGGCTAAGAGTTTTTGTAATTGACTGCGCCCCAACATCGTCATCTTGGTTGGGTTCAACCACTCTTGATCACCAATTTTAAAATTAGCGGTCGTAGCGATACCAACTTTATAACCCGCCGCAGTGAGGAGCGACCAAATTAAATTACAAGTGGTAGATTTACCTTTGGTACCGGTCACACCAATGATGGTAATTTTTTCTGACGGATAACCATAACGCCGTGCCGCTAAACGGGCAAACCATTTATGATATAAATCTATCGCTGCGGCCGGTAACAGCCGTTTAATTAGCTGCTTCATGAATATAATTTAACATCAACACTAACATGTGAGCCACTGTTACGGAAAATACCAATAACCATTCTAACCAAACAATTAAATTCACTCGATTCACATGTCTTTTTCTTAGCCAATCGGTTAACACTTGAAAAATATATGACACTGAGGTGAGCGCCGCTAACATGCCAAAAAAAGACAACCAAATACTTTGCATAAACCAGGCGACACCGACCACGACACTAGCCAATAATAACCACCACGTAGCTCGATGCGGTGGGTGCACAAAAAAAATGGTTAACCACAGCACTAAAATAGCCACGTATCCTACAACTATCACTATCATAATTTGATTGTCTTTATTTCACTCATACTACTAATATTACCTAAATCATCGATCGCTCGCACTTTATAATAATACCGCTTATCCGGTAACACATTGGTATCGAGATAAGAGGTCTTTTTCACAGTCAAACCAAATGATTTATATTGGCCAGAGCGAATCCGGGAACGATAGATTTTATAACCAACCACATGTTCATTCTTTGGTTTATACCAACGCAACTCAACGCCAGTGGTTGTTTCTTTAATAATACGCCAAGCCGGACGTTTAACGATAGTATCAATGACATAATTATATTGTGCTAAAGCCGACACCCTATTTTCACTGTCAATTGTTTTTACGCGCAATTCATAATATTTTTCATTACCGCTAAGTAAACCAACTGGCAGATAAGATCGATTGGATTGTAAAACACCAGCTGTTACCGGATCAACACTGTCTTGTCCAAAATAAACATAGTAGCCCACCACGTCGGCTGGACTGAGCGGTTCCGACCAATAAAAATACGGAGTGGCATCAGTTGTGCGCACACCGGATGTTAGATGTGTTTGTTTAGAAGACGAACCATAGCCCTCTATATCCACAGCTGACGGACCAGCCTCCGCCACAACCGTAGCAAGCGCTTGTGCCACATTTAATCTGCCGGCACCTAATGCTGGGACATTAATATCGTCAACATTATTTAGCAAAGCGGCGGCTACTTCAGCTGGGGTTAATGTGTTATCAGCGGCCAATAATAAAGCGGCCGCACCACTCACAATCGGTGTGGCCATGGAGGTGCCGGACATATAACCATACTCATCGGTCAAATCTAATTGGATATCGGCATCGACATAAAAAGTGCTTAAAATATTATCACCCGGTGCCGCCAAATCAACGCAATCTGCCCCATAGTTGCTAAACCAGGCCATGTCATCACTACTATCAGTCGCACCAACCCCGATCACATTGTCATAACAAATTGGATAATATGGTATGGTATTTAAATTTAAAAGTTCATTGCCAGCAGCGGCCACTAACACAATACCAGCATTGGAGGCATCTAATAACACGGCTTGTTCGGCTGCACTGAAACTGGTTCCACCATAACTCATACTGATCACATCAGCCCCATTGGCTATGGCATAATTAACCGCTGATGTAACAGCCGATACATCACTTTCACCATTTTCAGTAAACACTTTTAACGGCATTAATGAAACTGTCCAGTTTACGCCAGTGACACCCACACTATTATTACCGGTGGCACCAATTAAACCTGCCACGTGCGTACCATGACGCACATAGGTAGAACTAAATGAATCGGATGTGGGATGAGCCGACGGGTTATTATCATGATTGATAAAATCCCAACCGTGCTCATCATCCACGTAACCGTTACCGTCATCGTCAATATTATTATCAGGAATTTCACCAGAATTTGTCCAAATATTATCAACTAAATCCGGATGATCAGGATCGATGCCAGTATCAATAATGGCGACAATAATGGCACTGTCACCGGTGGTACTATTCCAGGCGGTTGCCGCATCAATATCAACATCACTATTTTGTTCTAAATGCCACTGGCTCGGATAATACGGATCAAGCGGTAAAGTGTTCGGTAAAACTGATAGATACCGTTTAAAATTTGGTTCAACCAACTGCACCCGCGGATCTTGGCTTAAAACAGTCAGCGCTGTCGGCACATCTTCGACCGGTAATATAGTAAAAGGTTCAGTGGTACTGGCCGGTTGATCTTTCCATTGCACTAAAACTTCATTGGGAACATAATCATCAGCCAGCACTGGTATAGCACTATGCCAAACAACTATAGCAACGGTTCCAACTGCTAACCAGGCTCGATTCATTGCATATACCATACTTGAAAAAACCGAAATTGTCAACTATTTTTTTAACTTCATTTTATCTCGGAATAGCCAATTCATTATAAAATGTTATACTAGTGGCCATGAAACGAATCTGTATTATTCATACCGGTGGCACCATCACTATGGCCAAAACCGCCACTGGTGTGTTAGCGCCCAATATGACTGGGGAGCAAATCGACCAATATGTTCCGGCTCTAAACCAAATCGCCAATATCGATCATGCCATTTTGTTTCAATTGGATAGTTCAGACATGACGCCACATCATTGGACACTTATCGCCGAGGCGATCAATGATCGCTATCAAGACTACGATGGTTTTGTAGTCTTACACGGCACCGACACTATGGCCTACACCGCTACGGCGTTATCATTCATGCTGGGTAATTTAAGTAAGCCAGTGATTATAACTGGCTCACAATTACCCATTTCTGAAATTGCCTCAGACGGTGTCACTAATTTATTACATGCCGTTCAAGTAGCCTGCACGGACTTATCTGAAGTCTGCATCTTATTAGGACATGCTTTGCTCCGCGGTAATCGTTCTAAAAAAATGTCTCCGTTTAGTTTTGATGCGTTTGTTTCTCCAAACATCCAACCATTATGTGAAGTGGGTACAGAACTCAGATTTTCTGATCATTGCATTAACCGTCGCAGCGCCACCTTACATTTACAAACCAATATGGTCACTCATGTAGTGGTGATTAAAATATTCCCAGGTATTAGTACCTCACTTATTTTGGATATGATACCGGCGCGCACCAAAGCTGTGATTATTGAAGGTTATGGAACGGGCAATTTCCCGCTCGGTGATGATGGTATTCAAGCCGCTCTAACACATATTAGTGAACAAAACATCATCATTGTTATTGCCACACAATGTGTTTATGGCGCCGTCGAATATGAACGCTACCAGGGTGGTTTTTTTGCTAAACAGTTAGGCGCTTTATCGGCTCAAGATATGACCAGTGAGGCGGCTTTAATTAAACTCATGTGGGTGTTAGGCCAAACCTCAAACCATGACGATATCAAACGTCTTTATCATTCTAATTTAGTCGGCGAATTAACTGAACGTGAAACAAATATATGACCATGGCCATACCATTTAAAACCATTCAAGCCCGGATTTTTTTAGGCGCTTTAATCGGTATTACCCTACTTTTTATTTGGATGATACAGGCTTATATCTACCCAGTATTCTGGGCGGCTGTGATGGCCGCTTTGTTTCATCCACTTTATAAACGGATTAATAAATTATTTAAGCATGATAATGCGGCTGCTGGGTTAACTGAGTTGATTATTGTTTTAATTGTGGTTATACCTTTAGCTGGTTTGGTATGGTTAGTAGTGCAACAAGCCATCGGTGTATATCAAACCTTTGGTAATAAAGACACGTTTGTATCTATCAACACTTATCTGCAAAATTTATTGAATACTCCATTTATTGTCGAACGCTTTGGCAGTATTAACATTACTGAACAATTAACCAGTGTTGGAGCTGATTTATCTAAATATATTTACAGCTTTATTACCACTGCCGGCCAAAACACAGCCCGGGTTTTAATTCAGCTCTTCATAATGTTGTATACATTATTTTTCTTTTTGAAGGATGGTTCACACTTTTTAAAAACGATTATGCATTTGTTGCCATTAGGTGATACCTATGAAGAACGTTTATACGATCGGTTTGTTTCAACTACCCGCGCTACTTTAAAAGGGACGATTGTTATTGGAGTAATTCAAGGCACGGCTGGTTGTATTACACTATTATTGGCCGGCGTGCCCGGGGCATTATTTTGGGGAGTGATTATGATTGTCTGTTCTATTATTCCTGGTGTTGGCACCTCTTTGGTTTTGATACCAACGCTAATAACTCTCGTCATAATGGGTCAATGGTGGCCAGCGGTCATTGTTTTAATTGGTTGGTTATTTGCCACCACGATTGATAATTTTATTCGTGGACCCATGGTCGGAAAAGATGCTCAGATGCATCCCTTATTTATTTTGTTCGCCACTTTGGGTGGGTTATTATCCTTCGGTTTATCCGGTGTCGTGATTGGCCCAGTTATTACCGCACTACTACTTAGTATTTGGCAAATTTACGAAGAAAAATATCACGACGATTTAGTAAAAATGGGGTGAGAGAGAGATAGACCTCTCCCCTAGCCCCTCTCCTTCTGAAGGAGAGGGGAATGAAGGATATTAAAAATATCCTTGTATAACATCGATCACAGTCTCTATATCATTGATCACTTGATCATTAGTGAATCGTAATACTTTAAAGTCATGCCTCTCTAGTATTATAGTTCGCTCTATATCATGTGGTATTTGATTCTCATGAACTTTACCGTCAACTTCAATAATCAAACGTAATTCAAAACAGTAAAAATCAACGATGTATTGAAATAACGGGTGTTGTCTGCGAAACTTAAAACCGGCTAACTGATGTCGTCGTAAACGCTGCCATAATTTATTTTCAGCGACTGTTGATTGATGACGAAATAACTTAGCTCGTTCCGTGAGCTTATGTTGCAACTGAATTTGTTTATATTCTTTTTGTGTACGTACAAACATAAAACGCGACCCCAAACCCAGGCCGCGCTCTTTCTGAAACTAGATTAGCACAGAAAATAATATATAGCAAGCCCTTCCTTAAGACCTCTCCTCTAACCCCCCTCCTTCAGAAGGAGAGGGAATAAAATGAAACATAATCTTGCATTCTTCTTTCTCCCTCCTCTCCTTCTGAAGGAGAGGAGGGCCGGGGAGGAGAGGTCTACCGAACAAATACCGAAGTTATCCACAGCCCTACTTGACGTTCGGTTTTTATTCGGTTAAGGTTATCCACATGAATGCACTCACCAAAAAGAAAAAACAGATTCTAGATTTTATTCAGTCCTTCCAAACCAGTAAGGGTTACTACCCTACTCTGGAGGAGATAAGAAAAAAACTTGGATTACGTAGCTCGTCAACGGTTCATCAACACTTATCTGAGTTAGAAGACATGGGTATGATTGAACGCAACTATGGTAAGGCGCGGGATATTAAAGTGTCCACTAGCGAACCATACATTGCCGGCAGTATGGCGGAACTACCCATTGCCGGTTTAATTACCGCTGGTTACCCAATTGAAGCTGTCGAAGAACGGACTGAAACCCTGACTGTTCCCAGACATATGATCGATAATAAAAATGCTTATGTTCTTAAAGTGAAGGGTGATTCAATGATTGAGAGTCTAATTACCGATGGTGATTATGTAGTAGTACAGAAACAAGATTATGCTAGTAATGGTGACATTGTCGTAGCTTTACTTGAAGATGGTAGTGCTACTTTAAAAGAATTTCACAAAGAGAAAAATTATGTTCGTCTCCAACCGCGTAACCAAAACTATAAACCAATTCGTGTCCGTAATGTTATTATTCAGGGTCGTGTTTTGGGAATAATTCGTAAATATATATAAAGACAAAAATTTGCTATATGTCGTTTTCATCAACAAGCACAGTTCCCATAGAAATGCTCCCAGGCATTGGGCGCCGTACTGCCAAAGTACTTCGCTCTATGCATGTACTAACCGTTGGCCAATTTAAAACTGTGCCGGAAAAATTACTAGTGGAGGTATTTGGTCCAAGTATTCTTAGTTTATACTCAATTGTCTCTCCAAAAATATCTAGAGGAGACGTTCCTGATAAGAAGATTTCCCGGATAACACAGTCACATCAGAAATCCGATCGAGTTGATAATCGCGTCTATCATTATCACGATAGGAATACACCGTCACAGTTCGGTCGGTCAAATCAAGTAAGTCAGCCTTGGTTGTTAAAATGGTTCGGGCTGAATCAGAAAGTTGCAAGATAGTTAACTCAACTGGCTGATGTTCAGTGAACGCCTGGTGTAGTTGTTGCTGCACAGTAGGTGTAGTTGACCATTGCACTGGCATGCGAAATAATTCACCGCCGGAGGTATAGAGAATATAGCCATGCCGACAACCATACTCATAAACATCTTTTGTGATACGCACATCATCTAAACAGTATTTGGCTAGAGCCGCCATGTTACCCTCGCGATAATATTTAATCGCATCTAATCCACTGCCGGATTTACCTTCCCCGAGTGTGGCCTGAGCGACACTTTCAAGTTTCATCCGAAAACCCAAAGTGCGATGAATGTCTGCCAATATATCTACTTGCGGTAATGTAGCGATTTGTAAACTTTTGAAATATGGTTGCAGTACCACATTATCGAAAGAAATTGAATTGAAACCAATTATAGTCGGTTTTTCGGTATTCAAAATTGCTTCCAATTTTGGAATATCTGGTTCATAGAAACTAAAATATTGGTTTTGAGTATAGGAATACAAACCAATAAATGACACACCTAATTTACTATTTTGGTTAAACCCACCCACTTCCGCAAAGGTTTTTTGGGTTTCCAGATCGTAAACGATACTAGCTTTTGACATATTGCTTAGCTTGAGCTGATTTAGGACAGATTTCGATAAAATCACAATGTTTACAGCGCGAGCTTATGCGCGGCAGCAATTGTGTGTCGGTTCTAATCTGATTCACCTTCTCAATTAGTTCTTCTTTGATCGGCTCAAACAGATCGTCACTGATGTCTATACTATACCATTGATTACTGGCTAAATAAAAATAAGACGCTTTATAGACCGGTTTGGGCTGATTGGCTTGAATAATTAGAGCATACACAGCCAACTGTAAGTCTGACACTTCATCTTCTTTAAACTGACCGGTTTTATAATCGATCACGTGTAAGCCTTCAGGGTCTTCATCTACCCGATCTATCCGCCCTAATACTTTTATATCTTCAGCTATGTCAGTATCATAATAGTTTTCTAGCATGACTGGGGTTTTGGTCAAATCAGTTTTATAGGAAAATAATTTTAACATCTGCAGGGCTTTAATCCCCCATTTTTTTTCATCAGCTAAATCAGTAAAGCCTTTTCTATTTTCTTTCCACCGCTTACGTAACAGCTTTTCTAGCACTTCATAATTACGCTCCACTGGTAAATATTTTTCATAAAGATCCTTCAAACTATTATGCACATGTGCCCCCATAGTTAGATACGGTTTAGGAGTTTTATAGTCATCCCCCAAATAATCAACATAAGTAAACTTATACTGTTGCGGACAGGTTTCATACATGGTCAGCTTAAACGGAGATATCTTAAACATTACCTACCTGAGATATTTATTTACCAGATCTTTTGTTCCCGCTTCATCGAGCACCCAATAATACAGGGATTTACCAAATGATGGTGTATAAATGCGTTGCCCCTCACCTGGTAAAACCACTTCTTCCATCTTTGGTAAACTAAAACTACGGTGTCCAATTAAATAAGCAATACCAAATGACATTAAACTAGATTGAGATAAATTTAATCTGGAGCGATCACTGCTTGATAAATAATTGTACAGACGTTGCGCTACCAACGGGTTTTTGGCTTTTTTTAAAACTGCTTGAAAAACTTCGCGCTGTTCAGCCGCGCGACCGAAATCTCCCTCAGCTTGCACGAACCGATTGTGCACTAACTCTTGCGCTTCTGTTCCATCCACGTGCCCAGTACTAATATCTACACCCCCAACACTATCGACAATTTCTGTAAAACTATCAAAAGTAATTTCGACTGTGCCATTCATAGTAATGCCTAATAATTTCTCAACTTGTGCAGTTGTCAGAGCCGCATTACCCATCCGCTCAGTGTTATCATCCCACATGGCATAAAAATGGGTAATCTTTTGTAGACCATAATCAGGATCTTCAATTTTGGTATCACGTGGCACCATCATTAAAGACATTGGGTCTGCCTTAGATTTTGGAATTGATAATATCATCAGGGCATCTGAGCGAGCACGTTCATTAGTACGCTGATCAGAACCAATCACTAAAATATGATAGTACCGTGGCTGCGTAACATAAAAGCCAATTCCAAATAAAATAAGTATACTAATAATTATTAGTATTAGTCGTATTATCCAACGACGAATCCAACGGCGACAGCCTAGTCGTTCTGGTGTTGCCTGAGTAGTGACAACAACATTGTCACTCGTTCTAGCTTTTGGTTTTACTTTCGGATGTAAGCTCACGATATTTTCCTTTAATAGTCTGAACAGACTGGTTTACTTCCGCTAAATAGACTTTTAATTCCCGTGCCAATTTTAAACCTTCTTCAAACTTGGTTAAACCTTCTTCCAGATTATATTTACCGGCTTCAAAATCATTAGTAATACGCTCTAAAGCATCGTAGTTTTTCTGAAAATCAAACTTGGTTTTCTTAGTCATAAGAACCGCATTATAGCACTTTAGATTTAATTATACCATCCTGAAAGATGGTTTCAATTTGGTCACCTAAAGTCACTTGGGCACGTTTTGTAATGACTTTATTTTTAAATTGAGTAATTGAATATCCACGCTTTAATATTTGTTTTGGATTGTAGGAATGTAACAACGCTAATAATTGATCAACATTTTGATCGTATTGTTTAATGTGTTGCGAGAGCACCAACACAGCTGTACTTACTCTCTCAGATACATGTTTATATTGATGATCCAAACTCTGGGCTTGGCCATTTAGCATGGTGTGTATTTGCGTTAGAACATCACGCTTATCTGGTACTACTAGTTCAGCGGCATTACTTGGTGTTGCAGCGCGTTGATCAGCGGCAAATTCGGCCAAAGTTTCATCGCGCTCATGCCCGATGGCGGTGACAATGGGAACTTTTAAACCAAAGACCGCGCGCACGACACTCTCATCATTGAAGGCTTGTAAATCCTCCATGGATCCGCCACCTCTGGTTAATATTACTACATCTAAACTGTTGGCATACTCATGATTGATATATTGTAGAGCCTCCACAATACTGGACACGGCCTGATTACCTTGCACATTAACCGGAAAATGAATCACTTCATAACCAGCCCAACGATTATTTAAAATTCTAAGTACATCTGTATAAGCAGCCGCATCACTTGAGGTAACCAAACCAATGCGTTGTGGAAACTTTGGTAACGTGCGTTTCCGTGCTGGATCAAACAACCCTTCTTTGGTTAATTTCGCTTTCAATAATTCATATTGCTGTTTGAGTGAGCCAACTCCGACTGCTTGAATTTTATTAACGCGTAAATGAAACTTACCCGATTTTACAAACAAATTTGGTTTACCAAATACTTGAATCTCCATCCCATCTTCAAGTGGCTGATCCAATTGAAAGGCCAGCAAAAAACAACTGACGTAACTAGCTTCATCTTTTAAATCGAACCAGACAAACCGATTTTGGGTAACATGAAAATTACTCACCTCACCTTGCACGCAGGCCGGAATGCCAGACAGGAGTTCATTGACGCCATGAACAAATTCAGAAACCGAATAGATTTGCATTAGGAACTTGGAGAATCGTGAACCAGCACAGCAATGTGATCACTACTTCTCCAAAGCATCTCAAAAAACTTACCAGTGCCCGGGTATTTAAAATGTCCATGGATACCGATGTGTCCAGTAAACCAGTCTGCTTCTTGTTCTTCTAAAAAATGATGTAAATGTTGTCTTAAGTCTTGATGTAAGGAACTATCAATATAGATGTGATAGCCATTGATCTCAGGATATTGGGTATAGCTAACCCCATTAATTTTTTCTGTATTATACATAATTATTTAATTAGTTGTTTAAGTGAATTAATATGAAAATGCTGACAGGTTGGTTGTGGTGTAGTGTGTTCACCATTGGGTCGAGTGATCCAATACATGGTCAGGTTTGGATAAGCAATTTTGATTTGATCAATATCATCTCCTCGATCGTCTACATATAGATTACCAGTTTGATTAAAGCCGGCAAGATGCTTAATCTTATCTGTATCTGTAATAATAGTTTGAATATTATTTGGAAATTTTATGTACTGTAATTTTAGGGTTTGCCAGGTAATATTACCAAACGTACAAATTACCACATGATAATCATGATCAAGATAATATTGGAGGGTTGATAAACTATCTGAATATAAATATTTCTTAATATTTTTTACCACTTCTATAGTAGCCGGATTATTTATTGACCATGATTCACCTAACGCTTGTTTAAAGCTAGTGGTATCTAATAAAGTATGATCCAGATCAAAAATTATGGTTGGCATAATTTATAGATAACTCGAGCTAGTTTTTGACCGTTAATTTTTTTAGGGTCAGTGGCACGCAGATTTCGTTCAACCACAGTGATACCGGCTTGTTCTAATCCAACTTGATTATATTTTACTAGATGTTTTGTGGTGCGATCTGTTTTAATGGTTTTATCAACTACTATTACATCCAGTGACCGTCCAATGTAGGATGATATGGTGTTGGCATAATCAGCGGCGGTGTAAGAATTAGTTTCACCATACTTGGTAGTACGGTTGCAGGTATAAACCAGTTTAGCTCTAGTATGCTGCAATGCCTCAGTTACACCTTTTACTAAGACATTAGGCAAGATACTGGTATATAAATCACCGATGGTAAAAATAATATAATCAGCTTGTTGAATGGCTTTGATTACACTGGGTAAAGCTGGCACAGCTGGTTTGAGATAGATATGCCTGATGGGAGACCGGTTAGTTTGGTTTGGTACATCGATGTTAGTTTCACCGACAACAATTTCGCCAGACATTAATTCAGCATATAGTGTGGTGGGTTTAACTGTGACAGGTAAAACTTTTCCAGAAATTTGTAACCATTGGTTCATCGTTTTTATAGCTTGTGCAATTGAACCTGATCTTATTTCCAAACCGGCTAATAATAAATTACCAATGGTATGTCCAGATGCCATACGATGATTTATCACTTTATCCCACTGTTTTGGGTCGTGCGCCAGGGCTACTAAACATCTTCTGACATCACCGGGTGGCATAACACCTAATCTCTTTCGTAATATTCCAGTTGATCCACCGTCATCGACCATAGATACAATGGCGGTCAGTGTTAATGGATATGGTTTTAAATATCGCAATAATAATGATTGGCCGGAACCTCCTCCAATTGTGACAAGGTGTGTTTGTTTCATGGTTTTAAATATCGTTCTAGTGCCGTGATATCTTCTGGTCTCCCTAAATCTAACCAGGGTTGTTGTAAATTAACCACCCGCACAGTATGATCTCGGGCTAAAGTATTAATCACGTCAGTTAGCTCAGACTCTCCTCGATTTGATGATGCGGTTTTATCCAATAGCGGAAAAATATCTTTTGTTAAGGTATAAAGACCAACATTAATATCATGACTAATTGGATGGCTGGGTTTTTCTATAATCCGAGATAACGTGTGATCGGATTTATACTCAATCACACCATAACGTTCTGGATTATTATGTTCAGTAACAGCCACTAAAGTATCGGCCGTAGATTGTTGCATGGCCTGTAAGTCGGCCACACTTAAAAGTTGATCTCCCATAGTGTAAACAAACCGATCACCTTGAATTTTATCTTTTACAGCTAACACCGGACAAGTTGTCCCATAGCACTGCTCACCCAATAATTGTATTTGATCTACCAGGATTATTTCAGCCTCAGTGGTGTATTCAAGCAAACATTTTTTTAGTTTATCAATGTGGTAACCGCCCACCACAAATATTCTCCGATAACCGGCCTCAACCACAGCATCGAGTAGATAATAAATGAACGGTTTGCCTGCCACGGCTATGATATGTTTGGGAATATCAGTGGTATACTCTTTCAACCTAGTACCTTTACCGGCGGCCGCAATAACTATATCCATAAATGTTTCATTATACTATAAGCATTATACCATAATGGACGTAACGGCTGTTCAAATGTGCCTGGTCGAGAAATAATTTCACCACCAAAGCCAAGTTTGAAACGAGTAATACCGGCAAACGGATGTTTTAGTTGATTATCTGGAGCAATGCCAAACCAATCATAGTACGCAAATTTATCTTGATAGGCAGCTTGCATAACTTGCCAGTGTAATAAATATGGCGCCATCATTGAGCGATAGTTATAATCTGAACCACCGTGTAAATATGTCACTGTGTCACCATGGTAAATAAATAATCCTGTGGCAATTGGTTTGTCTTGATAATAAGCGGTGTAGATTTTTACCATGTGATGTTTTTTTAAAACTTCATACATGGTTTCATAATATGGTTTTGGGTGGAGTCTGATAGATTGCTTGTAACTGGTTTTTACCAGCACATTATAAAAAGTCTCACTGTCTGTGTCTGATTTTATTAAAATATCTTTTTTTTCAGCCAGATGAATATTATACCGGCATTTTTGTTTCATGTTCTTTAACATAATATCGGGAGAAAGTAATGGTGTAATCAAAGTATGACTAGGATGTACATCGTTAACTTTACGGCCAAGTGTGGGTGTGAGTTGCGGTTCAAAGCGCACAAATACCGCCCCATCAGCTAATCCAGCAACATAATCACCCTGCGGAATAAACCAATAATGTTGTTGGAACGGCAATGGGTACTGAATGGCTAAAGTCGACCCTAACCATTTGATCTTGCGACCATAACTAGTCTGAACCTCACCCCACGCCGGAGATTGTAAAAACGATTTATCCATGACTGAGTAAACTCAAAGCTTGTTTTAGTTGTTGTTCGGTTGATTGAGCTGAATTGAGTTGTTGCACAACCTGACGAATTTCTTGCACAGAATAACCCAGTTGTTGCAGCGCTTCGACTAAGGTAGAAGTAGTTGGAGTCTGTTCAGTAGCATCAAGGCTGGAACGTAATTCAACCACTAAGCGCTCGGCAATTTTTTTACCAATCCCGGATACTTGAGTCAACATAGCCGTATCACCACTCCTAATCGCCTGCACAATAGTATCGGCCGACAAATCAGTTAATAACGCCAACCCGACTTTGGGGCCGACTCCTGACACACTAATCAACTGTTCAAATACGGCCAGGTCGGACGGCTGAACAAAGCCATACAAATCACTGACATCTTCACGTATAACATGATGGAGATATAAATCAATTTGATCGTTAACTGTACTCTTGTTTAACACGGAGCCTGGGACAAAAATTTTGTAGCCTAAAGACTGTACTACAACAATGAGGTATTTTTTACTGGGTTGAACCAGTTGAATTGTGCCGGATAGGAAAGCTAACACGCGCTTGATTATAACACATTTTTTTGTTATAATGTATCTCTTTATGGAATCTATCTTCCTCGAACTGAGCGCCATCATTGTGATCAGTACTGCTTTAGCGCTGGTCGCAAAATTGCTGCACCAACCGATCATTTTAGCCTTTATTGGCGCGGGTATGGTGTTGGGTCCGGCGGGACTAAATATTATTCAATCACACGAGTTGATTGATGTGTTATCCACTTTTGGTATCGCCCTCCTATTATATGTGGTTGGCATTGAACTGGATATTAAAAAGTTTAAAACTCTCTCCTGGCCAACTCTATTAGCTGGCTTTGGGCAAATCATTGGCACTGGTTGTGTAGGTTGGTTAGTAGCTTGGAGTTTAGGTTTTTCTGTAGTTGAGGCCTGGTTCATCTCTATCACACTAACCTTATCCAGTACCATCATTGTAGTAAAACTACTCAGTGAAAAAAGACAACTGGAATCGCTCTACGGTCGGATTGTGGTGTCTGTTTTGCTCTTACAAGATTTCGCCGCAATTTTAGCTTTGTTATTAGTAGAAAGTTTTGGTAACAATGTAAAAGGTGGTATTCCCTGGCTTGATCTTATTACCGTAGCCGGAAAAACTTTGGTGATTGCTAGTTTAGCCTATGTCCTGGCTAAATTTGTATTTCGTAAAATATTTTTGTTTATTGGTCGCTCGCAAGAATTATTATTTTTGTGGGGCATTGGTTGGTGTATTTTATTTGCGGCGATTGCGGTTTTATGGCACTACCCAATGGCCATTAGTGTATTCTTTGCTGGTCTAGCCATTGGCTCATTAGATTATAACTACGAGATTGCGGCGCGCATCCGCTCGTTACGAGATTTTTTCATTGTCATGTTTTTTACCTTTTTAGGTAGCCAGTTAACCCTAACCCTCAGCCCCCACCTCTATTTAAGTGCCGTGATATTATCTCTGTTCGTTTTAATTGGTAACCCAATAATTGTGTTCATTATTTTGCGTTTGATCAAACACCAAGAACGCACCGCCTTTTTTGCCGGATTAACCATGGCACAAATTAGTGAATTTTCTTTTATCTTGGCAAATCTCGGCCTATCGAAAAATTTAATTTCCCAAGAAATTGTTTCGATGATTGCGGTAATTGGTTTAATCACCATGGTTTTATCGGCCTACATGATTACTCATAACGATAAAATTTACCGTTGGATGCGACCCTTATTACGTTTGTTACCATTACCAACTCCAACCATTGATGTGGCTGACAACACTCCGGTTGAAAGTAAACAACATGTGGTTATATTTGGTTACCACAGTTCAGTTGACCCATTGGTAAAACAACTTGCCAGTGCCGGTGAACGGGTAGTGATTGTTGATTACAACCCAGATAATGCTGCTTTAATTCATCAACATCGCGTGCATTATATTTATGGTGATATGCGCGATGAAGACATTTTGGAATTAGCCAACTTAAATTCGGCTAAAATGATTATCTCGATCGTGCCCTATATGGATTCGACTATGAGTTTATTACAATATGTCAGCCATTTTAAAATTAAATGTGAGGTGGTAGTACTGGCTACGCACTTGATAGATATCGATCGGTTTTATAAAGCCGGAGCGACTTATGTGTTGCATCCAGAATCGATTAGTATGCAATACCTTATGACCGTACTAGCCAAACCACATGGCCTTTCAGCTACAAAGTAGTTTTCAGCCGACCGGTGATCAACCAGCGGCCATTAAAGCTTTAGTGGATAGTTTTGCAGCAGGGCACTCTGGTCAAACACTGTTAGGTGTAACTGGTTCGGGTAAAACTTTTACCATGGCGAATGTGATTCAACAGTTGGATCGACCAACTTTAGTATTATCGCATAATAAAACCTTAGCCGCCCAATTAGCTTCTGAGTTTCGTGAGTTTTTCCCAAACAACGCGGTACATTATTTTGTGTCGTTTTATGATTACTACCAACCTGAAAGCTATATCCCACGCACGGATACCTACATTGAAAAGACTACCGCTCTCAATGAAGAAATTAACCGGTTGCGTCATGCGTCAACGCAAGCTCTATTATCGCGTCGTGATGTTATTGTAGTTGCGTCAGTGTCTTGTATCTATAGTTTAGGTTCGCCAGTGACTTATAAATCTTTTAGTATCACATTAAAAACTAAGCAAACTTACCCGCGCCGGCAGTTATTTACCAAATTAGTTGACATGCAATATCAGCGCAATGATTTGGTGTTCAAACGCGGCACCTTTCAAGTAAAAGGTGAGGTGGTAGAAATCTTTCCGGCCATGTCTGATACTACCGGTCTGCGCTTACACTACTTTGGCGATGATATTGAAAGCATCGAAGAATTTGATGTCTTAAATAAAAATGTTACCGGCACATTAACCACAGTCGATATTTATCCGGCCACGCACTATGTGGCTCCGGTCGATAACCGCCAAAAAATTTTAAAACAGATCGAGCACGATATGGTTCAAGAAGTCGCTCAATTAAAAAAACTCGATAAAGAATTAGAGGCGCACCGTTTACAACAACGTACTCATCATGACATTGAAATGATTCAGCAAACCGGTTATGTTAATGGTATTGAAAACTACTCGCGCTATTTCGATCGTCGTGCCATTGGTGAAGCTCCTTATACTTTGTTAGATTACTTTCCGGATGATTTTTTACTAATGATCGATGAATCACACATGACTATCCCCCAAATTGGTGGTATGTACAAAGGTGATCGCTCCCGTAAACAAACCCTGGTCGATTATGGTTTTCGTTTACAGGCGGCGTTAGATAATCGCCCCTTACAATTTGCCGAATTTGAACAACACATGAAACAAACTTTATTTGTATCTGCTACACCGAAACAATATGAATTAGATCATTCACAAGTTGTAGCCGAACAGATTATTCGCCCCACGGGGTTATTGGACCCAGTGATTGAATTACATAGCACCACCGATCAAGTGACACACTTAATTAGCCAGATTGAGCAGCGTATAAAATCTGGCCAGCGTGTTTTGGTAACAACTTTAACCAAACGCTTAGCCGAAGAGCTAACTGAGTTTTTACAAGAACGTGATATTGCGGTGCAGTATCTGCATTCAGATGTGGATACTTTAGAACGTTTAGAAATCCTGCGCGATTTAAGATTAGGTGTGTTCGATGTGCTGGTGGGTATTAATTTATTACGCGAAGGTTTAGATTTACCCGAAGTGTCTTTAGTGGCTATTTTAGATGCCGACAAAGAAGGCTTCCTACGTAGTGCTACCGCCTTGATTCAAACCATCGGTCGCGCCGCCCGCCATGAAGCCGGCCGCGTGATTATGTACGCTGACCGCATGACTGACTCGATGAAACAAGCCATTGACGAAACCAACCGCCGCCGCCAAATACAATCGGACTATAACACTAAGCATCACATCATTCCACAGAGTATTGTAAAACACATCCGCGATGATCGTTTAGCCGGCGCTAAGGATAAAATGACTGACACACTACCAACCGATAAAATGTCCAAAGCCGAACTGGCTTGGCACATCGCTGATCTGGAACAACACATGGAATTAGCCTCGAGTAATTTACAGTTTGAGGACGCCGCTAAATTAAGAGATGAAATTAAAAGATTGAAACGCTAAAACTGTTGATCATTTTTTGTCAGTCACATTATTATTAATTTCACAAACCATAGCTGTACCCACCGCTCTGGTTATTGAACTTGTATCGCCATTGGTGGTATCAGAAAAACTATGTGAAACATTGATTCCATTAGATATACTTTGACTATTATCATTGACACCTAGAGAGTGAATAGTATAAGACATTTTTTGTCCTAAACCTTTTGGATAGAATTTACCATCAATTAAAAAAACATAAGTAATATGTCTGTTAGGTAATTCAAGATAAAAAGCATAATCATCCGCGGAAATTTCCGCTTCTTCTAATAAAGTAATCATATCATTATAATTATTATAATAAAGAAAATGCATTGCAGGTTCATCCAAAAAACTTTTAATATATTTTTTATCTAACCCAGCTGACCGTGGAGAGAATGTAAATAACTCTCTTAGCATAGGGTCTTGATATGCTAGTTCTCTTCCAATTTGAGGTATATTTCTTTCTTTCAATACTTCATTAAGTGGTCTTGCCTGTGGCTCAACCCCTGGTTCAGGTTCTCTACCTTCCAATAATCTTTTGGTTTTATCTACTTCTTCAATCTGACCATCTTTTACTGTGGTAGAAATATTATCTCGTAATAAATCTAAGGCTATCACGGTACGATGATGTGCCTGTGCAGCAGCTACTTCCATATTATCTGGTGAAGTGATCTCCTCTAAAGCCACGGCCTCACTTAATAAGCCAACGGCTAACATCATTCTACGTAAAAACCGACCAGATATTTTTGTCTCAGTACGCTCAGCAGTTTTATCAACATGATTATCAACTGGTGTGTCATGTTGATGGCCGGTTTCAACAGTAGTAACAACTGGAACTTCTGGTGGTTGTTGTACTTTATTTCTATGTAATCTTTCGATTGATGACATGTAAATACACACTACATTTTACCTAAGTGCATGTCAATAAAATAATTCAGCTTTTCAACGATCCGCGTAACTAACTCACACGTTCAATCCTGTGCACAAATTGACCTTGACCAAGCTAAAAAACAAGGATCGCTGAGGCGCTGAGGGGACGTGAAGACGCTGAATGATCCCTATCTATCAAGAAGGTTTCTTGAATGTAATAACTACGTAAGGGTTATGTGGAGCATCCACTGACGGAAAATAATTATATTCCAAACGCTCTGTTTGTAGAACATCGTAACCACGCGTACGTAATTGTTGACCCAATGTTAACAATAGTTGCTGTTCAAAATTTTTACCTACCCCTAAACGTAATAAACCGCCTGGTTGTAGCACTCTATCGAATTCTTTTACCATGTTAGGATCGTCCTCCCCATGAGAACCAAGCGCTACTAACTCGTGTATCGATTCATTATCCACTCCAATTAAATTTGCACGATCCCCATGAACTAGTTTAATACTAGCACCGTATTTTTCTTTGGCCGCTGCCCATACCGCTGCCTCAAATTTGTTTATCGGTTGATCAAGTGCCGTGTATTCTTCCTGATCAGGATCAATCTGTAGGCCTTCTTGAGAACGATGATGCATCGGCCTTCTGCCGGGTCCAATTTCTAATATTCTACGTTTGCTGCCTGGTTCTGGCATAAAAGTAAAAGAGATAATTAAGCTTGTTGCTATGATTACATTATACTTATCTGAGTGTCAATCACACTAACTCCACGTTTGAAGCTGCTGAAACATGTGGGTTAAATAGCTTTTATGGTTTTTGAGCTATAGTTTCTAATTCTTAGCCCGCGCTCTGTTTTTGCCAGTTGTTCCTGCATATACATTTGATCCTTAAATTGGTATAATATTCCCGAAATCGTACTTTATTAAGTTAAATAGTAATTCGTATAATATACGAAATATAGTTATTGTTAAGCATATTTATCGCATAATAACTAGTTATATGACATTACAGTCGCCAAAAATATTATGACAATTATTTTCGCAGGCCATTTCACAGTCGGAGAAAAAATAAATGAATCCCAATTAAAAAGTATTAAAGAAGCTATAAAGACCAATGGAGATTTGGCAATTTTGGTAAACGACATTGATTTTAAGAGGAAGCTTCAGTTTTTTGAAATTGGCGGAAAAAAAATGGTAATTAGACATTATGGATCACGGAAAAAATGTGGAACAACTGCTCCATTATGTGAATTACCCGAATATGACGAATTGCCAAATCTCATTGATTGGGATTTTTATGAAATGGCCTTAGCAAAAATAAAAAGTTCTAATTTAAAAATTGATGAAGTATTGCGTAAAGAAATAATTCCCACGGCTATCGAAAAAAGACTCAAACAATACAAAATAAGTAATAACATCACAAAAATATTCACCGAGCGGGAATTAAGAAATGTAGCCAGTATACGTTTAGCAAATTCCAGAAGGAATGGGGAGAAATCATGGATACCCTTGCTAGAAAAAGCAAATATC